>Ga0315900_10005762_pt1 | contig 16896 bp, 16 predicted proteins | sample LakEriMetagenome_FD_203521 | JGI IMG/M metagenome (GOLD analysis project Ga0315900, IMG submission 203521) | Freshwater fungal communities from buoy surface, Lake Erie, Ohio, United States - Buoy 12 MA114 | ecosystem: Environmental > Aquatic > Freshwater > Lake > Lake biofilm | place: USA: Lake... | reverse complement strand
TCTTGCGCGGTTTGCTTTAACGAAACAATGTAGTCGGCAACTGACTCAGTTGAGGAACTATTTCGGGTCTTGCGATCCAGTGCAAGAGCACGCTCCAATTGTAAGTTGCGCTCAATGCTGTCACGTAGTGACGAACTAAGTCTTTGGATAATTTCAATGTTGGATACTGGGTCATCTTCAATAAGCTCCTGTACCTTGGCCTGCAAACTCTCAATAATAATTTGGTTGTTAATTAGTGCATCTAAGTTTGCACGGTCGTTAGGCGATGAAAGTGTCGCTAAATCATATTTTGAAGAATACTCTTGCAAAATATCATCAAACCGCTGGGTTTTAGCCATTTGTCCTCCGTTTTAGTGAGAGTACTGTACAAAACTGTACAATACCCTCACCAATGTATTAATTATCTTGTCACCGAATTGGGCAAGCCCCACCCTCACAATCTGCGTCAAGCGCTTCGTCTACCAAAGAAACACCCTCAAACATCTCGAGCAACGATGAAATGTTGTGCTCATTTACATGGGCAATTAACTCGCTGCGTCGAATGTACTCCTGCTCGTCGATTTGCTCATAAGGCATGAGTGGATACGAACCACCGCTCTTAGGAAGGAACGAGACGCCGATATAGTCGTCCCAGTTAAGCAACAAGTATTCAATAATGCCGCTGACCTCCTCAGGACTAAAGCTTACCGTAATTGACGTATTGTGATCGGTCCAATACTTTTGCAAAATAAAGTACCGAGAAAGCTGAGCAACGGCTGTTTCTTCAGAACTAGCCTGATGAGCGCTGGTTTTAATTGGGAATTCAATTACCCACGTCAGCGCGTTTTTAAGCACTTCGTCCTTTTGCTCATCGTTCATAGCATCGTAGTCGCTAGGCATAGCCCAGTTGGCTTCTGGGTAAATCGGAAACCCAGCGGCGCGCATAGCCTTGGCCAAAGGATCGGTGCTAGAGATACGAACACGACGAATATAGTAAGGAGCAAACGAAGCGTGTGCTCCTGAGCTTACCGTTGGAAGTTGTGCAATTGTACCTGACGGCTTAACACACGTAACCAACAACGGAGGCGGAATACGCAAGTCTACTGCGTAGTTAACGGCCTCTTGGTTAGCTTCCATGTTTGCGCGAACCAACAGATTTTTAAGCTCCCACGTTTCTTTTGTGGTGTCATACTCAAGTGCGTCCATTGCCTGCACGTACCCAGTCAAGCTAACACCTGTGAGACGATCGCGGGCCTGTACACGATTCCAGTGAGGAAGTTCAAGCTCAAGCGTGGCCATGCGAACGCCAATTCGAGTAGCCAAGCGGATCGCATCCATAAAACCGCTAAAGTCAAAGCGGACTGATTCTCCATGGGGTTCAATAAAGGCATTGACGTTGACCTCAGAAAGATTACAAACGCCGTTATCAGCAAGCAAAATCTCTGCACAAGGATTAGTACCAGCATACCATTTACGACGCGCTGCAGCAGCCTCTGCGTTAATAAAGCCGGGCTCGCCGTTGTCCATTACGCGATTAAAAATGTCGTGTAGTTGCTCACGCGTTGGTTTTTGCGTAAAGTAGACTGAGTTGTTTGACATAGAGCGGTGACGCTTGTCCTTCTTTGACTCATCCGTCCACAAACCAAGCTTGGCGTCCATGACTAACTTGTCGTTAATGTCAAACAAAGTAATCTCTGACGAGCGGCGAACGCCGCCTACAACAACAGCCTCGCCAATAAGATTCATGATGTCCATGGCTTCGAGTGTGGAGATGCTGTCGTTATCGGCGTCACCAGCATTAAGGATGTTAACAATCTTAGTGTACATGTTAATAAGAGCTTGTGGGCCTGAAGCACGACCACCAAAAGTCTTAAGCGGCTCACCAGAAGGACGAACGTTATTTACATTGACGCTCACGTTGATAATACCCTCAGTAAAGCAGTGCATAAGATATTTAAGTCCATCAACCCAACCTTCTTTAGAGTCTCCAATAATAATCGCAGCTACGTTCTCGTAAGGACGTTCGATAGTAGTCAGATCAGTACGTTTTGACGCAGCTACGGGACTATAAGGCTCAATAAACAAGTTCACGCCGCGCTTAATCTTCGGCAGCTTGGCTACGTCCTCAGGAAGAACGCGGAATCCAACACCAGTCCCCAGCATCATAAGATAGAACGCGTCGAAAAAAGCATCAAAGCTGTCAACGATTGTAAATGAACAATTGAAGTTGCTCATTGGGTACTTCTTAGCAGCCTCCGTACCGCCTGTCCAAAGCGTTCGACCTGCTGGAAATACTTTCAAATTAAACATAGCATCGAAAAGCTCTTCAGCTTCCTGAACAAGATCAGCACGCTCAGTGATCGTATCGAGTCCAATGCTGTACTCGACAACACGACGTACTGTCTCCTTCCAATGCTCTCGGCGATTTAGCTCAGGCAAAAACCGACTATATGTACGCAAATACACAAACTGACCTAAAAGACTAGGCCAGCGTGGATTGTTTGGATACTTCTCTAAAAAATCTTGACTAAGAAACATGTCTATCTCCTATCTCCTCATAAAAATGAACTAACGGTTCCGTAAACGAATACCCACTGAGTAATCTTTTTGCAGCTTTAAGATTGTCCATCTTAGCTACATGCGCGACCATGTAGTTTCGCGCAGTCATAATAAACAACTGAGGATCTTCTCCTTTGTAAGGAACAACAGTCTGATAAAAATCAAGTCTGTCGTGTTGGTTAGACGCGACAGAATACTTGATTAGAAAGCCTGCATCCTCTATGTACTCCCATTCAAGGATTGAAAACTTCATCGATCATCTCCGTCTCCTTGAATGACTCCTCGGTCAACGCGATCCATAAGTTTTTCCACGCTAAACAAAGCGATAGCTTCCAAAGGAACGTTCAGATCGTCAGCAACGCAAGTAAGATACCAAAGCACGTCAGAAAGTTCACTAACAATCTGGTTAACTTGAGTTTCACTGATTGCCCCGTCATGATCGCGCAAAACTTTTTTTACCTTACCAGCAACTTCACCAGCTTCACTGGCTAAACCAAGTACTGGGTACATCAAACGAAATTGTTCTGAGTACTTTTTCGTACTGCGGACAAACATTTGATACTGTTCCCATGTAAACTTTTCCATCTGGTCTTGATTAACTGTCTCTTCCATAAATCCTCCTGATAAAATGGATCCGCTAGTATAGTAACATAAAAAAGAAACAACGTCAAAATTAATTGACGCTATACGTTTACGTATTAAATACTTGTATTATAGTATTATTCTTTTTTTTTTTTTTTTTTTTTTTTTTTTTTTTTTTTTTTTTTTTTTTTTTTTTTTTTTCTGTTCTTATTATATATATGTAATACTATACAATAATATTAGAATTAAATTAGAATTTATAAAACTAGGTATGTATTAATAAATTCTATGATACTATACTATCAGGTACATTTATCTAAATTTATTTGTCGGTGGTTTTTTATGCGCTATGCTAAGTGTCTTTTTTGTGATAACCCAAAACTTCGTAAAGGAATTCTTTGTGAGTTTTGTAAGAGTTTATATGGTCCGTACAGTTCAGAGCAGTGGTTTAAAGAGATTGTTCAGATGGAGCAGCTTCAGAATAAAATAACAAAATACGAATCCGCAAATTATAACGTAGACTACGCATTTAAAACTGAGGAAACTCCTTTGGGATCTTCTAGACCAAGAGGAAGACCTAGAACTACCGCAGTCATTGAGTCTTACATCAGGTCAATCTATGATAAAAACTACTCTGTTCGTCAACTTACTAGATTGTGTAACGCTGTTGGTTTAAGTGTGTCAAGAGAAAGTGTTCGCGCAATCATCAATAAAATAAAATTGACAAAAAATTAAAGTAATTTACAGATAGGTTTAAGGAGGGTTTATGCCGATTAATATCCCATCGACTACTACTGCTACATTAGGAACAGTTGAAGTTTTAGAGAATGATTCTACTGTTCACTACCAGCAGTTTGTATTAACAGATCCAGAAGGGAATCCGCTAGGAAGTTCTGCTTCTCCTGTACCAATTACAGTAACTATGAGTGGTTATTTGCGCTATGTAAACGCAGAAAGCACAGTTGTTCCTATGGGAGGAGCATTCTATTTTGAGGATCTGTACAACACAGGTTCGGAGCTTGTTACTGGAGAGCTTAGTGTACAAAGACTGACGCAAAAAGGTGGCTTGAAAACTGCCGGAGACGGTCGAGTAAATGAGGTTGTTTCCGCTATTGGCTCAGGTTACGACGATATTTACGTTACTGAAGCTTCGTTTAGCGCAGCAAGCTTAACTCCGCTTACAGTAAGTGGGGAGTTTTTTGATACACTGCGTTCTGCAGAGAGATTTGTGTACATTCCAATGATTAGATCTGGTTGGAGAAAAATGTCGTTTTCTTTTAAAACAGCAGCAAGCGGCGTGCTTAAAATTTACACGGACTTGGGGTCTCTCACCGCAGATATACTTGTTGACAGTTTTGATGTGCAATCAGGAATTCGTTACGGATTTATTCCCGAGGATGTCCCTGTAAGCGGCGCTTTACGCAGTGTCCCCGCATTGTCTTCGTTCTGTAACGGAGTTATTATTTCATTCTCTCCGGGTGAGTCTACGGCAGGCTTACTTGAATTGCATATTACACGAGGTGGTTAAATGGACGAGACAAACGAAAGTCCTCAATCAGAAGCTCCTGAATATCTTTCTCCTCGTCAAGAGGATCTTGTTGAAGAGCTTCTTGACATTGTTAAAGAACATGGTAAGTTTGGTTGGGGTATTGATAGCGAAGGTTCCCACTACACTCCAGCCGAATTAAATCCTTTTAAAGCCGAAGGTCTTATTTGTGCCAACTGTGCTTTTTACGCAAAGGATAGTAAGTCATGCTCAATTGTAGATGGTGTTTTAGAGCCTGAGGCAATTTGTAAGTTTTGGGTAGTAGAGAACGAGGATCTAGGAATTCCAGATTTTGAACAACCTTTTGATCCTGAAGAAATGAACGAAGAGGAGGATGAGTCTGAATCAAGTGCGGCTGGTAAATACAGCGGTATTAGTTTTTCTCCTCCTGCAGGTGTGAAGTCAGCTGCTCGCAGAGGCCTAGCTCTTCACGAAAAGGGACTTAGTGGTAATGGCCTAGAATCAGCTACAGTACTATGGGCGAGAAAGTATACAAAAGGACAGCCAGTCAGTCCATCTCGCGCACGTATGGGTAATCGATTCTTTGGAAGAAACGCAAGGTTTGCAAAAGCTCCAAAAGATTCACCAGCGTGGGTTTCTTGGCTTTTGTGGGGCGGTGCTGCAGGAAGAGCTTGGTTTGCAAGACTCGTAAGACAGATGGACGCAGCTGACAAAAAAAGTTCGGCATCTATGAGAGGTGGTTTTCGTTTAGCTGAGACAGTGAACACGAACAATCCATTTATCAAAGAGATCGAAGTTGTGCTAACTGATTTTGAGCCTAACAACAATGGTGAAGGTATTCCAAAGTCAGAGATTGAAAACGTGATCAAGACCTCACGTCATACTCCGATTAAAATTGCTGCTTCGTCAAGTAGCTATGGAGGTCATACAGGGGCTCACCCAGTGGGTTCTATTGTAGAGGCTTTTGTAGATACTTACGAAGGTAGAGAAGTCATTAAAGCCAAAGCATTTATTTGGAAAGATGAGTATCCAGCAGTTTATGATTTATTAAAATCCCAAGCATCTGAAGGAAAGTTCATTGGAACTTCTTGGGAAATTTATTACAGTAGCGCAGATGAAGTAGACGGTGTACGCTGGCTCAAGGATGTAACTTTTGCCGGAACGTGTATTGTAGACAACCCTGCATATGGTAGTAGAACTCCGATGCTTTCAGTTGCAGAGCAAAAGGAAAAAGAACAGATGGAAGAATTACAAAAAGAAATTGAGCAGTTGAAGGCTGCTCTTACTCAGAAGGAGGCTGCTGAAAATGAGCTACGGGTCAAAATCCAAGAATACGAAGAAGCAGAGCGGCGGGCAAAAGCCGAAGCGCGGCGGAATGAAGTAATCACAAAGATTTCTTCATTCTTTTCAGAAAGTGAGCTGGCCGAGAAAGTAGAGTTTTACCTTTCGTTCGAGGACTCGATTTTGGACAAGCTGATCAGTGACTTGCAAAAGACACAGCCTGCCAAGACGAGCTCAGAGTCAAACAAGGCTCCAGTTATTCCCGAGCCCAGCGGCAACTCGGTAAATCTTAATGATCCGAAGGTTCTTGCTGCGGCCCTTAAGCAAAGCTTGAAGGGCTCAAAGTAATGCCGTACGACATTCGTGAAGAGCAGCGAGTGTTTAACTTCTGTGTGTACCGCGAGGGTGATAAAAAACCCATGCAGTGCTTTGAAACTGCCGAGGAAGCGCAGGCTTATTGGATGGCTCTAAACGTAAATGACGCAAATGAGTCTTCCGCAGAAGTTCATACTGACGTGGTAAAGATCGCTGCAGAGTTTAAAAAAATACTAAAAAGAGGATAAGTAAATGGCTGTAATTGTAACTACTCAAATGAGCCGACAAGGCGTTGCCGCTACCACTATTGTGGAAGGCCGTGCGGTTGTTGTCGGTGCTTCAGGTGTGCGTAATGATTTGCCCAATGTTACCTACGCTAGCGCTAACACGCGCTATGGTGTGTTCATTGCGTTCTTCCCACCTGATAATTTCCCTCGCCCAACTTACGAGGATATGTACACGGTACCTGCTGTTCGTAACTACAACTTGAACGATGCTGGTCTGTACGGTGACCCGATTTTTGATAAGAAGATGTACTTGGTCCCACGCTCAATGTGGAAGGAGCCGGTAGCTTACTCAGGTGAGCTTGTTGCTCTTCATCACGGTAAGATTGGTATTACTGAGGGTTGTTTTGTAAACAGCGCAGATATTCGCGTACCCGGTGCCAAGGTCGCTGTAGGTGCTTCAGGTCTTGTTACCCACACCAACAACGATAACCACGCCTTCGCCACCGTCGAAAGATACCAGCCCGACACCGGTATTCTTTACATCATGATGCACTAGGAGTAAATCAGACAATGGATAATAAAGAACTTTTTAAGGCTATTGCCGAAGTCGCTAAGACTGCAGGTAACACTCCCGGTGGGAAGAGTGCGTTCGCTGAGCTTTTGATTCAAATGGTTGAGCCAAACCACATTGGCCTTGATCTTTTTTCAGCTTTTATGCCTGTCCGTCAGGCAAGCTTGAACGACGTCAACATTAAGCGTGTTCGTCGTGGCAAGTACTCAGTCCAGTCAATGGTGCCCGGTACTAATCATTTGGTTAGTCAACCAACGACTGTGCAAGACTACCACACGTATGTCTTCGATCGCTTGATCGGTGGTGTCCGTGAGAGTCTTTGGAATGTCCAAGAGGGTTCACACATCACGGTCAACATGATGCGTCAACAACTCCAGTTGGACATTACCGATCATTTGGTCACGCGTGTGTTTAACCTAATCTCGTCAGTTTGGAATGACACGAATACTCCTTCACACTACGTAGAGGGTGCTGCAATTACTGCTGACGCTCTTGATGAGTTGATTGAGAACGTCATGTATACTGCTGGTAACGTCCGTGCCATTATTGGTACTCGCCGTGCTTTGCGTCCTCTTTACGAGTTTGCAGGTTGGCGTGAGTGGGCTTACACAAGCGGTGGCGGCATGATTGCCTACCCAATTAGTGATAAGCTTATGGAGTACTTGAACACCAATCGCGTGACTGCCTATAAGGGTGTCCCAGTAATTGAGTTGCCTCAGGTCTTTGCTAACCAGCTTCCAAATCTTCGTCAGCCGTTGATCCCAGAAGACAAGATTACTCTTGTTGGTGAGAACGCTGGTGAGATTTTGATGTATGGTGACACGACTTTCCAAGAGCATGTTGATAACACGATTCAGCCACCTGATTACGTCTTGCATGCTTACATGCAATATGGTATGGTAGTAGATATGCCAGAGAACATCGGCATTTTCAAGATTGTATAAGGAAGGATAATTTATGGCTAAAAACAACATTTACCCTGCAAAGTCGGAAGAAATTTTTAAGCGGTATGCGAAAGTCCCTGTCAACATTGTTGCGGGCCTTCGTGTAGATCCGTTTGATACACGCATCCAAGTAGGGTGGACACTGTCAACCAGTGAAGAGGACTTTGATTTTTCTAGCAAAACTCGTCGCAATTTTGTTTACGATAATGAAGTGATTGAGTTATACTCATCCCATGAGGATGTTATGTTCCGCAGACTAAACAAAAATCTTCTTGATAAAGGGTTGTTGAAAGAATACACCGGTATTCAAGCAGAAAACTCTTCAAATAATTTTATTAGCGACGAGCAAGTCGCGATCATTGTCGAGATCAAGTCGCTCACTGATTTTAAACAAGAGCTAGAGAAGTTTACTTCTGTCGCTACGCTTAGTAGAATCAAAGAGATGGCTATTGCGACGAATAAGTCTGTGAAGAAAGTACAGATTATTGAAGCTCGCCTTAAGGCGGTGCAGGATGAACTTGATTGATCAAACGTTATTTATTCGGCAACAGGCTGAACTGTTTCTAGTAGATACGTGTACGATACGCCACCACAACGGTTACTCAGTTATCGATGGGGAGTATGCTGAGTCATTTACTGACTTAGCCTCTATTCCCTGTCGGGTAATAAACAAAAGCGGTAAAGTTTTAGGTAACTACGATTCTCAGCAAAAAGAACTTCAGTACTTAACTAACACCGAAAATTTAATGCTACAGCTCCCATTCTCTACAGATATTAATACAAAAGATAAAGTAATTCTTAACTCAACTACATACGATGTAGTTCATGTTCCAGTAAAACACTCATTAATGGGTGCCTTTATAATAGGGATCGAAAAACAAAAATGACCGAGTTAGTATCTTTTTTAAAAACTTCTATTCAAACCTATGAACAAATTCCCGCAAAAGTCGGCCGCTTAATAAACGCGCTGGTGAAGGAAAACGTCGAAGTCTACCTTGATTCTTTACAGGACATCAGTCCTGAAGAAGAACTACGAATGATTAACAGACTAAGTCCTCAAGCAGATGTAGTTGAAAACAAAAAATACAGAGACAGGTTAAATTCGTTTCGAGTAGTGAACAAAGAAGTAAAAGAAAAAACAGGTTACTTTGCTGTAGAAGTAGAGTCTTTGGAAAATCCTTTAAAAGTTGCGCTGATAGATAACTCTATTTTACAACTTTATAAAATGAGTAACGAAATAGTTGAAGTAATTAAAAGTGGAAAAATGGATGCAACAAGTTTAGACATTTTAGTTGAGAAAGCTGTAGATAACGCGACAAAAACCGCAACGTTGCCTGAAGTTAAAGACATGTTAGTTGATTTAATTAAATTAGTAGAATCTCAGTATTTAGTATATGTAGACTCTAAACTAAAACCTTTAACTGACAAATATATAAAGACTGTAGTAGATGAGGTAATTTCTTAAGTTATGATTGATTACGCGCTATACGCAAACATCTGGAGAATAATCTCTCGCGCTTTGACGCAAATATCTGGCCAGTATGGCGGACGTATCTTTTATAATGTGGCTCCGCCAGAGGTACCTTATCCGTATCTAATTTACCAAAGTGAGGGTAATTTAGGCACTTCCTTTAACATGCTTAACCAAACTGCGTGGAAAGGAATTGTTACGTTTCGTTCTATCGCAACGACTATGTCAGGTGCGGTAGACCCTTTAGCTCACTTATCAAATAATTTTTCACAAGTGTTTACAGTGTCGGGAATTATTAATTTACAAACAGCGTACGACGTACAATTTTATCCTTATAAGTCGTACTCTTTTCCGGTAGAGCGAATCAACAATACAGCAGTTTACACTGCCGGAATTGGAGTTGAGACGTTTATTACCCCAATAAATTAAACTTTTTGTAGGAGACAAAAGCAAATGGCTATTGTAAGAGGCATTGAGGGTTACCTCAAGATTAAGAACGCCGCCGGTACTGGTTACGACAATGTTAAGTTCGTTTCACAGTGGCAGGCTTCATTGCAGACCCAGCAGGTAGACGCTGGTCCGTTCCTTAACGACAACGGTAAGATGTACACGTTTACTACTACCAAGCGTGTTAATGGTTCGTTCCAAGTTACGCTTCCGGTGGATCAGCAGACGACTCACACTCGCTTGATCAACATTTCAAACAGCGGTGAGTACATCGGTCTTAAGTTGGTTTCAAAGGGTGGTTACACGATGGTTATTCCGTCGGCCATCATCACTGGCTACCAATTGACAAACGCTGCCAATGATCAAGTAACGGTTTCGTTCGACTTCATGGATAACGGTGGTTTCACAGTTGCTTCAGCTGGCGCTGGGGACTACAACGGCGCGGACGCCTAGTTTGACTATGTAATGCAAACCCCTCATAATTACACGAAAGTGTCCTTGTGAGGGGTTAATTTTTGTTTGGAGGATTTTATGTTAGATTATGCTTTTGGTTCGGGTGAGTACTACGACAGCGTAGATGACTTATTACAGGACGACAGTCTGCTTGAGGTAGACTTGACTATTCGTGGCCTTAAAAAGCGGGTGCGTATTCGTGCGTTGACGTTTTTGCAAATGGAGAAAATTAACCAAAACTCAATGAAAAATGGTGAGGTAGACAACGTTGAATTTACTGTGAATACAATTACAGAAGGATTGGTTCGTCCAAAGCTTAACTCAGTTCAAGCTAGAAAACTAATGGACGCCAATGGAGAGGTGGTACGTGAGCTCGCAGAAAACATTTGGACGCTTGGAAAAGTTAGCAAAGACATCTTCGACAAATATGTCGAGGCTCTACAAAAAGACTCCTCGTTACAGGAGCCCAGTACAGATGAGCGGGATCCAGCCGTATCATAAAACCGCAGAAAACTCCCGAAACGAATTAGCTATGTGGATAGATCACTTTCTCGCGCAAGTATCTATCCAACATACAAGAACTATTCGTAACATGACATACTACGATTTAAACTTACTACTTACAGTAAAGCTTAAATCTATCGAAGCAAGTATCCGTCGCAAGCTTCAAAAGATAAAGGAAAAAGAAGAAGAAGAATTACAAAAGGAGGCGGAGACTTTTAAATTATTTATGTAGGTGATAAAGTATGAGTACAATAGACGATTTAAAATCGTTAGTAGGTTTATTGGAGCAAGTAGCTGAATCTGGAGGTGAAGCAGCTGAGGCAGCAAGAGAGGCTCTTTCGATTTCTGGGTCTTTGACAAGTGTGCCTCTTGAAGGCGATCACAGCAAAAGTAAAGAAGAGGTCGAGAATGACTTGTGGTTATTAAATGAGTTAATTAAAAAAAATAAAGAACTTAATGCAGTAATAGCAGAACGAAGAGGTAGTAAAGAAGCCACGTCTTCTACAGGTGCTTCGTCTAGTACTGTAGACAAATCAAAAGAAAAATCTACCTCTAAAGTAAGTAGCGAAAAAACTACAATAGAGGTAGTAATTAAATCAGAAGATCCTGCAGTAGTAACCGCAAAATCTGTTGCTAAAACTACCAAACCAGAAGTAACTGTAAAAAGTTCAGAAACTTCTTCAACTACTAGTAAAAAAGTTGAAGGTTCGTTAGTTTACCCATCATCGGAAAGTACTCGCAGAATAGAGGATGTAACGCCTGTTGTAGTAAAAGAACCTTCAGCTGCAGCAAAACAAAAAATTACAGTTAATTCTGAACCTGCTGTTGAGTGGGAACGAGCAGAAAGAAAACTTAATCTTGGTGAATTTCACCCGCGTAATCGTACTTTAAACACTGGATTTATTTCTTCTCGAAATTCTCTGGGTAAACAAACTGATGTAGTTTCTAATTTAGCCGGAGTAAGTCCTTTTCCTAACTTACCTAATCCTTTAGCAGAGATAGATGTAGATTCTGTAACAGAAGAGCAAGTTAGCTCTATTGTAGCTAAGTACGTTGAAAAGTACGAAGCTGAGTTAGTTACACATTTTCAACAAATGGCTTCTAAGATAGGAACAAATTTTGTATCGGATCCAAATATAGAATCAATTGGTCTTATGCGATACAAAGACAACACTATAGCGATGAACATCCCTAAGTTAGTTCGTACGTTTATTGAACAGTCTATTGAGGCTATTAAAGACCCGAAAGGGCATGCAAGTAGGACTAAAACTAATTCAGACAACTCAACTATGAACATGAGAAACTTTGCTTTATTCTCTGGATTAGAGGGTTACGCAAAGACTGTTTTTGCTCATGAGGTAGCTCATTATGATTCAGGGCCTATCCACCAAGTATTGCCTATAACTTTAGCTCAAAACGAAATGTTAGCTCGAGCAGCTGAGCCTAATGTTATGCGAGCATTGTATGGAAACACTGATGCTGTAAATTATGAGGAAGATGGTAGAATGTTTCCCACCGAGGTAAGGTCAGCAAAATTCTGGTGGAAGTCTTTATTCAATAAAGCAGGAACTATTCCTAGATCTAGAACAATTTCTAGTAAACCAGATGCAAGCGTAAGCGCAGATGTTAAAAATGTCGAACCATCTACCGCATTAGTACCTTCTATAGATAGTATTCAAAAAGACGAATTTGTTTTTACTTCAAAACCAGTTAACGTAGGGGCCTCACGATCTAACTTAGGTGTAGGCAGTGGGATTAATACTGTAGACCAAATGATTAAATTTTTTAAAAAACGTTATCCAAACGAAGAGTCTTTTAATAAAGAAGCTTCTGGATTAGACGAAGAAACTGCCGAAGTGCTTCATGAATTACAATATGAAATAAATCGTTATGTACAAGCTCAAGACAAACCATCAGAAAAATCAAATTTATCTACATATGCAAATCGAATTAGAAGTCTATTTCCTAAACTTTTTCCAAAATCTGCTCCGCAAGTTACTCCTGAAAATCAAGCAATGGCTATTCAAGAAGTAATACTGCCGTATCTTAGAGATATCGCAGCTGAAAATCCTGAACTTGATGCAACAATTAAAAATGTTGAAGAGGGTAGAATTAGTTCTACTTATTTAATAAAGTTGTTAAAGCAGATTTTTTCAAGTGTAGTTATGCGTACAGAGCATGGAGTACTTCCTGTAGGTGAGGAGGCAGTCAAACAAACAAGTGATCAGGGGTTTGCAAACGCTATTCCTAAGTTGGTAAGTTTTTTAAAGCCGTTATTTGAACGAAAACTAGTTGACCCAAGTGCAGTTTCTCGTGATAAAGTTGGTATTAGCGAAGCGATTGCTGACATGTTTGTTGACGCTGATATAGGTGAGCTGGTTACAGGTGAAAGCATGCTTAATGTATTCTCCTCAGCGGCTCCCGGATCAATGCGGGGTGCTTTAGCGTCCCGAGATTTTATTCCGCAATTTGTTCGCGGTATGGGTATCCGTTTGCGTAACGCAGTTGAGAGCTGGAAAGAGTCACTCCGCACAGGTTCGCAAGTTGTAGGATTTTCTAATTCTGAAGTATTTCCTACAGGTTTTGAGGTAGCGCTAACGCAAGCGCTTCAGGAAGTGAGTACACAAGTCAATACTGATCTTGCAGAAGGTAATCTTCGCACTCAGACCATTGGTGGATCTGCAGTAACTTTACCAGAAACAGTAGCGGGTAAAGTAGCTGATATTGTGCTAGATACACAAAAGATGGCTACTCATTCTACGCTTATGGGTAGATTTGGTAATAACAGAGGTCCTGTAGGTGCGATAGTAGTCGGTGATCCAATTAAAAAATTTGTAAACTTGTTTTTAGCTTCAGTAATACAGAAATTAAAAAGAGGTGAACAGATCACAGATAGAGACGTACAATCGTTTTTGAGTGAGACTGTACTGACCGATCAAAAAACTGACGAAGAAGGTAATCTTACGCAAGACTCTGGTGCAGGTGATGAAACTACAGTAGCAGAGACTATGGCGACCCGATTAGTCGAGTCGTTGGAATACTATAAGCAGAGAGCATTGACCCAAATGGTGGCTTCCTCAGAAAACCCAGTACAGAGTGGTGTATGGCGAAACGAGGCAATTCGTTTAATGCAGGAGCAAAAAGTATTAAATCAACTTCTTCAAAAAGATGAGGATTTTGAAGATCCCTCACAGGCAGCCGCAATTAGAGGAGCTTTGCTTAATCAAAAAACCCCACTTTCTAGAGAACAAGCATTGGCACACTTGTTTGGAACCGACGCCGTTCGACAAGGATACAAAGATGCAGGTTACCCAATAGTTGAGTATGCTGCAAGACAACAAGCAAACCTAGTTGAGGCCGGTGTCGGCGTACCAGTAAGTTATTTTAGACAAAACACTCCAATGCGAAAGCTTATTGACTTTACACAAAAAGGTTACACAGAAGCTGCAAAAACTCAGCAAGTACCTTCAGTGGATAAACAAATTGAAGAAATCAAGCAATCTGAAAATACGTTTGAGGAAAAAGATCGTATTCTTCAAGTCATTGAACAAGCATTTGGTATTCCTTTTGTAACTTCAATGCTAAACGCTTCTCGAGTTGCTGAAGATAATGGTCAAATTATGCAAGGCCCAGACCTGATTAAAGCCTTAGGTGGGGCTGGTTATGCAGGTAGAAGATTTGAAAGTCTTATTGGATTTAGTTCTGGTATAGGAAATATTGCTAACTACGGCATCGATGTTGTTGACTTTGCTCGCTTAATGACTCAGACTGATTTAAATGATGACCAGTCAGAAGCAAGAGAGCAACTTAGCTTAAAGTTTCCAGAATTGGCAGGGTTAACCCCAGAAAACCTACAAAGACTTGCTGAGTTGGATTTATCACAAGATCCTACAAAGTTAATAATGTCAATATTTAAAGTTCTTGGACCTCGCATTAAAGCGAGAATTGACGCAATTATCTCACAGGTTGCCGCAGACGCAGGGTTTTCTAATGACGATGTAGCAGAGTGGTTAAGTACTGAGGCCAACGTTCCGCAAGGGTTTGAAAACCTTGTAGGAGCTTCGCGAATGTTTGATTCTTCGCGAGAAAAACAGCAAGAATTAGACGTAATTAAAGCAGTAACTTTAGCTCAAAATCTTATAGAGGAGCAGCTTCGACCGGGAGATACGACTGCAACTGCTCTTGCTAGACTGACTGGTAACGAGACTATGTTAGCGACCGTTACCCCTAAACTTGCGGAAGATTCAGTTGGATCTGTTTCTGCAGGATACTCAGTAGCGGCTAAAGCTTCAGATATTATGACTGGTGAGACTGGAAGACCACAATCTAATCTCTACAGACGTACAGAATCATCAGTAGTAACTATAGGAAATTTAACAGAAGAAATTGAAAAAGAAAATCAAAAAATTGCTGAGTTAAAAAAAGAAAAAGAAACAAAACAAACACCCGCAAGATTAGCTGAAATTGAAAAACAACTTGTTAGTGCTAAAAGACGTGTTACTGGGCTGCGTGTTCAGCTTCAGAAAGAGCGGGCTAAAGTTCCACAAGACAAAGTTTCACAAAGAATTCAAACTCTTCAAGGTATAGCTACGTACTCAACTAACAAAGAAGAGAGAACAAGAGCAGGTCGTGAACTGGCCGTGCGATATGCAATTGAAACACTCACAGGACGACTTAACATTGATCCATCCGAGGGGTTTGGTACTAACCAAGATTCGATTGAAGAACGATACAATCGTTTGTTTGAGTACACTAGTCTTGAAAGAATGCTTACTCCTGAAGAAGCTACACAATTAGATGAGCTGAGCGGAGTACCTTTTGACAAATTGACTAAAGATCAGCAATCAATTAAAGCAGCTTTAAAAAATCGCGCACGGTATGGAGTACGCAGCAAAGAAGATCAACAAAGATTCGAAGAGGTGCAGGCTCAACGTGCAATGCGATTAATGCAGTATGAGGGAGAAGACACACAAGATTCAATTTTTACTGTGTGGACACCTGAACAAAGAATTTCAACCGATACCGCAGACATTGTTCGTAGAACTAGTTTACGGCCTATGGTGCAGAGTAATCGTGAGGTAGCTAGTGACGGCGAAGAGATCCCTGTTTCTAATTATGCGCTAGAAACAATGCTTGAGCTGTCTAAGCAAATAAATCCTCAGGAGTATGCTCGCATAGGTGTCGAGTACGCTGACGTAGCTCAGCGCCGAAAAGATTTAAAAGAGCAAAGAAACCAACTTGAGCTAGAGTTAAGTAGACTTCCGGATTCGACTATTGGCCAAGAGTCTCGTTTAAAAATGGAAGAGCGTTTGATTCAAGCATCAGCAGAGTACAACCAAGTAAATTCACGCTACAAAGAATTGCGTGATGAAATGGCAAATCCTACTGCTGAATCAGTAAACTTTACTCCGCAAGAGTCTGCAAATCTACAAAAGTTACAATCAGAAGCTTTCGTGACCGCTGATGCCGAGCAGTCGCTTTTATTACAAAAACAAAAAGGAACAATCTCACCTGAAGACTACGAAAAACAAGCGCAGCAACTGGCGGGAAGAAAACAGACTCTTGGTATGCAGCGGCAGGACATAATTAACAAAGCAAAGAAACGCGCAGGTTATACAGAGAATCCACTAATTAACATTCGACAGTTAGTGGATCTTGTTCTTCAGTCTACAGAGCAGTACGCTGGTGAAATGTCTGGAACTGGTGGCGGTGTTAGTTTTGATGTAAATGAAGTCATTATACAACTTCTTACTTCTCTTGCGGCTGCGGATGTAAGAGAAACGCCGACCACTAATGTAGAAGCGTTATCGCTTATTGAGAAAAACTTAGACCAAGTTTTAAAAGATACTAAAAGTGTGCAAGGGTTGGCAGGTGCAGATCAAACATACACTGCAGCTGAGGTGCAAGAAGCGAAAAACTACTTAGCGTCTATAGTAGGTAAAACTGAGCTAACTCCGGAAGAAAAACGCAAAAAAAGCGCAATGCGTGCTAAGTTGTTTCGTCAAAGCTCTGTTGAATTAGCCACTCGGTTTGAAGGTAATCAAGGTGTGCTTGAT
>Ga0315900_10005752_pt1 | contig 16912 bp, 16 predicted proteins | sample LakEriMetagenome_FD_203521 | JGI IMG/M metagenome (GOLD analysis project Ga0315900, IMG submission 203521) | Freshwater fungal communities from buoy surface, Lake Erie, Ohio, United States - Buoy 12 MA114 | ecosystem: Environmental > Aquatic > Freshwater > Lake > Lake biofilm | place: USA: Lake... | reverse complement strand
CTCAGCATCGTTCAAGTAGCCGAGGAAATATTGTCCCGTCTTGGAGAAAGCAAATGACGCTCCGTCGAGTGGTGGTGGCGCTTGAGGAGCGTAGTTATCCGGTTGTTATCGGGCCTGGCGCTCGTGAAGAAGCAGCGCGGCATGTGCCGGCCGCGACACGACGAATTGCGATAGTGACGCAAGAAAATGTCCCACGAGAACTGATTCCGCAATTTTCTGGTGTCGAGATTAGAGAATTTCATATTGGTCATGGAGAAGAACACAAATCTCTTGCAACGATTGAGGCATTGTGTTCTGGCTTTGCGCAATGGGGCATGACGCGTAACGATCTTGTGGTGGCCGTTGGTGGGGGCATGGTCACTGATGTTGCCGGGTTTGCCGCCGCATCATTTCATCGTGGGATTCAAGTCATGCATGTCGCAACCACCTTGTTAGGAATGGTTGACGCCGCAATTGGCGGTAAGACCGGCGTGAATATTCCAGAAGGCAAAAACTTGGTTGGCGCGTTCTGGCAACCAAGCGCCGTTATTTGTGACACGGATGCACTCGCTACCTTGCCCGATCGTGAGATGCGATGTGGCAACGGTGAGATGGCCAAATATCACTTCATTGCTCGCGAAGATATGTCGGCCTTATCAATTGAAGATCGCATCGCTCGAAGCGTTGAGATCAAGGGTGAGATAGTTGCCTCTGACGAACGAGAATCTGGTCGACGCGCGTTGTTGAATTATGGCCACACTCTCGCTCATGCCCTTGAGGTAGTGACTGATTGGAAGATGGCACACGGCGAAGCGGTATCGCTGGGGCTCTTGTGTGCGGCACACCTCGCGCAGGTGATGGGTCGTATTGACGATGTGCGTGTTATGGATCACTATCGCGTGGTGCATGACGTATACGGACTCGCCATTCCGATGCCTATTGCATCAAATGAAGAATTGCTAACAGTGATGGTGCGCGACAAAAAAGCACTTGATTCCTTGACCTTCGTGCTCGACAGCGATCGAGGGTTGGAGGTAGTGAATGAGATCCAAAAGGCCCACGTGGAGGCGGCTGTAGAAATGTTGCGTGATCGCGTCGGTGTTGCCAACTACGGTACGACGTCATGAGTTCAACCTCGCCCAAACCACAATCAATTCTCGTGGTACATGGTCCCAATTTGAATCTGTTGGGCACCAGAGAACCAGCGGTGTACGGGTCTCAGACGTTGGATGACCACATCGCGACGGTAACGGCCGCAGCTAAGGAGTATGGGGCAACTGTTCATGCTGTGCAATCAAACGCAGAACATGAAATTGTTGAGCTCGTCCAATCTGCGAGTGGACGCTTCGACGCAATCATTATTAATCCTGGAGCTCTTACGCACTACTCGTGGTCGCTCCATGATGCGTTGCGTTCATTCAAAGGACCCATTGTCGAGGTTCATTTGTCCAACCCATCCGCACGCGAGGAATTCCGCCACACAAGTGTCGTCTCGCCGTTAGCTAAAGGAACCATTTCTGGTTTCGGTGGGCTCGGTTACGCACTCGCAGTGCACGCATTATTCGCGTAAGTACCTCGTCTATTCACGGCTCAGTAGAGTTCTCGGTGTGAGTTCCTCGCTTATCTCTCATCTTCCAACGTTGGAAGTTGCGTCGCGGGTGAAATCAGTCTGTCATCGTCTCAAAGAAACCAGTCCCGAAGTTGACTTGGTGTATGTCTCGGATCTGACAGACATTCGCTGGCTCACGTCCTTTTCAGGAAGCAACGCAACAGTTGTGCTGAACGTTGGCGATGAGAAGGTCTCGTTGATTACGGACTCACGTTATGGAGAACAAGCAACACGAGAGTTGATGCGTTCGCAATGTCCGAGCGACATTTATGTTCCGACGTCAATGAGTGAGAACAAACAGCTGATGCAACACCTGTTAAGGAATTCAAAAATAGGAGTTGATGGAGGAGGAATCAGCGCACAAGCGCTTCACTCTTTGTCGCAAGAATTCGATATCGTGATGGTCAATACTCACATCGCAGATTTGCGACGTGTGAAAGATCACGCGGAGATTGCGCGGATTGAATGCGCTGCTCAGATTGCCGACGAATCTCTGCAGCATGTGGTGTCTGAGGGGTTGCAAGGCAAAAGTGAACGCCAAGTAAAAGCTGAACTTGAATATCAAATGGTGCTGCGTGGAGCTGACGGTGCATCATTCGACACGATTGTTGCTGCCGGAGAGAACGCTGCGTTACCACACCATCGCGCGTCAGACAGAGTGATCACCAACGAAGATGCTGTAATTGTCGATGTCGGGGCATTAGTGGACGGTTATCACTCCGACATGACCCGCACCGTGAGAGTTGGCCATCTTGATCGTGAAGTGTCGTTCATGTTGTCAGTCACTACTGCTGCTCAAGAAGCCGCTCTATCGAAACTACGTGCTGGCGTGACAACGGCTGAAGTTGATACCGCGGCACGTGAAATCTTTCAAGAGGTCAATGTCGACGATTTTTTCACTCACGGGTTAGGACACGGCGTGGGTCTTGCAATTCACGAGGATCCCTTTTTGTCGCGGCGCCCAGGTGAAGTGCTACGCGAAGGGGAAGTGGTGACTGTGGAACCTGGGCTCTATCGTGTGGGGGTCGGTGGCGTCCGTGTTGAAGACCTTGTGGTCATCACGCGCGATGGATACCGAAGTCTGTCTCGTACACGCAAGGATGTGTCATGCCCGCAATCAGCACGAACGATCTGAAGAACGGAATCACTCTGGAGATTGATAACGGTTTGTTTACCGTTATCGAATTCCAGCATGTGAAGCCCGGCAAGGGAGGCGCCTTTGTGCGCACCAAGTTGCGCAACCTTCGAAATGGCAATGTGTTTGATAAGACCTTCAATGCAGGCATCAAGGTTGAACAAGCGATTCTTGAGAAGAAGGATATGCAGTTCTTGTATCGAGACGGAGACGACTATGTCTTCATGGATACTGAATCATATGAACAGTTGCATGTTGCCCCTGTTGCCCTCGGTGACGTTGCGCATTACTTGGTGGAGTCAGCGGTTGCGGTTATCGCTGTCTACAACGGTGAGATCGTCTCAGTCGAAATTCCCGCATCAGTGGAGTTGTTAATAACTGAGACAGAGCCTGGAGTTCAAGGTGACCGAGTGTCAGGAGCGCGCAAGCCCGCAACCTTGGAAACCGGCAAAGTGATTCAGGTCCCATTATTCGTTGAAATCGGAGATCGCGTCAAAGTCGACACGCGCACCGGCGACTACATCACTCGCGTATAACTGTGTCATCTGAAAATCACAGAGACGGATCTGATTCAAGTCGTCGACGAAACGATGAGCGTTCGGATGCTCGAGAACAATCCCTCATGCTGCTGTATGAGGCAGAACAGCGTGGTGTCGCGCCATCGACCCTTTTTGAGGATCGTGGTGTTGCATCGGCTGAGTTGACTTCCACTCTTGTAACAGGCGTAGAGCAACACATCAGCGAGATTGACGTTTTGATAATTGAAAATGCAAAAGGATGGGCAATCGATCGAATGCCAGCACTTGATCGAGCAATTTTGCGCATTGCGATTTTTGAACTTCTCCATCGTGGCGATACCCCGGTGGCTGTTGTGATTGACGAGGCAGTGGAACTAGCGAAGAGATTCTCCACTGACGACTCTGGTCGTTTTGTAAACGGAGTGTTGTCTGCAGTTGCACGCTCTGTTCGGCCTTCTGAGGCGTAGTTTCTACACATGCAAAAGGTTCGCAGCGTCGCGTTACGTGTGAGCCAAGCGCCCACCGCATGGTGGATTGTTATCGCGATGGTGATCGCATACATCATCATTGTCTCGCGCGTGCTGATTGATGTTCATCTCGGGTTAGGCACATCGTCGTACGACATCGGTTTATATGATCAAGGGACATGGTTATTGTCCCGTTTTGATGCGCCGTTTGTGACATTGATGGGGCGAAATCTGTTGGGAGATCACGCTTCAATAGTGATGTTCTTCGTGGTGCCTTTTTACTGGCTGATTCCAGGTAGTGAGACGCTGTTGGTGTTGCAGACAGTGGCGATTGGTGCTGGTGCCGTCCCGTTATTTGCATATGCACGCAAGGCTTTGGAGAGCGATGTGCTCGGAGTTGCCATTGCTGCGTGCTGGTTATTGAACCCAGCTGTAAACGGTACTGCCTACGAGAATTTTCATCCAGATGGGTTTATCGGCTTTTTTCTTCCACTCGCATTGTATGCAGCACTCACGGAACGCTGGCGTTTATATCTCGTCGCGTTCGTGCTGTGCCTGACCGTGAAAGAAGATGTTGCGCTTGTAATGGTGCCACTTGGAATATTTGTGGCGTTACGCAAGCATCGAAAGTGGGGAGTGGTCACCGCAATCGCATCCGTCGTAGCGACCATTCTGGGAATGTTTGTATTAATGCGGTCTCTTATCGGAGTGCCGACTCGTAATGCGTGGCGCATTCCGTTCGGTGGGCCCACTGGTTTCATCAAAGAGGTGTTCACTAATCCGCTGAACGTATGGCGTTACCTCACAAGCGAAGAGCGACCTTTGTACGTGTGGAAGATGATCGCTCCATTTGCCGGCGTATTTTTGTTAGTACCTGAATTGGCCCTGATAAGCGCGCTCGTGATTTTGGCCAACATCGTCAGCAATTTCTGGTATCAGTTTCACATTGAGTATCACTACTCATTAATTGCTGTGCCAGGTCTCATATTTGGAACGGTCTATGCATTGCAACGTGTTGCGCTGAAGTATCGACAAACATTGGTGGCAATTGTGTGTGTCACGACATTGGCAACTTCGTATCTGTGGAGTCCGTTACCGTTTGCAAAATCGCCGTATCCGCATTGGCCAGCCAGTCATCCGGTTGCTGTGGCTGCCCGCGACATCATCGACGTCGTGCCAGCTGACGCGAAGATCTCGGTTTTTCACAGCCTGGCGCCTCACCTTGCTCACCGGAAAGAGGTGTATCAATTCCCGACCCCATTTCGAGTGGTCCTCTATGGCGTTGATCTATCGCTAGAGAACTCCCGTCTGCCACAGGCGGAGAGCATTGAGTACGTGGTCTTGCCAATCAACAAAGACCAGCAGATGGCAGATGACTGGGCACGCGAGGCGGGAGCCTTCACGCGAGTTGCAGTGAATGAGTATTGGGAAGTGTTCAAGAGGCGCTGACCTCGTCACGTTGCAACGTGGACTAGCGCGAGAGCGAATCGGTATGTATGATGTCACCCGACCGTAAAACGGGTCCTGTGAGGCTCGAACGGAGGGACATACGTGAATATTTTTGGTGACACACTCGGGTCTGCGCGCACTGCGCGTCATCTGCAGAGTTGATGGCCCAAACAGTGGCTAATCACTCCCTCTCCGGTCAATCCTCTGAAGCGCTGGGTGCAGCTGTTGTCTTATCGCAGTCAGACATTCGTCGCGCGATCACTCGCATCTCACATGAGATCATCGAACGCAACAGTGACCTGTCAGAAGTTGTTGTCGTTGGCATGCAAACGGGCGGGGTGTGGATCGCTGAAGCAATTTGTCGCAATCTCGCGACGATCGAACCAACAATCAACGTTCCACTTGGCGCTGTCGACATCACGATGTATCGCGATGATTACTCGCTTCGTCCCGTAGTCACGGGTGCCCCCACCAACATTCCTGTTGAACTCACCGGCAAAACCGTGGTCCTCGTTGACGATGTGCTGTACACGGGTCGAACCGTTCGCGCAGCGCTTGAGGCGCTGAATGATCATGGTCGACCACGTCGTGTACAACTGGCGGTGCTCGTCGACAGGGGTCACCGAGAGCTACCCATCCGCCCAGACTTTGTGGGCAAGAACATTCCCACGCACATTTCAGATGAAGTTGATGTGTCAGAAGATGCGGTGGTGATTCGGTCATGAAGCATCTCTTGTCCACGCATGATCTCGACCGCACTGGCATCGAGTCGCTATTGAACGTCGCTGATCACATGGCAGAAATCAATCAACGACCGGTTCCAAAGGTTCCCGCGTTGCGAGGCAAGACAGTCGCAAGCGTCTTTTTCGAGGACAGCACACGCACACGTTTGAGCTTTGAGACAGCAGCCAAGCGATTGTCCGCTGACGTCATGACGTTTAGTGCTTCATCGTCAAGTGTGAATAAAGGAGAGAGCATTCGTGACACCATCGAGACGCTCTCGGCAATGGGAGTCGACGCGTTCATCGTGCGTCATCGATCAAGTGGAGTTCCACTCGCAGTCACTTCGTGGACTTCTGCCTCTGTGATTAACGCCGGAGATGGATGGCATCAACACCCGACGCAGGCTCTTCTTGATGCGTACACGATTACTCGTGAACGACATTCAGGCAATGACCTGAGCGGTGTTCGTGTGGCAATTGTGGGCGACGTGAAGCACAGTCGTGTTGCACGCAGTACGACACATGTCCTTACTTCACTTGGAGCCACTGTCACATTTGTTGCACCGAGCACACTCTTGCCAAACGATGTGTCAGCTCAGGCTGCATCTGCAACATCTGATCTTGATGATGTCATCCCAAAATGCGATGTCTTGTACATGCTTCGAATGCAAAAGGAACGAATGGATCACGCATTGATCCCAGACATCGGTGAATACTGCGAACGCTTCGCACTGACACCGGATCGTGCAAAACGTTTATCCGCCGATGCTCTTGTTATGCACCCAGGGCCGATGAATCGGGGTGTCGAAATGCAGGTGGACCCCAGTGACCTAGTGCAGTCGCGAATTCTCACTCAAGTCACAAATGGCATCGCCGTACGCATGGCAGTTCTGTTTTCGTTACTTGGCTCAGGTAGCGCATCAACTCTTTCCCAAGGAAATGAATCATGACGACTCGTTCAAAATCAACCGCATCAACTGCAGACGTGCGCAATAAGAACACGAACCGGATTGTGGTGTCTGGTGGCACTGTTGTGTCACAAGGTAAAGAATTAGTTACCGATGTCGCGATAGATGGCGGTGTCATCGTGGAAATCGGTAACGGGCTGCAAGGTGATGTCCTGCTCGATGCGAAAGGTTGCTACGTCTCATCCGGATTTGTTGACTTGCACACGCATCTGCGTGAACCCGGTCGTGAAGAAGCGGAGACAATTGAGACGGGGAGCAGGGCTGCAGCGTTAGGCGGATACACAGCCGTTGTTGCAATGCCAAACACGGACCCAGCGCAAGACAGCGTTGCGGTTGTGGAGTTTGTTCGACGCGCGGGTGAACGCGCGGGACTGTGTGACGTGTTTCCGTCAGGGTGCATCACAATTGGCCGACTGGGCGAACAGCTTGCGCCCTTTGCACAACTAGCAAACAGCGGAGTGCATCTATTTACCGATGACGGAAACGGAGTGCAGGATCCTCTACTGATGCGTCGGGCTCTTGAATACGCACGCGACTTGGATATTGTCTTGGCTCAACATTGCGAGGTATCGCGCCTTACTGAAGGCGCAGTAATGCATGAAGGTGCATGCTGTTCGCACATGGGTGTCCCGGGATGGCCAGCGTTGGCGGAAGAACTCATGGTGTATCGCGACATTGAGTTGGTACGTCTCACCGGTGCTCCGATGCATTTCTTGCATCTGTCCACTGCTGGAAGCGTTGACTTAGTGCGTCAAGCAAAAAAGGATGGTTTACCAGTGACGGCGGAGGTAACTCCCCACCACTTGTCACTCATTGATGAGAATCTCCTGGGCTTTGATCCTCTCTTCAAAGTCAACCCACCGCTTCGCACCAAAGAAGACATCGCTGCTTTGGTGCAAGGTGTTCGTGACGGAACAATCGATGCGGTGGCAACGGACCACGCACCACACGCAGATCACGCCAAACAAATGCCTCTTGAACAAGCTCCACCGGGAATGCTTGGTCTGCAAACGGCACTCGCAGTGACAAACACGGTTATTGGTTTGACACCAACGCAAGTTGTCGAGTTGTTCTCGGTGAATCCTGCGCGTATTGCTGGTATCGGAGATCAGCATGGACGACCAATTGCAGTTGGAGAGCCAGCTCACCTAGCGGTGTGGGATTTATCAACCACGGCGGAAGTGTCGCGACACGACATGGTGAGCAAGAGTCGTAACACGCCTTACCACGGCATGACGGTGAAAGGTCGAGTGCGCCACACGGTGTTTGGTGGAGAAATTGTTGTTCAGGAAGGAAAAGCACAAAAGTGAACGAAGCAGCGCTTGTATTGGAAGATGGCTCCGTCTTTGAGGGAGAGGTTTTCGGTTTCATTTCCGACGACGGCCCAAACAAAGGCATTGCGTCGGGAGAAGTTGTCTTCAACACGACGATGACCGGATATCAAGAGGTAATGACCGACCCCTCTTACGCAGGTCAAATAGTGACGTTCACGACTTCTCACATTGGGAACTATGGCGTCACGGCTGACGACAATGAATCTCGCGCACCTTTTGCGCGCGGAATGATCGTGAGAGACCTTGCGCGTCGTCGTAGCAATTGGCGCAGTGAAAACGATCTTGACGCCATGTTGCGTCAGCAAAAAGTTCCTGCAATCAGTGGCATTGATACCAGGCGTCTCACTCGGTTACTGAGAGACAGTGGATCATTGCGCGGAGCGTTCGGAACCGCTTCTGAGTCTGATCTCCTAGCAGCAGCAAAAAATGAAACAGGTACAAGTGGTGTTGATCTTGTGGCCCAAGTAACCACTGACAAGGCCTATACGGTGAAAGGACATGGCAAGTTTCATGTTGTTGCGTACGACTTTGGCGTCAAGACAACAATCCTGCGTTGTCTGTCCGAGATTGCTTCGGTAACAGTCGTGCCTGCCACAACATCAGCTACGGATGTAATGGCTCTCAAACCCGATGGCGTGTTCTTGTCAAATGGTCCAGGTGATCCTGAGATGGTGACGTATGCGCCCACTGCCATTCGTGAGATCGTTGAACAGGGCATTCCGACATTTGGTATTTGTCTTGGTCATCAATTGTTGTCCCGTGCTTTTGGTGGAACCACTTTCAAATTGCCATTCGGACATCACGGCGGGAATCATCCTGTACGAAATCTTGAAACCGGAACCGTCGAAATTACAAGCCAGAATCACAACTTCTGTGTTGATCCCGATTCACTAAGTGGGATTGCTGATATCACACACATCAACTTGAACGACCAGACCAACGAAGGCATGCGGATTCGCAATCTGCCGGCATTCAGTGTGCAGTATCACCCCGAAGCAGGTCCTGGTCCGCACGACAGCCGTTACTTATTTGGAACTTTTGTGAATGTCATGGAGAAGAAATAATGCCTCGCCGCAACGACCTAGAAAACATCCTGATCATTGGATCAGGGCCAATCGTGATTGGTCAGGCGTGTGAGTTCGATTATTCGGGAACACAGGCTTGCCGAGTGTTACGGCAGGAGGGCTACCGCGTTGTTCTTGCAAACTCGAATCCCGCAACAATCATGACGGATCCTGATTTCGCAGATCGCACGTACATCGAACCTCTCACTCCAGAGGTGCTCGCAAAGATCATTGAGCGAGAAAAACCCGACGCTGTACTCCCGACGCTTGGTGGCCAAACGGGTTTGAACCTCGCAATGGCTCTGTTTGAAAAGGGTTTAGTTGGCGTACCTGGAACACCAGAGCTCATTGGAGCAAATGCTGAAGCAATCGCTACAGCTGAAGATCGCGAGAAGTTCAAACACGCGATGATCGAAATCGGATTATCAGTTCCTCGTAGTGGAATTGCACACTCGATGGCCGAAGCAGAAAAAGTTGTTAAAGAGATCGGACTACCCGTCATCATTCGCCCCGCATACATTCTTGGCGGACGTGGAACGGGCATCGCGAACAGCCCCGAACAATTCAAAGCTGTGGTGCAAGCAGGCCTTGAAGCCAGCCCCATTCATGAGATTCTCATTGAGACATCCATTGTCGGTTGGAAGGAATACGAGCTGGAAGTAATGCGTGACCACAAAGACAACTGCGTCATCATTTGCAGCATCGAGAACTTTGATCCGATGGGAGTGCATACGGGCGACTCCATTACGGTCGCGCCAGCGCAGACTCTCTCTGACTATGAATATCAGAAAATGCGCGACGCTGCTTTCGCATGTATTCGACGTGTCGGCGTGGAAACTGGTGGTTCCAATGTTCAGTTTGCATTGAACCCCGCGAACGGAGACATGGTTGTCATCGAGATGAACCCACGCGTGTCTCGTTCTTCGGCGTTGGCGTCAAAAGCAACTGGTTTCCCGATCGCAAAGATTGCTGCGAAGTTGGCGGTGGGTTACTCGCTGGACGAAATTCCAAATGACATCACACGCAAGACTCCTGCAAGCTTTGAACCGACGATTGATTATGTCGTCACGAAGATTCCACGTTGGGCTTTTGAAAAGTTGCCTGGTACCAGCGGTGTTCTTGGAACACAAATGCAAAGTGTTGGGGAAGCGATGGCTATTGGTCGCACGTTCCCAGAAAGTCTGCAAAAAGGTCTACGTTCGCTCGAACAAGGTCGCTTGGGGTTGAACTGTGATCCCGGCGAACAGCAATTTGGTGCGCTCTCTGATGATGAGTTGTTGGCAAAAGCGGCAGTAGCAACACCCGAACGCATCTTTCAAGTGGGCGAAGCACTACGTCGTGGTCTCGGCATAGACCGTGTTTATGACGCGACAAAAATCGACCCGTGGTTCTTGGACCAGATGTTGATGATTATCGAAGAACGAGAAGTGCTCGAGAATTCATCGCTGGAAGATCTCTCTCGTGCGCAATGGCGACGGTTGAAGAGACTTGGTTTTTCCGATGCTCAAATTGCATACGCCCTGAAATGTGATGAACTCACGGTGCGAGACGCACGTGTTTCACACGGCGTGGTTCCGGTGTACAAAACAGTCGACACATGTAGTGCCGAATTTGCCGCTGAGACTCCTTATCACTACTCCAGTTATGAAGATGAAAATGAAGTGCGTGCGTCAGACAAGCCACGCGTCATCATCTTGGGTTCTGGTCCGAACCGTATTGGTCAAGGTATTGAGTTTGATTATTGCTGTGTACATGCGAGCTTTGCGCTACGTGACGCGGGGTTTGAAACCGTCATGGTCAACTGCAACCCTGAGACGGTGTCCACTGATTACGACACATCCGACCGCCTCTATTTCGAGCCACTCACACGAGAAGACGTGTTGAATGTGATCGAAGCGGAAACCATTGCTGCTGGTGGCGTAAAACCGAAAGTGATTGTGAGTCTCGGCGGGCAGACACCACTCAAATTGGCAAGCGTCCTAGACGATGATCTCATTGCGGGCACGGCATCGCAGTCAATTGACGCAGCAGAAGACCGCGAGAAGTGGAATGCACTGTGCGAACAGTTGTCGATCCCACAACCACCCGGTGGCACCGCGGTCACATTTGAACAGGCAAAACAGATTGCACTACGTGTGGGGTTCCCGGTTCTCGTGCGCCCGAGTTACGTACTTGGTGGTCGAGCGATGCAGATTGTTCATGATCTTGACCATTTGCAACGCGCGATGGATGAGCTGAGTGCTTTTGGAAGCTTGGGCAAAGAAGGAGGGCTCTCGGCTGAACGTCCTGTACTTGTCGATCGCTTCTTGGAAGACGCAATCGAAGTAGATGTTGATGCGATTCGTGATCACACTGGTGACATCATCATTGGTGGCGTCATGGAACACGTCGAGGAAGCTGGTGTTCACTCGGGTGACAGCGCTTGCGCGATACCGCCACAAACACTTCCAGCGTGGGTTGTTGAAGTGATTGAGTCGTACGCGAAAGTGATCGCAGATGCTCTAGATGTGCGTGGTCTGTTGAACGTTCAGTTCGCAGTCGCGGGAACCACCGTCTATGTCATTGAGGCAAATCCTCGCGCATCGCGTACTGTGCCATTCGTTGCAAAGGCAACGGGAGTGCAACTTGCAAAGGTGGCTAGTCGTGTCATGCTTGGTGCAACACTTGCTGAACTTCGTACCGAAGGAGTGCTTGTTGAACCGGTGAATTTTGGCCACGTCTCTGTAAAAGAAGCAGTGTTGCCATTCAACAGATTCCCTGAAGTTGATACCGCACTCGGACCAGAAATGCGTTCGACTGGCGAAGTCATGGGCATCGACCGCAGTTTTGGACGAGCATTTGTGAAAGCACAAATTGCGGCTGGAACAGTGTTACCTGAGTCGGGAACAGTGTTTCTATCTCTTGCCAATTCTGACAAACCCGCCGGACTTGTCGTAGCCAAACGGTTGCGTGAGCTCGGGTACGAGATTGCGGCTACGACTGGGACCGCGGCGTATTTGAAGAAGTTCGGTCAACCTGTTGATCGTGTCATTGGAAAATTGTCAGAAGTGTCAGGCTCGAATAGCAATTCAATGGAAAACGCCGTTGACCTCATCACACGTGGTGAAATTGGTTTTGTAGTCAACACCCCACAGGGTGGGGAATCACGCTCAGACGGTGAAGCCATTCGTAAAGCAGCAAACACTAATCGCGTGTCATCGGTGACCACAGTGGACGCGGCACTTGCAGCTGTACTTGGTCTGATCGAACTACGTGGTCAAGACGTGGAAGTTCGCTCATTGCAGGAGTATCACGGGCGATGACCACGCGGAGACTTCGTGACACTAAGTCATCGCGTTGGTCTGGTCTAGGTGATGTCTGCGTTGGCGGAACCACCCTAAAAAATCCAATCATGACTGCCTCGGGGACTGCTGGTCACGGAGTTGAACTTGCGCCATACATGCCACTCGATGCACTCGGCGGGGTTGTTGTGAAGTCGCTCTATCACACTGAGTGGCCAGGCAACCCAGCGCCACGTGTTCATCTCACTCCGTCAGGAATGATCAACGCGGTTGGTTTGCAAGGTCCTGGCGTTACACGTTGGTTAGAGGAAGAACTTCCTCAACTGATTGAACATGATGCGACAGTTATTGCCAGCATCTGGGGTCGCAGTGTGTCTGATTACGCCCAAGCTGCTGAGATGTTGCGCGGTGTGCCAAGCAATGTGGTTGCTCTTGAAGTGAATTTGTCGTGCCCAAATTTGGAAGGCCGTTCTTCAATCTTTGCCCACGATCCAGCGTTGAGCGCCGAGGTCATCGCAGCGTCCAAAGTCAGTGGTCTTCCGGTGTGGGCAAAGTTGAGTGCAAACACCGATCGCATTGTTGACATAGCGAGCGCTGTTTCTGATGCCGGCGCATCTGCTGTGACGCTCATCAACACAATGCTTGGTATGCAGATCACGGCACAGGGGAAACCTTCTCTTGGCAACGGTGGCGGAGGAGTGTCTGGGCCGGCAATACATCCGATCGCGGTTCGTGCCATCTATGACGTGGCCTCCGCTCATCCCAATCTTGACATCATCGGTGTCGGGGGTATTGCAACAGGTGAGGATGTCATCGAAATGTTGATGGCGGGCGCAAAGGCTGTGCAAGTAGGGACTGCGACATTTGCAGACCCACGTGCCGCGCACAAGATCTTGCATCAAGCGGCACGACAGCTTCATCGACAAGGTGTCGTGCGTTGGAGTGACATCGTTGCAATAGCGCACCGACAGTAGGCTCGTGCCATGAATACTGCTGCTGACGACCTTACGTGGGTGACAGCAGTGCGCAATGCGCGAGTAGCAGCTACTAATCGCATGCAGAGTTCTCATGAATCTCTTGGTGTTTTGCTTCGAGAATTTCGTGGGGACCCACTGGCTCGCTGGACGTATCTCGTTGCTCTGACCGATGTTCATCGCTGTCTTGGGAAAGTTGCCGGACGACGACTCATCGCCTCACTTTCATTGGATCCGTTAGTACGCGTTGGGGATTTGTTAGATGACAACATCAACGCCTTATCGAAATGTTGTGGGTAGATACGGCCATGACATCAGCGACGCATCGAGGAGAATCTGGCAAGTCACAAGAGCGCCGTCCTCTCATTGTCATTGTGTCTGGCCCAGGAGGAGCGGGCAAGGGAACGCTTGTTGATGTGTTGTTGCGTCGTGATGAATCATTGTGGTTAAGTCGCTCATGGACAACGCGGGAACAGCGCGTCGGAGAATCAGATGATGCGTACGTGTTTGTGACGCGTGAGGAATTCGAACGCCACATTGATGACGAAGGTTTTTTGGAGTGGACGGAGTTTCTCGGAAACTATTACGGATCGCCCACGCCAACACCAGGTGATCAACACGACATCGTCTTAGAGATTGAACTCCATGGCGCACAACAGGTGAAGAAACGTCATCCTGAAGCTCTACTTGTTTTCGTGCAGCCTCCTTCACGTGATGAGCAGCGTCGCCGCCTCCAAGAACGGGGAGACGCCGAGCATCATGTGCGAGAGCGTCTGAAAAAAGCCGAAGACGAGGAGCGTTTGGCCTCGGTTCTTGCCGACGTCATTGTGGTGAACGACGATCTCGAGCGTGCGGTGCAAGAAGTGCTGGATTTCATCCGTGCCGCTCGGGTTAACGCCAGATAGCCTGTCAGGGTTCCCCACGGAGGTTTTCGATGTCTCGCTCCACTGACTCAATGATTTATCCAAAGGTTGAGGATCTCCTCGACCGCGTCGACTCCAAGTTCAGTTTGGTGACCCTTGCTGCTTACCGGGCCCGCCAGATCAACTCATACTTCAACCAATTGGGAGAGGGTCTCGGACATTCCATTCCACCACAGGTGTCGTCCGTTGCACGCAAGCCACTGTCAATTGCGTTTGAGGAAATTGCTGCAGACAAGATCGTGAAGATCGACCGCTTGCCATACGAAGAGATGGAACAAGAAGCTGCTGAATTGTTTGGTGAATTGCCATCAGACGACGCTGACGAGTTCGCCAGTGCAATAAGCGGTGACGATGCTTCTGATTCTTCAGAAGAGTTTGATGAAGTATCAGCAAGCTCTGACGCTGACGAGTCATAACTCTCGCATTCTTTTCTCATGTCAGTTGCCGGAAAACGAATTGTTGTCGGGGTATCCGGAGGCATTGCCGCATATAAGGCGGTTGAATTAATTCGTAATCTCGTTGATGCGGGCGCGCACGTGATTCCGGTGATGACCGAGGATGCGCACCGCTTTATTGGTGAAGTGACGTTGTCAGCTCTTGCATCTGAACCGGTGCATAAGAGTTTGTGGAGTGATGCGAGTCCGATTCCACACACTCGTCTTGGTCAGACTGCAGATCTCATTGTCGTTGCACCCGCGACAGCGCGTGTGCTGTCAGCGTACGCAACCGGGTCATCAGAGGATCTCCTCACAGCTACGTTGATCGCAACTCGCGCACCAGTTGTCGTGTGCCCTGCGATGCACACCGAGATGTGGGAACACCCCGCGGTGCAACACAACATCTCCGTGTTGCGTTCGCGTGGAGTCGTCATTGTCGATCCTGAAGATGGTCGGTTGGCCGGTGGAGACATGGGGCGGGGTCGACTTGCTGCCACCGAACGCATCATCGAAGCGGTTACTGCAACGCTCGCACCAATACAAGGTCGTGATCTCGCGGGTGTACATGTGGTTGTGACGGCGGGGGGCACTCGTGAGCCAATCGATGCGGTCCGTGTGATCGCGAATCGTTCGAGCGGCAAGCAGGGATACGCAATCGCAGCAGTCGCGCTTGCTCGTGGTGCGACGGTCACGCTCATCACCACAGTTGAACGCTCCGTCCCGGAGGGGGCAAAAGTTGTATGCGTTGAGACTGCACAGCAGATGCATGACGCTGTGATGACGGTGCTTCCGACAACCGATGTCCTCATTATGTCGGCAGCCGTTGCTGACTTTCGGCCAACGGTGGCATCGCCAACAAAAATTAAAAAGCACGAGGGTGTCCCAGAGATTGTCCTGGAACCGACCCCCGACATCTTGCAAGCAGTTTCGGCTCATCGTCGCGACAGTCAGGTGATCGTGGGGTTCGCGGCGGAGACTTCCAATGTCTTGGAGAATGCGCGCGACAAAGTGCGCCGTAAGTTTCTTGATTTTGTCGTTGCAAACGACGTCAGCGCTGAAGGTGTGGGTTTTTCCCATGACACCAATGCAGTGACATTGGTTTTTCCACAGGGTGACGACATTGCGGTTCGACTCGCGGATAAACACACAATCGCATCAGCCATCTTGGATAGCGTGGTGACGATTCACAGGGAGAAACAGTGAGAAAGTACACATTCACTTCAGAGAGCGTGACCGAGGGTCACCCAGACAAAATGGCCGACCAGGTCAGCGATTCAATTCTTGACGCAATCCTTGCTGAAGACCCAAATAGTCGCGTTGCATGTGAAACCTTGTTGACTACCGGTTTGTGCGTTGTCTCTGGTGAGATCACCACCAAGAGTTATGTTGACATTCCGCGCATTGCGCGCGACACGATCAATGGCATCGGCTACAACAACGCAGCATTCGGTTTTGACGGAAATACATGCGGTGTTGTGGTGTCACTTGACGCACAGAGCCCAGACATCGCACAAGGTGTCGATGTCAGTGAAGAAGTACGTAGCGGATCAAGTGGCGAAGATCTTTTAAACAGCCAAGGTGCTGGCGACCAAGGAATGATGTTTGGGTACGCGTGCGATGAAACTCCAGATCTCATGCCGCTTCCCATCTGGTTGGCGCACCGTATGGCTGAGCGTTTGACCGAAGTGCGAAAAAGTGGTCTCGTTCCGTACTTGCGCCCAGACGGCAAGACGCAGGTGACATTCGATTATGAAGATGGTCGCCCTGTTCGTCTGAAGACAGTGCTGATTTCTACACAACACAGCGACACTGCTAATCGTGAAACTCAGATTCGCCCTGATCTCATTGAGCAAGTGATCATGCCAACCATTCCGGATCAGTACAAGAACGACAATCCAGACATTTACGTGAACCCCACTGGCAAATTTGTCTTGGGTGGTCCGCATGCCGATACGGGTTTGACTGGTCGCAAGATCATCGTTGACACTTACGGCGGTATGGGACGTCACGGTGGTGGCGCATTCAGTGGCAAGGATCCGTCAAAAGTTGACC
>Ga0315900_10005751_pt1 | contig 16913 bp, 12 predicted proteins | sample LakEriMetagenome_FD_203521 | JGI IMG/M metagenome (GOLD analysis project Ga0315900, IMG submission 203521) | Freshwater fungal communities from buoy surface, Lake Erie, Ohio, United States - Buoy 12 MA114 | ecosystem: Environmental > Aquatic > Freshwater > Lake > Lake biofilm | place: USA: Lake... | reverse complement strand
CCCGCTCATCGGCCGCGAGCTTGAGGTCGAGCGCTGCATCCAGGTGCTGTGCCGGCGGCGCAAGAACAACCCGCTGCTGGTGGGCGACCCCGGCGTGGGCAAGACCGCCATCGCCGAGGGGCTGGCCTACAAGATCGTCGAAGGCGAGGTGCCCGAGGTGCTGGCCGGGGCCACGATCTATTCGCTCGACATGGGCGCGCTTCTGGCCGGTACCCGCTATCGCGGCGATTTCGAGGAGCGGCTGAAAGCCGTCGTCTCGGAGCTTGAGGATCATCCCGATGCGGTGCTCTTCATCGACGAGATCCATACCGTGATCGGCGCAGGCGCGACCTCGGGCGGGGCAATGGATGCCTCCAACCTGCTCAAGCCGGCGTTGCAGGGAGGCAAACTGCGCTGCATGGGGTCGACCACCTACAAGGAATTCCGCCAGCATTTTGAAAAGGACCGCGCGCTGTCGCGCCGGTTCCAGAAGATCGACGTGAACGAGCCGACGGTCGAGGATTCGATCAAGATCCTGCAGGGCCTGAAGCCCTATTTCGAGGATCATCACCACATCAAGTATACCGCCGACGCGATCCGCAGCGCAGTCGAGCTTTCTGCGCGCTACATCAACGACCGCAAACTGCCCGACAAAGCCATCGACGTGATCGACGAGGCCGGCGCGGCGCAGCACCTTGTCGCCGAATCCAAGCGGCGCAAGACCATCGGCACAAAGGAGATCGAGGCCGTGGTGGCCAAGATTGCCCGCATACCGCCCAAGAACGTCTCCAAGGACGACGCCACCGTACTGCGCGATCTCGAGGCCTCGCTCAAGCGCGTCGTCTTCGGCCAGGAAGCGGCAATCGAGGCGCTCTCCTCGGCGATCAAGCTGGCCCGCGCGGGCCTGCGCGAACCGGAAAAGCCGATCGGCAACTATCTCTTCGCCGGCCCGACCGGTGTGGGCAAGACCGAGGTGGCCAAGCAGCTTGCCGCCCAGCTTGGCGTCGAGCTTCTGCGCTTCGACATGTCGGAATACATGGAAAAGCATGCCGTCTCGCGCCTGATCGGCGCGCCGCCGGGCTATGTCGGCTTCGACCAAGGCGGCATGCTGACCGACGGGGTGGACCAGCATCCCCATTGCGTGCTGCTGCTCGACGAAATCGAGAAGGCGCATCCGGACGTCTTCAACATCCTTCTGCAGGTGATGGACCATGGCAAGCTCACCGACCATAACGGCCGGGCTGTGGATTTCCGCAACGTGATCCTGATCATGACCTCGAACGCGGGCGCGGCCGACATGCAGAAGGCCGCGATCGGGTTCGGCCGCGACAAGCGCGAGGGCGAGGATACCGCCGCGATCGAGCGCATCTTCACGCCCGAGTTCCGCAACCGGCTTGACGCGATCATCTCCTTCCAGGCTCTGCCCAAGGAGGTCATCATGCAGGTGGTCGAGAAGTTCGTGCTCCAGCTCGAGGCGCAGCTTCTGGACCGCAACGTGCATATCGAGCTTTCGCCGGAGGCGGCGGCCTGGCTTGGCGACATGGGCTATGACGACAAGATGGGGGCGCGCCCGCTCGCCCGTGTCATTCAGGAGCACATCAAGAAACCGCTGGCCGAGGAGTTGCTCTTCGGCAAGCTCACCAAGGGCGGGATCGTCAAGGTCGGTCTGCGCGACGGCAAGATCGACCTCCAGATCGAACCGCCCGGTGCGCTGAGGCTTACAACGGGCAACAAGCCGCCGCTCCTGACCGCTGACTGATAATATCATGCGGCATCTGGCCGTCTTCATGGCACTGGGCGCCCCTGCTGCGGGGGAAGCGTTTGAACTGCAGATGCCTATAGCCTGCAGGCTTGGGCACGATTGCTACATTCAGCATTATCTGGACCACGATTCCGGAACGGCGATACGCGATTATCTTTGCGGGACACTCACCTACGATGGGCATGACGGAACCGACTTCGGGATACCCACGCTTGCTGACATGGTCCGTGGCGTGCCTGTCGTTGCAGCTGCAGCAGGCGAAGTGGCTGCCATCCGGAACGACATGCCAGATGTCCTTGTCAGTGCGCCTGGAGCCCCCGACATCGCTGGGCGCGAATGCGGCAATGGCGTCCTAATCCGCCATGAAGACGGCTGGGAAACGCAATACTGCCACCTTCGCAAGGGTTCCGTCTCCGTCGTGCCCGGAGACACGGTGGCCTCAGGCGAAAGGCTTGGCCTTGTCGGTCTTTCGGGGATGACGGCATTCCCGCACCTTCACCTCAGCGTACGCAAGGACGGTGTCGCAGTTGATCCTTTCGCCCCCGCCGGAGTGCCTGCGTGCGGCATGCCTCCCGCCGATATGCTCTGGGCTGATCCACCCGTCCCATCGGTAGGTGGCCTTCTGAGCGCAGGGTTTGCTGATGCCGTTCCGGATTACGAGGCGATCAAGGCCGGCACAATGATCGCGCCACCTGAATCGAAAAGCGCGCTGGTAGTCTGGGGCTATTTCTACGGTGGGCGCGACGGAGACACGGTCGAAATCGTGATTGCCGGCCCTGCCGGGGAAATCCTCCGGCATGTCGAGGAGCTTGACAGAACGGAGGCTCTCTTTTTTCGTGCAGCCGGTCGCCGTCCCCCCCCGGAAGGCTGGCTATCCGGCATTTACGGCGGCGAAATCCGACTTGAGCGCGCCGGACGGGTGATCGACACAGGGCGTGTCACCTTCACGTTAGGTGATCGCTAGCGTTCGGTCAGCTTGAGTTCGATCCGCCGGTTTTGAGCCCGCGCCTCTGGCGTGTCACCCTGATCGATCGGCTGGAACTCTCCAAAGCCGTTGGCCGCAAGTCTTTCGGGCGCAAGTCCCTCGGTGGCGATCAGATAACGCACGACCGACAGCGCCCGCGCCTGGCTCAGTTCCCAGTTGTCGGCGAACTGCCCCGTTCCTGACAGCGGCACGTTGTCGGTATGGCCGTCGACCCGGATCACCCAGTCGATCCCGGGCGGTATCTCCTGCGCAATGGTCCGCAAGAGTGACCCCACTGCGGCAAGTTCGGCCTGTCCGGCTGGCGACAATTCGGCCTGCCCCGGGGCGAACAGAACTTCCGACGAAAAAACGAACCGGTCGCCCTCGATCCTGATTCCTTCCTGACCCGCGACCACGTCGCGCAGCCGTCCGAAGAATTCCGACCGGTAACGCGCAAGGTCCTGAGTCTCGGCGGTCAGCCGCTCGGTCTCGGCCTCGAGCCGCACGCGCTCGGCCTCCTCGAGTTCGGCCCGCCGCCGTTCCTCGGCCGCTGCCCGGGCCAGTGCGGTGTTGAGCTGCGCGCCAAGCGATTCGATCTGCACCTGCGCCTCGGCATCCTCGGTCTCGGCCAGATCAAGCAGCGCCTGCAACTGGCCGACCTGCACCCTGAGCGCGGCCACCTGTTCGTTCAGAAGCGCGACCTGCCGCTGGCTTTCGGCCGAGAGCGCCTCTTCCGAGGACAGCGCCTCCTGCGCCGCGGCCAGAAGTGCTGCCTGCCGCTCGGCCTCGGTCGCGGCAACCGTCGCATCCGTCTCGGCCTGGTCGCGTGCGGCCAGCGCGGCGGCGAGTTCCGCGCGCAGATCGGCCGCCTCGGCAGCCAGCGCATCGGCCCGGTCGCTCGCCCCGCCCGGCTCGAGCGCCGCAGCCAGCCGCGCGGCCAGATCGTCGGCCTCGGTCTCGGCATTGCGGCGATCCTCAACGGCGCTGTCGCGCGCGGCCAGCGCGGCTGCAAGCTGGCTTTCCAGATCAGAAATCTGATCGGGGTTATCGAGCGCCGCGCGCGCCGCAAGCTCGGCCCTGAGCGCGCTTTGTGCAAGCAGTGCCTGCGTCAACCGCTCCTGCAGGGCCGACCGGTCCGTCTCTGCCTCTGCCAGCGCGGCGTCGAGCGCGGCCCGCGCCGCTGCAAGGTCGCCGGCGGCCAGTTCGCCCACTGCCAGCGCCGCGGCAAGCCGGGTCTCCAGATCGGCCCGCGCCGTGGCAAGTTCTTCGGTCAGTGCCGCTTGCCCCGCTTCAGCGGCATCAAGCGCAGCCTGCGCCGCAGCAAGCTCCGCCGCCGTCGTCTCCTGCAACGACAGCGCTGCCAGAAGCCGGGCGTCCAGGCCCGCCGACCCTTCAAGCGCCTCCGCCAGATCGGCCTCGGCCCTGTCGCGGGCCAGGATCGTTGCCGCGAGGCGCACATCCAGATCGGCGCGCGCCGCCTCGGCCGCGGCCAGCAGTGTCAGCGTCTCTTCCGCCTTGCGCCGCTGCTCCTCGAGCGCGAGCGTCATCGCTGTCAGTTCCGCATCCGAATCGGCAAGTTCGGCCCGCAGCGCCTCGGCCGCGGCGGCATCAAGCAGCTTCTGCGCCTCCAGATCGCTGATCTGCTGCCCTTGCGCGGCGGTCTCGCTCTGCAGCCGCGTGATCAGCGTCTCCATCGCCTCGCGCCGGGCGGCGGCCAGCCGCGCCTCCTCAGCCGCCGCATCGATCTCGCTGCGCGCCGTCGCGAGCGCGAGCGTGAGCGCCTCCTGCTCGGTCATCAGCCCCGCCCGCTCGGCCTCGAGCCCCGTGACTGTCGCCTGCAGGTCCGTCCGCTCGGCCAGAAGACCTGCGACCTGCGCCTCGAAGCCGGTGATCCTCGTCTCGGCCTCGGCCAGGGCAAGGGCATTCTCATCCCTCTCGGCCGTCAGTGTGGCGATCAGCGCGGCCTGCGCGGCCGACATCTCGTTGGCCTGCGCAAGGTCCCCCTCGAGCGCGGTCGCCCGGTCCTGCTCGAGCCCCAGCGCCGAGGCAAGCGTCGCAACCTCGGTGGTCAGCGCGGCCAGCCGGTCCTGCTGGCCGGAAATCTCGTCGCGCAGCACGAACTGCACCACGGTAAAGATCGTCAGCACGAACATCAGGACCAGAAGCAGCCCCGTCATCGCATCAACGAAGCCCGGCCAGATCGTCGCCGAATGCCCGCCCCCGCGCCGTCCGCCGCGCTGCAATGCCATGGCCTAGCCCTGCGTGCCGCCGCCGCCATAGCGGGCGGCGCGCATCACCCGCGACAGCGACGCGATCTCGCCGCGCAGGTCGGCCACGGTTTCCTGCCGCCCTGCCGAAATCTCCTCGAGGATGCGCAGAAGCTGTACGTCGATCGACCGCAGCCGCATCCGGCTTTCCGCGTCGATCCCGTCGCCCGTGCGCTCGCCCAGGACCTTGACCAGCCGCTCCTGGCCCTCGGCCACGCGCGCAAGCGCGCCCGCTGTCTCGCCGATATCGATGCGGTCGGCCAGCCGCCCGATCGCTTCGGTCAGCCCGTCAAGCTTGCCGTCGATCTGGCTGCGCGCAAAGTCGCTCTGGCTAAAGATCATCTGCAGCTTTTCGATCTGTTCGCCCAGCTGGTCGGCGATCTGTGCCATGATCGCGCCGCCCTCGCCCGACCCGCCGCCATCCTCGGCCGCAAGGCTGACCCGCGTCATCGACGACAGCCAGTCCTCGAGCTCGTTGTAGAAGCGGTTCTGCCCGTGCCCTGCGAAAAGCTCCAGAAGCCCGATCACCAGAGACCCCGCCAGGCCAAGAAGCGACGAGGAGAAGGCCGTCCCCATCCCGCCCAGCTGGGATTCGAGCCCCGCCTGCAGCCGGGTGAAAATCTCCGCACCGCTCTCGTTGCTTTCGACGTTGAGCGACCGGATCGTCTCGACCAGCGCCGGAACAGTCGTTGCCAGGCCGTAGAAGGTGCCCAGAAGCCCCAGAAAGATCAGCGTATTGCCAAGATAGCGCGTGATCTCGCGATCCTCGTCGATCCGCTGGCTCACCGAATCGAGGATCGAGCGGGCGGAACTCGACGATATCTGCATCCGCGCCCCGCGCGACCGCAGGAGCATCGCCAGAGGCGCCAGAAGGCCCGGCACGTTGGCAAGCTCGTTGCCGGGCGCATGGCGGGCGAAGGTCTCGATCCACGAGACCGAAATCATCAGCTGCCAGACCTGCCGGAAGCACGAGAGCACGCCCAGCACGAAGACGGTCAGGATCAGCCCGTTGAGATAGGGATTGGTCCAGAAGATCGCGACGATCGTGCCGAAGCCGACGTAAAGCCCGGCCGCGACAAGCGCCATCACGATCAGCATCAGGCTGATCTGGCGGACAGGCTGGGAGAAATGCGTCTCGGCCTCGGGGTCCCTTCGCTCGCTCACGGCGCGCCATCCCTTGTTGTGGCAGGGTTGGCGCGACCATAGAGGTGGTGTCCCGGAAGGCCAACCGAAATATCGGCGATCACATATCCCCGTGACCGGACGTGAGGGCGCGGACACGGCCGACAAGCCAGTCGAGATCGGGCTCGCCCATGCCTTCGTCGGCCAGATGCGCCGCGGTCGCGTAAAGATAGTCGCGGTTCAGCCCCCGCCCGCCGCGGGCGCGCGCGATCATCCGCGCCTGCGTCTCGGGGTCCAGCCGGCAATATTGCCGGTGGCCGGGATCGATCACATAGGTCCGGGCCCCCACCACCCGCCCGTCCGACAGCGTGACCGGCAGCATCCGCTCGACATAGGCCGAGGAGATGAGCTCGCGCGCCCGCAGCATCTCCGTCACCTCTGCCTCCTCGCCCGGCGCCACGCGCAGCGCCGCGCCGCGGCATTCCGCCCCCGGCGCGGCATCAAGCGCGAGCACGAGCCCCGGCTCGGCCTCGGTCCCCCGGTGATGGACCGACAGCATGCAAAAACTGCGGTGCCAGTCCGCCAGCCGCGCCGGCAGCCGCTCGGCCGGGGCAAAGCCCGGGTCCCAGAGCAGCGATCCGTATCCGAACACCCAGAGGTCCATCGCACTGGCCCTTGCGCCATCCTGCCGTTAGATGGGCAAGGGATAGCGTTTCTGCGCGCGGGCGAAAGGGACCAGCGATGCGTTTTCTTCTCGGACTGGTGGCGGTGCTCGCTCTTCTCTTCTGCGGCTACTGGTTTGCGGGACACGCGGCGCTGAACCGCGGCACCGCGGCCGCCTTTGCCCAGCTGCAGGCCGAAGGGATGGAGGCGACACATGAGGGCATCGCGACGCGCGGCTTTCCCGCGCGCTTCGATACCACCATCACCGCCCCGCGCCTGCGCGACCCCGCGACGGGCGTCGGTTGGACGGCGCCCACGCTCGAACTCGTCGCCCTCTCCTACAGACCGAACGAGGTCATCGCCCTCTTTCCCGCCGAACAGACCCTGATCCTGCCCCGCGAGGAAGTCGGCATCCGCGCCGAGGCGATGCGCGCCAGCGGCCGGGTCGGCCTCTCGCCCGCCATGCCGCTGGACAATGTCACGCTCGAATCCGGACCGCTTACGCTTGCGGGCGATAGCGGCTGGCAGGCCGGGCTCGCCGGCCTTCTCATGGCCTTGCGCCGGTCCGACCGCGGCCCGGCCGACTATGACCTCTGGGTCGAGGGCCGCGACATCACTCTCTCCGCGCCGGGGCTCGGCGCCCTGGCGCAGACTGTGCCCTCGCTCCGGGTCGACGCGGCACTGACGCTCGACCAGCCCATCGACCGCGCGCTGCGCCCCGATGCGCGCCTGACGGCTCTGACCCTGCGCCAGGCGGTCGTTGACCTTGGCGCAACCGGGCTTTCGGCCGAAGGCGCGCTCACGCTCGACGCTGCGGGCGTGCCCACGGGCACGGTCAACCTCACCGTGCGCGACTGGCGCGGGGCGCTTTCCTTCGCCGTGGCCGCAGGGCTGGTCCCCGCGCAGATCGCCACCTTGGCCGAACGGGCGGGCGCGCTCATGGCGGGCGGCGGGGCAGATCTGACCGCGCCGCTCGTCTTCGACGCGGGCCAGATGCGCCTCGGCCCCGTGCCGCTCGGCGCAGCACCCGCGCTCTACGCTGCGCCCTGAGCCATCAGCGGCAATAGGCCCCGCTCCGATAGGCGGCGGTGTCGAAATGGAAATGGTTGGCATGAGCCCGGTTCGCATTCGGCCCGAGCACGGTGCCGAAGATGCCGCAGGCGTTACGGTGCATTGCGCGCAGCGTCTCGCCCCAGGCGCGGCTGCCCCAGTCCCTCAGCACCGTGATCCGCTCGCCCGAGCTCAGCACAAAACCCCCGATGTCGATCGCGCGCCCCTTGCCGTGCTCTGACAGCCGCGCCCCCGCCTGGTTGTTGCGCGGCCGGCAGTCGTAAGAACCCATCGTCTCGATCCGGGCCAGCCGGTTGTTCAACTGCGGCTGCGCCACATCCTGCACCCATTCGAACAGCGCGGCCGCCGTCTCGCAATTCACCGTCGCCGCGGTCGACAGCCGCACACCCGCGACCGAAGTCACACGCACCGGCTCGGCCACGCCGCAGCCGCCCGAGCCGCGGATCGCGGCGATCACCTCGCCCTCGATCCCCCGGATGCCGCAGAGCGCGCCGCGCGGCGCGGGCGCCGGCGGCCGGGTCGAGGCCTGTTCGGCCAGCCGCGGATCGCGCGCGGGCGGACGCAGCGCGACCGCCACGGCAAGCGGCGAGAACTGCGGCGCATCCGGCGCGCCCAGGCCAAAGACCGGCGCCGCATCCGGCCGGGCGGCGACCAGCGGCGCGGGGTCGACCGGCGTTTCGGGCCGAAGGCGCGGGCGTGTCACAGCGCTCACCGCCGCGCCGACCTCGGGCAGCGTCTCGGGCCGGTTCTCGGGTCGAAGGAAGGGCGCGACCCCGTCCGGCGCGGGGTCCTCGCCCGGGCGCAGCGCCGGCGTCATTCCCGTCCAGGCATCCAGAAAGACCGGCGGCGGCGGCGGATCGGTCATCATCCGCTCGGCCATCACCATCTGCGGCGGCCCGCCGAGCGGCGGCCCGGCCGGGCGCCCATCGGCCGGCGGCGGCGCGGCCAGCACGACCATCAGCGCCGCCTGTCCCGGTGCGGCTCCCCCGGCGGGCGGCACGGGCGCCCTGTCGGCAACCGGCAGGGCGGGTGCCGCAGGCGCGGCGGCCGGGTCCACGGGGACTGCATCACCTGCGCGACGCGCCTGGGGACGCAACGGCGGGGCGGGCGCCTCAGCCACCGACCGCGCCTGCGGGCGCAGCCCCGGCTCCTCGGCCCCGGCCGCCCCCGTGCGCAGCACAAGCACAAGCACAAGCGCCAGCGCTGCCCCCCAGAGCCGCATCAGCCCTTCGCCGGCACCCGGCCGAAATCGGGCGCCGCCGTATCCTGCCCCGCCTCGATGATCGACCGCCGGATCGCCCGCGTCCGGCTGAAATAGTCGAAAAGCGTATCCCCGTCCCCCATCCGGATGGCCCGCTGGAGCATGAAAAGCTCCTCGGTGAACCGGCCGAGGATGTCGAGCGTCGCATCCTTGTTCGTCAGGAACACATCGCGCCACATCGTCGGGTCCGAAGCCGCGATCCGCGTGAAGTCGCGAAAGCCCGAGGCCGAATACTTGATGACCTCTGAATTCGATACCCGCCGCAGGTGGTCGGCCACGCCCACCATCGTATAGGCGATCAGATGCGGCGTATGGCTCACCACCGCCAGGACAAGATCGTGGTGATCGGCATCCATCTCGTCGAGATTGGCCCCCATCCCCTGCCAGAGCGCGCAGAGCCGGTCGACCGCCGCCCGCTCCGCTCCCTCGGGGACGATGATGCACCAGCGGTTGTCGAAAAGCGTGGCAAAGCCCGAGCGCGGCCCCGAATACTCCGTCCCCGCCAGCGGATGGGCCGGCACGAAATGCCGGCCCGGCGGGATATGCGGCGCCACCGCCTCGATCACCGCGCGCTTGACCGAGCCGACGTCGCTGACCGTCGCCCCCGGCTTCAGGACCGGGGCGATCTCGGCTGCGACCTCGCCCATCGCGCCCACCGGCACGCACAGGACGACCAGATCCGCCCCCGCTGCCGCCTCGGCCGCGCTCTCGCAGACCCGGTCGCACAGCCCGATCTCGCGCGCCACCGCCCGCGTCTCGGCCGATCGCGCATACCCCGTGATCTCGCCCGCGAGCCCGCCCCGGCGCATCGCATGCGCCATGGACGAGGCGATGAGCCCGAGCCCGATCAACGCCACACGGCCGTAAAGCGGCGCCATCACCGCACCCCCTTGAACTGGCCGATGGCATGGGCGACCCGCCGGCACGAGGCTTCGTCGCCCACCGTGATGCGCAGGCAATGGGGCAGCTTGTAGCCCGCCACCCGCCGCACGATAATCCCCTCGCCGCGCAGATGCGCGTCGCAGGCCTCCGCCTCGGCCGGATCGGCGAACCGCGCCAGCACGAAATTCGCCGTCGCCACGTCCGAGGGCACCCCCATCTCGGCCAGCGTCCGGGCCAGCCAGTCGCGCCACTTGGCATTCTCGGTCCGGCAGCGGCGCACCCAGGCGACATCGCGGACCGCGGCCTCGGCCGTAACCAGCGCGGCGGTGGACAGGTTGAAGGGCCCGCGGATGCGGTTGAGCACATCGATGATCGCCCGCGGACCATAGCCCCAGCCCACCCGCAGCCCGCCCAGGCCATAGATCTTGGAAAACGTCCGCGTCATCACGACATTGCCACGCTCGGCGATCAGCGCCTCGCCGGCGTCGTAATCCTCGACATATTCGGCATAGGCGCCGTCCAGCACCAGGATCGCCTGCGCCGGTAGCCCGTCGGCCAGCCGCGCGATCTCCGACAGCGCGATCATCGTCCCCGTGGGGTTGTTGGGATTGGCCAGAAAGACGAGCCGGGTGCGCTTGGTGCAGGCCTTCAGGATCGCGTCCACATCGGTGGTGCGGTCGCGCTCGGCCACCTCGACCGGCACAGCCCCCGCCGCCAGCGCCGAGATGCGGTACATCGCAAAGCCATGTTCGGTGTGGATCACCTCATCCTTCGGGCCGGCATAGGCCTGGCACAGGAAATGGATGATCTCGTCGGAGCCCACGCCGCAGATGATGCGGTCCGGATCAAGCCCCCAAACCTCGCCGATGGCGTGCCGCAGGGCGCGGTGGTCAGTCGTGGGATAGCGGTGCAGGTCATGCACCGCCCGAGCAAAGGCCTCCTTCGCCGCGTCACAGGTGCCGAGCGGGTTTTCGTTGGACGAGAGCTTGAGCACATTGACCTTGCCCTCGACATGGGCGGCCCCGCCCTCGTAGAGCGCGATCTCCATGATCCCTGGCTGCGGGGTGACGGTCCTGTTCATGCGCCTCTCCTGACGCGAGCCTTCTAGCGGGGGGCGGCAGCGGATGCCACTGGCAAGTTCGCCGCCCGCCACTCCCCGCCGCCCTCGCTTCCCCCGGGCCGCGGGATGCGCTAAGAGCGCGCCGATCCTCCCGACACGAAGGCGCTCGGCCCATGAAATTCACCCTCTCCTGGCTCAGGGACCATCTCGACACGACCGCCACCACGGCCGAGATCGCGGCCGCGCTGACCGATCTCGGGCTCGAGGTCGAAGGGATCGAGGATCGCGGCGCCCGGCTTGCCGACTTCACCATCGGCCAGGTGCTCGAGGCCGAACAGCACCCCGAGGCCGACCGCCTGCGCGTCTGCCGCGTCGCAACCGCGGCGGGCGAATTGCAGATCATCTGCGGCGCGCCCAATGCGCGCGCCGGGATCACCGTCGTCGTGGCGCTGCCCGGCAGCTATGTCCCCGGGATCGACACGACCATCGGCGTCGGCCGCATCCGTGGTGTCGAAAGCCACGGCATGATGTGCTCGGAACGCGAGATGGAACTCTCCGACGACCACGAGGGCATCATCGAGCTGCCCTCCGGCAAGGTGGGCGAGCGTTTCACCGACTGGCTGGCCGCGCATGACCCCGCCAAGGTCGACCCCGTGATCGAGATCGCGATCACCCCCAACCGCGGCGATGCGCTGGGCATCCGCGGTATCGCCCGCGACCTCGCCGCCCGCGGTCTCGGCACATTGCGCCCCGCCCCCCCGGCCCGCGTCGAGGGCCGCTTTGCCTGCCCCGTCACGGTCACGGTGGACGAGGATACGCGCGACGGCTGCCCGCTCTTTGCCGGACGGCTGATCCGTGGTGTCAGGAACGGACCAAGCCCCGCCTGGCTGGCCGACCGGCTGCGCGCCATCGGGCTGCGCCCTATTTCCTTTCTCGTCGATGTGACGAACTTCTTCACCTATGACCGCAACCGCCCGCTGCATGTCTTCGACGCGGGGCGGATGACCGGCGGCCTGCGTGTCCACCGCGCCACCGGCACCGAAAGCCTGACGGCGCTGGACGGCCGCACCTATGTCCTGCCCCCGGGCGCCATGGTCATCTCGGACGCGACCGGCCCCGAAAGCATCGCCGGCATCATGGGCGGCATGGCGACCGGCGTGACCGAAGAGACCACCGACGTCTTTGTCGAAAGCGCCTGGTGGGATCCGGTCCAGATCGCGACCGCGGGACGCGCGCTGCGCATCAATTCCGATGCGCGCTATCGGTTCGAACGCGGCACCGACCCCGCCTTCACCACCGAAGGGCTCGACCTCGCCTGCTGCATGATCCTCGACCATGCCGGGGGCGAGGCGTCCGACATGGTCGTCGCCGGCGCCGTGCCCGCCGATACCCGCGCCTTCCGGCTTGACACCGCGCGGGTGCAGCGGCTCGTCGGGATGGAGATCGCGCCTGCCGAGCAGCGCCACACGCTCACCGCACTCGGCTTCCGGCTCGAAGGCGATCTCGCCCATCCCCCCAGCTTCCGCCCCGACATTCAGGGCGAGGCCGACTTGGTCGAGGAGGTGGCCCGCATCGCCTCACTGACGAAACTGCGGGGCAAGCCTTTGCCACGCATGTCCCCCGGCGTGCAGAAGCCGATCCTGACACCCGCGCAGGCGCGCGTCTCGGCCGGCCGCCGCGCAGCCGCGGCGCTCGGATACAACGAATGCGTGACCTACAGCTTCATCGATGCCGAGGCGGCGCGCCTCTTCGGCGGCGGCGGGGACGAGACTGCGCTCGAAAACCCGATCTCGGCTGAGATGAGCCACATGCGCCCGGCCCTTCTGCCCGGTCTGCTGCGAGCAGCGGCGCGCAACCAGGCGCGCGGCTTCATGGACCTCGCACTCTTCGAGGCCGGCCACGCCTTTCAGGGCGGCGAGCCCGGCCAGCAGCAGATGACCATCGCGGGAATCCTTGTCGGCCGCACCGGGCCGAGGGACGTTCACGGCGCGGCGCGCCCGGTCGACTTATTCGACGCCCGCGCCGATGCCGAGGCGGTGCTGGCCGCGATGGGCGCGCCCGCGCGGATGCAGATTCAGCGCGGCGGTCCGGGCTGGTGGCATCCGGGGCGCCACGGACTCATCTGCCTTGGCCCGAAGAAGGTGCTTGCCGCCTTTGGCGAGCTGCACCCCCGGGTGACGCGCGCGCTTGACGTCAAGGGTCCAGTCGTGGGCTTCACCGTCTTTGCCGAGGAGATTCCGGCGGCCCGCAGCAGGGGCGCGACCCGGCCCGCGCTCATCGCCCATGACCTTCTGCCGGTCGAACGCGATTTCGCCTTCGTGCTCGACGAAAGCTGCGAGGCGGCGGCGGTGGTCAATGCCGCACTCGGCGCCGACAAGGCACTGATCGCCGATGTCCGCGTCTTCGATGAATTCAAGGGCGGCACACTGCCGTCAGGGAAAAAGTCGCTCGCCATCGCCGTCCGCTTCCAGCCGCAGGGCACGACGCTGAAGGAGGCCGAGATAGAGGCTGTTAGCGCAAAGGTCGTCGAAAAAGTCGCGAGAGCGACAGGAGGGACTCTCAGGTCCTGACAGGTGCGTATTGCCTGTGCAGAATGGCGGTACTGCAACTGTACCTTTATGACAACGCAAAGGCTGGCATGCCGGTCACACAGCAACGCGGAAAAACCTGAGTGATCCGCACGCTCGGGCTAAGGTTTAACCGGCGACCCGAGACGAACCTACCGCGAATCCGGACCTTATCCGGCGTTTGGTGGAATGTAGCCGGTCACCCCGTCAATCAGATCGGGCGGTTCACACCCTGATCGGAATGCTTTCCTGCGCGCCAACACCGAAGACGCGCTTGTATCGGGCGATCTCGGCCGGGGGGCCCATGGCTTTTTCGGGGTTGTCGGAGAGCTTGACCGTGGGCCGGCCATTGGCCGAGACCGCCTTGCAGACGAGCGAGAAGGGGGCGAGCGCGTCGCCTTCGACGAGGCCGGTGAAATCGTTGGTCAGGAGCGTGCCCCAGCCGAAGCTGACCTTGACCCGGCCACGGAAATGGGCCGAGAGCGCCGCGATGCGGTCGACGTCGAGCGCGTCGGAGAAGATCACGAGCTTTTCGCGCGGATCCTCCCCGCGGGACTGCCACCAGGCGATGGCTAGTTCGGCCGCGGCGACGGGGTCGCCCGAATCGATCCGGATGCCGGTCCAGGAAGAGAGCCAGGGCGGAGCGCGGTCGAGAAAGCCCTCGGTGCCGAACGTGTCGGGCAGGATGATGCGCAGGTTGCCGTCATGTTCCTCCTGCCAGTCGCGCAGCACGTCGTAGGGGGCTTCGGCAAGTTCGGCGTCGCTATTGGCGAGCGCGGCATAGACCATGGGGAGTTCATGGGCATTGGTGCCGATCGCCTCGAGATCGCGGTTCTTGGCGATCAGGCAGTTGGAGGTGCCGGTGAACTTGGACCCAAGCCCTTCGATCATCGCCTGGACGCACCAGTCCTGCCAGAGGAAGGAGTGGCGCCGGCGGGTGCCGAAATCGGCAAGCCGCAGGTCGGGGATGGCGCGCAGCGTCTCGGCCTTTTCCCAGAGCTTGGTCATGGCGCGGGCATAGAGGACCTGAAGCTCGAACCGGCCCATCGTCTCGAGCACGGCGCGGGAGCGCAGTTCCATCAGCACGGCGAGAGCGGGGATTTCCCAGAGCATGACCTCGGGCCAGGGGCCTTCGAAGGTCAGTTCGTACTGCCCGTCGCGGCTCTCGAGGTGGTAGGGCGGCAGGCGGAGCCCTTCGAACCATTCCATGAAGTCGGGGCGGAACATCTGTCGCTTGCCATAGAAGGTGTTGCCGCGCAGCCAGGTGCTTTCGCCGCGGCTGAGCGAGAGGGTGCGGATATGGTCGAGCTGTTCGCGCAATTCGCCTTCGTCGACGAGATCGGCGAGGCGGATGCGGGTGCTGCGGTTGATCAGGCTGAAGGTGACGGTCGTGTCGCGCCGGTTGCGGAAGACCGATTGGCACATCAGAAGCTTGTAGAAGTCGGTGTCGATGAGCGAGCGGACGATCGGGTCGATCTTCCACTTGTGGTTCCAGACGCGGGTGGCGATGTCGACCATGGTGCGGCCCTTTCCGTTCGGGACTTGATAGGAAGGGGGTCGCCTGGTGGCAAGGGCAGAGCACCCGCGGCCGTGGCGCCCAGGACGCGGGGCGTGGGCGGCCGGGCCGGGCGGTCTTGCGCGGGCGCGCGGGCCGCGCGATGGAGGGGCAAAGGCGCGAGGGCAGCATGGCCGATATCCTGATCCTGAACGGACCGAACCTGAACCTGCTGGGGCAGAGGCAACCCGAGGTCTATGGCCGCGAGACGCTGGCCGATGTCGAGGCGAAGTGCCGGGCGCTGGGGGGCGAGCTCGGGCTTGGCATCGACTGCGCGCAGTCCAACCACGAAGGCGCGCTGGTCGACCTGATCCAGGGGGCGCGCGGGCGCTGCGCGGGGATCGTCATCAACCCCGGCGCCTACAGCCATACCTCGGTCGCGATCCTCGATGCGCTGAATGCCTTCGAAGGGGTGGTGATCGAGGTGCATGTCTCCAACATCCACCGGCGCGAGGCGTTCCGGCACCATTCCTATGTGAGCCTGCGCGCGGACGGGGTGATCGCGGGCTGCGGGACGGATGGCTATCTGCTCGCGCTGCGGCGGATCGCGGGAGTGCTGGGGTGACGCGCAAGGGCATCGTGCTGGCCGGCGGGTCGGGGACGCGGCTTTACCCGATCACGATCGGGCTCTCCAAGCAGCTGCTGCCGATCTATGACAAGCCGATGATTTATTACCCGATCTCGGTCCTGATGCTGGCCGGGGTGCGGGAGATCGCGGTCATCACCACGCCCGATGATCAGGCGCAGTTCCGCCGCGTGCTGGGTGACGGGAGCCAGTGGGGGGTGCGCTTCAGCTTTGTCGCGCAGCCTTCGCCCGACGGGCTCGCGCAGGCCTATCTCCTGACCGAGGAGTTCCTGGCCGGGGCGCCGTCGGTGATGGTGCTGGGCGACAACATCTTTTTCGGCCACGGCTTGCCCGAGCTTCTGACCGGCGCGGGCGGGCAGGTGCGGGGAGCCACGGTCTTTGGCTATCATGTCGCCGACCCCGAGCGATATGGTGTGGTCGATTTCGACGCCGGCGGGCAGGTTCGGGCGATCGTGGAGAAGCCGGCGGTCGCCCCGTCGAGCTATGCGGTGACGGGGCTCTATTTCCTCGACGGGACGGCGCCTGCGCGGGCGCGGGCGGTGAGGCCCTCGGCGCGGGGAGAGCTCGAGATCACCTCGCTTCTGGAGATGTACCTGGCCGAGGGGCTCTTGCGGGTGCAGAAGATGGGGCGGGGCTATGCCTGGCTCGATACCGGGACACATGCGAGCCTGCTTGATGCGGGGAACTTTGTCCGCACGCTCGAGGCGCGGCAGGGGCTGCAATCGGGCAGCCCCGACGAGATCGCCTTTCGCCAGGGCTGGATCGGGGCGGAGGAGCTGGCCGCGCGGGCGAAGCTTTTCGGGAAGAACGCCTATGGGACCTATCTGGCCGAACTGGCGGCGCAGGGGCGGGACTGAGAGCGGACCCCGGCGGCGCAGGTGAGCCGGATGGGAGGGATCAGGCCGCCGGCCGGTCCTTGCCACGAACGACGCTGGCGCGGTGGTGTGGAGTGCGACCTGCTGTCCTTTCGGCGGGGTGCGGGTGACGAGAGGGCATGCCCATCGTGCTGCGCTTTCCGGGGCAGTGGTTCCAGACGGAGTCGGGCTTGCACGGCGTTGTTGCACAACTCTGTCTGCCTAGGATTCACATTGTGAATCCATGCGGTTAGACAGGCCGCATGAGTAAGCCATCACCCGCCCGCTACCGCACGACGAACTGGTCCAGCTACAGCGCC
>Ga0315900_10005750_pt1 | contig 16916 bp, 14 predicted proteins | sample LakEriMetagenome_FD_203521 | JGI IMG/M metagenome (GOLD analysis project Ga0315900, IMG submission 203521) | Freshwater fungal communities from buoy surface, Lake Erie, Ohio, United States - Buoy 12 MA114 | ecosystem: Environmental > Aquatic > Freshwater > Lake > Lake biofilm | place: USA: Lake... | reverse complement strand
TCCGTGAGGCGCTGCTCCGCAGCCCAGGTGTCCCAGGTTTCAGGCGCGGGCGGGGTTGGATAGGGGAGTTCGAGCTTGGGAGTCGGCATCATCCAGGAGGACAGGTCGGGAAGGGGCAGGCACAGATCCTTCACCCTTGTGGGTTGGCGGCTGAACTGGAACACCAGGCTGAGCACAAGGGCGGCCAGGGTCAGGAAGATCAGGCGTCGCTTCATGAGGCGGCTCAGCTGCCGGCGAAGGAGCGGAGGAAGCGTCCGAAGAACTCAGCTCCGGCCTCAAGATCGGCGCAGCGGATGAACTCGTCCTTGGTGTGGGCCTGGGCGATGCTGCCGGGGCCGATGGCAATGGACGGCGTGCCAGCGGCGGCCAGGAAGGCGGCATCGCAGAACCAGGGGGCGCCGGTGAGGCTGGCGCCGCAGTCGATCAGGCGCTGCACCAGCGGGTTCGCCGGATCCGTGTCGAGGGGCAGGGTTTCCGGCAGGGGGTCGATGATGGCCTCGGGATCGATGCTGTGAACAAACTCGGTTAAAGCCGACAGGGCGCCGCCGTTGCGGTTCAGGCCGGGCGTGGTGCGCATGTCCACCCTCAGCGTGCAGTGATCGGCGACGATGTTGCTGCGGGTGCCGCCCTTGATCATGCCGAGGTTGATGGTGCTGGCGCCGAGCCATTCATCGGTGCCGCCGACTTCGACCAGGCGGTGGCGGAAGGCGGTGTCGAGGCCCTGGACGATGGCGGCCATCTTGACGATGGCATTGACGCCGCGCTCAGGGGTGGCTCCGTGCACCGCGACGCCCTGCGTGTGGATGTCGGCCCAAAGGCAGCCCTTGTGTCGGAAGACAGTTTTCAACTCCGTGGGTTCGCCAACGATGGCCAGGTCATAGGGGCCGTGGTTTTTCGCGAAGTGCTGGGAGCCCAGCTGGGCGCTTTCCTCGGACATGAAGCCGGCGAAATGCACCTCCACGGGCAGGCTGGGGATCAGGTCGCGGGCATCATGCAGCGCCCAGAGCATCGAGGCCATCGAGCCCTTGGTGTCGCTGGCACCCCGGCCCCAGACACGGCCGTCGCGGACCTCGCCGCCAAAGGGGTCGATGGTCATGCCGCCGACGCTGACGGTATCGGTGTGCGGGCCGAAGACGATGCGCGGTTTTTTGCGGCCATCCGACGAGGGCAGGGTGGGGAAGCGGCCGATGACGTTCGGTCGGCCGTGTTCCACTTCATCGAGGAAGACCTCCGCACCCGAATGGCGGAGGAATTCGCCGACAAACTCCGCGCAGGCATGCTCCCCGACATGGGGTGTTCCGGGGTCGCCGTCAGGGTTGACTGATGGGATGCGAACGAGGGCCTGGCAGAGTTCGATGACGTTCGCGGGAAGGGCGGGCATGAGGCGAGAAAGCCACAACCGTCGCGGAAGCGCAAGCGTGCTTGCGTCACGGAATCTGGCCGAGGGCCTCGGAGACGTTCTCCACGCTCAGCAGCTCCGGCAGCACCACGGGGTCGGCCTTGCCGGGAACATACAGCACGTTCACGGGTACAGCAGCCTTGCCCAGCTGGGAGAGGGCCTCGGTGATGCGAGGGTCCTCGTTGGTCCAGTCCGCCTTGAGCAGGGTCACCTTTTTTCCGGCGATCAGCTTCTGCAGGGCGGCGTCCTTGTAGATGCGCTTGTTGACCTGGCAGGTGAAGCACCACTTGGCGGTGTAGTCGATGTAGACCGGCGTTTTGGCGGCGCGCAGCTGGTCGACCTTTTCCGGCGACCAGGCCTCCCAGGTCAGGCCGCCCTCGACATGGCTGCCGTCGCTGACGGCGCCTTTTTCCACCTTCGGCCAGCCATAAGTCAGGCCGCCGACGATGCAGGTCAGAGTGAGGGCAAGGGCGATGAGGCGAGTGCGGGGTTTCTTGTGGGGCAGGCACCAGCGGCCGTAGATCCAGCAGCCCATGGCGACCAGCACCAGCCCGAACATGAGGAAGAGCATGGGCTGTCCCTCGACCATGCCGGTGAGCACCCAGAGAAGGAAGGCCACCGTGCCGAAGAGCAGGAAGGAGAGGCCCTGCTTGAAGCTTTCCATCCAGGCACCGGGACGGGGCAGGGCGGACACCAGCTTTGGGAACACGGCCAGGAGAAGGAAGGGGCTGGCGAGGCCGAGGCCGATCATGGAGAACATCACCAGCGCCTGGGCGGCGGGCAGGGTCACGGTATAACCGAGGGCGGAACCGAGGAAGGGGGCGGAGCAGGGCGTGGCCACGACCACGGCGAGCAGGCCCGAGAAGAAGGAGCCGCCGAGGCCGTGCTGTGCCTGGAGGTCCTGACCGACGCCGACGGCGGAGGCGCCGATTTCAAACACGCCGGCCATGCTGAGGGAGAAGATCAGGAAGAAGGCGCAGAGGCCGAAGACGAAGGAGGGGGACTGGAGCTGGAAGCCCCAGGCCTTGCCCAGAGTGATGACGAGGGCGCCGAGCGCCCAGAAGCAGACCAGGACGCCAAGGGTGTAGGCCAGGCCGTGCATGAGCACCTGGCGCTTGTCGCCGCCGGCCTGCTGGACCACGCTCAGGACCTTGATGCCGAGCACGGGGAAGACGCAGGGCATGACGTTGAGGATGAGGCCGCCGATGAAGGCGAAGAGCAGGTAGCCAGCGAATGAACGCTCCGGTTTCGGGGCGGTTTTGCCGACTGACTTTACAGCCGCGGCCGCAGCGGGAGGCGCAGAAGTGGCCGAACCAAAAACAGCGGAATGGGCGGGGTCGGCCTCGGCCTTGTCCGCCAGCTTGAGCGTCAGTCTCGCCTCGGGTTTGGCGGGCATGCAGTTGGAGGGATTGCAGACCAGGGCGTCCACCTTGACGATCAGTTCGACGGATTCACCGGCCCTGGCGGAGGCCGGTGGGATGATCCTGGCGGGCAGATGGACCGTGCCCTCATAGCCCTGGGATTTTTTGCCATCCGTGGACTCGACTTCATGGGTGGGCGGCCAGGGCAGATCCTCGACGGACCAGCCCTCGGGAAGCGTCCACTTGAGGCGGGTCGGCTTGCCGATGACCTCCGGCGGCAGTTCCTTGCCGTAGGTGTGCCAGTGGGGCTGGTGCACGAGCTTGACGGCGACCTGGAAAGGCTGGCCGGGGGCGGCGGCCCTGACTTCGGCGATCAGGCTGGCGGCGACCTTGGGGCCCGGCGCATCAAGGTCGACCTGGGCCTGGGCGGCCGGGAACAGGGTGAAGAGGAGGAGAATGGAGGTCAGGATGCGGTTCATGAGGATGCCTTAGTAAGAGAAACGTTCCTTGTATTCATTCCCAACGCCAAAAAGTAACCATCTGGTTGGATGGGACAGCCTGGACATGGTGGAGCTTGAACGGGGGCCCGGCCTGCGCCAGTCATGGAACATGGCTTTCCGACACACCCTGACCGATCGCGTCCAGTTCGCCGACACGGACATGGCGGGAATCGTGCATTTCTCGAATTTCTTCCGCTACATGGAGCGGGTCGAACATGACTTCTTCCGAGCCCAGGGCATGTCGATCTGGGACGGTCACAACGAGGTGGAGGATGTCGAGCGCGTGGGCTGGCCTCGGGTTCATGCCTCATGCGACTACAAGGCGCCGCTGCGTTTTGAGGAGGAGTTCACGATGGAGCTGCTGGTGGAGGAGGTGCGCAGGAAAACCATTCGTTACATCATCCGTTTCTGGAAGCAGGACGGCGTGCTGGCTGCGGAAGGGGTGATCGTGGCGGCCTGCGTGCAGCGCGACAAGGCGACAGGCAGGATGAAGGCGGTGGACATACCGGCGCGCATCCTGGCGAAGGTCGAGGCGTCGCCGCCGGACGCGCTGTCGCTGCCTTCCATCTGAGCCGGCCCAACAAAAAGCGCCACGGAGTGAACCGTGGCGCTGAAGGGGAGGGGCTCGTGGTCAGGCGGCTCAGTTGGAGCGGCCGAGGTAGGAGTTGTCCTCGGTCTTGACGCTGATCTTGTCGCCGGGGCCGATGAACAGGGGGACCTGGACGATGAGGCCGGTTTCGAGGGTGGCGGACTTGTAAACGTTGTTGGCGGAGTCGCCCTTCACGCCCTCAGGGGCTTCCGTGACGGTCATGACGACGGAGGCTGGCAGTTCGATGCCGATGGCGAGGCCGTCGGCGAACTGGACGGTGTACTTCTGGCCTTCGATGAGATAGTCCTTGGCATCGGACACGGCGGATTCGCTGAGGATGACATCCTCGAAGGTTTCCGGGTGCATGAAATGGTAGCCGTCGCCGTCCTTGTAGCTGAATTCGTGGGGCTGACGCTCCAGGTTGACGGAGTCGAGGGACTCGTTGGAGGTCATGCGCAGATTGTAGACCTTGCCGGTGCTGAGAGTGCGGATGGACATCTGCACGTAGGAAGCCATGCGCGGGGGCGTCTTCAGTTCGAAGGCGGAGACGAGGCAGACTTCATTGTTGTAGCGCACGGCGTGGCCTTTGCGCAGGTTGATGACGGGGGTGGATGCCATAGGAGCGGGCGTGTTTAGGCGGTTGTGAGGGGAAAGCAAGGGACAATCCACCCCGGGAACCCTCCAAGCGGGTTCTCCTGGGTGGACTGGCAGGTGCTTCCGGGCGTCGAATCAGGCGCCCACCAGCATGCGCGCGGGGTTTTCGATGCAGTCCTTGATGCGGATCAGGAAGGTCACGGCCTCCTTGCCGTCGACGACGCGGTGGTCGTAGCTGAGGGCGAGATACATCATGGGGCGGATTTCGACCTTGCCATCAATGGCGACCGGGCGCTGCTGGATGCTGTGCATGCCCAGGATGGCGCTCTGCGGCGGGTTGATGATGGGAGTGCTCAGCAGGGAGCCGTAAACACCGCCGTTGGAGATGGTGAAGACGCCGCCGGTGAGGTCGGAGAGTTCGATCTTGCCCTCCTTGGCCTTGGCCGCGTAGGCGAGGATGTCCTTTTCGATGTCTGCGAAGCTCTTCTGATCGGCGTCGCGGATGACCGGGACGATCAGGCCGCGTTCGGTGCCGACGGCGACGCCGATGTCGTAGAAGTGCTGCTGAATGATCTCGTCGCCCTCGACGCGGACGTTGATCTGGGGGACGGCCTTGAGAGCCTCGACAACGGCCTTCACGAAGAAGGACATGAAGCCGAGCTTCACACCGTGAGACTTGACGAAGCTGTCCTGGAGCTTGGAGCGCATGGCCATGATGCCGCTCATGTCGCACTCGTTGAAGGTGGTGAGGATGGCGGCGGTCTGCTGGGCGCTGACGAGCTGGTCGGCGATCTTTTTGCGCAGGGGCGTCATCTTTTTCCGCGTGACGCGGCCTTCGGGCGCCGGGGCGGCCTTCGGAGCTGGGGCCGGCTTGGGCGCGGGGGCGGCGGCAGGAACGGGTTTGGGCGCTTCTGCGGCGGGTGCGGCCGGAGCCTGGGCGGGCTTGGCGGCTTCGGCAGCAGGAGCGGGAGCTGGTGCGGGAGCGGGAGCTGCAGCGGCGGCACCTTCGGCGATCTGTCCGACGACGGCGCCGATGACGACATCATTACCTTCGTGGGCGGAGATGGCGGTGAGAACACCGGCGGTTTCAGCGGTGACTTCGGCGGCGACCTTGTCGGTTTCCAGGGTCAGCAGAACGTCGCCAACCTTGACGGCGTCGCCGATCTTGAAGTGCCATTTGGAGATTTGACCTCCGGCGACGGATTCGCCGAGTGCGGGGATTTTGATGTCAGCCATGATCGAGGGGGGCTTTAAGAAGGTTGAACAAAGATTGCAGGATGAGGAGGAACGGGGCTTCCGGGGGGCTTGTCCCGGACTAGACGCTGAAGGCGTCCTCGACCAGTTTCTCCTGCTCGAGGACGTGGATGGCCTTGGAACCCGCGGCCGGGCTGCTTGAGCGTTCGCGGCCGGCGTAGCGGAGCTTGTGGTTGGAGAGCTCCTCGAGGCGCGGGCGGATGTAGTAGAAGGCGCCCATGTTGCGGGGTTCCTCCTGGCACCAGATCCACTTTTTCTGGGCGCGGGGGTACTTGGCGACGATGCCCTTGAGCATCTCGTAATTGAGCGGGTAGAGCTGCTCGACGCGGATGATGGCGGCGTTCTTGATCTTGTTTTTTTCGCGGAAGTCGAGGAGGTCGTAGTAGACCTTGCCGGAGCAGAAGATGAGGCGGGTGACGCGCTCGGGGCTGATGGTGAGATGCTCGTCGTCGAGGACCTCCCGGAAATGGGTGCCTGCGGCCATGTCATCGAGCTTCGAAACGCAGCGTGGATGACGCAGGAGGCTCTTCGGCGTCATGACGACGAGAGGTTTGCGGGTGCCGCGTTTCACCTGACGGCGCAGCGCATGGTAATACTGAGCGGGGGTGGAGAAGTTGCAGACCTGCATGTTGCCGCCGGCGCAGAGCTGGAGGAAGCGTTCCAGGCGTGCGCTGGAGTGCTCGGGGCCCTGGCCTTCGTAGCCGTGGGGGAGCAGCAGGGTGACATGGCTGGGGCGCTGCCATTTGGATTCGGCGGAGGCGATGAACTGGTCGATGATCACCTGGGCGCCGTTGACGAAGTCGCCGAACTGGGCCTCCCAGCAGATGAGCAGGTTCGGGGCGAGCAGGGAGTAGCCGTAGTCGAAGCCGAGCACGGCGGCCTCGGAGAGGAGGGAGTTGTAGACGCAGAACTTGGCCTGTCCTTCCTCCAGATTGTTGAGAGGGATGTGGCGCTCGCGGGTTTCGGTGTCGTAGAAGACGCTGTGGCGGTGGCTGAAGGTGCCGCGGCGGACATCCTGGCCGGAGAGGCGGACGCCGTTGCCTTCCGTCAGCAGGGTGCCGAAGGCAAGGGCCTCGGCAGTGGCCCAGTCGATGCCTTCGCCGGTCTCGATGGCCTTGCCGCGGGCGGCCAGGAAGCGGCGGGCAATGGTGGGATGCAGGTGGAAGCCTTCGGGGGCTTCCAGGAGCTTTTTGCCAATGACGGTGAGCTTGCCGCGGTCAACGCCGGTTTCGACGACGTTGTAGTCGTAAGCGGCCTGGGGCTGGGCGGTGGAGCCTTCGAAAGGGTTGCCTCCGGACTTGTCCTCCTTGTGGGCGAGGTCGTTGACGCCCTGTTCAAGCTCATCCTCAAGCTCCTTCTGCAGGGCGCCGGCGGCGGCTTCATCCAGCACGCCGGACTCGATGAGCTGCTGGCGGAAGAGGGTGGCGGTCGAGGGGTGGGAGCCGATGGTGCGCGCCATGTTCGGCTGGGTGAACGCGGGTTCGTCGGTCTCGTTGTGGCCGTAGCGGCGGTAACAAACGATGTCGATGAAGACGTCACGGCCGAACTTCTGGCGAAAGTCCAGCGCAAGGCGCGCGGCAGCGGCGACTTCGAGAGGGCAGTCGCCGTTCACATGGATGACGGGGGCGTCGATGAGCTTGCCGACATCCGTGCAGTAGGTGGTGGAGCGGGCGTCGGCGGGCAGGGTGGTGAAGCCGATCTGGTTGTTCACCACGACGTGGATGGTGCCGCCGGTGCGGTAGCCCGGGAGCTGGGAGAGGTTGAGGACCTCGGCGACGATGCCCTGGCCGGCGACGGCGGCGTCGCCGTGGATGAGGATGGGCAGCACCTGCTTGCGTTCCGTGGTGTCTCCGAGGAAGCGCTGACGGGCGCGGGTCATGCCTTCGACGACGGGATCGACGGCCTCGAGGTGGCTGGGGTTGGGGGCGAGCATGATGCCCACCTTGTCGCCGCCGCGGGTTTCGCGGACGGTTTCAAAGCCGAGGTGGTACTTCACGTCCCCGTCGCCGCCGACGGTGTCGGGGACATAGTTTTCGCTGAACTCATAGAAGAGCATTTCCAGCGGCTTGCGGAGGAAGTTGGCCAGCACGCTGAGGCGGCCGCGGTGGGCCATGCCCACGACGATTTCCCTGCCGCCGTGGCGGGGCAGGTTTTCCAGGATCGTCTCCAGGGCGACGAGCATGGATTCGCCGCCTTCGACGGAGAAGCGTTTCTGGCCGACGAAGCGGCGGTGAAGGAAGCGTTCGAAGGTCTCGGCCTCGAGAAGCCAGCGCAGGGCGTCGACCTGGGCGTCCTTGTCCGGGGCGGGTTCGAAGGTGCGGTTTTCGATGCGTTCCAGCAGCCAGTTGCGGACTTCCGGCGTGTGGATGTGCATGAATTCAAAGCCGCTCCTGCCGCAGTAGATGCGGCGGAGTTCGGCAAGGAAGGTGCGCAGCTTCATGGCCTGGCCGCCTCGGAACATGTGGGTCTGAACCTCGCGGTCGAGGTCGGCCTCGGTGAAGCCGAGGGCCTCCAGGCTGAGTTCGGGGGCCGAGGGCCCGGACTGGCTGAGGGGGTCGAGGTGGGCCTCGCGATGGCCGAGGGAGCGGAAGAGCAGCAGCGCGTTGGTGACGCGCATGCGGAAGTTCAGGGTGGCCTCGGAAAGGGTGGCGTCGGAGGAGGAGACTGAGGCGGCGCCCCTGCGTTTGGCGAGCTCGGCCATGCCGAGTTCAAAGCCTTCAAAGAATGAAGCCCAGCCTGGGTCGACCGAGGCTGGATCTTTGCTCCAGGATTGATATTGGGATTCTAGAAGGTCTTGGTTCGCACGGAACGGCAGCGTGGCACTCATGGGGGGCTTTGGGGGCCATCAGAGTGGTGGGATTCATCGCGGTTGCAACCCTGGAAAGGGCCGAATTCCATTCTGCGCTGCAGACTTGCCTGCGTGAGCAGAACGCGCCAGGGATGGTCAAACCGCCCCTGTCATGAAATTTCCATTTCTTTCCCTGTTCATGGTCATGCTGGCCTCCTTGCTGTTCGCCGCCGAGCCGGCAGGGAGCTGGATCGCCCCGGATCCGGATGGCAGGCCTTGGAAGCATGCGGGAACGGGTCTGGTTTTTCCACCCATGATTGGGACGCATCGTTTGGCGGGCGAGTTTCGCTACAAGGAGGGCGGGGGAAGCTTCATCCGTTACGAGAGCCTGGAGGAGCGTTCCCGGGGGGACATCTTCTTTTTTGCAGTGCCAGGAGGTGAGATCAGCCTTGAAGAGCAGCAGAGGCTGGTGCTTCAGGAGCTTGAAAGCGTGACCCGGGATCTGGAGGCGATGACCAAGGAAGGGCGATACAAGGGGCTGCTGATGGGGGAGATCGGAGGAGGCAGCATTGATCTTTGGAAGGAGGCCGCCGTGCCGATGGCCGCGAGATCCTGCGAGGTTACACGGGTGGCGCAGACAGACCAGGGGACCGAGGAGGCCCGGGTCAAGCAGTGGGCGGGCGTGATCTATTACAAGAACCATCTGATCACCATCCGCCAGATGCGTCCGGTCAGTCCCGAAGATGACGGTGCGGCGGCGATGCAGGCCTTTGCGCATCAGGTGACGAAGATCATCAAGGATCCGGCGCTGCGCAAGGGCGTCGCCGGATTGATCGACCGCTACATGGAGAACCCGATGTCCGATGAAAGCGTCCAGGCTGCGGCGGCGATTCTGGCCTATCTGCAGGGCAATCCCAACCTGCCGATCAGCATTCCCGAGCATCCGGTCCAGGACTGGCTGGGGCATTGTGGGAAAGTGGCTCCCGGGACGGAGGAGCATTTGCTGAGGGCCTTCATGATCGGCTCCGCCAAGGCGGCTTTTGCCGGAGGTGATGCCAAGGCCTGCCTGAACGCCGGGGCGCGCCAGTTTGCCCGGATTTACCGGGAGCTGCATGTGCGTCACCCGGCCATGACGCTGCCGCAGATTGACTCATTCCTGTCAGCCGCCGCCGAAGGGCGGGGCGGGGAGTGGCTGCTGGGCATCCGGCAATGATGTGACGGGTCAGCCCTTGCTTTCGCTTTCCGGCCGCGGATCCCTGGAGAGCAGGGAGCGCATCGCTTCACGCGCCGGCTTGCCCTCGTGGAGAATGGCGTTGACCTCGGCCAGCAACGGCGCACGGACGCCGTGCTGGAGGGCGGCTTCGTGGAGGCTGGCGGTGTTGGGCACGCCTTCGGCGACCATGCGGGTGCCCGCCACGATGTCCGCCAGGGTCATGCCTTCACCCAGCAGTCTGCCAACGCGGTGGTTGCGGCTGTGTTCGGAGTAGCAGGTGGTGATGAGGTCACCGACGCCGGCCAGGCCGTAGCAGGTTTCGGGGCGGCCGCCCATGACGGAGATCATGCGGACCATTTCCGCCAGGGCCCGGGTGACCAGGGCGGCGATGGCATTGTCGCCGAGCTTCAATCCGAGGGCGATTCCTGCGGCGATGGCGTAGGGGTTTTTCATGGCGCCGGCCCATTCGACTCCGGTGATGTCTTCACTGGTGTAGCTGCGGAACCAGGGCAGCGTGAAGCAGGTCTGGAGGTCGCGTGTCACGGCGGGTACATCGCCGGCCACCACGGCAGCCGTGGCCAGTTTCTGCGCCACCTCCTCGGCATGGTTGGGGCCGGTGAGCACGGCGGTCGGCACGCCTGGCAGTTCCTCACGGAGGATCTCCGACATGCGTCGGCCGGTGTGGAGCTCGATGCCCTTGGCGCAGGATACCAGGACGCGGGCCTGCCTGGACAGGGAGGTTGCGGCGATGGCGGCGGCGGTTTCACGGATGCCCCTGGAGGGCACCACGAAGAGCAAGGTTTCTGCGGGTTTCAGGGCTTGGGGGTCGCTGGTGACAACGATGTCCTCCGGCAGCGCCAGGGAGGGCAGGTAACGGGAGTTTCGGCGGGTCCGTCGTATTTCCTCCATCAGGGCCGGGTCGCGTCCCCAGAACTGCACATGGAGCCCGCGCTCGTGGAGCAGGGCGGCGAGGGCGGTGCCCCAGCTGCCGGCGCCGAGGACGATGGCGGTCTTGAAGGATGGCGGCGGCAGGCTGTTCATGCCGCTCTTTGGTGAGGGGCGGCGCGTGCGTCAAGCGGGCTTTGGCGGGATTCGACGGCACTAAAAAGGCGCGTCCTGTAAGGGCCGCGCCTGAATCGTGATTTTTGGTGAGGATTATTCTCCGTCGCTGCCAATGGCTTCCACCGGGCAGCCGGCCAGTGCCTCATCACAGAGCTTGCGCTCCTCGTCGTTCTCGGGCTGCTTGTAGACGTAGGAGTGGCCGCCGTCGTCATCGCGCTTGAAGTTGGCGGGGGCCGTTTCACGGCAGAGGTCGCAGTCGATGCACTGATCGTCCACGTAGTAGGCGCCGGAGGCGTTGTGTGAATATTTGTTTGCTGCGTCAGCCATGTCGGGAGGGGGATGGGGTTTGAGAAGGCGCGAAGAATAGTTCCCGCGCCTGGTCTTTCAATCATTTTTTCCCTTCGTTGAAGGGAGCGTCCGGAGCTTATTTGAAGAGCTTGGCGGAGGCCTTCAGGTGGGCTGCATACTCCTCCATCCGGACCTCGACGCGTTCGCGGATGGAACGTTCGCCGATGCCGTCATGCTTGGTGGCGACAAGGGCCTTCAGCAGGTCGATCAAGGAGCGCACGTCGCTCATCATCACATACTCGGGGGCGATTTCTTTGTTGGCGTCCAGGTTGTGATAATTCCCAAGAGGAATGGAGATGCCTACAGCGCGGAAACCGGCGGCCTGGACGGCGGTGGCCTCGCAGGCGCCGGCGTCGAGAAGGCAGCGCTGAACGCGGATGCCCTGCTCCTTGGCGGTGGTCATCAGCACGGAGACACCTTCGCTGTCGAACACGGAAAGCCGGTCGCCGACACGCACGACGGGGCCGCTGCCCATGACGGCGCCGTTGACCGGGCGGCTGGTCTCGATGGAGAGGAAGACGTCGTTTTTGCCGAAGGGCCATTTTTGCGCCAGATGCCAGGCGCCGAGGAAGCCGACCTCTTCGGCGCGGGTGAAGACGGCGTGGCAGGTGGTGCTGAGGTTGAGGGAGGCGAGCTCCCAGAAGGTGGCGATGATCACGGCGCAGCCGATGAGATCGTCACAGGCGGTGGCCTCGACTTTTTCAAAGCTGATCTGGGTGGGGAAGTTCCAGGTGGCGATGGCGCCCGTGGCCTTGCCGCGCAGGCCGCGTTTCACGCCCTTGGCGACGGCTTCATCGGGAACACCGCCGAGGAAGTCCCATTCGCCGGACTTCTTGGAGCCTGGTTTCTTGACAAAGGCCGGGTGGTCCATGTGGGCTCCGAGCACCCAGGTGGGGCTGCTCTTGCTCTTGCCGTTCTTGTAGGTGGCCAGCAGGTTGCCAAACTTGTCGCGCTTCAGCTTGACGTTCGGGCAGCCCTTCAGCAGCGCTTCGATCTCCGCACGGACATGATATTCATGAAACGGCGCGGTGGGCGCTTTGAGAATTCGCTTGAGAATGGACGCGAGGTTGGGCACTGCCATGGGCGCACCGTAACGACTTTTTGCATTCGTCCAACTCCCAAGGTGAAGAAGCTCCGATATTTCTTTGAAACAGCCCTGGTGGCTTTCGCCGCCTGGATCCTGCCGCGCCTGCCTCGTTCCCTGATCCTGGCGCTGGCCCGGGGCGTGGGGCGTCTGGCCTGCCTGATCGATGCGCGGGGGAGGCGCACGGCCCGGCAGAACCTGCGTGCGGCCTTTGGTGGTTCGCTCAGCGAGGCGGAGGTCCGGCGCATCACCCTGGGCTCCTACCAGAACTTCGCCCGCACCTTCCTTGACCTCTTTTGGGCGCAGGCCCTTACCCAGGAAAACTGGGAGCGGCATGTGAGCATCCGGCTGGATGATCCGGACGCGGAGGCCAAGGCGAGGTCGACCGGAGCGGTCTGGGTGACGCCCCACTTCGGCAACTTTGAGTTTGTCAGCCTGGTGTGGGGATTTCGCGGCGTGCCGTTCACGGTGGTGGCGCAGGACTTTAAAAATCCGGGGCTGACCGCGATCTTCAAGCGGCTGCGCGAGCACTCAGGGCACATGGTGATCTCCCAGGACAACGCGATGCTGAAGCTGATGAAGGCGTTGAAGCGGCAGGGCCATGCCGGGCTGCTGACCGACCTCAACATCAAGCCGGGCAGGGCGGCGACGATCATTGACTGCTTCGGCCTGAAGACCTGCGTGCCGACGCTGCATGTGGAGCTGGCCCGGCGCCTGGGGCTCTCCATCCTGACCGGCGTCTGCCAGCCGGCCGCCGACGGCACCTACCAGGTGCGCATCTTTGAGGCGATCAAGCCGGGTGAGACGGAGGGTGTCCAGGTGCTGACCCAGCGTGTCTGGGATCATTTTGAAAAAGCCATCCGCGCCCATCCGGAAGGATGGTTGTGGATGTACAAGCACTGGCGCTACCTTCCCGAGATGGAACGTGACCCGTCCTATCCGGAGTATGCCAACTATCATCAGGGCTTTGCCACGATGATCGAGCAGCTCAGATCACGTCCAGCTCAGGCTTGAAGTCGGCGGCGTGATAAGAACTGCGGACCAGCGGGGCGCTGGCCACGTGGCGGAACCCCTTGTTCAGGGCGATCTGCTTGTAGTTCTCGAAGGTGTCCGGGTGGATGTAGTCGATGACCGGCAGGTGCTGGGGAGACGGGCGCAGGTACTGGCCGAGCGTGAGCACGGTGACGTCATGCTCCAGCAGGTCGTCCATGGCCTGGAAAAGCTCCATCTCGGTTTCGCCAAGCCCGAGCATCAGGCCGCTCTTGGTGGCGCATTTGAAGCCCATTTCGTTCGCCATGGCCTTGGCGCGCTTGAGCACGTGCAGGCTGCGGTGATACTGGGCGCGGCTGCGGACGAGGGTGGTGAGCCGCTCCACCGTTTCAAGGTTGTGGTTGAAGATGTGCGGGCGGGCTTTCATGACGACCTCGAGCGCGTCGTCCTTGCCGTTGAAGTCGGGCACCAGAATCTCGATGGTGATGTGCGGCACGGCCTCGCGCACGGCCTCGATGGTGCGGGCGAAGTGCTCGGCGCCGCCGTCCTTGACGTCATCGCGGGCCACGGCGGTGATGACGATGTGGTTGAGGCCCAGACGCTTGGTGGCCTCGGCCACGCGCTGGGGTTCGTCGGCCTCGAGGGCGAAGGGTTTTGCCGTCTTCACGGCGCAGAAGCCGCAGGCGCGGGTGCAGCGGTCGCCGGCGATCATGAAGGTGGCCGTGCCCTGGCTCCAGCATTCCCAGCGGTTGGGGCACTGGGCCTCCTCGCAGACCGTGTGCAGCTTGAGGTCGGAGACGAGGGCCTTGGTGCTCCAGAAGACCGGGTCACGGGGCAGCTTCACGCGGATCCAGTCAGGCTTCTTTTCCTGGTGCAGGGCGGGGTCGATTTTGCAGGCCATAGGGGGACGTTACGAATGGGCCATCTGGGCCGATTGACAACCCCGGATTGAACCGTTTGGGTTCCCGATGATCCGTCACACCGTCGTTTTTCGTCTCAAACATGCCGCAGGCTCCCCTGAAGAAAGCAGATTTCTGCAGGCCGCCAGCGCCCTCGACCAGATTCCCGGCGTCCGGAATTTTGAGTGCCTGCGCCAGGTGAGCTCGAAAAATTCCTACACCCTGGGTTTGTCCATGGAGTTCGCCAGCCAGGCCGACTACGACTTTTACAGCGCTCATCCGGACCATGAGGCCTTTGTCCGCGAACGCTGGATCCCCGAGGTGGCGGAGTTCATGGAGGTGGACTACGTGCCGTTTCAGCCATGATCGGGCGCTAGATCACACGGGCGGACGTCGTTTCAGCGGTCATGAGATCCGCCGAACAGCCTGACTGCATTCACCTGAAACGACGGGATTTTCTCGCCCGTTCAGGCGGCGGGCTGGGCATGGCGGCGCTGGGCGGCCTGCTTTCCCGGGAGATGCCGGCGGCGCCGGATGCCATGGTGCCAAGGCCGCATTTTGCCCCGCGTGCGAAAAACGTGATCTACCTGCACATGATCGGCGCGCCTTCGCAGCTCGATCTGTTTGATGACAAGCCGGTGCTGCGGAAGCATGACGGCCAGAAATGTCCGGACGAGCTGCTGAAGGGAAAGCGCTTCGCCTTCATCGGCGGTGAGATGACGCTGGCGGGATCGGAATACCGGTTTGCCCGGCACGGGCAGAGCGGGGCGGTGATGTCCGAGCTGCTGCCCAACCTGGCGACGGTGGCGGACGACATCTGCCTGCTGAAGGGCATGCACACCAACGAGATCAACCATGCCCCGGCGCAGATGTTCCTGCACACCGGTTTCGGCCAGGGGGGCAGGCCAAGCATGGGTTCCTGGGTGACCTACGGCCTGGGCACGGACAATCGTGACCTGCCCAGCTATGTGGTGCTGCTTTCCGGCCCTCCCGGCGGCGCGGGCACCTCGCTCTGGAGCACGGGTTTCCTGCCCAGCATGTATCAGGGCGTGCCGTTTCGCAGCAGCGGCGATCCGGTGCTCTTCCTGAGCAATCCGGAGGGGCACGGCAGGCGGGACCGCCGCCAGGTGCTGGATGCGGTGAACGCGCTGAACGAGCAAAGCCTGAAGATCATCGGCGATCCGGAGATCGCGACGCGCATCAGCCAGTATGAGATGGCCTACCGCATGCAGGTCAGCGTGCCGGAACTCATGGACATCTCCGGGGAGTCGGCGGCGACATTGAAGATGTATGGTGCGGAGCCGGGCAGGGCCTCCTTTGCCAACAACTGCCTGCTGGCCCGTCGTCTGGTGGAGCGCGGGGTGTGCATGGTGCAGCTCTACGATTCCGACTGGGATCATCACGGCGGACTCGACAAGCGTCTGCGTGCCAAGGCGAGGGACGTGGACCGGCCGATGGCCGCCCTGATCCGGGATCTCAAGTCGCGGGGCCTGCTGGACGAAACCCTGGTCGTCTGGGGCAGTGAGTTCGGCCGCACGCCGCTGCGCCAGGGCGTCGACGGTGACGGCACGAAGACCAGTCCCGGGCGTGACCACCACAAGGACGCCTACACGATGTGGATGGCGGGCGGCGGGGTGAAGGCCGGCATCACCCACGGCAGGACGGACGAGCTGGGCTTCAACGTCGCCGAGGGCGCGGTGCACACCCACGACCTGAACGCGACGATCCTGCACCTGCTGGGCCTGGATCATGAACGGCTGACCTTCCGCTACCAGGGGCGGGACTACCGCCTGACGGACATCCATGGCGAGGTGGTGAAGCCTGTCCTTGCCTAACCTATTTCACGGTCAACCAGACCTGGGAGGTGTCGTCCAGCGGGCTGGTGCCGCGCTTGTTTTCGCCTCTCAAGGGGGCGATCGCGGCCCTTGAGACAAACGGGGCGTTCTTGCTCCAGATCTCGACCTGCACCGGCTGGGCGCCGCGCGGAGCATTGGTGGCGGCCTGCAGCTTGATCTCGACCTCTCCGCCCTTCTCGGGAACCACCACCTCGGGCGCGGCCACGCCGGGAGGCAGGTTGGCGACACGGGCGATGAGCGGTTCCTTGAAGCCGTTGAGCAGCTTGACCGTCGCCTTCAAGGAGATCGATTTGCCCGCCTCAATGACAACGGGTTTGGCGTCCGCCAGGGTGACTTCGAAGCCCGGGGCGGGCGCGCTGACCTCGATGACATAGGCCTTGTCGGCACCGCCCTGGTGGAAGAGGTCCTCGACGACAAGATGATGCGGGCCGTCTGCGGCAGCCGTCCAGGAGACCACAGGGTCGGGGCGTTGCTCGCTTTCGTCATCGGCGCTGGCCAGCAGCTTGCCGTCCGGTGCCTCGACCTTCAGCAGGGCGTCGAGGGGGATGCCGATGCGTTTGGCAAACAGGCGCGCCTGCAGTTTCTCGCCCTTCTTCATGGGGATGGCAAAACGGTCCACGTCAGCCTTGTCGGTGATCCGGCCTCCGACGGCTCCTCCCGCCTGGAGGGCGGTCGCCTGCTCGCGTGTGTTGTTAGGCTCCTTTTCGACGGCTGCGGGCTTGGCGGTGACAAGCACCTGGAGGGGCTGAAGCGCGTCCGGAGGCATGACGAATCCCAGATCGCCTTCGCGATGCAAATCCTTGGGTTCGAGGGTGAGCCTGGCTTTTTTGGGGTCCAGGCTGTGACCCGTCACTTCGACCTCCGTCTTGCCCGCCGCCGCCACGGCCGCAGGGTGGATCTGGGTGACCACGGGGCCGGCGCTGAGATGCAGCCGATAGACCAGGGTCGAGCCGCCGGTAAATCGTACATCCGCCGCCGG
>Ga0315900_10005749_pt1 | contig 16917 bp, 35 predicted proteins | sample LakEriMetagenome_FD_203521 | JGI IMG/M metagenome (GOLD analysis project Ga0315900, IMG submission 203521) | Freshwater fungal communities from buoy surface, Lake Erie, Ohio, United States - Buoy 12 MA114 | ecosystem: Environmental > Aquatic > Freshwater > Lake > Lake biofilm | place: USA: Lake... | reverse complement strand
CACGGAATATTCTGTGGTGTTTTCATCGGGAAAAGAATTTCTTTGTCCATTTAATTATATGGAATTGAAAAAATTTGTTAAAGAGGCAAGAACTCTTTGAGAGTACAAAACTATTCATCAATATTGCATCACTAAAATAAACTTATGAAAAGATACGAAGACCACCTATTCACCTCCAAAGGCAAGACCTACTCCGCAGACTTCAACCTATACGATGATGCCGATATTTATATCATAAGAATAGCGGTAGAAAACGAAGAGGACGAGTGCTTTGACACGCTCATTGAGGAAGAATTAATCGACAATATTGACGAACAACTCAAGAGGAGATTAATCGAGAGTATTCAGGAAGAATACGATGCGGCAGTCGAAGCGCACGAAATGGATTTGCAGATTAGAAAAACCTTTGGAAGATGAAAAACAGATTAGAAATATTGTACGACAAAATGCCATTCACATTCTGTGTGGTAGTAACTAGAAATATGTGGGGCAAACATTCAGCTATTATCGCTGACTTCAAGCAACTAAAGAAATTTTACTACGAAGCAAGCGAGGGAAGAATAAACTTTGAACTCCGATTGAGCCGATTTAATAAGTTGTATCCCATTATCAACACGATTGGCGAACTCGAAATGACAGAGGACGAACAAGAGTGGTTGCTGAAAAACAAAAGTAAGTTCAAGGAGATTAATACTAAGCATGGTACTATCTACGAAACACCAAACATATCATTCAGAGATAATTACCACGCAATAAACGGGAGGGTAGTAGCATTATGACGTTGATAGAAGCAGGTAGGATATATTACAATTGGGGATACTCGGTAGCGTTCTGCGATGACAAGAAAAAGCCTCTAGGAAGTTGGAAGAAAGCCCAAGAAAAACTAATCGAACCAAAAGAGAAGGACGCTTTCGGGGCGCACGGGGTGGGGATGATATGCGGTAAGGTAAGCGGAAACCTAGAAGTGATAGACATTGATTTAAAATACGATGTTACGGGTACGCTATACGACAGAATTAAGGGAGAGATTAAGTCGTTGCCATTCGCCCACAACTTTCTAGTAGAAACGTCAACCAACAAAGGCATCCACTTTTATTACAAGTGCGAGGCGGTTGAGGGGAACATTGCCCTATCAAGGAGATACGCCACAGAAGAAGAACTAAAGGTCAATCCAAAGGAGAAGGTGAAGGTGCTGATTGAAACACGAGGCGAGGGTGGGTACATAGTTTGCGCCCCGACACAAGGGTATCAGATTACGAGCAAGAAATCAATCTCATTCAAGGACGTACCGACCATCACGCCAAAAGAGAGAGAACAACTCCACAACATTCTAAAGAAGTTCGACCAAACAAATCTTTGGACAAAGAAGGAAGTTCTAGCACCAATAGCACGGGGTAAGAAGTTAGCCTCGTCCCCTTTTGATGCGTTCAATATGGACGGTGACGTACCTAGACTACTCGAAGAAGCGGGGTGGACTTATGTTGAAACAGAGGGGAATAATATGAGGTTCAGACGGGCGGGGCAAACGGATAGCAGAACGTCAGCAGATTGGCACACAGATAAGAGGATATTCTTCTGCTTTACTTCATCAAGTGAGTTTGAGCCTAGTCGTGGTTACAACCCCGTACAAGTGTTTGTGATGCTCAAGTACGGCAGTCTTAACAAAGAAACCTACTCGGAAGCGGCTAAAGAGTTGATGAAGATGGGCTACGGGGACACCATGCCCGAATTGGATGCGATAGATAAGCAGATTGAAGCCGACACAACGGGTACTTACCTAGCAGACGACAGCGAGGCAGACGAGTTCCTAGAGGCTTATAGAAACGATGAGTTGCAGATGGGTGTTGGTATCGGTATGCCATCGTTAGACGCTAGTTGGGTATTTAAACCCGCTTCATTTAATATGGTCGGTGGTATGGCGAACATCGGGAAGACCGATAGTTTTATGTGGTGGCTGACTATGCTAAGTAAAAGACACGGCTTCAATTGGATGGTGTGTTCGATGGAGAACGATATTGGAGAGATATTCAAAGTGATAATCGAATACTACTTGTCCAAGCCGATTAAAAAGATTGACAATAACGAATACATCCAAGCTAAGGCGTGGGCTAAGAAGCATTTTACGGTGTTTTCTAACAAAAGAATATACACTTACCACGATGTACTCAACTCGGCTATAAAGGAGGCTAAGAAAAAGGCTTACGCAGGCTTGTTGATTGACCCATTGTCCGCCCTTGAGTACGATGTTAAGGAGTTGAAGTTGTATGGAGAGTACCGATACAACTATCGCATGGCTACGGAGTTCAGGTTATTCACCAAGAACACTAAGATAAGTATATTTGCTTTGGCGCACCCGAACACAGAGGCGAATAAGAGAATGAAGAACGGCTATCCCGAAGCCCCTTATGCGGCAGATATTGAATACGGTAGTATGTGGAACAATCGTTGCGATAATTTCCTTACTTTGCACAGAAGAATTAGCCACCCTACGGAGTGGTTTATTACCGAGTGGCACGTTAGAAAGATTAAGAGTAAATTTTCGGGCGGTAACATCACGAGCGAACCAATTAGATTAGAGAGGAACGTGAACTGCTACTACACCGACCTTTACGGGGCTGTTGGAGAAGTATCTTATCACAATGAACCGCAAAGTGGGGAAGAAGAAGCACCATTTTAAATTATATATATATGAAAATAGCACTATTATCATCAGTATTCGGAGGACACGACACCCCGAAAGAAGTACCCGCCCAAGAAGGGTTTGAGTACAAGACTTTTTTCTTTAACGAGGACAACAGCAGACCGTTTCCTAATCTTAATGACAGACTAAAGTCCAAGTATTACAAGTGCCAATCGCACAGAGTAGAAGAACTCAAGGAATACGACCTACATTGTTGGGTGGACGGTAGCGTACAAATAACAAGCCCGTTGTTCCTAAAAGATATGGCTACTAGATTACTAGAAAGCGGTGGGGATATAGTTATTGGCAAACATAATCAGAGAGAGTGCATCTACGATGAATTAGACGTGATAATAAACTCTAAAGACGAGTATTTGACATCAAGGTACGCTAATCAGCATTTACCCCTTGAACGGGCGTTCTATGTGGAGCAAGGACACCCACCTAAATGGGGGCTATGGTCGTGCGGAATATGGATGAGGCACAACGGAATAAAAATGAACGAAGCCTTTGACCTTTGGTGGGATATTACTACCACATATTCCTACTTCGACCAAGCGGCTTTCCCTTACTCTATGCGGAAGCACGAGATTAATATAATCCAAGCACCGTATATTGAGAAAGGCGATGTATTTAAGAACGATTATTTTTATAGACTAGAACACAATAAAATAGCATGAACCAAGAAGAATTAGCCAAAGAACTATCGCAGAGTTTATTCAGACAAACTTACTTAATGAAGATGCTACACATCGAGCATCAGACTTTCTTGAAGTTTAAGGGGTTGAATAGCGGATTTAAAAACACCCTAGCTATGCTCGTGAACGGATTTAAGAACGGAATTGAGCGATTAAAAGACTATATGCCTAACTCTAGGAAAGCCTTTGAACAGGAGATGGCTATGAGCGAAGAAAAGATGATGGCTTTGTCCAATATCTTCTCGGTGCTTATTCTGCTACCTTTGGAGGATGTGGAGAAGATTGAAGAACAATGTAACGACATAAAAAAATCAATATGAAACTAACAGCAAAAGAATACGCAAAAGAATTGGTGCTAGAACTATCTTGGCATTGTGACGGAAGTATAGACGATAATGTTTTTAAAGCATACGACTTGAAGCACGGGAAAGGGAGAAAGTCTTTTTCAGCAGTAGGAAAGTTCGCTAAAGAATATCACGCTAAAGATTGCGCAAAAGTAACTATTGATAAATTAATGGATTATGCTAGAACATTTGGCGATGTTACTATGCTAGATATTGAGTATTTCTATGAAGTAAAAAAAGAAATTGACCTACTATGACAATAGCCATCCCGACCTACTACAAGGACAGCCGAACACTAGATAAGCTAGACTTACTATTCAAGTCCATATCCGCACAAAAGGGTGTGGATTTTTCTGTATTAGTCAGCGATAACTCCGAACTCGACCATATTGAAAACCTTTGCGCCCGATATGGGTTTGGTCACACCTACTGCGATAAGAAAGGAACGGCTGCCAACACTAACGCTTTACTCGACCAACTAGACGGTAAGATAAAGATAATGTATCAAGATGACCTCTTTATGACCGACACGGCACTAAAGGATTTCAGCGAAGCCCTAGATAATTACAAGTGGGTAGTATCACTATCCAATCTAATTGACGAGCGAGGACTGCCTATGTGGGGAGTTAATAATCCTCATTTTTCTCATTACCTCAATGACAATAACACTATTGGTATGCCATCGGTGGTCGGGCTGTGGGACACGGACGTAAGAATGGACACTAGACTGATTAATTTATTGGACACCGACTTTTACAACAAGCTAGTAAAAAAATATGGGCTTCCGTACATAATACAGAAACCCATTATCGGTCAGAGAGTTTGGAGTGGAAGCGTATCAGCTAGCTTGAGCCAAAGCGACAAGACTAACGACCTCGCTATTCTCGCATCCGATTTTTCTTAGCAGAGTGTTTAAATTTTTCAAAACCACTTGGTTTTTCTCTCCCGTGATGGCGTACAGTCTTACCAATTCAGAGTAAGCGTCCGATACAAAGTCAGAATAATTCTTTTGGCGCAACAAAGGTTCTGCGTAGTCAGAAACCATGCTAACCGCTTGAGCGACTTGTAGTCTTACCTCCTCGTCACTATCGCATAAGTCTTGGAGTTCTTGGAGTGAACTTAGGATGGTAGAGTGGTGACGACCACCGATTTCTTTTCCTATGTCTTTTAGAGTGAACGGGTACATTCCGTCCAAGTAATGCTTGCGTAGCATATAGCAGAATAAGTGTCGTGCTTGAGCGATAGGTCTTAGCCTACTCTTAGACTTCATTTGTTCTTGAGTGATACCTGTTAAGGTGTACACAATCATAAATGCTTCGTTGATTTTTTCTGTTCTGTTCATATGTTTGGGTTTAGTTATTAAGAATATCTTGGAATGTGGTCGTGGATGTTTCCGATTACTTCACATTGAACTATCCATTGCGCTGTTTGCATATCTGCACAAGCGTCATAAAAAGGCGTTTCTTTTCCAAAATCTGATTGGTGTGAATTTATAGCAAGTCCACCATCAACATAAAATACATTATGTTTACAATGCTTGCCTAAGTCATTTTTATATTCTAAAATATCACCTTCATAAACTTCTTCCCCATTTTTATCTAGTAATCCCGTAAATTGTCCGATAGTTTCGGGAATGATGCGATATTCTTTGTACACCAAATTATCGTGTTCGTCTTTGTACGCAACTTTGTCAATACTTTCTTCGACTATACGCATTACACCTTTTTGTTTGTAGATTAATCCGTAAGCCCATCCTTCGCCATCAGTTCTTAGCCCTCTAAATTTAATTGTTCTCATATGTATTTGGTTTTATTCGATGCTATTGAAATATAATTAGGATTACCACTTGCTATCCATTCTTCGTCCTCGTATCGTGTACCCACTTTCGGTGCGTCCAATCTTCGGATGTAGTTTGTTCTCGACCACCAAAAGTTACCCTCGTAGAAGCCTATCCAATTCACACCGCAAGTATCGTAACCATTTCTGATATGTGCAATGCAGTCACGCCAATTTAACAAAACTTGTGTATTCATCTCATCCCTCCATTCCGCCACGTTGTCCGCCACTTTACTAGCTCCCTTAGTGTGGAAGTATAGAATGATACTCGGCACGGTTTGAGATAGCTCGTGCATAAGGGTGATGGTAGGTCTTTCGTAGCCTTCCACGCCCCAATAGTGGAATTTAAACTTATCTCCGTCTAGTATTTCAATCAAGTCCTTAGTGTCGTCTTGCGCCCCAATCACCCCTACATGGATTTCTTGAAGTTCATAGTACAGCCCCGACCTTTTCATAATCTCGTATTGTTCGGTCACGATGGACTTCCAAGCGTTCTTCATGTACACATGGTAGTAGGCAATTATCCGTTTGTTGTCGGCTAGCTTCGGGGTGTAGGTGAACTTCTCTTTGAAGCCTGCCATATCAAAATAGTAGGACACGAAGTCGTTGTATATTTTGATTATGTCTGTGCTTTTCACTTCTGTGCCAATGATGGACAGACCTATGTATTTATCAATGATGTACTCTTTACTGCGCCAATCGTTCAGTATGTGTAGGTAGATAGGTCGCCACGATTTTTTGTGAGGAAGAACACCCGTGATGGCACACGCTATGTTGAAAGCTAGTTCGTCAGGGAATTGTTCTCGCCAAGTTTCTGCTTTAAAGCCCGATTTCAGCACCTTTCTAGCTTCGCAGAATACTGCCTTAGCTTTATCGTTATTAAGCCAAAGAATAACGGACGAGTTTACTTGCGGTATTTTTGTGTCAAGTGGTAGGTTGAAGAACTTAGCTATGTCCTCATACTTCGCCCACGCCCGATACTTGGAAGACGGTTCGCCCGATAAAGGGGAGATACCAATATTGAACATCGTAAAATCACTACTCTGCAAGAACATCTCATCAACTGAATGTGACGGATTGATAATCGTATCAGCGTCTAGGAATAAAGTTTCATGGTAAGGGGTCATCAAGTCTAGCGACACCTTGAGTTCCATTACTTGCTTGTTGGGCGTTACATTGTCCTCGATTAAGATGTGGTGGTCGAACACGGCTAGATAGTCTTCTAGTTTCTTAAATGCCGACTTGGAGTATATAATTCCTATCGGTGTTCGGCTGTTCTGCTTTATTGATACGGCTAGTGCGGTAGCCATCCGCCCGTATAGGGGTTCTCCTACGGCTATTGTTAGTATTCCTTTCATGGTTATGTTCGATTTTTAAAATGGACAATTTTGTTTTGGTATTAGTTCTATTTCACTTTTTAGTTTTTCTAGGCTAACAAAATCACGGTTGATGTAATAACCTGCTTTGCCTCCTTTTATGGTTTTCTTAATCTCCTTGCCTGTTTTCAAGTTAATCAATTTCTTACATTCAGTCCAAACATAATGATGGAATACTTTGTGCCTCCACTTTGATTTGTAACTACATAAAACATTCATAATCAAAATTATTTTAATGGGCAAAGTTGCACATATTTACGAGTTAGGCGTAATACTAATCATCACCTAACCATTTAAGTTTCTGCACCAAATGTAAAGCAAGGGTCATATACTCCTTAACTTGTTCATCCGTTGGTAAATCATCTTCATAGCTACAAATTCCTTGAAGAGTATCGCAACCCGAACAACTACCATAGTAAGTGTTTGTCATTACATAATCTCCTACACTTGGCTGATAAGTGTCTTTTGGTATAATAAAAATCTGTGTACCTTGATAATCACCATCATCAATAACAGTCATTTTACTTAAATCAAAGCCACTATAATCATCCGCTTTTGGTAAGCATATCTCAAACACTTTCGTTACTATTTGCTTGTAGCTTGATGAATACTCTTCTTGCTTTGTTGTTTTGAAGTACTCTTCAAGTTTGTGCTTGTTTTCCTCCCATTGCTTTACTAATTCTTGTATCATAATTTTAATTTTTAGTTATTAAACCCGTACTACGCCTAACAGCGGTTTTGTGCTATTTGCCCCATCAACATTTGTGGTAAATTGAAACTTTGTGCAAGGGGCAAACAGACACAAAGCCGCAAAACGTTACCTCATTTCCATTTTCAAAATATAATTACCGCCATATCGGATGCTACGGAGTTCGGTTTTTAAATTCTTTTCTTGAGTTTTTTGTAGTTCGGTTTGAACATAATTAACCCATGCAAGATACGAAATATTTTCAGGGCGTTGGATAGTTTTTGAGATTTTTACTTCTGTCATGGTTTAGTTTTTTGAATGAGTTAAATTGAATACAATTCTGTCTAGTATAACGTACACGGGTACTCCCTCTTGTGCCGCTTGCTTCTCTAGGTCTTGGATGGTTAGTGCCATATTAGTTGGTTGCTTTTTGGATTACTGCTTCAAATAATTCGACCAAAGCGGGGTTTGTGTCGTAAACGTGGGCGTGGTCAACTGCTTCTCTCAACACAGAAAGCATATCGGGTGCATTTGCAATTAATTTTGCGTTTGCTTCTGCTTCTTCTTTATCCTTTCTTTCGTCAGAATAATAAATAGATATTATGCTTAAATAACTTCCTGCATCAATATTTATCATCCTTGTACCGTGTTCATTTGTTTCGTGAAATTCACTAACAACCCATTCGCCTTGTGTGTGTTTAGTTTCCATAGTTTTCAGTTTTAGCTTGTTGAGATAATTTTAATACTTGCAAGATGTACCCGTGTAGGGTTCTGCCGTCTTTCTTTGCTGATGATTTGAGTTTCATCTTCAAGTCCTCGTCTAGTTTAATGCTCGTTGGCTTTTTCATTGTTGTAGTTTTATGATTAAAATAGTTAGTTCGTTGTCGGTCATTGTAGCCTTTAGTTCTTCGGCTAGGTTGGTGATTTCTTGTGGTGTCATGTTTATAGATTTTCGGTGAAGTAAATATCGAAACATTTTTCTTGGAAACATACCCCTATCCTCGCTCCGTGTTTCTCCGCTTTTTGGATTGTTTTTATTAAGTTGGTGCTATTTATCCAAAATTGTTTTCTTGGGTATGCTCTATAAAAAAATCCCCCGTTTATATACTTTGATGTCGAAAGATGAGGGGTGTAGTTTTCCCCGAAGATGTTTTCAATGATTTGTAGCTTGTTCATAGGTATTTATTTTTAGTTTTTATAAATCTTGATGCTTCATAGCGGTACTTCATAAGTAATACCATGCAAATGAATGTAAATGTTTGAAATAATCCAAGTAGTTTTTTCATTTTAACAGTTTTTAAGATGCGAAAATCGCAATGAGTAAAATAATGACTAGCAAGAATAGCGTGTAGTCTGTCTTTGGTTTGGTTTTCATATCTAGTTTTTAGGGTGAATGATTTTTGATGCTGTGATGTACCCATGAAGCCAATGGTTCATGTTGGTGTAGTCGAGTGTCGGGCTGATGGTGTTTTTACCTAGCTGTGCGAAGTATTTAGACAATTTTTTGCGCCTGTCGGTGCTGATACGCTCGTGAATGGATAGGCTGACGGAGGACGCTGCGTTTTGGAGTGCTTCTAGTTCGGTCATATTTTTAGTTTTTGCAAAGTGATTTTAATAAATTAAGGTCTTTTTGCTTCGGTTCTTGTGCGTTTTTAGTCGCATCAATCAATGACATATCACTAGTAGTTTTTGTCCATTCTTTGCCCGTCTTTGGGCTTGTGTAGGTTACTTTATAGTGTCCATAACCTGATGGGATAAATCTAAAGTCTGTTCTGCTAATTTTTGTTTTCATTGTTTTAGTTTTGGTTTAGTGTTAAAATTGCTTGTCCTATTGCTTTTGGGTAGTTGGTCGTGGCTGTCATGCGCTCCCCGTTTAGGTAGATGCCGAAGGTGCGCTGTCCGTGTTCATCCTCCACTATCACTTCTACTTTTTTTGTGTACTCTTCTGCCGAAAAGACTATAAAATCTTTGGTAAAATTGGTGGCGTGGCGTTGTCTTGTCTGTGCTAAAATTGTAATTTTCATCTTAGTTTATATTTAGTCTAGTTAAAAAATCTTTGAAACCTCGTGTGTAGTTTTTTCTGTACGCTTCGGAGATGTGTCCCATAAGTGCGGGGACTGCCATAAGTTGCGAAGTTATTGAAACGTGCTTCTGTTCTATTATCTTATGAAGTTGGTGAATGGTTTTTCCTTCTTCTAGGGCTTCTTTTAGCTCGTCCATTGTCTTCATAGACTGTTCACCTACTTTCGGACAACTGATGTCAAAATCGTCTTTTATTGAAGCCTTGAGGTGTGCCTCAATTATTGCTTTTTGTCTTTTAGTTACTTTGCTCATGGTTTTGGTTTTTGAGATTAGAAAATAGCACGGGGCGTGTTTTCGCTACACTACGGATTGCCCGTCCCCGTTTGGGTGATTAAATTACTTTTGCTCCCCAAGCTAGTTTTATGAAGTTGGGTGTGTTTGTAGCCTTGACTACGGGTAAGCCTTTCAGTTTTGCTACATACTGAATATGTTTGCTAGTAGTGTTGCTAAACTTGCCCAACTCCACTATTTTGTCGGGGTGTATCTCCGCCACTTTTGTCAAGTAAGAGATGATAAAATTGCCATCAATTGCTAAATTTTGCTTGATTTTTGTCATGTTTTCTAGTTTTTATAGTTTAAAAAATTGAAGTTGTGCGGATACTTCGCCCCGTTTGTTTTAATTAGTTGAAGAGAAGCCTACGTTTCCACCAATTCCACCCGTCAAAGTTGGGGGAGTAGTTTTTATTTCTACTCCATTGGTGAGGTCAAAAAAGCTAATTTGGTCATTTTGCCAAGCGTAGAAATTTGCGTCCGCTTCTGTGTTGAAAATTTTGATAGCGTCAAAGTAGTACTCATTGTTATCAGTATTGAGCCAACCCCCTACACCGTCAAACCTTTCTATGTTTTGAAATAAGGCAATTGCTACAACGTGTGCCAAGCCCGTCAACCCGAAACTATTCTGTGTGTATTTTGTAGCTACTGAATAGCCGTTAGTAATGGGGCGCAAGTTGTGGTCAACTGTGAAGCCGTTAGGATTTTTTTGAGCAATTTGAGATATTGCTAAAACTGTGTTCTGTTGCTTTTTCATTTGTTTTGTTTTAGTAGTGATTGAATATTGTTTAATAATTCTTGAGCCTCGTTTTGTCTTACCGTTTCTGCTTCTGTCAAAAGGACGGCAAATGAACGTATTTGATAATATTCAACTTCACGTTCTAGTTGTGCTTCTGTCATTGTAAGTAGGTCTGTGTTTGTCATTGTTTTTGTTTTAAGTAGTTATTAAAAATATCGAAAGTAATACTTTTTTCGATATGCAAATATATGTTTAAACTTTTCAGACTTCCAAACATGAAGCACCAACTAAATTGTTAAAAATTATTTAGGCTAAAAATATACTGAAAATCAATCAGTTATGAAGCTACAAGAATAAAAATATTTTTCAATCAATAGGTGAGAATAGCTAATTTAGATAAGTCGAAAAAATAATTTAGACAAGGGAGGGAGGACGGGCGAAAAGGGGTGAATAAAAAAATAAACGAAACGAAAAGTTAAAAACTGTTAATTTCCATCTATAAATTTTAGTCGGGCGTTCTTCGCTTGCTTTTGGGTGTCTTTCACCAAGTAAGTATAAGAGGCTATTATTTTTTTTCCTGCTTCCGTTACTTCGTAGCATTTGGAGGTTCGTTCAACTGTGTGTGTGAGCATGGGGTTGAATGGGACGGGGCTAATTAGTCCCCGTTTTTTCAATTGGTCAAAACATTGGCTAACCTGTCTTTTGTCTGCTAATATCGTGAAGGCACGAGGGCGGGCGGGGATGAGGGATAAATTGAACTCATATATTGAATGTAGCACGAAGAATTGAAACATAGACAATTTGACGTTATTAAGGGCTTTTAAGACACTAAACAAGTCAACGGCTAACGGTACTTTGTTTGAGGTGCGAAGCGCCCGAAAAGGGGTTAAATTGACATACACACTTCTAATATCTTTTACTATACTGTTTCTTCCTTTCATATATTCTAAATAAGTTGTTCAAATATGGGCTAACCGTTTGTTGTCGGTTATTCTCTAGTTTTCAGGGGTGTGTTCATTACCTCACAAAAATAGCTTATTTGCCTTGTTTTTGCTCATTTTCGGCTAAAAATAGGCTTATTTGCAGTATTTCTAGGAGTTTTTCCATATCCTTTAGGGATGTAAAGACGGTTTCCCCTTGCTCGAAGCGGTTATACTTCGCCCGTGTGTAGCCTAGTTTTAACGCCATTTGCTCTTGTGTATAGCCTAGTTTTTTCCTTTGCTGCTTTATTTTTGTACGCACCCGTATTACATTTTCGGCAAATATAGTTAATTTCTGTAAATTTTGTACGCACTGCTATTACATTTTGATTGATAGGCATAAAAAAGCCCCCGTTTATGGCGGAGGCTGTGATGTTTGTGGCTTCAATCTTTGGTTTACTGTATTCTCATTATCTCGTGAAGAAATATTTTATTATCTTCAAACAATATACACGCTTCGTTGTCTTGTGTATCTTCGTTGAAATCGTATTCTATCTCACATTCAGTTAGCTTCGTGTCTATCGCTGCATCGCTCCAATCTCTCCACACTAGCACCCCTTCGCCCGTGTTGCTTAGTATTACTAATAAACCCCCGAAATTACATTCTGTCATTGTTCCGTGTGGTTCAAAGGTTTGCCCATACTCTCCTGCGTAGTTAGTTGCGAAGTCTTCTTTGAGTGAAGCCAATTTTGTTTGTCTTGTTTGTTCTGATGTCTGTGTCATAGTTATTTTATTTAGTAGTTAATTAATGAGATGTTATTGATGTAATTTCTTTTAGGCTAAAGTCTGATGTTATAAACTCGCCTTGCGGCTCGCCTTGTTCGTTAAAGCCATATTCGGGGACTTTAGCGGAGATAATTGAGCCGAGAAAATGAACGACTTTTAGTTTGCGCCCATTTGCGTTTTTGTAATTGTTTTTGGTTTGTACTGTGATGTAGTTGTTCATAGGTAAATTGTTTTAGTTGGTTAATGAATTCGGGGACAAATATAGCCCGATTATACATTGCTAGGTAGTACCTATTTGTTAAAAATTTGTTAAAAATTATTGCACTATTTAGTAGACAGTCAATGTAGTGTGTACCTTTTGCGCCCGTCTGTCCATCTTCGCTCGCTTCATGCGATACAGTTGCGCTGTTTATTATCTTGAGATGTTCAATATAGTTGTGGCTTCTATATTCGGTTTCCGCTTTTCGTCCGCCCGTTTGTCTGATTAAAAATCGTCTGCAAAAAAAGGGATTGTTTAAACTTTCGGAGGGGGGTCGGTTCAGAAAGTTTGACTTGGGAAATCCGAGCGTATGGGTATAGGAAAGCGTATCATCAATCAACTTCTCCACTATGCCATTTTTAATTATACTCCCATATATAGCCTCTATGTGTTTTACAAAGTCCCATTAAGCATTTTGATATACCCGATTGACTGTATAGCCCTGTTCTTTCTGCATCTGCTTGAGAGTTCCATATATTTATCAATTGACCATCTTGGTTTATCTGCCTTATTGGGCGTGCTGATGCGGGGTTCCAATTTAGGTTCTCGAAGTATTGTTCATTTCTTTCTCCGTAAGTAAATACATATCCTCTGTAAGACCTATGTCCTTTTCTGTTATTTAGGCAAGATAATATACATTGCTTATCAAAACCGTACTTTTTGAAATCGCACGGCAATTCTTCCGTTCTTATCAATTCTCCTAGTATCGTGTATTGGTGTACCTTTTTTACGCCTCTCCTCCTTATGTAGTCGATTGAGTTTTCTCTAGGCGTAACCCACATCAAATTATCTACGCTTGCATTTGTTTTGTCGTAGTCTATATGGTGTACAACGGGTTTATTATCGGGGTTAGGGATAAATGATATTGCGACAAGTCTGTGAACCAAAAAACCTTTCTTATCAATATTTATTTGCGAATACCCAAATTTATTCCTATTAATCGGTTTTTGATAAAATAAATTTTCTTTAAAATACCTTACTCTACCTAAGTTTGATATTTCATAGTGGTCGGGAAGAAGTGGGTTTTTCTTCCATATTTCATTTTGCATAATTAAAAAATACCCCAAGCAGAAGGTCTATCACAACGCCAATTAGGAGAGGTGCATCTGTTGGGGCTTTTAAGTTTGTAGTTAGTTTGAGCATTGGGTTATGATAGACAATGCAAATATACTAAATTTATTTGATAGTTCCCCTCTTTCGGGCGGTTTGTTCAATGGTTATGCTTTGGCGATTACCTTTCTTATTCGGTTATGGTGGAGTTCTATTTTGGTGTAGGTCTTTTCGTAGAACCCTGTGTGGGCGTTTATCTCGTAGTATGGATGTTTGTAGGATAGGATAGTTCCTAAGAATAATTGGTTGTTGTATTCAAAGCTGATTATTGATTGATTGGGGATGATTTCCTTTTCGGGCGTTTCGGCTTGACTTACTAGGTATATAGCTATTGATGCTATGGTGATTACTGTGATGATGTAGATTAGTAGTATCATTTTTCTCTAGGATTTTTGGATGGGAGTGGGAAAATAAAGAAGGGGGTCAGTCTTTTCTGTGTATGGGTGGCGGTGTAATGTAGGGGGTACTACTGTCCTCTCCCGTGCGTGTCCTATTTTTTAGCCACTCGCTTCCTTGTTTGTTGGCTAGGTCGCAGAATTTATCGGTTCTCTTAATCTGTTGATGCCAAGCTAGGGTGTCATTTTGGAAATCTTCGAGGAACTCGGATGCTAGGAAGAAGTCCCGTTCACATAGCCATTCTGCTACTGCTTCTATTTGTTCTTGGGTTAGTTGCATAGGTTTTTTATTTTGCTCCAAATTGAGTTCTCTTTTTCCGTTTTTAGGTCGGCTATGATTTCTTTTAATCCCTTGATTTGTTTCATTAAATCATCACGAGTTTCTTTTTGAAGATACACGGTTGCATTAGCCACGCCTAAATCTTTCTCAAGTTGGCTAACTTCCAACGTCAACGCCTCGCACCTTGCTTTTAGTTCGGTGTTTTCTTTGTGAACGCTATTTAGTTCTTCAATTAGCTTTAGGTTTGATTGCGTCAACGCTTCGTTCTCTGCTTTGAGTGTCTTGATTACACTAGAGTTTGTTGAAGATTTTTTTTCTTTTGGTGCTTCAACTAACTCTCCCCATTTCGGGGCATCTAGTACCCTAGCTTCGGTCTGCCCCAACTCTTCAAGTACAATCGGTTTGGCGTTAGCACTAGGCGCAACAAGTTTATTTGGGATATAAAAATACTCATCTAAATTTGATGTATCAAAAAAATGTTGACATTTTTGGTCATCAATAACCATAAACTGCCCATTAACGCTAGACTTTACGGTATAATATTTGCCGATAGTTAAAGATGGTTTAAAGTCAGAGGTCATCACGCACTCGTCTTTTGCCAACAATACATCGCCAACTTTCAATTTGATTTTCTTCATAGTGTCTGATTTAACCTATCAATTAATTTATCTGTGTGCTTCACGGCTTCCTCGTGTATGGTGTCGGTTGCGTAGCCTTGAGTTATCATTGCTGACAGTATAGTTGCCGCCATCATGCCTCTGTCGTAAGTAACTAATTTATCAAAAGTGTTAGTAGTTGTGTATGGATATTCTATTGTCATCTCATTCTGATTTATAAGTTTCGTTGTAATATTGTTCGGCACTATCTCTAGGGTCGTAATTATCTATTGCATCTAAAATTTGTTGCTTTTCCATTTGTATGGCTTGACCTAAAATTCTATAAAAAAATAAATGGTCATTATTGATATTGTCTTTTTTTTGAGAACTTTTTTTAATTTGATTAAATAACCATTCAACTGCTGTTTGTTTCTTTGTCATAATTCAAAAGTATCGTTATAATATTGTTCACCTGTTAATGGTAGTTTACTTTCAGGATAATCAATTCCATGAACTGTTCCTTTATTGTATGCAGTTTCAATTCTTTCCTTCTCCATTTGTTTCGCTTTTTCAAGTATTGAATACCAAGTAAACTTATCTTTAGGTGTTTCCCATAATTTCTCAAATAACCACTCTACTGCTGTTTGTTCAAGTGTTTTTTCATTCATGTAATTTGAATTTTATAACGCAAATGTAGGCATTAATCTTCTACCGTATCCTTAATTTTTGTTAATTTCTTTGCCATTGTTTCAGGGGTCTGCGCCTCGTAGTCCTCGTAGATTTTATTGGAAGAAAAGTAATTGATTAGGTTCTCGTCATTGACAAAGAACTCTTTGGTCTTTTTCTTTAGCTGTGTTTCAATCTTGTCAATCTTGATTAGGATGTCAGCTAGGTCTTTTCCGTCTTGCCCCTGCAACTGCGCCAATAGTTCGTAGTAACTTTCGGTGTAGTAAACCATCCCCGTGTAGGCGAGGCTGTCTATCGCCTTTAGAAATTGAAGCACCAATCGGTTGAACTTCGGGTTCTTGCCAATAATGATATTGTCAACGTCCTCGCTAAAACGCCCTTCCTTATACACCTTTGTCTGCAACATTGTGAAAGCCTCTATCTTGCGGTGCTTTATGTCGGGAAAGCGGTACACAAGCGGAGAATTGGGGTCGTAGCAAAGGCAAATACATCGTATCATCAAATTCATTGTCACTCCCTTTAGCGAGTTCAGCTCCTCATCGTCCAAGAACGGGTGAAATACTTTTTGAAGCCACTCATTGTGCTTGATGATGTTGCGCTCAAAGTCGAAGTTATAAACGTCAACTTTCATTTTCTTAAACTCGTCTTTCTTCCAACTCATCCTACGGCTACTATGTTTTGTGTTTCAATTTTAAATAGTCCTTTCTCCAATGTGCTTGTTAACTCATTGACTTCCAATGGAATATCGCAATCTTTCTCTGTGTATATCACATCCCCCACAGCACAATCTTCATACCCTTGATGTACCGAATGTACGATAAACTTATTATCTCGTATCTTCCGTGCTACTTCGGGTACGATTATGCTTCCAATCTTCTCTTGAGGCGGTTCGGCTGACGTAGCTAGTATCCATCCGTCCGTAGGGATTAACTCTCCGTTTCTTAAGATAACAATTACTCGGTCTGCTTGGAGAATTATCTCATCCTCTTTCAACGCCCGACCTTGTTGCTCGCAATTCTTTAAGGTATTGTAATGGAAGAACACAGTGTCGCCTACTTGTATTCCGTTCACATTATCACTTACGTCTAGCACCTCCCCACTTGTCGGGGCAAACGCTTGGGGTTGGTAAATGGTCGCCACGTTAATGGGCATAATAATACCGCCCTCTGAT
>Ga0315900_10005748_pt1 | contig 16919 bp, 27 predicted proteins | sample LakEriMetagenome_FD_203521 | JGI IMG/M metagenome (GOLD analysis project Ga0315900, IMG submission 203521) | Freshwater fungal communities from buoy surface, Lake Erie, Ohio, United States - Buoy 12 MA114 | ecosystem: Environmental > Aquatic > Freshwater > Lake > Lake biofilm | place: USA: Lake... | reverse complement strand
CGCAGTTGCAAATATTACAACAGGAAACATCGAATCAATTATTGTTGATGTGCCTGGTTCTGGTTACACCAGTTCGCCAACGATTGCGATTGCCGCACCTCCTGTAGCAGGTGGTAATACAACTGCTATTGCAATTTTCAATGGTGAAGATAAGAAATCTGGCGGTAACTCCGATGTTCGTTATATTACTCGCCGTGTAACTCTCGCAGATGGATTTGATTCAGGTGACTTGCGTGTTTATCTAACCGCATATAAACCATCTGGTTCAAACATCTATGTTTACTATAAAATACTTTCTGGTTCTGATTCAGATATTTTTGATGACAAATCATATCAATTGATGACACAACTTGGCAATCCAAATTTTGCATCAACAAGCAGAACTGACTTCCGTGAACTTGTATTTTCACCTGGTGTAAGTGGTTCGGCAAATAATACTGTTTCTTATACATCTGGTTCAACTGCATTTAATTCATTTAAAACATTTGCAATTAAAGTTGTTATGGCAAGTAATGAAACAGTTGATGTTCCTAAAATTCGTGATTTGAGAGCAATTGCGTTGCCTTCAGGAGCATAATATGACCGACCATGTTCAAATTGAGAACTCTAAACTTGTAAGAGATTTACATTCCAAAGCTATTCTAAATACTGATAGGATTGGTTTAGAAGATTATATGATGAAAAGGGAACTTGCTAAAAAACAACTAGCTGAAAAAGAAGAAACCAAAGAAAGATTGGTAAAGTTGGAAAACGATATGACAGAAATAAAAAATCTGTTGCATGAAATCGCACAGATGAGGAAAGCGTAATGGCGGCAAATACAATCAATCAGTTATCGACTGCCAACACCTTTCAACATTGGCTTAATGCTACCGAATTACTCATTGCAACTGCCAATCTTTTAACGAATGGCAATGGGGAAGCATTTTATGCTAATACCCGATTAATCGTTGGTGGGAGCAGTTCAAATGTATCGCTGAATGTTCAGACCTCAGCGACCATTAACGACTTGGTCGGTAACACTTCCAATGTGGTGACTGGTACTTTCCGCAATCTAACAGTCACAGAGAATGTCGCCTCACTTAATGTTACAAGTAGTGCCTACTTTGGGCAAAATATTGTCGTTTATGGCAATCAACAAATCAAAGGCGACCTAGAAGTATCAGGTAATTTAAGTCTCGATTCTTTAGGCTTTGACGACCTTTCTGTCGCAGGTTCAGGTAGTTTTGGAAACACTCTTACTGTAACTGGCCAAACAACACTAAGTAATGTTACTGTTTCTGGTAACATTGCAACTTTAAATGTTACATCACAAGCCTCTTTTGGCACTAATGTTAATATTGCAGGAGATTTAAATGTTTCTGGAAACATAAATCTCGATAGTATTGGATTTGACGATTTAAATGTTTCTGGCAGTGCATTAATTGCCAATAACTTAACTGTTGGTGGAACAACTAATTTAACAGGAAATCTAACGGTTGTCAATGCAAATGTTACGAATACATTGATTGCTAATAATTTAAGTGGCAATGCAAATACAAAAATTTATGATGCAATTTCTGCCGTTCAATCAGAAATTCTCGCTTTTTCAATCGCTTTAGGATAAATAGAATAAATAAAGTATTAACAGGAAAAATTAAACATGGCAAGCACCTTTAAATCAAATGTTGCAGCAGACATTGTAACCAGTGGTAATACTGTTTATACTTGTCCTTCGGCAACACAAACCACATTAATTGGTCTGACACTTTCAAATAAATCAGCAGGTACGGTGACTGCAAATGTCTTTCTCCGTAGGTCATCAATTGATTACTCTCTGATTACTAACGCTCCAATTCTAACAGGTTCTACACTTGTTCCAATTGGCGGCGAACAGAAAGTTGTATTACAAGCCGCAGATGCACTAAAGATTACTACATCTGCCAATGCTTCTATCGATGTGATAGCGTCACTCTTAGAAATCACATGATATTATTTGATACAGGCATTTATAAATTAACCCACAAAGAAAGTGGTAAAATTTATATTGGCCAATCGAAACATCTAAAAAGAAGATTAAATGAGCATAGAAGATGTGAAAAATCTAATGACAAAGAAGGATCACAATCTGTTGTTAGACGAGCTATAAAAAAATACGGTTTTGATGCATTTGATTTTGAAATTATTTTATATTGTGACGAAGGTGAATATATGAATTTGATGGAAACTAAACTAATTCAGTTTTATGATTGTTTAGTTCCAAAAGGATATAATATTCGTGATGGTGGTAACAATATTTTTATGTCTGAAGAAGGACGAAAAAGAATTTCAAAAGCAAATTCGGGTAGAAAAGTTTCAGAAGAAACACGGAAAAAATTATCGGAAAGTGGTAAAAAAGCTTATCTAAATAATCCCCGTAGTTTAGAATGGAATCAAAAATTATCTATTGCGTTAACAGGCAAAAAGAAATCGGAAGAACACAAACAAAAACTTTCTGAACACCGAAAAGAATTTATAAAAAATAATCCAGACAGTTGCAAGAACTTTTTGGGTAAAAAACATTCTGAAGAAACAAAACAAAAAATGAGAGAATCGCACATGAAGCGTAAAATGAATCAGGAGCAATTATGCCTTTAACCCGTGTGCAAGGGGGTTTATTTGGTATTGCTGGACAAGGCAATACTGCTACCTCTTTAGGTACCACATTAATTGAAAATGCAAATACAGTTTATAGTGATTATACTTTGACTACGAATAATAACGCACTTTCAGTTGGACCAGTTACAATTTTAACTGGCAAATCAATTACAGTTCCAACTGGACAGAAATGGGTGGTTCTATAACATGGCTCTAATTAATACAACAACAACAGGTATCCAAGGTTCAACTTTTGTTGCCGATGGTACTGGTGATTTGACCATTCAACAAAACGGTCAGACGATTAATAGAATTACCGCAGCTCCAGCGTTTAGAGCATCAAGCACAACTACACAATCTTTTTCTTCAGCAACATGGACAAAATGTGCTTTTGGTGTAGAAACATTTGATACAAATAATAATTATGATAGTTCGACAAATTATCGTTTTACACCAACAGTAGCTGGTTATTATTTGTTTTCATGTCAATTATACTTTAGTGGTGTAGCTGCTCAAGCTTTGTGCGCTATCTATAAAAATGGTAATCCTGCACAATATGGCATGTGGGGATATTCTCCTGGTGATACAACAACTTCAGTAGTAATTTTAATTTACGCTAACGGAACAAGTGACTATTTTGAATGTTGGGGATATCATAATGGTAGTGGTTCAAAAAATCTCTATAACGATTCAAGTGCGGTACATAGTTCGTGGCAAGGTAATTGGGTGAGACCATAATGACATTACATCAAAAAATAATTTCTTTATATCCAGAATTAGAAACATATGATTTTTGTATGGGTTCAATTCGTATTCAAAACGACAGCGATGGAAGAGGCGACTACATAGCAAAGTGGGAACATCCTACTTTAGCAAGACCAACACAAGAACAATTAGATAGCGTGGAAGAATAACATGGCATTAGTCTTAGACGGCAACGGTTCAATGACAGTAGGTAATGGAGACATTACTGGTATTAATACTGGCGCATTACCATCTACTTTTATTGGTGCAGGTGCGGTATTGCAGGTGGTAAGTGCAACTAAGACTGATACTTTTTCTACAACATCAACTTCTTTTACTGATATAACTGGTTTATCTGTGTCAATTACTCCAACTTCTTCAACAAGTAAAATTTTTGTTATGTATAGCGCAACTGTTGGCACTTTAACGGGTCAATACTCTGTTGGATTGCAATTAGTTAGAGGGTCAACTGCCATTTATTTGGGAGATGCGTCAAGCGCAAGAACTCGTGCATCAAGCTGGGGTTTTAGCGAAGCAAGTGCATATTGGTTAGCTCCATTAAATGGAATATTTTTAGACAGCCCAGCAACAACAAGTGCAACAACTTATAAATTACAAATGATTTCTCCATATGGAGTAACTTCATATTTGAGTCGAAATCAAAATGATAGTGATGCTACTGGTTATAGTAGAGTACCAGCAACAATTACAGTTATGGAGATTGCAGGATGAACCATAAAGCTATATACGCATTATATCCACAAGTTGTTTCTATTGATGACGGCACAGGTGCTTTTGATGCTCAAGGCAACAAGGTCGAGATTGATTTAGCCGCAGTTAATGCTTGGGTTGACCCCGATGCTTACAAATCAAAAAGAGCACCAGAATATCCTCCAATCGGAGACCAATTAGACGCATTATTTAAAGCAGGTGCATTTCCTGCTGATATGGCTGCCAAAATTCAGGCAGTAAAAGACAAATATCCAAAGGTATAAAAGATGAGTGTTTCATACGGCGGCGATAAAATTACATTTGACGATGGTTCATCACTATCGACCGGTTATACACATTTTAGGAACCGTATCATTAACGGTGACATGAGAATCGACCAGAGAAATGCGGGTGCTTCTACAACTCCGGGTACAGGTACAAATGTATTTCCAATTGATAGATTTTACATTGGAGCTTCTCAAAATAGTAAACTAACAACACAACAAAATGCTGGTGCAATAACTCCACCAGTAGGGTTTTCTAATTATTTAGGAATAACCAGTAGTTCTGCATATTCTGTTGTTTCTTCAGATTACTTCTTTTTAGAACAGACAATAGAAGGTTTTAATACTGCTGATTTAGAATGGGGAACTGCTAACGCTAAAACTGTTACTTTATCTTTTCAAGTTTATTCAAGCCTCACAGGAACTTTTGGCGGTAGCATACGAAATTCAGCAATAAGTCGTTCTTACCCTTTTAGTTATACCGTTTCTTCCGCAAATACTTGGACAACAATCAACATAACAATACCTGGTGACACATCAGGAACATGGATTGGTGCAACTAATGGTATTGGACTTCGTGTTGCTTTTAGTCTTGGTATGGGTTCTACATTTAGTGGAACTGCTGGTGCGTGGTCTGGAAATAACTTTGGTTCAGCCACAGGAGCAACCTCAGTAGTTGGCACAAATAATGCCACTTTCTTTATCACTGGTGTCCAATTAGAAGTAGGTTCATACGCCACAACTTTTGAACGCAGACCATATGGTACAGAATTACAATTGTGTCAAAGGTACTATTACAGAGCAACTGCTTCAACCGTAACAGATATGTATGGAAATGCTTTTGCTTATAATACACAAATTGCAATGGGACTTATTCCATTTCCTGTAACAATGCGAGTTGCACCTTCAGCGTTAGAACAATCTGGAACTGCATCAGATTATAGAGTTCTCATAACAGGTGGTAATGTTAATTGTAACGCTGTCCCAAGTTATGACCAAGCAACAAGATGGAATGGTTTTGTATATTTTAATGTTGCGTCTGGATTAACAGCGGGCCATGGATGTATGCTTCGGTCTGGTACTTCTGCCGCTGGGTATCTTGGATGGAGTGCTGAACTATGATTTATAAAATTTTACGCACAAATGAAAATGGACAAACCATTTATGCTCGTATTGATGACGATGGTAAATGTCGTTTAACTTGCACGGAAGATTATCCAGAATTTAAAAAATGGATTGAAGCTGGTAACACACCTGAACCAGCTGACGAATAACGAGATAAATAAAAGAATATGAAACAATATCGATTAAGTAAAGAGGTGTTATAGTGGGATATTTGGGCCAGCAAATCCTTCCCTTTGACCCAACAAGAACTTATGCACCTCCAAGAGATGCAGACCGTTTTTCGGGTAATGGTTCTAGTGTAGCGTTTACACTATCACGACCTGTCAATCAGGAAACAGACATTGAAGTTTTTGTTGAGAATGTTCAACAAGAACCTATCGTTGCATACTCGTCAACAGGAACAACTCTTACATTCACCTCAGCACCACCATCAGGCACCAATAATGTCTATGTGGTCTATAAGAATTTTAATACTGGTGCTCAAGTAACTGTTCCAGATGGTTCGATTACCTATGCAAAATTAGCAAACAATATTCGTATCTTTACTACCGACAATCTGGTAGCAAATGGTTCAGTCACAACATTTACATTATCTGAAATTCCTGCTGATGCAAACACAGTTATGGTATCAGTCGATGGTGTGGTACAAAGAGCACCAATTCACTATACAACTTCAGGTAATCAAATTACATTTACATCGGCACCACCTGCACTTTCTAATGTGCATGTTCGCCACTTAGGTTTCAGAACCACATCAACTGTTACTGCATTAGCCGCAAATACAACAATTACAACACCAGTATTGCAAGGACAAATGACTGCCAATGGTAGTATTGTTCCTGCAGCTAACACAACCTATAACTTAGGTTCTTCATCATTACGCTGGGCCAACATCTATACTGGTGACTTACATTTAAGTAACGAAGGTCGTGATAGTGGCAATATGGTTGATGGTACAAAAGGTAACTGGACATTACAAGAAGGACAAACAGACTTGTATCTGATTAACAATATTACAGGCAAGAAATATCGCTTTGCCATTGAGGAGATTCAATAATGGCACTCTATGGACAAGTTGTAGCGGACAATACACTAAGTTTTAGAAACATTTTGATTAATGGTGCTATGGATATTTACCAACGAGGCCAAACAGCAACAGGCTTAACTGGTGAACAATATGGTAGTGCAGACAGAATGAAAATAAACATCAATACTGCCGGTACATGGAGTATGAATGTTGTTTCAGATGCTCCAACTGGAACAGGTTTTAGAAATTCATGTAATGTAATTTGCACAACGGCCGATACTTCTTTAGCCGCAGGTGATTATGTTGTATTTGCACAATTGGTTGAAGGACAAAACCTTCAAGTTACAAAAAAAGGCACAGCAAATGCCGAATCAATTACAGTAAGTTTTTGGGCAAAATCAAGTAATACAGGAACTTATGTTTGTGAACTTTTTGATGCCGATAATTCCAGACAAGCATCAAAAGCTTTTACAATCAATTCCGCAAACACTTGGGAAAAAGAAGAAATTACTTTCACTCCCGACACAACAGGACAATTTGATAATGATAATGCGCTTTCTCTCTATTGTCAAATATGGTTAGCGGCAGGTACTACTTTTACATCTGGAACATTAAGTAATGGTTCTTGGAATCCTGCTTCTTCTGGAAATAGAGCAGCAGGACAATTAAATCTTGCCAATCGTGTTGGAAATTATATGGCGATAACAGGTTGGCAAATGGAAACAGGTTCAGTAGCCACACCATTCGAGCGCAGACCTTATGGGACTGAGTTGAGTCTGTGTCAGAGGTATTTTATGCGAGATAGTAGTTTAGTTGTTTGGATGTATCTAGCCCACGCTGTTGGTTCCAATTACACTAGAACTACTGTGTTTTTACCCACAACCATGCGTGCCAATCCTACTGTGTCTGTTGTAATGAGTGGGCCTGCTGCTAGTGGCATTCAAGGAATTACTCCTAACATGTTTACGCCATACAACAATGCACAAACAGAGTCGGCGCATGTCGAAAACTATACGGCATCAGCAGAACTGTAAGAAGGGAATTCAAAATGTATAAACTAATTGCAGAGGATTCAAAGGTTGTTCAACGCCTCTCCGACAACGCCTTCATCCCCTTCGACCCCGCCAATACAGATTACGCCAATTTCAAGCGTCATATTCAAGGGTTCGATAGTTACAATCAACCTATTACTCCTGCTGAACTCCAAGATGCTGATGGTAACACAATGACAGCAGAAGAAGTCGCAGAGTTTGTCGCCACATTACCATAATAAATATTGAATTATAAAGAGACATAAAGAATGCCTATTCAAACAGTATCGCAAGCATTTAGTAACGAAGGTGCCGGTGGTTTCAGTTTTCGAAACAAAATCATCAATGGCGCTATGGAGATTGACCAGAGGAATGCTGGGTCTGCGGTTACTATTTCCGACCAATACACATTAGACCGTTGGAGCGCTTATGAAAATACCGATGGAACTTTTACAGTCCAAAGGTCAACAACTGCACCAACAGGTTTTTCAAATTCACTTTTGGCGACAATTACTTCTGCGGACTCTAGTTTAACAACAAATCAACAAACTATTCCATGTAGGCAATGGATTGAAGCCGCAAATATGACTGATTTAGCGTGGGGAACTTCTTCAGCAAAATCAATTACACTATCTTTTTGGGTAAGAGGAAGTGTTACAGGAACATATGGAATTACAATTTCAAATAATGCAAATGATGTTGTGTATGCTGCAACTTATACAATTTCTGCGGCCAATACATTCGAATATAAAACAATAACAATTCCTGGACCAACATCAGGAACATGGCCAACAGATAATGGTCGTGGAATGATAGTTACTTGGAGTTTAGGTGCAGGTCCTTCAGTAACAGTTTCAAGTAACAACTCTTGGATTTCTTCACCAGGTGCTGCCATATATGCGGCAGTTGGTCAAACAAATGTAAAAGCTACTAATGGTGCAACATGGTTCATTACCGGTGTCCAATTAGAAGTTGGTTCCGCCTCTACACCTTTTGAGCGCAGACCATATGGTACAGAATTGCAATTGTGTCAGCGGTATTATGAGAAGTCTTACAGACAAAGTGTGGCAGTTCCAACAAATAGTTCACTCAATGGTTTTGCCGTTGGACTTGCAAATAGAACATTGACGGGTTCTGCAACAAATGAACGGTCAGCAAATATAGTTTTTAACACCTCAAAAAGAGCCGCACCAACTATTACTTTTTATACGCTGACAAGTTCAACTGCTGGTAGTTGGGAAGATGGTGGGGGCAATGCAATTGCTATGCTTACAAACGGGGTATCAGAAACCGCTTTCATTGCATATAACAACGCTAATGTGGCAACAAATACTGGGTTATCTGGTCATTGGGTCGCTTCTATAGAGTTATAAACTATGTATAAACTAATCAAAAATCCAAATTTTAATGTTATTGACGGGGTTCAGCATTTGATTGATATGTCATGTATTCCCCTCGACCCCGCCAACACAGACTACGCAGAGTTTAAGAAGGCAGTCACGGAAGGCGTAGAACTGCAAGACGCTGACGGTAATGTTATGGCCGCAGAAGAAGCAAAAGCATATATCGCCACATTACCAGCATAAATAGAATATGAGCTACTTAGGAACCCAACCGCTAGGCGGACAAATCATATCAGAGTTCTTCTCTGGTACTGGTTCAGCGACCACATATACACTTAACTACCCATACGGTAATGAAGCATCGACAATGGTGTTCATTTCTGGTGTTAAACAAGCAACCAATACCTATGCCGTAATCAATGGTCAGTTAGTCTTTACTGAAGCACCTCCGTCAGGCACAAATAACATTGAGGTCATTTACTTGGGTGGTCGTATTATGACAAACCCATACCTCGCAGCAGATACATATGGTATCATTCGTATCAATGCAAATACAATTACAGAGAATTGCACAATTACCACAGGGTATAATGGTTCAAGTGCAGGTCCAGTTATCGTGGCCAATAATCGAACTGTAACCATTGCAAATAATAGTGTTTGGACAATATTTTGATGAACCACTATGTTTATCTAATTGAAAAAAGAAATGCTTTGCCTAATCAGGAAAAGTATTACATAGGAGTTCGTTCTTGCGAAACTGCAATATCAAAAGATGATTATATGAGTTCTTCAAGAAGTTTACTAAAAGATATACAAGATAATGGTAAAGAAAATTATAACAAAATTATACTGAAACGATTTGAAAGTCGTGAAAATGCATATTCATATGAAATTGAAATGCATAAAAAATTTGATGTTGCCAATAACCCCTTTTTTTTCAATAGAGTAAATCAAAAAACATATGGGTTTGGGGGAGCAAAAGGACAAAATCATCCTAGATATGGTAAAAAACATAGTGAAGAATCAATAAAAAAAATTAAGCTTGTTAGAGAAAAACAAATTTTTACAAAAGAAAGTTTAGAAAAACTAAAAGGTAGAACACCTTGGAATAAAGGTAAAAAAAATCTTTTTTCTCATACCGAAGAACATAAAAAAAGAATGTCTGGTATTCACAAAGGCAATAAATATGCTGCTGGGAAAATTTGGACAGAAGAAGAAATAAAAATAAAATCAGAAAAAAACTTAGGTTTAGTTTGGATGAATGATGGAAAAAGAAATCATCGCATTAAACCGAAAAATGTTGAAATAAAAAAATTAGAAGGATTGGTAATGGGTTTTTTCAAAAAGAAAGTTGAAGCATAATGGCTGGAATCATAGTAGCAGATACAATTCAATCAGGCGGTAGTTTTATCCGATTAAATTCGGCCAGTCAAACTGTCGCTACAATTAACGCAGCTGGTATCTACGCCAACACAGGTAATCTACTGATTGCAGCCAATGGTACGATTGGTGTTGCAACAATTACCAATACTGCAATTACTGGCACAATAACACAGGCGCAGATTGGGAATGGAATTGCAGGAACAGGTCCTGCGTTTAGTGCAATTAAAACTTCAAATCAATCAATTTCATCAAGTGTTTGGACAAAAATATCATTTCAGTCAGAACAATTTGATACGAATAGTAATTTTGATAATGCAACAAATTATCGTTTTACGCCAACTGTTGCAGGTTATTACTTATTAAATACTAATCTTTTTGTAGCTACTCCAAGTACCACTCATTATATTCAAATTGCAATATATAAAAATGGAAGTTTATTTTCTGCAATTGCAGAAACACATGTAACAAATGTTGCTTATGCTTCAATAACTGGTTCCTTTTTAATGTATTTTAATGGTACAACAGACTATGCTGAACTTTATTTTAATTCTGGTGCAAATGTTACTGTTTATGGAGAAGCAGGAACTTATACTTTTTTCCAAGGTAATTTAGTGAGGGCTGCATAATGACATTATACGAAAAAATTATTGCAATTTATCCAGAACTTAGTTCAAATGATTTTGGTTTAATTGGACCCATTCGTTTGCAAGATGATACTGATGGCAAAGGTCCATATATTGCCAAATGGGAACATCCAACACTTGCAAGACCTACGCAAGAACAACTAGATAGCGTGGAAGAGGAATAAAAATTGCCGTCAATCATTAAAGTAGACCAAATTCAGTCAGACCAAGGGTTTGTTAATTTATCCAGTAACTTACAATTTAGTTCTGGATTTACAATGCTGTCTCCAACACTATCATCACCAACTCTTACCACACCAACAACAAGTGGTATATTGACACTAGGTGCAGGTATTAAATTTCCTGCCACACAAGTACCGAGCACAGATGCAAACACATTAGATGATTATGAAGAAGGAACTTGGACTCCAGATTTAAAATTTAATGGAGCAAACTCAGGAATGACTTATACAATAAATCGAGGACTCTATACAAAAATAGGAAAATTTGTTTATTTATTTTTTGATATTCTGTTAAGCAATAAAGGTTCTTCGTCTGGTACTGCAACAATAGAAGGTGTTCCATTTGGTCCTCAAATTTATGGACATGGAGTTGTAGATTTGAATTCTGGAATGTCTAGTATACCTGGAGCATCAACTTATGTGCTTTTAGCAGGTAATGTCTTATATCTTAGATATAATAATACAACACAATATACAGATTTGTCAAATAGTAATTTTACAAATTCTTCTTACATAATTGGAAATTGTTTTTTTTATGCATTAAATTAATTACCTAGTGTGGATTCACTAGGCGGACACTAAAGGAGAAAAAAAATGGCACTTTCAGAAGTTAAAGTTATAGACAAGATTGAAGTAACCGAAAATGGTGTAGTTCAAATTCGTGAAGCAACTCGCATCGTAAAAGACGGTGAAGTTATTGCACAAACTTACCATAGAAGCACAATCGCACCAGGTCAAGATTATTCTGACCAAGATGCAAAAGTAAAAGCAATTTGCCAAGTCGCACATACATCTGCGGTTATTGAGGCATATGAAGCGGTGATTGCTGAAAATCGAGCTCGTATGGGCGCTGTATAAATAAAAGTTTATAAGAGAGAATTATGGCAGGAACTATTGTTGTAGACCGTTTAGAATCAGACGCCAGTTATGCTTCGAGCATTAACATAGCATCACCTGTTATTATTTCTAACACCACTACTTTTAGAAGTAATTCGACTATTTCAACTACGGCAGCCGAATCACTTCGATTGCATAGAAGTGGATCATCCAGTCAAATTTCTTCTGTTGTTATGGAAGATGGTGGTTCTTCTGTTGGTACTGCAAATACAGTTAGACTATCTACAAGTTTAGGCGCATTATCAATCTCAACTGGTGGTACTGGAGGTTCATCAACTGGTGGTACAGAGTATGCGAGAGTTGAAGCCAATGGTGTTTTTAATTTAGTTTCTGGCCAATTAAGATTTCCTGCCTCACAAAATGCTTCATCCGATGCAAACACGCTGGATGATTATGAGGAAGGTAGTTGGACGCCATCATTAATGACAGGATCATCTCAACCAACATTTACATATACAAATCGAGGTGGTACTTATGTAAAAATTGGTAGACAGGTTATTGCTTGGTTTTATGCAGAAGTGAGTGTTAGTTCTGCTGGTAGTGCTCAAGCAGCTGTTGTGGCTTCTACTTTGCCGTTTGCTCCTCGAAGTAATAGCTTAACTAATGCAAACGGTACCAGAGGAGGTTTTGTCACACAAAATCCACAATCTCTTAATAATAATGCTCTTATTTGGAACAATGATAACCCAGCAAGTGCTGATGTATTATACTTCACTACACTAACAGGTGGATCAACTACAAGTGGACTAGCATCAGGAAAATATGCTGGATATGTAATTTATGAAGCAAATTAATTAAATATAATAAATCAAAGAGACCCTGCCTTGTGCAGGGTTTTTTATTGTCGGCACCTGTTTTGACTAAATAGACGATAAAACTAATAAGGAGTTATTGTGGCTGGTTTTGTTGAACTCACAATTGAACAGGGTGCTAATTATTCTACGACCGTTACTGTAAACGATTCGAACGGTTCTCCCACCAATTTGACCAATTATACTGCGGCCGCACAGTTGAGAAAATCGTATTACTCAACGACTGCAACGGCATTTACAGTTGCGGTTACTAATGCAGCTGCAGGTCAAATTACAATGTCAATCACCTCAGCAAATACTGCTAACTTAACTCCTGGAAGATATGTGTATGATTTGTTAATTACAAGTCCTACAAGTGTAAAATCAAGAGTTATTGAGGGAATTGCCACAATATTGCCTTCTGTAACGAGGTAAAATATGGCGATAACCGCTGTTGTAAACACATCTAGTGCTTCGACTGTAACAGTAAAGCCCGCAAGTAAATATGAGGCCGTTGTTACTGTTACACCATCAGCGAATATTTCGCTGAGCACCTTAGTGAATGTTGATACATCGGGTGCGGAAGATGGTGAAGCGCTTGTTTATGATGCAGCAAACAACAATTATGTAATAAGAGAAATTACTTTTAATTCAAATAACATCACCAACATTAATGGTGGAGCATTTTAAAAAAGGATAAGAAATGGCAAATACAGTCATTCAACTAAAATATTCCGAAGTAACGGCAACGCCGGCATCGCTTAATGTTGCGGAACCTGCGTATTCTAATTCTTCGGGTAAACTGTTTATTGGTGATAACAATCAAACGCCGGTTTTGATTGGTGGTAAATATTATGTTGACCGAGTAGATGAAGCAACAAGTGCTAATACTGCCAATGTAATCGTAAAACGAGATGGTGCAGGAAGTTTTTCTGCAACCGTTGTTAAAGCATCTTTATATGGCAATGCCAATACTGCTACTGCACTTCTCAATGGTCGTAACTTTGAAATCAACGGACTTGATGTTGAATCGTCTGCGGTTGCATTTGATGGTACTGCAGGTGTTGTTTTACAGGGCAATCTAAAAACAACAGGTGTTTCTGCCGGTACATACGGTGGTGCATCACAAATTCCTACATTTGCAGTCGATTCAAAAGGTCGTATCACTTCTGCTGCCAATGTATCAATCGCCACAACATTAAACATTGCAGGTGATACAGGCACAGATGCTGTAGCACTTGCGACCGATACAATTACATTTGTTGGTGGTGATGGTATCACCACAGTCGCTTATTCAGCAAACAGTAATGTTAAGTTTGATGTTGACAATACTGTTGTTCGAACAACTGGCGGCACAATCAATGGTGATTTAGCCGTTACAGGTAACTTAGTTGTCTCTGGTAATACAATTACACAAGATGTTGAAACAATTGTTGCACAAGATTCTCTCATTGAATTGGCCGCAAACAATGCAGCCGATGCCCTTGACATTGGTTTCTTTGGTTCATATGTTTCTTCAGGCACAAAATATACTGCATTATTCCGTGATGCATCCGATTCTGGTAAATACAAACTTTTAACAGGTGGCACAGAAAAACCATCTGCTGGTAATACTGTTAACGCACAAGCGTTTTCTACTGCAACTTTACAAGCCAATATTACTGGTGGTACAGTTTCGGGTCTTACTGCTGCAATTGCAATCGCTGATGGTGGTACAAACGCAACATCGTTTGGTACTGGCAATTTAGTATTCTTCAATGGCACTTCACTAGCATCAATTGCAAATACAGGTAGTGCAGGAACATACGCTAATGCTTCTCATGTTCCAGTTATTACCACAGATGCATACGGCCGTGTTTCTGCCGTAACAAATACTGCCATTGCAATTGATACTTCACAAATCACATCAGGTAATTTAGCAATCGCTCGAGGCGGTTCAAATAACAATGGTGGTTATACAACTGGTGGTATTTTACAATTTGACGGTTCTAAGTTTGTATCTCTTGCAAATACAGGCACCGCAGGAACATTTGCTAATGCATCGCATATTCCTGTAATTACAACTGATGCTTATGGCCGTGTTTCTTCAGTAACAAATACATCTATTGCAATTGCAGCATCTCAAATTACTTCTGGCACATTACCTGTTGCGAGAGGCGGCACAGGAAACACATCATTTACTACAAATGCTATTTTGATGGGACAAGGCACTTCTGCGGTGACTACTGTTGCTTCTTCAACTGAGGGTCATGTTCTACAAATTAATGCTTCGGGTGTTCCAACATTTGCACACTTGAATGGCGGATTTTTCTAAAATTATGAAAGGATTTTATTATGGCAGATGTAAAATTTTTAACGCATTACAATGAAACAGTAATTGAAAACTTCATTTCGGTTGTAAAACAAAATTTGTTATTTCAAGCCCAAATTCGTGGACTGGAAGAACATTTAAAAATTATACCTGAACTTCAAAAAAGTGCAGAACAATTTGAAGAATTAAAAGTAGAAATTGTTGGACTGAAAGAAGATAACACAAATTTAAAAAATCAGTTAGAAAGTAAAAAAGCAATTGTTGAAAACGCAGATAAAATTGATACTGATAGGTTTAGATTACAGACCGCAGTAAACACTCAAATGCGAGAAATTTCTGGTTATAAAGAAACAATTGAAAATTTACAAAATAAACTAAAAGAAACAACTGAAAATTTTCAGAATCAACTGAAAAAAGAAACAGAATACACTAAACAGTTGGAAGAAATGTTGCCAAAGACCGCAAAGAAAAAATTAGGCATTGAAATTGTTGAACAAGTTACCAAAGAAGAGGTGTTAAAAACCGAAAGTTTACCATTAAATAATACTGAAAAAAATATAAAAGTAGAATCGAGTGGCGGAACTTTCTAAATGCCAAACACAGTAATTGCAATTCGCCAATCTGGTGGGACTGGCAATACACCTTCTCTTGGAGTTCTTGCAAACGGCGAGTTAGCACTTAACTACGCCGATGGTATTCTATACTATAAAACTACCGCAAATACCCTTGGTTCAATTAGAACAACGCAACCAAGCGGTCTTAACCAAGAAGTTCAATTTAATGATTCTGGATCCTTTGGTGGCAATTCTGCATTTACATTTAACAAATCACTTGCAACACTTAATGTAACCAACATTAATACATCATCACTAATTACTGGTGGTGGTTCTGGCGGTATTATTTCTGGTGCAAATGTAATCTATTCAAATACATTTGTTGCGAACACAGGTGGTATTACAACAACAGGTAATTCTACATTAAACGGAATTATAACTGTTAATTATATTAATGCAACAAGTGTTCCTAATGCTGCGATTGAAATGTATGGTGCCAATACAAAAGGTGGCACAGGATATTTTGATTTTATTGCCGCAAACAATAGAAGTACCGGTACAACAAATCCAAATAAGTTTTTTAGAATTGATTCTAATGGTGCATTCCAGATTATCAATTCTGCATACACAAACAATCTTTTTAACTTAAATGATTCTGGCTACTTAACTGTACCAGGCGGTATTACAACATCACAATACATCCAATTCTCGGATGGTTCAAGACAATATACCGCAAATGCTTCGCTATCAAACAATCAAATATTAGCAGGTCTACAAACTGTATCACCTACTGCAAATATTACTTTTGATAGTATGATTCTTGCGAATAACAATAATGGTAGAAATCTTAGAATTGGTGATGATGCTTGGATTGGTGATGTTAATCTTGCAGACACAATTTCAATTCGTGGTGCTTTTAATGCTGCAAATGGATATATTTCATTTGGTAATAATGATGGTATAGTATTGGGTCGTGCAGGTTCAGGACCTTTAACTTATGGTGGTGGTATTGCAACATCACAATTCATTCAGTTTGCAGATGGTTCAAAACAATATACTGCCAATGCTGGTGGTGGAGGTGGTGGTACTACCGATTGGGGTTTTGGACAAATTTTTACCTCAAACAATTCTGTTTATGCAAATGCAGCTAGTGCCAACGATAAAGTAACTTTTGTAGGTGAATCTGGAACAGTTGTTTATGCAAACGCTACATCTAAAACAATTACTTTTGCCGGCA
>Ga0315900_10005747_pt1 | contig 16919 bp, 12 predicted proteins | sample LakEriMetagenome_FD_203521 | JGI IMG/M metagenome (GOLD analysis project Ga0315900, IMG submission 203521) | Freshwater fungal communities from buoy surface, Lake Erie, Ohio, United States - Buoy 12 MA114 | ecosystem: Environmental > Aquatic > Freshwater > Lake > Lake biofilm | place: USA: Lake... | reverse complement strand
ACGAGGCCGAGCACTTCGACATCATCCACCGCAAGACGGCCTACCTGTTCGGCGGGTGCGCCGAGATCGGGGCGATGCTCGCCGAGGCGCCGATGGAACGCCGGCAGGCGCTGCGCGACTACGGGTTCCACCTCGGGGTGCTCTTCCAGGTGGTCGACGACCTGCTCGACTTCACCGGAGAGGCCGAGGCGCTCGGCAAGCCGGTGGGCGGCGACCTGCGCGAAGGCAAGATGACGCTGCCGCTCATCCACCTGCTGAAGGCCGCCGGCAGCGAGGCCCGGACCCTCGTGCAGACCATCATCGATACCCGCGACGTGACGGCCGACCAGTGGGCACGCCTCCAGGCGCTGCTGGCCGAGCACGGCTCGCTCGATTACGCTCGGGCGCGGGCGCACGAGTTCGGACGCCGGGCGAAGGATGCGCTGCTGGTGTTCCCCGACTGCCAGGAACGCCAGGCCCTGACGGCACTGGCCGACTTCGTGCTGTCGCGCGACTTCTGATCGCGCAGGGCACAGGCTTGCCATGACGCCTGCCGAACGGATTCAGCATCTCGCCGACGAGATTCGCCGCCACGAAGACCTGTATTACGTCAAGGCCGCCCCTGAGATCTCGGACGGGCAGTTCGACGCGCTCATGCTCGAGCTGCGGGCCCTCGAGGCGGCGCACCCCGAACTCATTGCGCCCGATTCGCCGACGCAGCGCGTCGGCGGCGTACCGGCCCGTGGATTCGAGACCGTGGAGCACGGCGTGCCGATGCTCAGCCTCGACAATGCCTACAACGAGGCGGACCTGCGCGCCTTTGACGACCGCGTGCGCCGGGGCCTCGGGCTGCAGGAGGAGGACGCGGCCCCGCGCTACGTGTGCGAGCTGAAGATCGACGGCCTCAGCCTGTCGCTCAGGTACGAGCAGGGCCGCCTCGTGCGCGGGGCTACGCGCGGAGACGGCGTGCGTGGCGAGGATGTCACCGCCAACGTGCGCACCATCCGGGCCATTCCCCTCAGGCTGCGTGGCGCGGTACCAGAGGTCGTCGAGGTGCGGGGGGAAGTCTACTTTCCCAAGCCGGCATTCGCGCGGCTGAATGCCGAGCGGGAAGACGCCGGCGAGCCGCAGTTCGCCAATCCCCGGAACGCCGCCGCGGGCACGATGCGCACCCTCGATGCCGCCGAGGTGGCGCGGCGAGGGCTGTCCGCATGGATGTATCAGCTGGTGGTCATCGATGCGCCTGAGGCGGACGCCACGCACGAGGCCATGCTGCGGCAGTTGGCCGACTGGGGATTCGCGGTCGAGCCGCACTGGCGCCTGGCTGCGTCGATTGACGAGGTCGTCGCGTTCTGCGACGCATGGAAAGAGGCGCGGCACGCGCTGCCCTTCGAGACAGACGGCGTCGTCGTCAAGCTCGACAGCCTGACGGAACGCGTGCGTCTGGGCACCACGTCGAAATTTCCCCGCTGGGCCACGGCCTTCAAGTATCCCGCCCAGCAGGCCACGACGCGGCTGCTCAGGATTGAGGTCAACATCGGACGCACGGGGGCGGCCACGCCGTATGCCGTGCTCGACCCGGTCTCCGTGGCCGGCTCGACCATTGGCCTGGCCACGCTGCACAACCCCGATGACCTGGCGCGAAAGGACATCCGCGAGGGCGACTGGGTCGTCGTCGAGAAGGCTGGCGATGTGATTCCCCGCGTGGTGGGGCCTGTGCTGGCCCGGCGCGAGGCGGGTTCGGTGCCGTGGCGCATGCCCACGGCCTGCCCGGTCTGCGAGGGACCGCTCTCGAAACCGGAGGACGAGGCGGTGTGGCGCTGCGAGAACAGTTCGTGCCCGGCACGGCTGGCGCGCAGCCTCGATCATTTCGTGTCGCGCGGGGCCATGAACATCGAGGGGCTGGGCGAGGTGCTGGTGCGGCAGCTGATCGAGCGCGGGCTGGTGCGCAGTGCGGCGGACCTCTACGCGCTAACCCCCGATGTGCTGGCCGGGCTCGAGCGGATGGGCCCGAAGTCGGCGGCCAATCTGATGGCCCAGATCGACGCCTCGACACGGAACGACGTGTGGCGGCTGATCAATGCGCTTGGCATTCGGCACGTGGGCGAGCGCGGGGCGCAGGTGCTGGCCGATCACTTCGGTTCGGTGGAGGCGATCGCCGCCGCGTCGATCGAGGACCTGCAGTCGGTGCGGGAAGTCGGGCCGGTGATGGCCGAATCGATCCGGCGATGGTTTGATGACCCGCACAATCAGGCTCTGCTGCACCGCCTGCGCGGGGCAGGGGTGCGGATGGATGGCCCGGTGCGCACGGCCCCCGAAGGACCGCTGCCGCTGGCGGGACTGACGTTCGTGATCACCGGCACCCTGCCCACCCTGTCGAGGGACGAGGCCCAGCGCCGCATCGAGGCCGCCGGAGGGAAGGTGGTCGGCTCGGTGAGCCGGAAGACCTCGTTCCTGGTGGTGGGCGCCGAGGCGGGCAGCAAGCTCGAAAAAGCGGTCGCGCTGGGCGTTCCGCAGCTCGACGAGGCAGCGCTGCTGGCCCGTATAATGGCCCCGTCATGACACGCGGGGCGCTGACGGCCATTCTCGTGCTCACCGCCACAGTCGGGGTGCTGGTGGGAATGCTGGTGCGGCTGATCGGCGCGCCCCCAGACGCGACGGCCAGCCTGCCCGTGCCGGCCTCCGAACGTGCCGACGAAGAACGCTCGAGCGAGTCGGTGACCCGAGCCGTGTGGCCGGGACCGCCCCCTGTCACCGGGGCGCTTGACGTGCCCGCGATTGCCGCGCGTCTCAACCCCACCGTCGTCAGCATCGATGCGCGGGTGCGGCGGGTGCGGCGGGGGCGTCAGCGGGGCGACGAGGGGCAGCCGCGCCGGGGCACCGGCACCGGGTTTATCTTCGACGCGTCCGGGCTCATCCTGACGAATCATCACGTGGTCGATGCCGCCGATCGGCTCACCGTCGAGCTGTATGACGGACGGGTCCTGCGCGGAACGGTGGTGGGCAGCGATCCCGACACCGACGTGGCCGTCGTGCGCGTGGAGGCCGGTGGTCCGCTCGAGGCGGCACCGCTTGGTAACTCCGACGAGGTGCGCGTCGGCGACGGTGTCGTCGCGATTGGCAACCCGCTGGCCTACGAGCACACCGTAACGGCCGGCATCGTCAGCTTCGTCGGCCGCAAGCTGTTTGACTCGAGCCTCGACCACTTCATCCAGACCGACGCGGCCATTGCGATGGGCAACAGCGGCGGTCCGCTGATTGACGCGCGGGGGCTGGTCATCGGCATCACGGCGGCGGTGAGCCGGCAGGCGTCGAACATCGGGTTTGCCATCCCGATCAACCAGGCACGCGACATCGTGCCGCAACTGCTGGCCCAGGGGCGCGTCTCCCGCGGGTTCATGGGCATTACGCTGCGCGATGTCGACCCCGACCTGCGGCAGGCCCTCGCGCTGCCTGACCGCCAGGGGGCGCTCATCCAGGATGTGACTGCCGGGTCTCCGGGCGCCCGCGCCGGCCTGCAGCCCTATGACCTGGTCACCGCCGTAGACGAGGGAGGGGTGGCGTCGAACGAGTCGCTCATCCGCACCATTGCCCTCCGGCGTCCGGGGACGACCGCGCGGCTGACGGTGTATCGCGACGGGCGGCTGCTCGAGGTGCCGGTGAAGCTGGCCGAGCGTCCGGCGCGTGAGGAACGGCCGGCGGTTGCGCCCCGCGGGCGCGCGGGCGATGCGTCGCCGTCGCCGGTGGATGTGGGTCTCAGCCTGATTGAAATCACCGAGGAGAATGCGCACCGCTTCGACGTGCCGGCCGGTGTGGTCGGACTGCTCGTGCAGCGGGTCGAACCGCTCAGCGAGGCGTTCGAGGCCGGCATCCGCCGGGGGCAGGTGCTGCTCGAGCTGAACCGGCGCCCGGTGCAGCGGGTCGCAGCGTTTCGTGAGCGGCTCGAAGAGGCGCGGCGCGTCGGGGTGGTGGCGGTGCTGACGCTCGACCCCGAGGAAGGGCAGCGCATGATTCGCACGCTGCGCGTGGACGGGCGATGACACCACGGATCCTGATCATCGATGACGAGGAGGGCATCCGCGACACGCTGCGGATGATTCTCAAGTACGAGGGCTACGACGTCCTGCAGGCGGCGACGGGCGAAGACGGGGTCCGGCTGATCGAGCGTGATCCGCCCGATCTGGTGTTCCTCGACATCAAGATGCCGGGCATGGACGGCATCGAGGTGCTGCGCCGCATCCAGCACCTGACCGAGACGCTGCCGGTGGTGGTCATCTCGGGCCATGTGGAGCAGGGGGGCGCCTCCTCGTCCGAGGCCGCCGAGGCCATGAAGCTCGGGGCGCGCGACTTCATCGAGAAACCCCCCTCGCAGGATCGCATCCTGGTCACCGTGCGCAATGCGCTCGAGGGCGCAGCGCTGCGCCGCGAGAACTCGCAGTTCCGGCACGAGGTCGATCGCCGCTACCAGATCGTCGGCGAGGCGCCGGCGCTGGCCGTGGTGCGCGAGTCGGTGCACCGGGCCGCGCCGACCGGGGCGACGGTGCTCATCCTGGGTGAGAGCGGCGTCGGCAAGGAACTGGTGGCCCGGGCCATCCACCGCGAGAGCCTGCGGCGGGAGGCGACCTTCGTGCAGGTGAACTGCGCCGCGATTCCCGACGAGCTCATCGAGTCGGAACTGTTCGGCCACGAGAAAGGTTCATTCACCGGCGCGGTCGATCGCCAGATTGGCAAGTTCGAGCAGGCGGACAAGGGCACCATCTTCCTCGACGAGGTCGGGGACATGAGCCTCAAGACGCAGGCCAAGGTGCTGCGGGTGCTGCAGGAGCAGGAGCTCGAGCGCCTGGGGTCGAACCGGGTGATTCGCGTCGACGTGCGCGTGATTGCCGCGACCAACAAGAACCTCGAGGAGGCCATCAACACCGGAGCGTTCCGCGAGGATCTCTTCTACCGGCTGAATGTCGTCCCGATTCACGTGCCGCCCCTGCGGGAGCGGCGCGAAGACATCCCCGCGCTGGTCCGGCACTTTGCCGACGGGCTGGCCCGGGAGCACAACTTCCGCCGGAAGACCTTCACGGCGGCCGCGATGGAGAAGCTCAAGCAGCGGCACTGGCGGGGCAACATCCGCGAACTGCGCAATGCGGTCGAGCGGCTGCTGATCATGACCTCCGGCGAGAGCATCGAGGCGCGCGACATTCCGGACGAAGGCCTGCCGGGGCGGGAGCCTGGCGCAGGCGCGGCAGCGCCCCAGAGTGCGGCGGGCGGGCTGGTGTCGCTCGAGAGCCAGTGGTTTGACCTGCCGTCACTGCAGGAGTTCAAGAGCGTGTCGGAGCGCGCCTTCCTGGTCGCCAAGCTGCGCCAGCACCACTGGAACATTTCCAAGACGGCGGAGGTCATCGACACGCCGCGCAGCAACCTCTACAAGAAGCTCGAGCAGTACGGCATCAGCGAGGCGCAGGACGGGCAGTAGTCCCATGACCGGGCCCGACGACGTGCTGGTGCTGGGCGGCGGGCCGGCCTCGTGTGCGGCGGCGATGCTGCTGCGCCGGCTTGGCTACCCGGTGGTGCTGGTGACGCGACCGGTAGACGGCGCCCGTCCTGATCTGTCGGTGTCGCTGACGCCGAGCTGCCACAAGGTGTTCGAGGTCGTCGGCCTGCGTGAGGCCATCCGGGCGGCAGACCTGCCCCGGTCGTCTGGCAACACCGTCTGGTGGGGCAGCGACACGCCGCGCGTCGAGCTGTTTGGCGGCGAGGCGCAGGGGTGGCAGGTCTCGCTGCGGCGGCTCGAGGCGGCGTTGCATCCGGCGCTGCGGGAGGCCGGGGTTCGCCTCGAGCACCGGGCACTGTCCACCGAGGACGCGCTCTCGCTGCCGGCCCGGTTCCGTCTCGATGGCACCGGGCGCACCGGCATCCTGGCGCGGCGCCTGGCCGGCCGGCGCATGGCGTCGCCGCATCGCACCATTGCCCTCTCGGCCACGTGGGAGGCAGACGCCCCCTGGCCCGTGCCCGACGCGACACACACGCTGGTGGAGGGCTACCCGGACGGGTGGGCATGGTCAGTGCCCGTCAATGGGCATCGGCGTGTGGTGGCCGTAATGGTCGACCCGCAGGCGTCCCGCCTCGCGCGCGGCGATGGGCCCCGCGAGGTCTACCGACACGAGCTGTCGAAGACACAGGCCCTCCGGCACCTCGTGGCCGGGGCCCGGATGGTCGAGGGACCCACGGGCTGGGATGCCTCGGAATACCATGCGACGTCCTATGCGGGGCCCGACTGGCTGGTGATGGGCGATGCCGCGACGTTCGTGGATCCCCTGTCATCCGCCGGTGTGAAGAAGGCCCTGACGTCGGGCTGGCTGGCCGCCGTGGCCGTGAACACCTGTCTGCGTGATTCCGGGCGATCGTCGCTCGCGCAGGCATTCTTCGCCGCACGCGAGCAGGAGATGTTTGACCAGCTGCAGCGGCTGACCCGGCGCTTCCTGTCGGAGGGCAATCCTGACGGTGGCGGCGCATTCTGGCGCGAGCGGATGGATGTCGCGGATGCTCCCCCTGACGACCGGGCCGGCATCGAGGCCGCCTGGGAGCGGATCCGTGTCGCCGACCGGTTGCAGCTGGTTCCCGGGGACGGCACCAGCTGCGAGCGCCCGGCCGTCCGCGGGATGGAGATTGTGCCCGAGTGGCGGCTGGTCACCAGCGACGATCCGTCCGGCGTGCGCTACCTCCACGATGTCGACATTCTGGGGCTTGTGGAACTGGCACCGCGGTGCGATGATGTGCCGTCTCTGCACGCGGCCTACTGCAGGCAGGCGGGTCCGGTCGGGTGGCCGTCGTTTCTGACGGCGCTGGCCACCGCCGTCGCGCGCGGGTGGCTGCGTTGGGCGCACGATTCGGTGGTGAAGGTGCATGACACAGCGATTCGGTAGGCTCGGTGGTCTCGCGGCAGCCCTGCTGCTGGTCACGGTCGGCCAGGGGCAGGCACAACCCGCGGCAGGGGCCCAGGCGGCCGGCATTCCCATAGAGAACGCCACCGTGCGCACGACGTGCGGCGGCTGCCACACGCCCGATGAACGGGGGCGGATGTCGCGCATCTCGTATCAGCGCAACACGCCCGAGGGCTGGCAGGACACCATCAAACGGATGATGGCCCTCAACGGCCTCAGGATGGACCCGGCGGCCGGCCGCGAGATCGTGCGCTATCTGTCGAATGAGCTCGGCCTCGCGCCCGAGGAAGCACGGCCGGTGGCCTACGAGGTCGAGAAGCGCCTCGTCGACGAGAAGAACGTGGCGCCCGAACTGCAGGGCGTCTGCAATGCCTGCCACTCCACCGGTCGGGTGCTGTCGCAGCGGCGGTCGCGGGACGAGTGGGAACTGCTGGTGTCGATGCACCGCGGCTGGTATCCGCTCGTTGACCGCCAGGTGTTCCGACGCATGGGACCGGCGCCGCGCGACCGCAGCGCCGATGGTCGCCCACCCGACACGCGACATCCGCACGAGAAGGCCGTCGACTATCTCGCCAGGACCTATCCGCTCGTCACCCCCGAGTGGGAACGCTGGTCGGCCGCCCAGCGACCGGCTCGCCTCGGGGGCGAATGGTTCCTCACGGCGCACGAACCCGGCAAGGGACCAGCCTTCGGTCGCATGACGCTGACTCCGGTCGCCGGGAGCGACGATGAATTCACGTCCGAGGTCACGTTCACCTACGCCCGAACGGGCGAGCAGGTGCGTCGCAGCGGGCGCGTCTCCATTTACACGGGCTTCCAGTGGCGGGGACGATCGAGTGCCGCGCCGCAGGGCGATGTCTACCGCGAGGTCATGTTCGTCGACCGCGACCAGCGTCGCATTGATGGCCGCTGGTTCACCGGCGGCTACGACGAAACCGGCATGGACGTCACCCTGACCCGGGCGTCAGGCGACCTCACGCTGCTCGGCACCGATCGCTCGGGCCTGCGCCGGGGCGCCACGGGCGTGGCGGTCAGGGTGTTTGCGGCCAACGTCCCCGAGGGCGTGCAGGCGCGTGATCTCGACTTCGGCGCGGGCGTCACGGTGACGCAGGTCGCCGTGGCCGCGGGCGTCGTGACGGCCACCGTGTCAGTGGCGGCGGATGCCCCGGTCGGCCCGCGCGATGTCTCGCTGCGCGGCAGCGTGCGGCCGGGCGCTGCGGTGGTGTATGACCGCATCGACTCTGTCAGGGTCACACCCGAGTGGAACATGGCCAGGACCGGCGGGGTGTCGTTCCCCAAGCGCCTCGCGCAGTTCGAGGCGGTGGCGTATGCCAATGGTCCGGATCGCCGACCGGGCACGGACGATGACCTGCGCATCGACGTCGTGGATGCGCAGTGGAGCCTGGCCGAATACACCGCGACGCTCAACGACGATGACGTCAAGTTCGTCGGAAGAATCAACGAGGCCACCGGCCTGTTCACACCGAATGCCGAGGGGCCGAATCCCCAGCGCAGCGGCGAACGCAACAACATCGGTGATGTCTGGGTCGTGGCGACGGTCAGCGAGGGCGGGCAGGCGGTGCGCGGACGGGCGCACCTGCTGGTGTCTCCGCCGGTCTACATGCGGTTTGATCCCACGGTGACACCATGAGCACGCCCGCGCTTCCGCAGATCGCCACGTCGGATGCCCCCGTGCCCGGGGTCGAGGTGACCCCGGCGACCCGGTTGCGGCTCCTCGAGTTCCATCGGTTCGAGGCCGAAGGCCAGACGTTCGCCTACCTCGTCCCGTCGGCGGCCATCTTCGCTCTCGACCCGTGCGCCCTGGCGCTGGTCGATGTGCTGACCACACAGCAGACCGCCACCATCGAGTCGCTGGTGGCCGCCCTCGGGGAACGGTTTCCCGCCCAGCAGGTGTGGGACACCCTCGCCGAGCTGCATCGCGCCCGCGTGGTGAGCGAGGCCCTGGCACCCGCACCTGCGCCGAAGATCCTGCCGCTCACGCCCATCCCGCTGCAGACACTGGTGGTGAACGTCACCAACCAGTGCAACCTCAGCTGCGAGTACTGCTATGAATACGGTGAAGACAAGATCGTCGACACCGAGAACGGGCAGCAGCCGAAGTTCATGAGCGAGGAGACGGCCCGCCAGGCCGTGGAGTTCGCCCTGCGGGAAAGCGGCAGCAACCCGACGGCGCACATCACGTTCTTCGGCGGCGAGACGCTGATGAACTTCCCCGTGCTGCGCAAGACCGTGGCCTACGCGCGGCAGCGCGCCGCCGAGGTGGGCAAGTCCGTCGACTTCAGCCTCACCACCAATGCCACGCTGCTCAAGCCCGACGTCATCGATTTCCTGGCCGACGAACGGATCGGCGTCACCATCTCGATCGACGGACCGCAGGAAATTCAGGACAAGTTCCGCGTGTTCAGTAATGGCCAGGGCAGCTATGCGCTGGTGGCGCCGAAGATCAAGGCGCTGCTCGCACGCCACCGGTCGCGGCCGATTGGCGCGCGCGTGACGCTGACCCGCCAGACGCTCGACGTCTTGAAGATCTACCGCCACCTGCACGACGAGATGGGCTTCTGGGAAGTCGGCTTCGCGCCGGTCACGACCGCGCCGCAGCGGGGCCATGCCATCTCGGATGCCGGGTTCGACCACCTGCTTGGGCAGTTCCGCACGCTGGCGATGGATTACCTGCAGGCCGCCCTCGAAGGCCGCCACCATGGCTTCTCGAACGTGCGCGAGACGCTGCAGGAGCTGCATCAGGGGCACGCCAAGGCCTATCCGTGCGGGGCGGGCCTCGGGCTCATGGGCGTGTCGACCGACGGACAGGTGTCGCTGTGCCATCGCTTCGCGGGTTCCGAGGCGCACCGCTTCGGGTCGCTGGAGGAGGGCGTCAACCGCGACACGCAGCGCGCCTTCCTCGAATCGCATCACATCAGCCACAAGACCGACTGCGCCACCTGCTGGGCTCGACCCATCTGCGCCGGCGGCTGCTATCACGAAGCCCATACCCGTTACGGGACGACACAGGGGCCCAACCTGCATTACTGCGAGTGGATTCGCGGCTGGACACACACCTGCCTCGAGATTTACGGCGCGCTGGCCGTCCAGCGCCCCGAGTTCCTGCGCCAGTTCGATGGAGCCGACCATGAAGCATCTGACCGCCATTAACCGCAAGGCCCGTCGCGTCGAGGAGGTCACCGCACCCCCGGCGCACGACGTGGTGGCGCTGCAGCAGGGCAGCCAGCCGCCCCAGCAGCCCGAGGGGCCGCATATCCCGCCGGGCTGTTCCATCGTCTTCTCGCCCGGATGGGAAGCCGACCGCACGGGCGGCACCGCTGGCCTGTGCCAGCCGGTTGAACGCGACCTGTTCGACTGCCACATGGGCTGCTACTGGCCGGCGCAGGTGCCCGACCAGCTGAACCACGCCCCCGACTGGACGGCCAAGTGCGCGGCCGCCCAGAAGGACTGGCGGCAGATCGACCTCGTCTTCCCAGGGTAGACCGCCATGGCGTCGCGTGTTTCTCGACGGCGTCGTGCCGTCAGCGGCCTGCTGCTGAGCCTCTGCCTGCTGAGTGCGGTGGCTGCGACCGAGGTGGCACAGGCGCAGGCGCGCCGGACCGAGCCCGAGGTACCGGCCGGCACCGGCAAGATCTTCCTTGGCACCTACGGCGGAGACATCCGCGTGGTCGACGAGGCCACGGGCAAGGTGGAAGAGCGCATTCCGCTGAAGGTGGGACTCGCGCGGTCGTTGCTGCCGTCGGCCGACCGCACGCGCTTCTACGTGCTCGATTCCACCTACGAGAAGATCGAAGTCATCGACATCGCCACGCGCAAGTCGCTGCGCGACTACTCGCTCAGGAAGGGCAACCGGCGGCTCCGAGTCATCAGCATGGTGGCCGACCCGGACAATCGCTACCTGATCATGCTGACCAGGCTCGCCACCAAGCTGATCGACCGCTGGGAGATCGGGCCTGCGCAGCTGCAGCAGTTCGACCTGGCCACGGGGGAAATCACCCGGACCATCCCCTGGCCACGCGGCGAAGAACGCGAGACGGTCAACCTGCGGTTCTCACCCGACGGAGCGTCGCTGTTCATGTTCGGCGACGAGGTGATCATCCTCGAGACGAAGAACTTCACCGAGGTCGAGTCGTGGCCCCTCGCGACGCCGGCAGAGAGCGGCGTGGGTCGCATCACCCTGGGCCCCGTGCATGATTTCTACGACGAGCCGGGCACCTTCACCGGCCTGTTCGTGCAGCAGGACCCGGTGCAGAAGCGCCGGATCATGGGAATCGGCCGAGTCAATCTGACCGCCCGCAGCGTCGACTTCAAGCCGCTCGGGCCCGCCGAGAACGTGTCCTTCGCCCAGGCGCCCGACCGCAAACGCGCGTACGGCATCAAGACCGACATTGGCCGATGGGAGTTCTGGACGTTCGACCTCGAGCAGGGCCGCGTCGTCAGCCGCGGCGAGTTCCAGAGTCGTCCGCGTGTTGTGCCCCGCGTCAGTTCCAACGGCCGGGTCATCTACGTGTATGTCGCTGGCGACACGATTGACCTCTACGAGGCGTCGACGTATCGGTATCTGCGGACCATCCATCTCAATGCCGACCAGACCACTGAGATGTTTGTGGTGCCGCCGGCGAGCCCGGCCCGCACCGCCCGCTGACATCCCGTGATCACACGCCCGACACAGGCCGCCGACCTGCGTCGGGCGTTTGCCTTTGTGCGTCCGCACGCGCCGAGACTGGTGCTCGTGCTGGTGATCAGCCTGACCAGCACGCTGCTGTCCCTCGTGACGCCCCTGCTGACGCGCGACCTCGTCGACCGCGCGCTGCTCGGGCGTGACGTGCAGGCGCTGCAGCGCATCGTGGGCCTGTTCGCGGCGCTCGGCCTGTCCAGCTACGCGCTGAACGTCATCAGCGGCCTCCGCTATACGCGTGTCTCGGCGGACATCCTCTTCGACATGCGGGCAGCCCTCTACGCCCATCTACAGCGCCAGTCGCCGCGCTTCTACGCGCGCACGCGTCTCGGCGACATTGTCGCGCGCATCAACAGTGACATCGGTGAGATTCAGCGAGTGGTTGCGGAGGCGGCGCTCGCGTGGGTGGGCAACGTGGTGTTCCTGGTGGGCTGCATCGTGATGCTCGTCTGGCTCGACTGGCAGCTGGCGTTGCTCAGCGCGGTGGCGCTGCCCCCGAGCCTGCTGGCCCTCGTGCTGTATCGCCGCCGCATGGAAGCGCGCGTGGCCGACCTGCGCCAGCGCAGCGCCGACATCGGCAGCTTCCTCATCGAAACGCTGCAGGCCCACACGCTGGTGGTGACGTCGAACGCCGAGGCGCGCGAGCGGTCGCGGTTCCGCCAGCTCAACGACCGGTTCATTGCGGCACTCATGCGGCTGCAGCGCGTGAGTTACGGCGCCGGAGGCGTGCCGGGCCTGCTGGTGTCGCTGGGGGCCTCGGGCGTGTTTCTCTACGGCGGCCTTCGCGTGGTGGACGGCACGCTGACGCTGGGCACGTTCGGGGCGTTCATGGCCTACCAGATGCGCATCATGGCGCCGGTGCAGGCCCTGATGGGGCTGTATGCGGCGCTGGCCACCGCCCGTGTCTCGTGGGGGCGCGTCACGCAGCTGCTTGACGCGCCTGTCGAGGTGGTTGACGCCGATGTGCCCCAGCTGCTTGAGCCCGACGTGTCAGGCGACCTCCGGGTATCGCACCTGTCGCTGCGGACCGAACGGGGCGCGCAGATTCTCGACGATGTGTCGTGGCATGTGCCGGCGGGGCAGTCGCTCGCGGTGGTCGGGGCCAGTGGCAGCGGCAAGTCCACCATCGCCGCGGTGCTGCTGCGCCTCATCGATCCCGATGCCGGCACGGTGACGCTGGACGGGCATGACCTCAGGCGGCTGCGTCTCGCGGACGTGCGCCGGCACATCCGGCTGGTCGAGCAGGAACCGACGCTGTTGCATGCCACCCTGCGAGAGAACCTCTGCTACGGCATCGACGAGGAGGCCTGGTATGCACGCCGGGCGGATGAGCGCGAGGCCGACTTGTGGGCAGCGGTTGAAGCTGCGGGCGTGCGCGAGTTTGTGGAACGGCTGCCCGAGCGCTTTGAGACTGTCGTGGGCGAACGAGGCTGGCAGCTGTCCTCGGGCGAGCGCCAGCGCATCGCCCTGGCGAGGGCGTTCCTGGCCCGGCCGCGCGTGCTGGTGCTCGATGAGCCGACGGCCGCGCTCGACCCCGAGTCGGAACGTGCCGTGGTGGCGGGCTATCGCCGCGTGATGCAGGGCCGCACAACCGTCGTCATCTCCCACCGACGGGAGGTGGCCATGGCCGCCGACCTGGTGGTCGTGCTGCACGAGGGACGGGTGAGCGAGGCCGGTCCGCCGGCTGAGCTGGCGAGAGGGGCGGGTCGGTTCGCCGGGATGTTCACGGCGGAGCCGGCCGCTCCGGAGACTCGACCGTGATGACCTGGCCTGACGGGCATTGGGATGCGCGGGCGCTGCGGCCGCTGACCGGGAAGGGCGTGCGCATCGTCGTGATTGACAGCGGGGTGCATGCGTCGCATCCGCACGTGGCGGAGATGGTCGCACGCGGGGTCAGCATCGGTGCCGACGGTGCGGTGGGGAATGACTGGCAGGACCGCCTTGGCCATGGCACGGCCGTCACGGCCGCCATTCTCGAGAAAGCGCCGGCATCCGAGGTCCTGATGGCCCGCGTCTTCGAGCGTCACCTGACGACGACGGTCGAGGCGCTGGCGGCAGCCATCGCATGGGCCATCGGAGAGCGGGCAGACCTCATCAACCTCAGCCTGGGCACCGACCGTCCGGAACACGCCGCGCGCCTGTCGGCGGTGCTCACGCAGGCGGTGTCAGCCGGTGCCACGGTGGTGGCAGCGGGCCATGACGGCGATCGGGCATGGTTGCCGGGGACTCTGCCTGGTGCCGTGGGGGTCGAGCTCGACTGGTCGCTGTCACGTGATGAAGTGGTCACCAGTGCCGGAGGGCGGGTCCGGGCCGCAGGCTATCCCCGACCCATTCCCGGTGTGCCCGCCGAGCGGAACCTGCGGGGCCTGAGCTTCGCGGTGGCCAATGCCACGGGCGTCCTGGCACTTCTCTGCGAGCGGGCGCGCAGCGCCCTGCTACACTGAGGGCGTCTCAGCGGGCCAGACGGTCGCTGCCGGCCACGGGCCGGCGGGGCGATGCCTTCGGGTGTCGTGCCTGCCGGAACTCGAGCCGGGAGAGGAAAGTCCGAACTCCAGCAGGACAGTGCGCCGGGTAACGCCCGGGCGGGGCAACCCGACGGAACAGTGGCACAGAAAATATACCGCCGTGGTCCGGCTTGCCGGCTGCGGTAAGGGTGAAATGGTGCGGTAAGAGCGCACCGCGCCCCTGGTAACAGGGGTGGCAGGCAAAACCCCGCACGGAGCAAGACCAAATAGGGAAGCGCGCGGCCTTCGGGTCGCACGGGTGGTCCATCCGAGCTTCCGGGTCGGTCGCTCGATCCCGTCAGCAATGCCGGGACTAGAGGAATGATCGTCACCGGTGGTCGTCTTCACGGACGATGCCGGGACAGAATTCGGCTTATCGGCCCGCTGAGGCATTGTCGCAAGGGATTGTGGGAGACGAGGCACAGATGAACAGGATGCAGATGCGCGGCGCCGCGGCGCTGGGGATGCTGGCGCTGGCGGTGGCCGCCAGCGTGGGCGTGGTGGCGCAGCAGGGACCCGGCGTGCAGCGGGGACGGCCGGGGGCGGGGCGCAGCCCCGAGTTTCCCGTGCCCGCCATCACCGACTACAAGCCGCGAAACACCCTCAAGGTGCCGCAGCATCCCACGCCGAGGGCCAAGTTCCCCGTCATTGACATTCACAGCCACCAGCCGACGCCCATCAGCCCCGAGCAGTTCGCGAAGGTGGTCGAGGGCATGGATGCCAACAACCTCCGTGTGCTGATCAATCTCAGCGGCGGGTTCGGCGATCAGCTGCGTCGCGGGCTCGAGGCCATCGCGTCCAGTCCGCACAAGGACCGCATGGTGCTGTTTGCCAATGTCGACTTCCGCGGCGTCGGCACGCCTGGCTGGCCTGAGCGGGCTGCCGCGCAGCTCGAATCGGATATTCGCGCCGGGGCCCGTGGCCTCAAGATCTTCAAGGACCTGGGCCTCCGCATCAGGAAGGCGGATGGCACGCGGCTCGCGGTGGACGATCCCGATCTCGACCCGGTGTGGGCCGTGTGCGGGCGCCTCGGAGTGCCCGTGCTGATTCACACGGCCGAGCCGCAGGAGTTCTTCGAGCCGATTGACACGGCCAACGAGCGCTGGCTCGAGCTGGCGCTGTTCCGCGACCGGCGCTACCCGGCCGGCGAGTTCCCCCGCTTCGAGGAGCTGCTGGCGGAGCGCGATCGGATGTTCCGCAAGCATCCGAAGACCAGGTTCATTGCCGCGCACTTCGGGTATCGCGGAAACGACCTGGCGAAGGCGCAGGTCATGCTCGACACCATGCCGAACGTGTATCTCGAGGTGGCGGCCATCCTGGCGGAACTCGGGCGGCAGCCGCGCACCGCGCACGATTTCTTCGTGAAGAACCAGGACCGCGTGCTGTTCGGCAAGGACAGCTTCCAGCCCGACGAGTTCCCGTACTACTGGCGCACCTTCGAAACGGGCGACGAGTACTTTGACTACTACCGTGACTATCACGCGTTCTGGAAGCTGTACGGCATGGCGCTGCCGGACGATGTGCTGAAGAAGCTCTACTACAAGAACTCTCTGGCGCTGGTGCCGGGCCTGCCGAAGACCGGCTGGCCCAACTGATCGCGTCCGGCAACCGGCGGTTCCTTCGGAGGAACTCCGGTTGCCGGCCTCCCGCCTCCGCGGCCGGCGCCTGTCGGCCCATTCCGACTGACAACTCCAGATGTCGTGACGGTCATCGTCCGGTGCCCGTCCGGCACGGGCGTCCGCGCGGTTTTCCCTCGGGCCGTCGCTGTGGGCCCGTGGTTGTCGTGCGGTGGCCCGATCCTTGCCTCTTGTCAGGGTGACCGGCAAGGTCACCACGGGCGTCGGCGCCCCTGACCTCCGCATGACAACCCGTGGCCTTGCCGGTCATCGTCCGTGCCCGTCGGGCACAAGGAGAGACACATGGCCAAGTTCGTACTGCTGATGATGGTGCTGCTCGCGATGGGCAGCGTGGGTGTGGCGCCGCTGCTGGCGCAGGGCGCGGGCGACGCGCGCGGGTCGTCGGCTGCGGCGACGACGGTTCGGCCGATCGATCTCAATGCGGCGACGGCGCGCGACCTCGAGGCGCTGCCAGGCATTGGTGCGCGCACGGCGCAACGCATCCTCGAGTACCGCCAGAAGGCGGGTGGTTTCCGGAAGATCGAGGAACTGATGAACGTGCGTGGCATCGGCGAGAAGAGCTTCCTGCGCCTCAAGCCACTGGTGACCGTTGGCGGGAAGGGCAATGGCACCGCACCCGGCAAGCAGCCCTAGCCGGGGCGCGGCCCTCATCGACACGCTGGCGGCGCTGGCGATTGTGGCTGTGACGGCGGCCTCGGCGGTGCCGCAGGTGGGCCACTGGCGCGACGAGCTGCAGGCGGGCCACGACGCCAGGCGCGTCTGGCAGTGGATGGTGGCAGGGCAGGCCGAGGCTGGTCGCCGCGGCCGGGCCATCGGCCTCGAGTGGGTCGAGCGCGACGGGCGTGTCTGGGGCACCGTGTTGGCCGACGGCAACGGCAATGGCATCAGCCAGGCTGACATCGACGCGGGCATCGACACATCCGTGGGGGCCGATGTCCCGATGTTCGATGTGGCGTCGGGGGCGGGCTTTCGCATCACGGAGCGGGTGCGCGCCATTGACGACAGTGGCTGGCTCGAGGCGGATGGCGATCCGATCCGCTTCGGACGCACCGACCGTGTGACGTTCACGCCCGACGGGCGTGCGACGCCGGGCACGGTGTATGTGGCGGGTCGAGGAGGCACCCAGTATGCGGTGCGGGTCCACGGCGGCACGGGGCGTGTGCAG
>Ga0315900_10005744_pt1 | contig 16924 bp, 20 predicted proteins | sample LakEriMetagenome_FD_203521 | JGI IMG/M metagenome (GOLD analysis project Ga0315900, IMG submission 203521) | Freshwater fungal communities from buoy surface, Lake Erie, Ohio, United States - Buoy 12 MA114 | ecosystem: Environmental > Aquatic > Freshwater > Lake > Lake biofilm | place: USA: Lake... | reverse complement strand
TGGCATTGCGAATCAGTTTAAAGTAAATGTCAGTGTTGTCTAATGTGCCTGCTTGGAAGTAGGTAGGCAACACAATGCCCGTCAATGCTGTGCTTTTTATTCTAATACTGACTATGGGATAGAATGTGTTGGAATCGGGCATGTTGATGCCATTCAACGGTGTTAGTATGCTTTCAGCGATGCCTAGTTTTTCAACACTACCTTCTGCTAGAATACTGTTGGATCCTTGCCATAGATAGTGTGTGCCTGCGGCTCCAGTGAGATTTTCTATCTCCAGTCTGATGGGCAAGAATGGAGTTTTTGCCCAAGGCATCTGTAGTCTGTTACCATGGTTAAAAGTGTGTATAACTCTGGGCAAGCCGTTCATCACAAACATAAAGGATACCTGTCCAGCACCGTACCATTCGTAGTCCATCATGACCAACTGCTGTGCTAGAGGATTTGCTGTGAGACCACTGGGACCATTACCATCAAGTTTATCGCCGTTCCAGTCTTTGCGATATATTCTTTCCACTGTGGGTGTGGCACCATCACTGTTGATAATCACACAGGCATACTGTGGCTCGCCCGTGTCAGGATCAACAGTTCCACAGTCTTCAAAGAAAAATCCGTCATTGCCATCAAACATACCAAACCTACGACGAATGCCAGTTGTTGGTGTATCTAACCTAACAGCGAATGCCACACTCTGTGTGCGGCCTGGAGTATAACGTTGAACGTTGCGAGTTTGTCGTATGACCTTGGATCCCGTTTGATTTGTCACCTGCATACGCACTTGACTGAATGAAGTGTCAAATACTGCGGAGGCTCCGTTGACTACGCTCTCATCCCATACATCAGTTTCTTTACCATACTGGAATGTGTTGAAAAATAGAGTTTGCTGTGTCTGAACTTTGAGACGACCCTTGCTGTCTATGCTGGAACTAACTCCAGAACCTTCGCCTGAACCTACCAAGTTAACGTTGGCACGAAGCACAGGTTGCCCAATGGCATTGTACTCCATCGAACTATGGAGATCGTTTAAATTAGGATCTCTAGGATGATCGTAATTGGTAGTGTTTAAAGGACGGTAGGGGTTGTTTGGATCATTGGCCATTGATTAATGTCCGTTAGTAGCCGAGTTATGAAATATTCTACCCGTCCATGTTGATGTTTTAGTAATAGTAGGTGTAGAATAACTCACAACCATTGTGCCAGGTCCAGTGTTATTACCGAACATGATCCTAATTGGATAATAGATATTTTGTGTCAGGCTGATGGTACCGCTTCGTTCAGTAGTACCATGTAGACCACCGTTTTGTACAACTGCGTTGGTATGAGTGTATCCTGAGATAGCATCTGGACCTATCCACATATAACTAGCATCGTCTGTATTGGTGAAAAAAGTATATGTTTCTGTTGTTGGGGCAAGGAAATATCCTAGCAACATAATAGAATTGTATTGAGGCTGCGAAGTGATATTCAATGATACTATAGTGCCTTGTGTTTCAGTCACAGGAGCAACTACAGGATTGTTGAAGAATGTTAGATCATCGTTAGTGGGGGTAAAGTCAAGCCCAAAATAACCGTTAGCATTATTAGTGCCAACTCTGTTATAAAAGTAAATGTCTGGAGCAAATGTAATACCTGCAACGTTAATCCAGGGACGTCCCTGGATTAATCCTCCAACGTTAGGATTGTCAACTATTGAATTGCCTGAATACTTTGTGGGAAGATTGTCTATGTCGTAGGTATTATTTTCTCTGTAGTAGTTTGCTGTAGTGTTGCCGCCTGCCTGTCTTTTTAACTGTGCTATTTCTAATTTCTGTATCTGTCGTTCTTGTTTAGTACCTGACTGATTAGTAGTACAAAGTATCACACTGTTATTGACAATTCCCAAAGGTACTAATGTAGTCGAACTGTCGCCGTATGTGATATCGGTTACTGAAGGTTTATCTAATAAACTAATTGTATAGTATTCAGTAGGTAATCCCTCATCTGTTGCAATAGCAGTGATTAGATCATCAATAGTTATAGCATCTGAAACAGTGATTTGATCTCTAGTTCCTATTAATCCTATATATTTTACTGTGATATTGGCCATGATTATTTCCTATAGATGCTTACAGAGTTACCTCTAAGATCATCAGGATGTTTTGGTCCGTTGACACCACCACCAGCATCTACTGTGACACTGTCGATATCTGTGACTTTTTCGTTTGGGGAATTAGCCCAACCGCTGCCGTCGTCTTGTGTTAGATCTACAATGTGTTTAAAACGTCGTAGCTCATCGGTTCCGCCCTGTATTTCTACATTGGCTTCAATTCCTTTGTCTTCTTCCTGATCGATACCATCTATGATATCCAGTAGATTTCTAATAATTTCAGTTGCTCTCATAGTGATATTTACTCTTTAGTTTACCAAGTGTCTCCACTCCAGGCCACACGCTTCCATATATTGCCACCAGACACATAATCAGTGCTAGTAAAAGTAAAAGGAAATACTCCAGCATAGGCCAAACCGCCTGTGCCTACATAGGTATAGTTTTCGTCGCTGGACACAGTGACCACTGTGCTGGTCGCTCCGCCGTCACTGTCAGAGATAATATCACCCACGGTGATTTGTAAAGTATCAGCAGTTTTGGTCAGTTGAAATGCGTTGGTGTTGAGTGATGCTCTTCCAAGGTAGTCCGATCCTGTGACCTGATGTCCAACTTGTCCGTAGTTAGCAGTACAGTAATAGATATAGTTGCTATCAAATGCTACTTGCCCTTCGACGTCACCTACAGCACCTGTACTATGTGTAGGTACAGCAGTTTCGCCGACAATTAATTTTTGTGAAATAACTTGTACAAACCCACCTCTAGTGTCACCTAATACTACACCCCCAAGCATTCCTGCTGTGGGATGATTGCTACCAATGTATACACTATAGCCGCCGTCGTAATCTGCGTCTAAATTAAGATGATCTATGGACGAAATGCCGCCGGGAATAGTTAAATTGCCATTCGTGCCAAATGTCCAAGCACGAGTGTAGGTACCAGAGTAAGTGTATACACCCGTAGGAGCCACGCTACCTAATGGAGGATTAGTGTTCCACTGTACTAATGGTATATTTAAAGTTCCAGTGTTGACATAAAGTGCTTGATTAAATCCTGGAACAAAAATTCCATACTGTCCACCAGTAAACTCTATGTAAGGATCAGTAGCAGGGTTATAACCGGCCGGATACCAAAGTGAATTGGCTCCGTCTTTAGTGTAGGTTAAATTTACAGAAGTAAAATCAGCACCACTAATAACAACGGTAGTAGGAGGATTAGTTGGTAAACTTTCTGTTTCTATAGCTAAGTTATTGCTGATAGAAGATTTAATCCCGCCAGGAACTGTTAGGTCACCATTTGTATCAAAGGTCCAAGTTGCACCATTCGCACCATCATCGGCGTTGATCACTATGTTGCCGCTGGCTTCTAACTTTACATATTTTGAGTCGGCACCAAAGTATTGGTCATAATATTGATTGTTGCCTGTGTCAAGGTGTATATGTGTAGGATAGTCACCGCCACGCACTCTCAAGTATTGTACTTCACTATTAGCAATACTATCATTTCCAGGGGCTAGATACAATCCGCCGCCGCCGTCATTGGTCCCAGTGCCCATGACAATTTGATCGCTGAATGTGACATTGCCTGTGTTACCGCCACCACCTAAAACACTATTTCCTGTGCTGTCAAGAATGTCTCCACCTGCTGGTAGAGTTAGGTTACCATCATCACCAAACTGCCACTGATAAGGTGTTTCACCGTTAGTGTCTGTATAGATATTAACAACACCTGCGGCTTCAACATTAAAGTTGGTCATACCTCCGACTTCTGTATTAGTGCCATCTGTGCGGATCACAGCACCGTTAGGTAATGTTAAATTACCAGTTGGAGAAAATCCCCAAATTTTATAGCCATTTGAAAATACTCCAACTGGCACAGGTCCAGGTCCAGTACTTAGAGCCCACCCGATGAGATCATTGCTGGTGTATTTGGCATCACCATCTATGAATACAAACCAAGTGCCGCCTAGATTTTCCACAGTAACACTACTGTTGTCATTACCTGTATAAAGTGTATCGTTAGTTTTGTTATAGGTTTGATTTACTGGACCATTACCAGCACCACTTAGAGTTAGTATAGCAGTTTGATCAATAGCATCAAGACTGATACCTTCACCGCTGGCAATGTGGAATCCCATGCCCACACGGATTGTTGTGTTGTTGCGGTCAAATACTATGCCACCATCTTGCGGTAAATCTAAATCGCCGTCAAATCCAAATCTCCAAACATTATTAGAAGCTCCCGTGTTTGTGCTAATCTCTATGCCGTCAGTATCCTCTTGACCGTCATTCCGATTAAGTGTTATTTCTAAAAGGCTACCAGCTTGAATAACAATATCATCTGCTGCGATAAGATCGATATCTCTACCTGAGCGTATATCAATGTCATCATTGTCAGTGGCTATACCAAAGCGATCTTCTTCTACATCTAACCCAACGGTGTTGTTATAGTCGTAGGATATGGTAATGTCTGTAAGGACACCTACCACTGCTGTAGGATCTTCATCTATGGTTATTTCGTAGGTCAATGGATCGTAGTTGGTTTCTGATACTGAAGTTATATTAGCCACTACTGCTTGATCTTCGGGATTGAGATTGATATGAACATTGCTGTAGTCATAGATGAAATCAGTGCCTCCAAAATTTAATTTAATTTGTAGTCGCTCTAACAACTGTCTAAAATATAAGCCTACGTTGGGACTAAATGTCACTGTTACTATGTGTGGCGGACCCGCAGTGGCAGTAATAGTCCAATCCCCACCATCACCAAAGTTTCTATTAAATGACTTCTTTGCTATGAGAAGAGTAGATTGATTTAGTCTGTTTAATCTTACACCAGCATCGTCTGAGCCTATTTGTAACAGATTAGGATCTTCAGCATCAATTTGCTGTCCATTTGGCAGAGTTAAAGTACCAGTGTTACCGTAATTCCATGTGTAACTACTACTATCGTCATTGTTGATGGTGATATTGATGTCGTCGTTGCTGGTTAGGCCGTTCGCTGAACCACCGCCTAATACACTTGCTCCAGTGCTGTCTAAAATATCTCCACCTAGTGGTAGTTGTAGTTTACCGTCGTCACGGAATTCAAAAATTTCTTCGCCTTCTCCAGTGTTAGTAACAACTTGAACACCACCGCGACCAAACACCTGTACAATACTGCTGGCGTCACCTTTGTTGTAAATCTGTAAAGCAGCACCGCTTTCTTGTTGTGCTACACTAGGGATACTGATATAGGCATTACTTTCACCGCCTGGATCGAGATAAAGATTATGGTTGCCCCAACTATTGCTGTCTGCTCCTTGTGTTCCTAACGTGCTACTTTCAATCTTCAAATTACCTAAATTAGCAGCACCACCTATTTCGCTGCTGGCATCACTATCTTCTGGATCTTCTGCTTCGTTTTCTTCACCAGGATTAATAACTTTTGTAGCAACAAACTTACCGCCAACGTTGGTAAGTTTAATATCATCTAAGTAGATACTGCCGCCGGCAGTATAAACGTGACGCCATTGTCTTGTAGGAGATCCTAGATCGTAGGAGTTATCTACGCTAGGAATAATGCTTTCTGTAATGTTTGATAGATCAAGACCGCCTGTAGAATTGTAAAGTTCTGTAAAGTTTTCGTTTATTTTTGTAAAAGCCGTACGTAGCGGATCGCCGTCACCTTTGTTAACTGAAGTACCTATGTTGATTGTTTGTTTTGTCATTATAGTCCGCCCAATGTTCTAATTCTATCTAGCTCGTCAGTGCTACCCTGCTGCTTCATGAATTCAATGATATTATTATAATCGGCCATTGTAACTACATGATCTCTACTAAGTTCAGCAACTTTTTCAGCAACATCATGTAAATCAGTGTCCTGTTTGATTTCTTCACGTGCTAATTCCAGCAATCGAAGAAAGGTAGGGACGTCAACTTTGATTATATCCATTTTTTTAAACCTTAAATATAGAGTAATACACAGTATTTATCGGACAACTATGATTAACAAAGAACCATTTCAACGATTAATAGACCAGTTAAAAGCCGAGGGAAAATATAGGGTTTTTAATGATATCCTGCGGGAAGCCGGGGATTATCCCTATGCTATATGGTATGGGCCATATAACATCAAGAAGATAGTTAATTGGTGTTCAAACGATTATCTAGGCATGGGACAGCACAAAGTTGTCCTAGACGCTATGCGTACAGCATTAGATCAAACAGGAGCAGGCTCAGGGGGTACCAGAAACATAGCAGGTACCAGTCATTACCATGTTGCTCTAGAACACGAACTAGCCACCCTACATGATAAGTCAGGAGCCCTATTATTCAGCTCTGCCTATGTAGCCAATGAATGGACTTTGATAGCTTTGGCTAAAATAATTCCAAACATAGAATTTGTATCAGATTCTAAGAACCATGCTAGTCTTATAGAGGGTATGCGTCATAGTCGTGCTCCTAAACATGTTTTTAAACACAACGATCTCAGCGACCTTAGATCAAAACTAGAAGATGTAACATCTAGAAAATCAGTACCCTGTGTGGTATTAGAATCAGTTTACTCAATGGATGGCGACATTTCAAAGTTAGAGGAAATTGTTAAATTGTCTAGGTTGTATGCTTCCATAGTTTACGTAGATGAAGTACATGCTGTTGGTCTCTACGGCGAGCATGGTGCTGGCATTATTGAACGATTAGGATTAGAAAAAGACGTTGATATAGTCAACGGTACGCTAGGAAAAGCCTATGGAGTTCAAGGCGGTTACATAGCTGCTGATAAAATAATAATAGATGCTGTCAGATCTATTGCCAGCGGATTTATCTTTACCACTTCAATGTCGCCTGTAACCTGTGCTGGTGCGTTGGCTGCTGTCAAATATCTAAAACAACACAATGAGCTTAGAATTCAACATCAGGAACGTGCGGCTAGATTAAAACAGATGTTGAGAGATAACAGTCTTCCTGTTATGGACAGTGAAACACACATTGTTCCTGTACTAGTTGGTGATGCGTTTCGCTGTAAGAAGATATCCGATGTGCTGTTAAACGAATATAATATCTATGTTCAAGCTATTAACTATCCTACAGTGCCAGTAGGCACAGAAAGATTAAGATTTGCTCCTACACCTTATCATACAGACGCTATGATGAGCGATCTAGTTGATAAACTAACTGTGTGTTTTAATACCCTTTGACATAACGATCTTTTATCCCCCAGTCCATAGATTTTTCATAGCTACGATCAAACTGATCATAGTGGTTGATCTCTGTTAAGACCTTATCAGAATGTTCTACAAATTCTAAATCAAATTGCTCCACAGGAAATGTCTGCTGTAACCACAAGAGGTAGTGGCTGGGTAGGGGATGTAGATCTAGTACAGGGCGGCTGATAGGAATACCAAACATGGCAGCATCCTTAATCATCATAGACTTTCCTTTATACCCTAATTCGTCAACAAATAGTTGGATCGGTTCTCCAGTCCACTCTGGGTAATCTAGCACAGGTTGGTAGAAATCTAGCTCTGGGTGGAGACTTAGATCTACTCCCATATCTGTCCTAGATACCATATAAAATTTACAAGGCAGACTTTTCAGTAATGTCCTTGTGAGATGTATAGTATTAAGGCTTTCATAGATATAACTGCCTTCGTGCCATGTGTCTCTGATATATTCAATTTCGGTAGACTTAACATGTAGACTTCCGCCCAAACGCCAACTGCTTTCCGGAAATAGATCTTTGATATGTTGATCAAATCTGTGATAGTCAGTCCACTGTATTATAATAGTATCCTGATCCGTTATCTGGTTCCTAAGCACACATTCGCTAACCCGCTGAGAGATAGCTCTATTACCTATTCCTGAGATACCCCAGTTTTCGTGAGAGTCATAGTTTTTTCCTAGAATGTCTGCCCATGTAGGCCAGTTCCATTGGGTGAAACTACAACCAAAGGTGAACAGTCTTTTCATGGACGTTGTGTGATGATCTGATCGATTAAGCCGTAGTCTAGAGCTTCCTGTGCTGACATAAACTTGTCGCGTTCCATATCTGAAGTCATTTGATCAAACGTTTTGCCTTTGCTGTTATGTTTGACATAGATCTCAGTAAGATTCTTTTTCATCTTAAGGATTTCTTCTGCTTGGATCTGAATGTCTGTGGCCTGTCCACGAGCACCGCCACTAGGCTGATGGATCATGTGTCGAGCATTGGGCAACATATATCGTTTGCCGTCAGCACCGGCAGTGGCCAATAAGCTGCCCATACTACAGGCTTGACCCATAACAAATGTAGCCACATCACATTTAATAAACTGCATGGTGTCGTAGATGCTCATCCCAGCGGTTACTACCCCGCCTGGGCTGTTGATAAACAAACTAATCTGTTTGTCTGGGTTTTCACTTTCTAAGAACAGCAACTGAGCTACAACTAAGTTTGCCATGTGATCTTCAATTGGGCCGTTCAACATAATAATACGTTCTCTTAGCAATCGACTGTAGATATCATACGCTCGTTCGCCCTTGCTGGACGACTCAATTACCATTGGTACTAGGGTCATTTTGATTCCTTTTGTTGTTGATTTAATACACTATACACTATTTTTTTCATTGACGCAAGTCTTAATTGATAGTATTATTGACTAGTTAAATACTATTTTATAGAAGTAACCATCATGAGCACTTTACTTTTGAACGCAGATATGCAGCCTGTTAGCCTACTACCTCTTTCCACGGTAGATTGGCAGGAAGCCATACGCTACCTCGTTCTAGACAAGGTAGAAGTATTGGCATGGCACGACGATTGGATTGTTAGATCCTCACGTTGGGAAACTCGTGTGCCCGCAGTGATCATGCTTAAAGTATATCAAAAGCCCAAAAGCACCATGCGTCTCAGCAAACGTAATATTTTCTTGCGTGACGAATATAGATGCCAATACTGTGGATGTGAAGTCACAGAAGCCAATGCTACTTTGGACCACGTACATCCTGTAAGCCTAGGTGGTAAGACCACTTGGGAGAACTCTACTACGGCTTGTAAGTCTTGTAACTATCGCAAAGCAGCTCATACCAAAATGAAACCAAAACGTGTGCCTCACAAGCCACATTTTTGGGAATTGGTAGACAAGCGTAAACGTCGTGGATATCATCTACAGCACCCAAGCTGGGCTGACTTCTTGGCTTGACTTTGTAATGGTTGTCTAGTATAATTATTAGATGACCATTACCCTTAATCAACAACATCTAACTGCTCGAATCTATCACGGGTTAAAATCTCTCATGACTGAAGGAGACACACTCAGTCCTAGATATCTAGAACACGCTATCTGTATGAGCTTTGGTATGGATCACGTAGGCGATGGCAATTATTATGCTGACGGAGTGGGCAATGATGTTCAAGCCAGTGTTAAAACTCGCATGATGAATCCGCATGTGCTCAAGACCAAAGAAGGCAGAGATTTTATAAGTCATCCTGAAAAGTTTCTAGGTCCTCAGGTTAATCAAAAACACGATCGTTGGACTGCGGGTGTGGAAATTGTACAACGCAGGCAGGCCTTAGACTTTGATGACATGGCTGCTACTGCTGAACAAGTTGGTAGAGCAAGTCTAACAGGATTTCAAAAGAATGTAGATGAAAGCCTTGATCGTTATAAAGTCAATCAAAGTTATGAAATTGTTGCCATACACGGATACGGACACGATCTTACTAACTACAAAGTCAGTTTGTTTTGGCAACCTTATCAGCATCTCAACGCCGATAGCATAGAATGGCAACGTGTCGCTTACGGTGTATGGGGTTTAATAGATGTAGATGGTAAGAAGCATCGTATCATGGAACGGGTGAATGGTAATGCCAAACGTGAAGCCACATGTTTTAAAGAGTTTAAAAACCTAAATAAATATCTCTGTTCCGCTAGCATCGTAGTACCTATTCCTAGCCCTTGGCTGTTTAATGAAACTACTCTGTTAGCTGAAATACAAGCAAAGGCACCTAATGGCAACTAGTAAACCACTCAAACCCGTAAACTATCATTTAGATTCTGTAACCATACAGGACATAGAAACACACAAGAATATCACGACCACAGAGCTACGCAAAGACCTAGCCAACCTCAACAAGTTTGCCGCAGACACGAATGAAAACAATTTTGCCGGTAATCCATTTTTATATCATTTTCAATTCCAGAATCTATTAAAGTGTCGTAGACAAGACGGCAAGACCATCTACGATATTGCCAACGATCCTACCAGCTGGGCCAAATTAATTGAAGATACCAAAGTACGTAATCGTGGTGGACGTACTGCCGCAGGCAATGTGTTTGAATGTTTTCGTATTAATCTAGGCAGCGTGGTCATGTTCAAAGCAACTACAGCCAAATACCTTTATAAAAAATACAAGGCCACCAGTGTATTAGATCCCACAGCAGGATGGGGTGGTCGTATGCTAGGTGCGTGGAGCCTGGGCATAGATTATACAGGATGTGATACTAACATTGAAATGATACCAGCTTATGATCAGATGGTACAGTTCTTAGATGCTGAAACACAGGCCAAGAATAGATTGTTTGACGCAGAGTCGTTTGAACTTAAGATGATTTGGTCTAGCTGTTTGGACGTAGACTTTAGTCAGCTCAACTACGACTTTGTATTAACAAGCCCTCCTTACATTAATCTAGAACTCTACGAACATATGACACCTTGGGAAACGGACAAAGCATTCTACGAACTGTTCTTTATTCCACTTTGGCAGAAATGTGTGGACAATATCCAAAGGGGTGGAAATGTAGCATTCAACATATCTCCCAAAATGTATGAAGATGCTGTTAAACATGGCCTGCCCCCTTGTCACGAGCAAGAAGATCTATTACAACAAATGGGCCAAAAGCACGAAGATCTCAAGAAGGGCAAGAAGAAGCAAGACAAGATCTACGTTTGGCATTGTTGACAGCTCTTTCAAACGATGCTATAATATTAGCATAGTTAGATTTATGGAGCAGACAGTGCGTTATATTTTAGCATCATGGGATCGAGAAGGGTTTGAATGTCTACAAGACATCACAAGCAAGCACCCTGATAATTTTGAAAAATCTCAAATTATTGACGCTCTAAAAGGCAACACACCTCAGCGTAATCCGTTGGCTCAACAAATTGAGCACATGAAGCTTCGTGCTCGTTTTAACTCACAACGCTGTTATGAAATCTATGTGTTTACCACAGAAGATGATATCGAATTCAAAGAAGTAGAAGATTGGATGATCGCTGATCCACAGAGTCTGGTAAATTGGATTCGTGACAAGCACTATGCCAAAGTCTACTCAGACTATGAACCAAATCGTAAACCTGTTATTGTTTAAGGAGAGATATGGAAACGTTGATACTGTTGTATGCTCTGTCGTTTGGTAATAAGGCCTATAATGAATTGACAGAACCTAAGCCCGAAGTTATAATTACTAAATTGCCGGTAGCACCAGAACTGTATTACCCGGATATACATGAAGACATGTGGGATCCAAATTGGATTAACAAGAAAGGTTAAAATGCGTACCCAGCCACAAGATATTATCAAACAACTACAAGCAGACAACAGTCGTTTGGCCAAAGAAGCTGTGTTAGAAGCAGCCATGACTGAGGGTTTAGACGAGTTCTTTGAAGGGCTCAAGATGTGCTATGATACCCTATATACTTTTGGTGTTAAGCAGGTTCCTGTTAAACAGCCTGCCCAAGATCCACAGGGTCTAGGTTGGGACACATTTAAACAACTGGCTGACAAATTATATCGCAGAGAGCTCACTGGCAACGTGGCCAAACGTGCTATCGAACTGTGTATGGATCTAGCCACAGAAGAGCAATGGAATCTGTTCTATGCTCCTATACTTCGCAAAGATCTGCGATGTGGCATCTCTGAAGTTACTATTAACAAAGTGGCTAAAAAGCTAAAGAAATCCAAATATGTGATTCCAGTGTTTGAATGCCAACTCAGTCATGATGCTGCCAATCACGAAGGCAAGATGACTGGCAAGAAGATTGTAGAACGCAAATTGGACGGTGTTCGCTGTCTTACTGTGGTAGATCATGACAACAAGACTGTAACACAATACAGTCGCAATGGTAAAGAACTCAGCAACTTCAGCCACATCACAGACTATCTACAAAAGCACATAGATCAATTCCAAATTTCGTTTGTGCTAGATGGCGAGATTATGAGCACCAACTTCCAATCGCTGATGAAAGAAGTACATCGCAAACATGATGTCAAGACATCTGATGCTGTGTTAAATCTGTTTGATATTGTGCCATTAGATGAATTTAAGAAAGGTGCCAGCACCCTAGGACAACGTCAGCGTTCAGCATTCCTAAAAGGATTTGAAAAGCTGTTCACAGAGTCAGGGTTCATTAGCATTGTGCCACAACGTGAGTTTAATCTAGATGTGTTCACAGACGAAATTGAATTCAAAGATCACATGAAGGAAATGGTAGCTGCGGGCTACGAGGGTGTGATGATCAAAGACCCTAGTGCTGTCTATGAATGTAAACGCAGTACCTCATGGATGAAAATGAAACCCTTTATCGAAGTAAGCCTAGCTGTTACAGCAGTAGAAGAGGGCACTGGCCGTAACGTGGGTAAATTGGGTGCCCTAATCTGTGAAGGTGAAGACGATGGTAAAAAAATTATGGTCAACTGCGGTTCAGGTTTTACAGACAAACAGAGAGCAGAATTTTGGCAAGCTCGAGATACGCTCCCTGGACAAGTCGTGGAAGTCCGTGCGGATGCGGCAACTAGGAGCCAAGATAGTGAAGACACATGGTCGCTACGTTTCCCTCGCTTCCTCCGATTCCGTGGCTTTACGAAAGGTGAGAAAATCTAAGATGCAGAAATCAGCTATCAAAGATCTAGTCTACGGTGGGCTGGAAGAAATCATCAACAACCGCAACTATTACTACAAAAGCTCTGTGGGTTCTAATTACTGCCATTTCACTGATGAGGGTAAGATAGCAGTCTGCGAGTTCATAGATCTAATGGCCTACAAGATATCAGAATCAGAAAATGCTGACCTAGATTGTAGAGCCAAACAACAGGTCATAGATCAACTTAAAAAACGGGATTGAAATGAAAGAGATATGGAATTTTTTACAGTGGCAATGGCAAAGGTTTGAAGGCTGGCAAAAGATGTTTATGTTCGCTATGTTCCTTCAAGGAGCAGGGTGGGGTATGGGTAGAGATATAGGCCTGTATGTCAGCGGACTAGGTATGGGTATTATTGTCAGTTACATTTTAAAATGGTGTGTTTGGGACGGAATTAGATCCAGCTGGGCTAAGTACAAATCACATCGCAACGAATTACTAACAACTATCAGGGATTCTCATAAATGAAGGAAGTAGAACAATTCGAGTACAACAATGAAGAAGAGGCCGAAATGGCCCAAATCCACAGTCTACATATCAATATGAACGCTGTGGCTGATGTACAGAAACAACTGGCCAAACAACGTAGCCTACCAACCCAATCAGAATGTCAAGACTGCGGAGAAGAAATACCCCCGGAGCGTCAACGAGCAGTGCCGGGGGTTCAATACTGTATCCATTGTCAGGGCCTACAGGAACGTAGGGCTCGAGGGCTTTAACTCCAATCAGGCAGGGGTCCACCATGGGCCTTGCCCTTGATCTTCTTATCCCCTACTGTGACTCGTTTGTCACCAATCTTATGGCTTTTCTTGCCTTCGCGGGCACGATAGCCTTGGCTTTTACACGATGCCAGATTACTAGCACCCAGGCTGGCGTCCGAGCGGCTGCTAGTACAGAGCTTTTTTGAGGCCTGTGTCTCCTCAATGTCACCGTCTAGATCGTCTGTGAGATCTTCATCACCTTTGGCAGCATAGCCCATCATGATGTCGTCGTTGATGGGAAAGTCTAGCTCATATAGGTCTTCGGGCAGTTCACCCGTTTTGATAATGTACTCTAACTGTTCCTGTGAAGGGTGTGCCTTTAACAAGACTTTGGCAGCTTCATCGTGGGCTTCACCGTTTTCCCAGATGTTGATGTTGTAGTGGCTGTCATAGAGTTTGGCCACAGCGTTCATGACCTTGTGGTAGTCAGTGGTGAATATGTTTTCTGTGATGATGTCACGGATTTTCATGCTAGTTTGGCTCCAATCATTACCGCAGCAACCAACATGTTTTTGATCTCCATGTCGTCTGCTTCTGCCATAAATTGATCACTGGCGATCAAGTCGATCATCAGTTCTTTGTACTCTGATTCTGAGATCTCACCGCGTTCTAGGCTTCCAGTGATTTCTAGAGCAAATTGTGCTCGCTGCTCAGCCCATGGTCGGCCACAGCTGGCTAGTTGTTCAAGTTGTTGTTTCATTACCATCTCCCCAATATGACCTTAGCGGCCCGTTCTGACTGTGTGACCAACAGCTTCTTCTTGATCTCGCAATAGGTCTTGGAACCCTCTCCACGCTTGACCCATTCTGAAGTGGTCTGCTTCATGGGCTCTATTAGACGCAGGACATCTTGCTGTAGTGTGCCCTTGGCCTGTGAATACAGTTGGAATCTACGCAGTTCTTGATCCACTCGCTGTATCTGTGCCAGCTGCGGCTGACCACAGTCTATCTGTTCCACGTAGAGGCCCGCATCCGCGATCATGCGGCTTTGGTTATCATCCCAGAAACTGGGCACCCACTTCTGTACATGCGTGCAGCCTGTGATCACTGCCAGTAGGCATAAAGCTATTATGGTTTTCATATGATTATTTAGCCCACCCTCGGACTCTGCGAGTGAGTCTTTCTAGCCAATCTGGCCTGTCAGGATCTGCGACCAAATCCCAGTGTACCAAATGATGTGTACGCTGACTCCAGGTCAACCATAGATGTTCACCCCCAAAACTCTCAGCAGCTCTACGCCAGGTCTGTAGTCGTAGGGCCTGATCCCAATCCGGAGTCTGACCCTGGGCATGCCAACGATTGTCCTGAACCACACCCCAGCGTAGAATACTGTCAGCATGATCAAACACTGTGATTCTACCAGGATCGGGCATGACCCACACACATCTCAGAGGCCGTAGCCCTTGCTGATCTAGCAGCTCTAGATTGCGTATGTGAAAGTTCGGTGCACTAGCTGGCTGTGATAGATTGATCCACCCAGGGCCAAATTGCTCAGAGACTGGCCACAGTGCTGTATAAGTACAGCCGAACACTACTGTAGCCCTAGCCCAATCAACACTGGTCCACTCCGGTGCCAAATAGCCCTGTGAGTTAGCAGCCGCCTTGAATTGTCCCTGTAAGAGTCTCATCAAGTATTTACAGTCAGAGTCTAGAGTATACTGGGATCTCGGAGAGATCCGCGAAGCGGTTTTTTCAGCGATTTTTTTACATAGTGTTACTGAGTCTAAAGTGTGATTTACTGGCTAATTTTAACGGTAAACTGGGGAATCTTCGAAGCTAAACCCCCGCAAACAGGCCATAAAGTGTAAAACTGGGATCAGTAACAGAATAAATACCCATAAGGAGAACACAGCAATGGCACACAACACAGGCGGTGTAATCACAGCTGAAGAAGCACGTGAGATATCAAATCGCATAGTAGAAGAGGGTCGCACACCCGTAGAACTCAAAGAAAGATACCGTAATGCACTTAGAGCCATTGAAGCAGCAGCCAACGAAGGTCGTTACGGAGTAGCTCTGCGTGTGGGCGATGATGACCTTTCAGAATTCACCCAATTCATCACACCCGAAGGTTTTACCATAATACAGAACACTACTGTACCAGACACAGGCACAGTGGTAAATCAAGATCCGCAGCCCGATTCAGAATCACTGACTAACCTAGAGTTGATATGGTCAGAGTTTGCGTTTGAACAGACGACTATAGAAATACAACGCCCAACTGGTGTAAACCTTATAGTACGTGTGAGCAGCTATCCATTAGCCCGTCCTTTGTACTATACACTCACAGGCACACTAGTGGCTGCTGACTATACTAATAACATAGATCAGGGTGAATTGGTCTTTGACTCGCAGGGTGAAGCCAACGTGTTTATCAACGTAAAGCTGGGCGGTAGTCGAGTGGGCAAAACAGTACAGGCATTGATCTACTATGAAAGCACACGTGAAACACTGCTGCACTCATTTAACGAACTGACAGTTACGCTATGACAGAGATGGATATAGCCATGTTGATCATAGTCTCCGGGTGGGCCCTATTGATCTTTTGGGGAGCATTATGATAGAACTCACAGTGTTGGTCTTGGCTCTGTGCGTGATATTCATAGTGAAGCTGCTGTGAACATCATAGATTGGTGTATATTTGCTCTGTACATGCTGGCACTGGCTTACACACAGTGGAATGGGGATCTATGGCTTTGGTGGATTTTGATACCCTTGTTCCTTGTGCTGATGCTACGCAGAGGCTGGGATTAAACTGCTATCGGCTGCTGGCCCCGCTGCGAGTGTGAGCAAGTGTGTGATAATGTGTACTATATAGCACAGTAACACAGGGTCTAGAGTGGGAAATGATCTAGACTGTGTGGAAAAGTAGTAAAAAGTGTGAAAAAGTGTGGTATTTTTACTAAGCCTCATAACCCACGCTAGTCAACTCTGCTAAACACTGTGATTCACGATCCAAACCCCACTATTCTGAATCGTATTCAACCATTTTGTCACTGAAGATCCCACCTTAAAATGGTAAAAGCAGGTTTTTTCTTACTGGGACCCAGTGATCCCACCGTGGTAAATGGCCCCGCTGCACCATGTTCTACGGTTGACACTCTGGAGATTCTCACATATAATATACACATGATGAGAACACTGGCATTACTAGCTGTGCTGTACACACTACAAGGCTGCGGTCATGTACAGCTGGTAAACAA
>Ga0315900_10005743_pt1 | contig 16927 bp, 20 predicted proteins | sample LakEriMetagenome_FD_203521 | JGI IMG/M metagenome (GOLD analysis project Ga0315900, IMG submission 203521) | Freshwater fungal communities from buoy surface, Lake Erie, Ohio, United States - Buoy 12 MA114 | ecosystem: Environmental > Aquatic > Freshwater > Lake > Lake biofilm | place: USA: Lake... | reverse complement strand
CCTTCTCATCTGGTTCATCGCTGCTGCCGTCCCCCTGAAGGGCTTGGCAGCGGTGACCATGGGTGGGTGCGGGCCGGGACACCACTCTCCCAGCCAGTCTGGCGAGGTCGTTCAGCACACCACGCACGTCGACTCCGCTGATGCGCGCGAGGATCTCCGGTTCGACGACTCCGTCAGCGCAACCGAGGCCGTGAACGAAGTTCTCCAGACGGCGTCGGATCCTTCGACGGGACATTCGGCGCAGCTGAAGATGAAGTGCAGCAGTTGCGCTCCGTGCTGCAGCGTCGCAGCGCCCGCGCTCGAGCGGGTGAGCATTTCCCATGCGGATTCGACATCAACTGCTGTTGCCTTCCTGGAAATCCGCTTTCCAGCGGTCTTTGCGGACGTGCCGCACCGGCCTCCCCGCCTGATCCTCGCCTGACTGCCACCCTGGTTGATCGCCCCGCGGCGATACGACCAGCATCGTGAACCGGTCCAACGCCTGCTCAGCAGGCCTGGTGAGCCGGACCGACTCAAGCGAGGATGTCATGAAGATTGCCATGTTCCGCTGGCTTGCGCCGGCATTCCTGGTTGCGGTCTGCTCTGCGAGCCTGGCCCAAACCGCGGCCGGCAAGAGAGCCGATCCACTCGATTCCTCGGCCGCCGTTCCGCCCCTGGTGTTCCAGTCGACGCTTGGCGGCTACCAGCGTCACGCCGAACAGCCCGTGGGATCCTGGCGCGAAGCCAACGAGACCGTCAACCGCGTCGGAGGCTGGCGGGCCTATGCGCGCGAGGCTCGGCAGCCTGACGCACCTGCCACGAACAACGCGCCTTCGAAGCCGGCAACGCCGGCGCCGACCAGCGCACCCGCCGGGCACGGCGGGCACAAGATGAACTGAGGTCAAGCGGATGAATTCACCTTCCCATCTCGGGCGTGTCGCGCCCGACCGCCCGAGCGTGCGGCGCTCGGGCCTGCTCGTCGTCCTCCTGGCTTCCGCAGTGCTTGCGGGCTGCGCCAGCTTCTCGCCGGACGCGGGGTTCTCGTCGATCGAGTCCGCGGCCAAGGAGAAGCTCGGCAAGGACGTCCGCTGGGCGCGCAGTGATGCCGATGCCGACGCCATCGATCGCCGCGTCCAGGAGTTGCTCGCCAAGCCGCTTAGCGTTGACGATGCGGTTCAGGTCGCCCTGCTCAACAACCGCGGTCTGCAGGCTCGTTTTCAGGACCTCGGCATCACCGAGGCCGAGGTTGTGCAGGCCGGGCGCCTGCCGAACCCCGGATTCACGTTCGGGCGCCTTCGGAAGGGCGACGAGATCGAGCTGGAACGCGGGTTGCACCTGAACCTCGCACGGCTGTTGACGCTGCCCATGGTTTCGCGGCTGGAAGCGCGCCGCTTCGAGCAGGTCAAGCGCGAAGTCACGATGGATGTTCTGTCGCGCGCGGCCGAGACGCGCAAGGCCTACTTCCAGGCCGTCGCAGCCGAAGAGACCGTGCGCTACATGCGGCAGGTGAAGCAGACGGCCGAAGCGAGCGCCGAGCTGGCTCGGCGCATGGAGCAGGTCGGCAACTTCAGCAAGCTGGCGCGGGCGCGCGAGCAGGCCTTCTACGCCGACGCCGCCCTGGGCCTCGCTCGCGCCGACCAGGCGCAGCGTGCTTCGCGTGAGCGGCTGGCGCGCCTGATGGGCGTCTGGGGCCAGCAGACCCAGTTCCAGCTGCCCGAGCGCCTGCCGGACCTGCCGGCCGAGGTGCGAAATCAGCCCGACATCGAAGCGATCGCGCTGTCCCAGCGACTCGACGTGCAGGCCGCCAAGCTGGGCGCGGAGCAGACCGCACAGAACCTGGGTCTGACCCGCACGACGCGTTTCATCAACGTGCTGGAACTCGGGCTGGTGCGCAACACGTCCAATGAGGCCCCGCGTCAGACGGGCTGGGAGATCGGCCTGGAGCTGCCCCTCTTCGACTGGGGCGGCGCCCGGGTGGCACGCGCCGAAGCGATCTACATGCAGGCGCTGCATCGTGCGGCGGAGACCGCGATCAATGCCCGTTCGGAGGTTCGCGAGGCCTATGGCAACTACCGGTCCGCCTACGACATCGCGCGCCACCAGCGTGATGAGATCGTGCCGCTCAAGAAACGGATCTCGGAAGAGCAGGGGCTGCGCTACAACGGAATGATCATCGGGGTCTTCGACCTCCTTGCCGACGCACGCTCCCAGATCACGAGCGTCAATGCATACATCGAGTCGCTGCGCGACTTCTGGCTGGCCCAGTCGGATCTCGACATGGCACTCATCGGCAAAGCGGCCATGGCCTCGCCCACTGGCCCCGCCGCCGCAGCGGTAGATGGCGGCGGCGCCGGCCACTGACCCCTTCAATCAAGGATCTCGAACATGGTTTCCCGACGCAACTTTATCGGCGGCGCTGGCGCAGTGACCGCCGCGGTGAGCGCCGCAGCGGTCAGCAAGGTCGCGATGGCGGCATTGCCCGAGCCGGTCATCCAGACCAAGCCCGACACGATGCCGCCGCTGGTGCCCAACACCGGCCGACCCTACAACCCGGTCGTCACGCTCAACGGCTGGACGCTGCCCTGGCGGATGAACAACGGGGTCAAGGAGTTCCACTTGGTCGCCGAACCGGTGGTGCGCGAGATGAGCCCGGGGTTCAAGGCGCACCTGTGGGGCTACAACGGCCAGAGCCCAGGGCCCACCATCGAGGTGGTGGAAGGCGACCGCGTGCGGCTGTTCGTCACCAACAAGCTTGGCGAACTCACCAGCATCCACTGGCACGGCCAGCGCCTGCCCAACGGCATGGACGGCGTAACGGGGCTGAACCAGCCTGGCATCCCACCGGGCAAGACCTACGTGTACGAGTTCGTCGCGCGCCGCCCCGGCACCTTCATGTATCACCCGCACGCCGACGAGATGGTGCAGATGGCGATGGGGATGATGGGCTTCTGGATCACGCATCCGAAGAACAAGCATCCGCTGATCGACGAGGTGGACCGCGACTTCTGCTTCCTGCTCAACGCCTACGACATCGATCCCGGCAGCTACACGCCGAAGATCATGACGATGCTGGACTTCAACCTGTGGAGCTGGAACAGCCGGATCTTCCCGGGCATCGACCCGCTGGTGGTGAGCCACATGGACAAGGTTCGCATCCGCATCGGCAACCTGACGATGACGAACCACCCGATCCACCTGCACGGGCACGAGTTCCTGGTCACGGGCACGGACGGCGGGCCGACGCCGAAGAGCACGCGCAAGTACGAAGTGACCGAAGACATCGCGGTGGGGCAGATGCGGCAGATCGAGTTTCTCGCCGACGAGGAAGGCGATTGGGCGTTCCACTGCCACAAGAGCCACCACACGATGAACGCGATGGGTCATGACGTGCCAACGATGATCGGCGTGGATCATCGCGGCGTGGCGCGGCAGATCACCAAGCTCGTGCCCGAGTACATGGTGATGGGCGAGCGCGGCATGAAGGACATGACTGAGATGGAGATGCCGCTGCCCGACAACACCGCGGCCATGATGACAGGGCAGGGGCCGTTCGGCTCGGTCGGCATGGGCGGCATGTTCAGCGTCGTGAAGGTCCGCAAGGGACAGAAGCGCGGCGACTACAGCGACCCGGGTTGGTACAAGCACCCACCCGGCACGGTGGCCTACGAGTTCACCGGCGAACTGCCGGACCCGGCACGCTTCAAGGCGGAAGGGACCGGCTCGATGCCCTCGGTCGCGAAACCGGGCCAAGAGGTCGAAGTCAAGGTGCGCAAGCCCGGCGACGGGCATGCCGGCCACAACTGAGCGGCACGAGCCGACTCTCAATCTGTCCAATCCGCAACAGGAAGGAAACCTGATGAAGCAGTTCAAGCAATTTCTCGCGGCTGCGCTCGTGGCCATCTCCGCCTCCGCGATGGCGCACGGCGACCAGGACCATGCCAAGAAGGCCGGCCCGGTCAAGAAGGAACAGAAGGACTGGGGCATCGCCGGGGACGCCAAGTCCGCCAAGCGGACCATCGAAATCGGCATGGGCGACAACATGCGCTTCACTCCGGAACGGATCGAGGTGCGACAGGGAGAAACCGTCAAGTTCGTCGTGCGCAATGCCGGCAAGACCATGCACGAGTTCGTGATCGGCACGAAGGCCGAGAACGACAAGCATGCCGAACTGATGGTGAGGTTCCCGAACATGGAACACGACGAGCCGTACATGGCCCACGTCGCACCGGGCAAGACCGGGGAGATCGTCTGGACCTTCAACCGGCCCGGCGACTTCGACTTCGCATGCTTGATCGCGGGCCACTACCAGGCCGGCATGGTCGGCAAGATCAAGGTTGCCGCGTCGAGTGCCAAGGGTGACGGGCATGCGCACAAGCATTGACCCGACGGGCCACGGCAAGTCCCGTCGAGCACTGCTGACGGCTTCGGGAGCCGTTGCGCTGCTCGGGCCAGGTCTGCTGCGCGCGCAAACGCAGCCCCTCCATATGGAGGTGTGGAAGAGCCCTTCGTGCGGCTGCTGTAAGGAATGGATCAAGCACGTCGAGTCGCACGGTTTCCGCGTGACGGTGCACGACCTCGGCAACACGGCCGCTCGCGCGCGCATGAAGGTTCCGATGAAGCTCGGCTCCTGCCATACGGCCGTGGTCGGCCGCTACGCCATCGAGGGGCATGTGCCTGCGGCCGACGTGCGCCGTCTGGTCAAGGAGGCACCCGACGCTGTGGGTCTGGCAGTCCCCGGCATGCCCGTCGGCTCTCCCGGCATGGATGGCCCGGACTACGGCGACCAGCGGGATCCCTTCGACGTGCTGCTCGTCGCCAAGGACGGCAGCACGCGCGTCTTCAATTCATATCGTTGACCCAAGAAAGGAACGTCATGAAGTTTGCACTCTCCGCCCTGATGACCTCGATCGCCCTGAGCACGTCCGCCTGGGCACAGCAGAAGGCCGACGAGCACGCGGGTCACCATGCCGCGAGCAGCCCGACGGCCACGGCCGACGAGATGACCGACGCGGAAGTCCGCAAGGTCGATCTCGAAGCGGCCAAGATCACGTTGAAGCATGCCGACATCAAGAGCCTTGAAATGCCGGCCATGACCATGGTGTTCAACGTGCGGGACAAGGCCATGCTCGGCCAGGTCAAGGCCGGAGACAAGGTGAAGTTCAAGGCCGTCAACGAGGCCGGCAAGTTCACGGTCACGGACCTCAAGGTGGTTCGCTAGGTCCTGCGAGGACGGTGCGATGCGCTCCTCGGCCGCGAAGGCGCTCAGCGTCGGCATTGTTGCGACGCTGAGTGCCGCGGGTCTGGCGTGGCATGAGTGCGTGTTGCTCGCGGCCTCCGCGGCTGCTGCGCATCGGCTGTTCCTTTGGCGCATGGACGACGGCGCTCCATGGGATGCATGGCGTGCAGGAGTCCGCTGTCTCTTCGCGGGTCTGTTGGGGCTGCTGGCCGCCATTGCGCTGTTTGCCATCATCGCGGCTGGCTTGGCGGGCTACTGGCAGATGGGGCATCACCATGCGCGCGCCACGCTCGCGTTGGTCGCCGCCGCCGCCGCCCTCTTGGTCCTTGTGCAGTTGGACTGGCGGGCCCGTTGGGCCGAAATGCGCTTTTGGGCCTTCATCGCCGGAGGCATCGCGGTGACGTTCGCGGCCTTGCGACCCGACCTGGAGTTGCTCCCATGCCTGGTTTCCGCATGCATCGGGACGTGGCTGGGCTTTGCAAGCTGGCGGATGGTCCGAACGCAGGCGCGCGATCTCCTGCGATCGGACGCGAGGATGTGAGGCCGATCAGGACGAGCGCATGAAACGAAGCCGGTTGCTCCTGGCTGTCGCTGCGATCGGGGCGGTGGTCCTGCTCGTTGCCATCTCGAGCCTGGCGCCAAAGCCGGCAAGCACCGGGCTGCTCAAACCTGACGATGTCGAGGTGACGGCGCGGGGGCGGCAGGTCTACGGGATGCACTGTGCCGCCTGTCACGGGGCGAAGCTCGAGGGCCAGCCCAACTGGCGCCAGAGAGACGCGCAAGGCCGCCTGCCGGCACCGCCACACGACGCCACCGGACACACGTGGCACCACCCCGACGAGACGCTGTTCCGAATCACGAAGTTCGGCGTCGCCAAGGCTGCCAACCTGGCGTCGTACGAATCCTCGATGCCTGCGTATGAAGGCGTGCTGACCGATTCCGAGATCGTGGCCGCGCTCTCCTGGATCAAGGCTCAGTGGCCCGTCAGCATCCGGGCCAAGCACGACGAGATGAACCGTAGTTCGCCGCAGCAGCGCTGAGCCGATGCCGCACGAGTTCAGGAACCTCTCGAGTCTTTCGCACGGCGAGTTGGGGCTCATGCTGGTCGGCGGCTTGGCAAGCGCTGCGGTCGTCATCGGACTGGCGCTGGTCCCTGCCTGGAAGAACCGTCGCAGGAATGCCGACGGCAGCCCGACGCAGCAGCCGAAGCTTCGGAAGGTCAAGCGCCGAAAGCGACGATGAGGATGGGTGGGGGAACGTGTCGCGCGTCAAGGCAGCGCCGCGCGACGTCGAAGATGATGCTGACCCAACAAGGAACAAAGTTCATGCAGACCGCCAGATTCGCCATGACCGCCATTGCGTTGGTGACGGCAAGCCAAGCCTTCGCGGCCTCCCACATTGTCGAGATCGCCTGGAGTCGCGACGGCGCATTCGCTCACGGCGCCATCGTCGAGCCGGGCAAATTCGTCGAGCTCTGCGGCAAGCTCGCGCTGGGGGACGTCATCCGCTGGGAGTTCGCCGCGTCGGTACCCGTCGACTTCAACATCCATTACCACGTGGGCAAGGAGGCCGAGTTCCCGGCCAAACAGGCCCAGGTGACTTCCGGGCAGGACACCTTGCGGGTCGCGGTACGCGAGGACTACTGCTGGATGTGGAGCAACAAGTCGTCAGGCCGGGCACGGATCGACGTTCGGCTTCAGCGCCAGAACTGAGGCCGTGACCGCCGATGCGCATGGGGGCCGAGACACTGCCGCTCAAGCGCTTTGACGCGGGGCACGGTCAGCATTGCGCGGTCCTGCTGCACGGACTGGGCGGGACCCATCGCTACTGGACCTGCGGGCCGGTGCCGTTCGCACTGTCGGGGCACCGCACCGTCCTGATCGACCTGCTTGGCTTCGGTGAGTCGCCGAAGCCCTGGATGCGCTACAGCGTCGAGCGCCACGTCGCCGCGCTGCATGCGAGCCTGGCCGGGGACCGCTCCTTGACGCTGGTCGGGCACTCGCTCGGGGCCGCGCTGGCGCTTGCCTATGCCGCCCGCTATCCGTCGGTCGTCAGGCGGCTCGTACTGATCAGTCTTCCCAACTTCGGCGGGGCCGAAGGAGCCGTCGCCTGGTTTGCGCGGCAGCGTGGCGGCTGGATCTACACGAACATGTGGGCGACCGCGCTTGCATGCAGCCTGACACGGCGGGTCGTCGGACGCCTGTTGCCGCGCCTTCTTCGCGACATCCCGCGCGAAGTCGCCGAAGACCTCGTTGCGCACAACATGGTGTCGTCGACCTCGTCCTTGTGGGAGGCGCTGTACCGCCATGACTTGCGCGTCGACGCCGAGGCGACGGCGCAGATCCTGCCAGTCCTGATGTTGCACGGCAGTTTGGACCTGACCGCGCCTTTGGACGGGGCGCAGGCACTGGCGACCGCGCGCTCGATGTGGGAGATGCGCGTTCTCGAGGGCGTGGACCACCATCCCTGGCTGCGAGCACCCCACGCGTGCCTGTAACACATCGAGCAGTGGCTGTCGAGCGTCGGGGAGCTGCCGCCGAGGATCCCCCCCGAGCAATGTGTACCTGCCAATGAACTCGGCACGGAATCGCAGCCATGAGCGGCGTGTCCCTGTCGGACCTGATGGGGCTCGGGATCGCGCTGGCGGCGGGCCTGCTCATCGGCTTGGAACGCGGCTGGCACCAGCGCGATCTGCCCGACGGACACCGCGTTGCCGGCCTGCGCACGTTTGCGCTGATCGGCTTGCTCGGCGGCCTGAGCGGTCTGTTGGCGCAACGATGGGGGGCGGTCTTCCTGGTCGTCGTGCTGGCCGCGGTGGCGCTGCTGGTCCTGGCCGGCTACATTGTGACGGCCCGCATGCACAGCGTCATGGGCCTGACCACGGCGATGGCCGCCATCACCACGTTCCTCGTCGGTGTGCTGGCGGCGGGCGGCAGCACATTGCTCGCCGCCGCCGTCGCGGTGGTGACGGTCGCGCTGCTGCAACTCAAGCGGCCGATGCACAGCGGCATCGGCAAGCTCACCGAAGGCGAGTTGACCAGCGGCATTCAACTGCTGCTGATCAGCGTCGTCATCCTTCCGGTCCTCCCCGATCGCGGGTTCGGCCCCTTCGAGGCTCTGAATCCCTACAAGCTCTGGTGGGCGGTCGTGTTGCTCGCCTTGCTCTCGTTCATCGGATTCGTCCTGATGCGCTGGCTTGGCGCGCGGCGCGGTCTGACCCTTACCGCACTGCTGGGCGGATTGGTGTCCAGCACGGCCACTACCGCGACGCTGGCGCGCTGGTCCAAGGAAGCCCCGCAATGGCGGCCACTGGCTGCCGGAGGTGCCACGCTCGCGTGCGCGGCCATGTTCGGCCGCATGGCAGTGCTTGTCGGCGCCGCCGCGCCGGCTCTTGGCATGGCGACCGTCGGGACCTTGGCCGCCATGGCCGTCGCCGGCGCTGCGTTCGGTGCGTACCTGACCACGCGCGAGCAGGCGGGGGATCTGCCGGACCTGTCGACCCAGAATCCGCTGAACCTGACTGCGGCCGTCCAGTTCGCGCTGTTCCTCGCCGCGGTGCTGCTCGCCGGGCGATTCCTCGCGGACCGGTTCGGCGACGCCGGATTGCTGGTCACGGCGGCGATCTCGGGCCTGGTTGACGTCGATGCCATCACACTGTCGGTGGGCCGCATGGTCGGCGACGGGGTCGTGGGCGCGTCGGTCGCGGGCCTGGCCATCTTTCTCGCGGCCGCGGTCAACCAGGTCACCAAGCTCGGGCTGCTGTGGGTACTCGACAGTCGATCGCTGGCGCTCAGGGTGCTGCCGGCTTATGCGGCGATGGCACTCGTCGGTGTCGGAGCAGCGCTCGCATTGCGCTGAGTTGCGTTGACCTTCCAGCTGTGGCACCTGTTCCTGCTGGCCAGCGCTTCGCTGCTGGGTCTGCTCTTCGTGCTTGTACTCGCCGAACCCGGGCTGCCCTACGACATCGACGACCACCTCCCGTCGCCGGAGGATCACGAGTTCATGGGCCTGCTCGCGGCGCTGGTCGATGCGCCCGTCACGAAGGCAGCCTCCATCGAGGTGCTGACGAACGGGGTCGCGTTCTATCCGGAGGAGTTGGCCACCATCGCACGCGCCCGTCGCAGCGTGCACCTGGAAGCCTACGTCTTCCACGTCAGCGCCGCGGCGGACAAACTCGTCGACCTGCTGACCGAGCGTGCGCACGCCGGCGTCCGCGTGCGCCTGGTCATCGACGCGATCGGCAGCTGGCGAACGCCCTCCGCGTACTTCGACGGGCTGCGCGCGGCCGGTGGCGAGGTCGCCTGGTACCAGCCGGTGCGCTGGCACACGCTGAAGCGGTTCAACAACCGCACGCACCGTGAACTGATCGTCGTCGATGGCGAGGTTGCGTTCGTCGGCGGCGCCGGCTTCGCGGCCTGGTGGGACACCGGGCCGCCCGGGCAGCCGCCGTGGCGCGACACCATGGTGAGGCTCGAAGGAACCATCGTCACGTCGGTGCAGGCCGCCTTCGCCGAGAACTGGCTCGAAAGTACGGGCCAACTGCTCACCGATCCGGGATCGTTCGCCCACTGCCGCGCCCTCGGCAGCCAGCCCGCCGTGGGCACCGATGCGATCGTCGTGACGGGCACGCCGTCTGCGGGCCGGGCCACGCGGGCACGCATGTTGTTCCAGTTGCTGATCGCCGGAGCCCGCCGGTCGATCCGCATCACCTCACCCTACTTTCTGCCGGACCGCAGCATGCGGGCCGAACTGCGAAAGGCGGTGCGCCGCGGCGTGCGTGTGCAGGTCGTCGTGCCCGGCGCTCTCAACAACCACCCGATCGCCCGGCGGGCGAGCCGGCGCCGCTATGGGGACCTGCTCAGCGGCGGCGTGGAGGTGCTGGAGTACGAACCCGGCATGAATCACAGCAAGGTGCTGCTCGTCGACGAGCTGTGGGTCGTCGTCGGGTCCAGCAACTTCGACAACCGGTCGTTCGGCCTGAACGACGAACTCAATCTGGCCCTGCCCGATCGCGCGCTGGCAGCGCGCCTGCGCGAGGACTTCGAGCGCGACGCTGCGCTCAGCAGGTCCGTCGACCTGCTCGACTGGCGCCGGCGGCCGATGTCCGAGCGAGTGCTGGCGCTGCTCGGTGCACTGGTGGAGCGGCAGCAGTAGGGCAATACGGCAGTACCGCGACTCGTTGGCGTGAGCGGCCGACCAGGACCGGAGTCCGTAGTCGACTACGGAGGCATTGTTGATGCCGATCAAACGGCGTTGGCGAGTCCGCGCCTATTCTCGACTCAACGAATCTGCCTTGCCTCGCCCGCGCGTCATCATGTTCAGCGATCGCCGACGTCTCCGCCGATGGGCAGCCCAGGTGCTGCTCGTGTGGCTGTTCGGCCTCGCGATGGGTGTGGCCAACGCCTGCGCTCTTGGCGAGCCGGCGCATCACCGCTCCGAAGTGGCAACGACGCCTGCCGCCGACGCTGTTCAGAAGCACGAACACGGCAACGAGCAGGGTGACCTTGCCAAGATCAACTGCCTGGACTTCTGCGAGAAGTCGTCGATCGGCGCCCCGCAGTTGAAGGTTGTCGGCGACGGCTTGGCCGCGCTCGGTTTCGCGCTGCCAGTGTCCCACACACTTTCGGCGGCCGGCCAGGCCGAGCACTCAGTCGATCAACTGGTGGTCGACTCGCCGAACCTGCCCGGCGGGCCTCCGCCGCGCATCGCGTTCCAGCGCCTCGCGCTTTGACACGCCCGGACGCCGCGCGGATCTGATCCGCGCCGCGTCCTGTCTTCCGATCGCCCTCGCGCCCGCAGCGGCGCTGTGAGGCGGCGGCATTCCCCGCTCGGGTTTCCGTTCCGTGTCCTTTCCTCATCAGGAGTCTTGCCATGCGCACCCCCCTCGTTCTGCTGTCGTCCTTTGTCGTCCTCGCGCTCGGTGTCGCCGGCGCGGCGGCGCAGGAGCGCCCCGCGGCCGCCCCGGCTGTCGCTGCTGCGGCATCCATGCCGATGCCCATGGACTGCAGTGCCGGCGCGATGAAGCGCCATGACCACGGCGCCGAGCGCAATGCGCCTTCGGCCAAGTCCATGCCCTGTGCACCAGCCGAAGCGGCGTCAAGCGCTAAGGCCAAGGCGAGGACCAAGCCCGTGCACGACCACGCGAAGTTCCACAAGAACCAGTGATCGACGCATCAAGGCAGCCAGGAGATCCTCCATGAACCAATCCCATGAACACGGCAACGGTCGCCCGTCCGGCCCGAACTGGTCCCGCATCAACCAATGGGTGCTGTGGATCGGTCTGGCTGCTGCAGTGGCCTGGATGTTCTTCCGCCACAACGCGCACCTCGGGCAACTGCTGCCATTCCTGATCCTGCTGGCCTGCCCGCTGATGCACTTGTTCGGGCACGGCGGGCATGGCGGCCACGGTGGACATGGCGGCGGGTCGGACACGAAGCCCAAGGACGACACGCGCCAGCTTCCTCCCGGTGGCCAGGGCGGCCACCAGCACTGAAACCCAAGGAGTCCCGATATGCAAACCACTGAACTCAAAGTCGACGGCATGACCTGCGGGTCCTGCGTCGCGTCGGTCACCAAGGCGCTCAAGCGCGTGCCGGGCGTGCAGGACGTCGAGGTCGATCTCGGCAGCGGCATCGCGCGTGTCCACGGGGAGCACGCCGCGCACCAGGTGCCTGAGCTGGTCGCCGCACTCGGCGAGGCCGGCCATGAGGCGGGCGCCGCGACAGGCGCGCCGGCCGCGCATCAGCACCCCGCCGGCGGGTGTGGTGCGGGTGCCGGTGCGGCCGGCAAGGGCCGCGGCGGCTGCTGCTGCAGTTGAGACGTCATGCCGACACCGAACACCGCCGCCGAGGCCGCGTCTGCGCGCCTCACGCCCGGTCGCCTGGTCGCCCGCTACTGGCTGGACGCACTGTGGCGCGCCACTGCGGCGGCCGACACGCTGCGTGAACGTGCAGCCAACATGAACGCACACGAGGCCGCGGGCATGCCGCCCCTGCTGCATTTCGAGTCCGAACCGGTGGCCGACGGCCGGGATCTCGAACCGCCGTCGAACTACCGGCTGCTGCGCGTCACGCGCTGTGGCACCGATGCGCTCGAGAAGCACGTGCGCAAGGGCGCCGCACCAGTGATCGTGGTCGACCCGCGCGCGGCCGCCATCACGCCGCGGCCGGCGGCACGCTCGAGCAGCCCGGTGAAGAAGAGCAGTGCGTTGACGCCGAGCATCACGAGACTGCACTCGGCGAACATCAGCGAGATCTCGCGCGACGAGAGCGTCGGGTGCTGCTGCCCCTGCAGCACGATGCCGAGTTCGAAGCCGGCCAGCACGAACATGACCGCGCCGTTCAGTCCCCACAGCGCCATCGCACGCCGGCGATCGGCAGACGCCGGCAGCGTGTCGTCCTCGGTGGCGGCTGGTGCGACGCGCGGCAGCGTGGCGGCCAGTCCCAGCATCATCAGCCCGCCCAGCGCCGCCGACATGACGATCACCAGATTCGTCGGATCGAAAGTGCCTGCGCCGATGCTGGCCAGCGCGACGGACATCTGCACGGCGGCCGCGTTGAGGCCCGGTCCGAACAGGAAGCCCAGCAAAGACATCGCGCCGAGCCACGCGAACCGGCGGGCGCGCTGACCTTGCGGCGTGTGCTCGGCGACAAGCGCGGGCACAACGGGCACGACGGCCGCCACGAAGAAGCCGGTGGCACCGCGCAACGCGTAGATCCCGGTGAGCCCCATCCAGTCAGGCCGCAACAAGGGCAGCAAACTCGCGACATAGCCGACCAGACCGATCACCAGGATGCGTCCGCGGCCCCAGCGGTCGGACACCAGGCCCCACAGCGGCGCGCCGACCAGCACCCCGGCGGCGTACAGGCCGCTGAGCAGGCCGACATGGCGTGCGACCTCGGCCTGGCCGCCGGCCGCGATCAGTGGCGTCAGCCAGGCCGGCAACAAGGGCATCAGCGCGCCATAGCCGGCGGAGACGACGAAGACAGCGGCCGCGAGCCACGCGAGTTGCCACGGCCCCAGCCCGACCGCCATCGGCGATCGCTGCTCTTCGAGGCGAGGTGAGTTCGTCATCGCGTCGGCCCGGTGGTGGTTCAGAGCACCAGCCGCAGCCCGGCCCGCACCGAGTTCGCGCCCGCGCCGCTGTCGGCGCCGCGCTGCCACTGGCGGCTGATCTCGAGGTACGGGGCGACGGCGCGCGTGATCTCGTAGCGCAAGTTCAGTCCCCACTCGGACGACGTTGCCCCGGCCTTGATGCCGTCCGACGGGATTGAGCGGGTGGCCCAGTCGATGCCGACGAAGGGCCTGGCGACCAGGCGGTTCGTGAACAGCATGTCGTACTCGGCGCGGGTGCGCGCGAACAGGCGTCCGTCGCTGCGCACAAACGCGGCCACGTCGACGTCGAAAGCGTAGGGCGCCAAGCCGCGCACGCCGATCACACCGTAGTTGCGCGCCTGGGGTTTGAGTTCGCGCCGCAGGCCGAGTTGCAGGTCCCAGAAGGGGGCGACATAGCGGCTGTACAGCGCCTGTACCTCGGCGTCCTCGAGGCGGCCGTCGCGGCGCGAGCCCTCGGCGCGCCAGGCGAAACGGTTGTAGTCGGTGCCGATCCAACCGTCGGCGCGCCAGGCCGCGATGCTCTTCGAGTCACTGCGGCCTGCATCGACCTCGACGCGGGTGGCTTGGAAGATCCCGTCGTCCTCCATCGCGCTGGCGGGGCCGGCCAAGGTGGCCAGCGCCGCGGCAAGCGCGAGCCCCGGCAGGCCCGCCGGGCGGTTGTTCTTCGTGTTCATGCGTGCGTGTTCCATGGCCAGACGATTCACTTGACGACGATGGCCTGGACCATGCCGGCGGCCGCGTGATAGAAGAGGTGGCAGTGAAAGACCCAGGGCCCCGGTTCGTCGAAGCTGGTGTGCACCGTGATGGTCTCGCCCGGCTTGACGATCACGGTGTGCTTGAGCGGAGCGCGCTCGCCCTTGCCGTTGTCGACCACGAAGAACGCACCGTGCATGTGCATCGGGTGTTCCATCATGGTTTCGTTGATCAGGCGAATCTCCAGACGCTCGCCGACGCGCGCCTCGAAGAAGGTGGCCTGCGACAGCTTCTTGTCGTTGATCGACCAGATGTAGCGGTTCATGTCGCCCGTCAGGCGCATGTCGATCTTCTTCGCCGGGCCCGCCGGCAGTCGCATCGGCGTCAGCGCCTCGAGATCGGCGTAGGCGAGGCGGTCCTTCAATCCGTCGGCGAGCGAGTCGGTCGCCTGCGCGCCTCCCGTCGGCACGCCCCCCATGCCGGGCATTCCACGCTGCATCGGCATGCCTTCCATGCCTCCGTGCATCGCGTGCGGGTCGGCGGGCGCGGGGGCCGGAGCCGCAGGCGCAGCGCCGTGCCCGGCATGCGGGTCCGCGGTCGCGGCGGCCTGGAACGCCGGCGCGGCACCGTGGTCACCCCCATGCGCGCCGGTCATCTCGGCCATGGTGCGCACGGGTCGCGGCCCCATGGGCGGGATCTCGCCCTCCATACCGAGTTCGGGCGCGAGCGTGCCGCGCGCGAAACCGATGCGACCCGAGGTCGCGGCGAACAGCGTGTAGGCCTTGCGCTCGGTGGGCTTCACGATCACGTCGTAGGTCTCGCCGTTGCCCATGCGCAATTCGCGGACCTTCACCGGCCGCACGTTCTGACCGTCGGCCTGCACGACGGTCAGGTCCAAGCCGGGGATGGACACATCGAAGAAGTTCATCGCAGACGCGTTGATCAGGCGCAGGCGGATTCGCTCGCCGGGCTTGAACAGCGCCGTCCAGTTGTCCTCGACGCGCTGGCCGTGCACGAGGAACTGCCACTGGCTCCCCCCGTCGGTGGCATCGGTAGGATCCATGCGCATGCGTGCCCAGGCCACGCGCTCGTTCCAGATCGCCTCACGCTCTTGCGGAGTACGCGCCGCCTTCAGATCGGCATAGAGGTCGGGCAGCGTCTGGCGGCGGTCGTTGTAGTAGCCCTCGACCTTCTTCAGATTCGCCAGCACCTTCTCGGGCGGCGTGTCGACCCACTCGGACAGCATCACGACGTATTCGCGGTCGTAGCCGAACGGCTCGCGGTCCTGCGGGTCGATGATCAGCGGGGCGTAGAAGCCGGCGGGTTCCTGGAGGATCGCGTGGCTGTGATACCAGTACGTGCCGCTCTGGCGCAGGTCGAAGCGGTACTGGAAGGTCTCGCCCGGCTTGATGCCGGGGAACGTCACGCCGGGCACGCCGTCCATGTCGTTCGGGACCTTGAGCCCATGCCAGTGCGCCGCGGTCACCTCGTCGAGCCGATTGGTCAGGGCGATCGTGACTTCACGGCCTTCGTGCATGCGCAGCAGCGGGCCCGGAACCGTGCCGTTGAGGGTGATGGCCGACGCCGGCGTGCCGGTGAAGTTGACCTGGGTGCGTGCCAGCGTCAGTTCGAACTTGGTGTCGACCCGCGAGGACGACAGCGGCAGGGCGAGGTGCGATTCCTTCACGACGGCATTGGCCCCGAGTGGCCAGGCCAGCATGGCCGCGACGCCGGCCGTGCCCTGCAGGAAGCGGCGCCTCGGCAGGGCGTGGCCTGTGGCGGCTCCCCGGAAGGCGTTGTGGGGGTTCATCGAAAGGGCTCCTGTGGGTTCGACGATGGGGTAGGGGATGTGTGGGTAGGCCGGTTGCCGTTCGGCTTCAGGCCGACGCGCCCTGCGCGACGGGCGACGGCACGGCCGGTGAAGGGTGCGGACTGCGAATGCCGGCGAGCTTGGTGCGCTTGAGCATCAGCGCGTTGATTGCGACGATGGCCGAGCTGCCCGACATCGACAGCGCCGCGACCTCGGGCGAAAGCGTGAAGGGATAGAACACGCCTGCCGCGAGCGGGAAGGCGATCACGTTGTAGCCCACCGCCCACCACAGGTTCTGGTGCATCTTGCGCAGCGTCGCGCGCGACAGCTCGATGGCGCCGACGACGTCGTAGGGGTCGCTCTTCATCAGCACCACCTGGGCGCTTTCCATCGCCACGTCGGTGCCGGCGCCGATGGCGAAGCCGACATCGGCCTGCGTGAGGGCCGGGGCATCGTTGATGCCGTCGCCGACCATGGCGACCTTGTGGCCCTGGGCCTGCAGTTCCTTGATCTTCGAGGCCTTCTGTCCCGGCAGCACGTCGGCCAGCACGATGTCGATGCCCAGTTCCTTGCCGATGCGCTCGGCGGTGGCCTGGTTGTCGCCGGTGATCATGGCCACCTTTACGCCACGCTCCTGCAGCTTGGCGATCGTGGCCTTGGAAGTCGGACGCACCGCGTCGGCGATCGCGATCAGGCCGATCAGGCGGCCGCCGCGTGCCACGTGGACGACCGTGCGGCCGCCGCCTTGCAGCCGGGCCGCCTCAGCCGCCAGTTCCGCTAGGCTGACTCCCTCGGCTTCCATCAGCTTGCGGTTGCCGAGCAGCACGACGTCGTCGCCGATCATGGCGCGCGCGCCCTGGCCGTCGATGTTGGTGAAGGCGGTTGCCGTCTCTGGCGTGTCCGGGCCGGCCTTCTTGAGCACCGCCAGCGCGAGCGGGTGCTCGGAAAACTTTTCCACTGCGGCCGCGGTGGACAGCAGCTGCGCCTCCGTCGTGCCGGGCGCCGGCACCATCTCGACGACGTCCGGCTGGCCCAGCGTCAGCGTGCCGGTCTTGTCGAACACGACCACCGTCAGCTTGGTGGCGTTTTCCAGC
>Ga0315900_10005741_pt1 | contig 16930 bp, 13 predicted proteins | sample LakEriMetagenome_FD_203521 | JGI IMG/M metagenome (GOLD analysis project Ga0315900, IMG submission 203521) | Freshwater fungal communities from buoy surface, Lake Erie, Ohio, United States - Buoy 12 MA114 | ecosystem: Environmental > Aquatic > Freshwater > Lake > Lake biofilm | place: USA: Lake... | reverse complement strand
TACGGGAGAGGGGACAGGAACGGTCGCAAAGCGGATGGCAATTCACCTTATTAAATCGGTTACTGCAGTTCGCTTTTTCTGGTTGGATGCTCGTTTCTCACTTCCGCCCTCACCCTAGCCCTCTCCCGAGTACGGGAGAGGGGACAGGAACGGTCGCAAAGCGGATGGCAATTCACCTTATCAAATCGGTTACTGCAGTTCGCTTTTTCTGGTTGGATGCTCGTTTCTCACTTCCGCCCTCACCCTAGCCCTCTCCCGAGTAGAGGAGAGGGGACAGGAACGGGCGCAAACGCGATGGCGATCGACCTTATCAACACGGTTACTGCAGTTCGCTTTTTCTGGTTGGATGCTCGTTTTTCACTTCCGCCCTTTCCTGTCCCCTCTCCCGAGTACAGGAGAGGGGACGGGAACGGGCGCAAGGTTTCATCGAAGGAAAGCTCAATTTGGAATCCGTACGGTTGCGATGGTACTGTACTGTTGCAATTGAGGTAAAAAAACTAAAACATCGTTTATTCGACCGTGTCATTTCGTTTGCAATTTGGGCGTTGTTTTAAAGCCGAGAAGCTGACAAGTAGGAAGCGTGTTATGCCTGAGCCGATTATCAGCGTGAGTGGACTGCGTGGAATTGTGGGAACGGAGCTAACGCCGTTGGTAGCTGTTCGCTACGTGGCTGCGTTCTGCACTCAATTGCCTAGCGGAGCGGTGATATTGTCTCGTGATGGTCGCGGGACCGGAGCGATGTTCGCTGCTGCGGTTTCAGCTACTTTGCAAGCGCATGGCTTTGAAGTTCTTGACGCTGGGATCTGCGCGACGCCAACGGTAGGTGTCTTGGTGCGCGAGGAACGAGCGGTTGGTGGAATTCAAATATCCGCGAGCCATAATCCGATCGAATACAACGGCATCAAGTTATTTAATCGAGACGGGCGAGTCATCCCGGCTGAAGAAGGGGAGAAGGTGCGACAAGCGTATCGGGCGGGCGATACGGCTTGGAAAGCGACGAAAGATATCGGAGCGGTTTTCAAACTCGCTGATCCGCATGGGGCCCACGAGCAACTTGTTTTGAAGACGGTGGATCCGATGGCGATTGCAGCCAGGAGATTCCGAGTATTGCTGGATAGCAATCATGGTGCGGGAAGCCTTCTTGGTGGACGACTGCTAGAATCGCTAGGTGTTCATGCACAATTAATGGGCTCCTCTCCGGATGGCAAATTTGAGCATCCACCTGAACCTATTGCAGAAAACTTAGCATCGACTTCGGCGGCGGTGCGAACAGGATCTTTCGACATTGGCTTTTGTCAGGATCCAGATGCAGATCGACTTGCGATCATTGATGAACATGGAAGTTACATTGGCGAAGAATATACGGTTGCACTTTGCTTGCTAGAAATATTATCGCGGGGCAGGGGACCGATAGTGACCAATTGCGCGACGAGCAGTATGTCCAAAGCGATCGCCGCTAATCACGGCGTGAGCTATCACAAGTCAGCAGTAGGGGAAGCGAATGTTGTGCAGTTGATGATGCAACAGAAAGCTTTGTTCGGTGGTGAAGGAAATGGTGGACCTATTGATCCACGAGTAGGTTGGGTTAGAGATAGCTTTGTTGGTATGGCTTTAACGTTAAGCTTGATGGCACGCACTGGCTTAAGTGTTTCGCAACTGGTAAAGCGAATCCCTTACTTTGCCATGGTGAAGAACAAGGTTACTTTCCCTGTAACGAAATTACCTGAAGCTTATCAACGTCTTGTAGAATCGATGAAACCAGACGAGACCAGTACGCAGGATGGATTGCGGATGGATTGGAGCGAGCGTTGGCTGTTGGTTCGAGGTAGCAATACCGAACCGATCGTGCGTTTGATTGCCGAGGCGCCATCGACGCAAGATGCCAATCGACTTTGTGAGGATGCAGCGGCGATCCTAGCGAAGATTGGATGAGCGGATTTGATTCGCTTACGAAATTAGTTCGACCATTGCAGAGGCAAAAGTCCCATCTAAGGCAACCCATTCAAGGCAAGGGTCGTAGCGATGATGCCTCAGCGAATGTCCAGAGGCGGATCCACTGTACGTCTGAATAAACCCCAAAGCGAATTATTCAGGGTTATGTCGTGATAAGGGTCAAATATCGGCCCAGTCTACTTGATTGCGGCACGTTCTTGATCCATTCTTTAGTACAAGAACCCACCTTAGAAATCTGCTTCTGGAGATAAAACCATGCGAGCATCCTTCCTACCCTCATGGTCTGCAGCGATTCTTTTTGGAACTCTGATTTCGAGTCCCTTTGAGAGTTCATCGGCTTTTCAAGAAGCGGCGCCGGCGGCTGCACCAGCAGCAGCCCCTGCAGCTCCCGCCGTACCTGAAACCAATCAGTGGGTTACTTCGCTTTCGCTAGATCCTTCGGGAACGCAAATTTGGGCAACGATGGCTCAGGGACTTTTATTGCGAGCGGGGCAAGTGGCTCGATCGCCGCTGGATGCTCCTGGGACACTGGAAAAGATTTACGAAACACCGACCTCTGCTTGGGCAGTGGCAGTAGTTCCTGAAGCGAACAGTTTGGTTAGCATTGATTACAAAGGGAAACTACTTCGATCCGATGTTGGTACGCCGAATACAACCAATCCGATTGAAGTGCCGATGCGTTGGGCGAGATGTATCTTGCCCGTGGGTGAAGGTCGATTTGTCACTGGTACCGAAGATGGCAAGCTGCTCGATATTCACTTGCCCGATGGTGCCGTTGTGAAGCAGTGGGATGGCCATAAGGCAGCTGTTCACAACATTGTCCTTTCACCTGACAAGGCATTGTTGGCAACTGCTGGTGGAGATGGCTTGATCAAGATCTGGAATCGTGCTGATGGAGCTGAGGTGAAATCGCTGGCAGCAGGCAAGGCAGCGGTTTGGGATATCGCTTTCATGCGAGACGGTTCGCATTTGATCTCAGCAGATTCGGAACGTCGGTTGAATTTGTATGAAGTGGCTAGTGGCAAGTTGAAGATGACTTTGCAGATGTTGCCAGACTGGGGTACTTCGATTTCGATGCATCCTACAGAGAATGTAGTTGCGGTTGCATGCATGAACGGAAGCGTTCATTTCTATGATCTGGTTTCGCAGAGACGTGTTGGATCGTGGAATGGTGTAGGTAGTGGTGCATGGGATATCATGTTTACTCCTGATGGATCGAAGGTACTTGTTGCGACTCGCAAGCATGGAGTTCAAGCGGTAACGGCTGATGTCTGGACAGCTCCTCTTCAATCGGCACGTGCTGAAGCTGCCGCCGAAGCACCTCCAGCCCCCGCAGCAAGCTAGGCTTGTCTGCTGATTGTTTTCAACTCTACCTGTCGCGCAGCGACAGCTCTGTCCCCTCTCCCGTACTCGGGAGAGGGCTAGGGTGAGGGCTGCCGCAAAGCTTTAACAGCTTCGCGCAATCAATCCGCCTCAGGGTGAGGGCTGCTGCAAGGCTTTAATCGCTTCGCGCAATCAATCCGCCGTCCCCTCTCCCGTACTCGGGAGAGGGCTAGGGTGAGGGCTGCCGCAAAGCTTTAATCGCTTTGCGCAATCAATCCGCCGTCCCCTCTCCTGTACTCGGGAGAGGGCTAGGGTGAGGGCTTTCGCAAAGCTTTAACCGCTTCGCGCAATCAATCCGCCGTCCCCTCTCCCGTACTCGGGAGAGGGCTAGGGTGAGGGCTTCGCATTACAAGAAGAACAGATTCCCAGTCTTGCTCCTCCCGTCCCCTATCCTGTACTCGGGAGAGGGCTAGGGTGAGGGCTGCCGCAAGGCTTTAATCGCTTCGCGCAATCAATCCGCCTCAGGGTGAGGGCAGCTGCAAGGCTTTAAACGCTCTGTCAATCAATTCCCGACGCTATCAATCATTCTAACCGATAGCATCTGCTTTCATTTGGTTGCGATAAGAGTAGATCAGTAGGTGCTTGGATGCAGTCAGTGGATTGATTGAGGTAAGTGTCGCGATGCTTGCGGCTCGAAGTGAAGACCCTCACCCTAGCCCTCTCCCGAGTACAGGAGAGGGGACGCACCCTTGGCTGCGCCAAGGGTTTCAAAACCAAATTTACTTACCACTTACCACTCGCCACTCGCCTCTCACCTCTCTGCAAATCTTTTCTAGCTGGCGACGCTTAGCAAGCTGAGGGGGACGTAGAATTTTCGATAGCGATGGCCGTCGGAATATCGTTCGCCGGCGGGGTCTTCGACAAGAATGGTGGCGCGGCGGGTGATGCGGTTGACGATGCCGCAGTACTGTTTACCTTCAGATCGGAAGGTGACGCGGGATCCGACACGGACGTTGAATTCCGAAGCGGCGCGTTCGCGTGGAGTTACCAGTTCATGGCGATGTTCAGTGTGTCCAAAGAGTCGGTAAGCGATATTTTGGAAACGCTTGGCGGCGCAGCAACTGTCGGTCCAGAGAAGCATTTCTGTTAGATGGATCAATTCATGTTCCATGATTCTTTGCATTGCTTCGAGTCGATTGGTGCAATCGACTCCAGTGACTCGAATGGGTCGACTGAGATCACGGAAGGTTTGGAAGAGGAGTGTCGACGAAAGAGCGATTTCGTAGTTGGTACTGCGTGTTCCCTGTTTGCGATTCCACTGAACGGTGCGAGTGGTCTTGCCTCCAGCTCGAGTCATACGACTGGACCAGCGAAAATCCATTCCGTAGATACGAGCCAGCGGAAGGAGGCTTCCATTGAAGTAGTGTTGATCGTAGAGTTCAGCGAGAGTTAGAAGGTCGGCGTTGGAGGAACGCTGAAAATTCGGTTGTCGCATGTAGCGGGATTGGGAGAGTAGCGTTTCGCCGATTTTCTTTTGCAGTTCGGCGGTTGTCCCATGGTTTACTACCGGGCGTACGATTGCCTGATACACTTTTTCTGAAAGTGCTTTTGATTCCTGCAGTTTTGAATCCTTCGAATTAAATCCCATAACGGACGATTCCGAGACGGAAGTACCGGATGCAATTCGCAGATGACCCGAGTTAGGATTTTGCGATTCCATGAAACGCCTCAACCTCCGTGAAAACGATGCGTTCATTATTTGCTTTGAGGGGTTCGCAATTCAAGAGGAAACCGATTATTCGATTGGCCGATCTGAGAGAAAACAGCTATGATGCTAGAGCCATTGGCAGCCAGAACTTTGCAATACTAGCAACTCCACTTTGCTAGCAACTCGCAGGATTTGGGTGCATAGCACTTTTGCTTCGCTAGCAAATCGCCGCTTCCGGTGCATAGCACCTTCAAGCTGCCAAACGCTAGCAAATCCCGTTTTTTCGGTGCATAGCACCTGAAAAATGGGTGCATAGCACCCGAAAAAAACGCTAGCAAATCAGGAATCAGGGTGCATAGCACTTTTGCTTCGCAGATTCGCTAGCAAATAACATAGGTTTATGGTGCATAGCACCCTCAGAAGATTTGATATCAACGCGAAGGATGCTTGCAAAATGTCAAGTACGACAATGAATAATCCACAGCTGACGCGAACTCTCGGAGGTTCGCCAGCAAAACAGGATAACGCTGAACTGCTCAGTCGCTACGAATCAATTCTGCAACAGAAACGACTTCACTGGACAAGCTATCATAAACTTCACAAGCTCTTAGGAAGCGGCGGACAAGGTGTCGTGTACCTTAGCTATCGTCGCGGAACCGATGGATTCACTCTACCCGTCGCGATGAAAATCTTCTCGCCCGACCGCTTCGCCGTTCCAGGACATTACGAACAAACCATGGCTCGCATCGCACAAGTAGCGTCACGAGTCGCCCGTATCCAACACGATAACGTGCTCGCCGTACAAGACTTCGTCGATCGCAACCGAATTCGTATCATGGTCATGGAATGGATCGATGGCTACGACCTCCGCGACCTCCTACTGCCAGCTCGTCTCAACTCCATCCGCGAACGTGTCCCCACAAGACGCTGGGAATATATCAACAGCGTCATCGTCACCGATGGCCCAGTACAATCTCGATTCAAAGCAGGAGTCGCTGTCGCCATCGCACGCGATTGCCTCGCCGCCCTCGCAGCCCTGCATCGCGAACGCATTATCCATGGCGATGTGAAACCCTCCAACATCATGCTCAAGCGAACCGGTCATGCCAAAGTCATCGACATCGGATCCGCTTTCGAAATGGACGATCCACCTCCCCATCGCACCTGTACCCCAGCCTACGCTGCTCCGGAAGTCCTTGAAGGTAACGCCGCCACGCCACGCAGTGATCTCGCATCGCTCGGCTACGTCCTGGTTGAAATACTCTCAGGTCGTCCCTGCTTTTCCGAAGCCTCCTCACTCCGCGAATTGCTCGAAGCCAAACGTCGCTTACCTCAACGCTTGAACGAATTGCTACCTCAAGAAGTCACCTGCAACAATCTGCTAATGAATTTCTGCCGCGGCCTGATTGCACCCGACCCCGCTCGACGATTTGCCAGTGCCGAAGCGGCAGAATTGCTGGAAGATGGCGCCGCATCGTTCCACCGACAACTCGTCCTCAGCAACCTAGCCAGCGAATACGATAACGACATTCGCGTCTGGCTCGAAGAACTCAAACAAATGGAAACGATCGAGTAACCCCAACTCCGCGGAACTCCCCTGAGCCATCACCCTCCCCGCAGCGCCCCCGCTTACATCAGACGGGAATTTGTTCTATAAAAATCGGCCTGCTTCCGCAGGATCTAAACAAAGTTTGATCGCATATTTCGCGACCTAAAAATCGCGGATCAGTTCAGGGAACGGAGTCAAACCATTGCAAAAAGTCAGTGGCTCGCAAAAAGTAATCGACTACCTCGCTTACCTCCTCATGCGCTGGGTATTCGTCGCCGTCCAAATCCTGCCCATCGAACGATGCGATCGATATTGCCGACTGCTAGCCAAACTTCTCGCCCACTACATCCCCATTCGCCGCAAACTGATCGACGACAACCTCAAACTCGTCTTTCCGCAATGGACCCCGCAGCAAATCGATCGCACCCGCGAAGCCACCTGGCATCACCTCCTCCTGATGGCCTGCGAAATCGCTCAGGCTCCTCGTAAGATCCATCGCACCAATTGGCGAAATCATTTCAAAATCAACGGCGCCGGTTACATGGTCGGCTACATGATCGCTGATCGCCCCACCATCCTCGTCACCGGCCACTTTGGAAATTTCGAACTCGCAGGTTTCATCACTGGCGTTTTTGGCCTCCCCACCTCCACCATCGTTCGCCCACTAGACAACCCACACATCCATCAATACATCGATAATTTCCGCAGCCTTAACGGCCAGTACATGATCGATAAACAAGGCTCCTCCAACGAAGTCCAAGATGTCCTCGACCAAGGAGGAGTCATCACTCTCCTCGCAGATCAATACGCTGGCCCCAAAGGATGCTGGGCCAATTTCCTAGGCCATCCCGCTTCCTGCCACAAAGCCCTCGCCCTCTTTACCCTCACCTCTCAAGCCCCCATGGTCGTCACCTACAATCGACGCATGGCACGACCACTAACCTTTGAAATGGGCCACGTCGGTACCGCCGACCCATTGATTCCTGGCGATCATCTCGCTGGCGTCAAGGCTCTCACTCAGTGGTATAATGATCAACTCGCTATTCCCATTTACCGCTGGCCCGATCAATATTGGTGGTTACATCGACGTTGGCGAGGCGAACCACCCGCTCGCCGCCGACGCGATGAATGAAAACAACAAGACAAAGTTGCCGTGTCCAAACTGCCGCAACAACAATTACATTTGCAACAATTTCATCTGCAACAATTACACCCGCAACAATTTCATCCACCTCAATCGTCCTAACAACCCTTCGCTTTTCATCTCTGACTCTTTCCCCCAAGGCTTCCCTCTGTGAGCGATCCCGCGACGCCGCCGGTACACATCCCTGTCCTACCTGCCGAAGTGTCCGAGCTTTCGCAAGCCTCCCCAGGACAATGCTGGGTCGATGGAACCGCTGGCGGCGGTGGACACACCGCCGACCTTCTACGACTCGTCTCACCCGGCGGCCGAGTCATCGCGATCGATCGAGACCCCGAGGCTTGCGCAAAATTGCAATCCCGCTTTGCCGGCCAACCCGTCACCGTCATCCACGGCAGCTACCATCAGTTGCCCGATTACCTCGGCCAAACCCTCAGCCCCGATAATTCACCTCTACCGCAACAAGTCCATGGCATCCTTCTCGACCTCGGCCTCTCCTCCGACCAATTAGCCGATCGGCAACGCGGCTTCAGCTTCCAAAGCTCCGGACCGCTCGACTTGCGCTTCGATCCCACTCAAGGAGAATCGGCCGCCGATCTCCTACGCAACATCCGCGAAGAAGACTTAGCCGACATCATCTACCAGTACGGCGAAGAACGCTTCAGTCGCCGGATCGCCCGACGAATCGTCGAACAACGACGCCAGCAACCGATCGAAACCGCCGCGGAACTCGCCGACCTCATCCATCGCTGCGTCCCAGGCCGAGTCCATGGACGAGTCGACTCCGCCACCAGAACATTCCAAGCACTCCGCATCGCCGTCAATCAAGAACTGGAAATCATCCAGCACGCCCTGACCACTCTCCCCAACTCCCTCTGCGAAAATGGCCGCTTTCTCGTCATCAGCTTCCATTCGCTTGAAGATCGACTCGTCAAACACACCTTCCGCGATGACTCTCGCTTAGAAGTTCTCACCAAAAAACCTATCACCGCTTCGCCCGACGAAGAACGTCGCAATCCCCGCTCACGCAGCGCCAAACTTCGAGCGGCTCTCAAACGGTCCGTTTAATTTTTTCAAAAACGACCCTACAATCCTCTCCACACCAGTTGCCAGCAACACCAACGTGGCACCACAATTTCGTTCTATACCAGCGTTCTCGCTGTTACGAAAACAGACAACGATCAATTAACCTTCACACTCCCTCAAGGAAACATATCAACCATGGACGACTCCGTTATCGAAAACCTCCTCCGGCTCAACCAACAATTGCTCGACTCAATCATGCAAGCCGACTGGGGAACCTACGCCGAACTATGCGATGAAACGTTAACCTGCTTTGAACCAGAAGCCAAAGGGCACTTGGTCGAAGGCCTACCGTTCCATCACTTCTATTTCGCACTGCACAATGATGACGCCCCAGAAGAGACCAACGAACTCCTTCGCGGCCCCGAATTCGAACCACCCATGATTCAAGTCACCATGTCCTCCCCCCATGTTCGACTGATGAACGACTCCGCCATCATCAGCTACGTGCGACTGGTCCAAATGCTCGACCCCAACGGCTCTCCTATCACCAAAGCGACTGAAGAAACTCGCGTGTGGCAATTGATCGAGGGCAAATGGAAACACGTTCACTTCCACCGCAGCTTTCCCAGCTAAGGTGACACCCCAGTAGGCCCCACAGGATCCCTCGTGATCCCTCGCCCGACTGCACGTCTCGGACTGCACGTCTTTGAAAGCACTTACCTGATCGATTGCACAAATCCGCCAGCCAACTTTGAATCATGCATTTTCTTGCATGACTCGACTGCAAGGCACGCGACTTTGTGCATCGATCTGCATACATCGCCATTGCCTATCTGATCCATCAGGTTATTGCTTGGCCCAGCCAATTTCCTCCAGCAGGACAACCCGCTCTCCAGCTCCAATTTTCTTTGCTTGAGCCCCAATACTATCGCACTACTTCCAACTCGCCCCCATCCGCCTTGCGACCCCAAAACCCCACTTCTTGTGTCGCAAGGAAATCAAAAAAATAATCGAAACTTTGCGAGTCCTTTCGGTGTTAGATAGCCCAAGCCCAGGAGGTGGTATCGCTGCGGTGCAATTGTCCTATGAATACCGCTTATAACCTCGGTCCCAAATCCGCCGATAAGGAAATCGCTGAGAAAATTAAAGAGCCTGGAAACCCCACCGAGAGATTACAACCTTCGCGTACGGCCCTACACGGAAGCGACGGAAGATACTCTCGGTGGGATCTCCAGGCTCTTTCGCTTGGAATACTCCCTGGTTGTACACACGCTCGACTACATTTCGCAAGAGTTTGCCACACTCCCAGCGAAGTTTCTTTCCGCCACTGCGGAACTACCTGATCTTCAAAACCACTCACTTTGTACTCGCATGCGGGGCAACGTACTCGCATGCGGGGCAACGATTCGATCTACCCGGTTAGCCCCTGTGGTCCACAGAGGCTAACCGAGTTGGACGCAAAATATCGATCGGTCCCATGATGACCAGCAGAGCTTAAACCTTCTCGAGCTTCGTGATGCGTCCCGTATTCACCCACTCGGCCACATAGATGTCGCCGTTGGTATCAAAGCAAGCGTCATGCGGATGAACAAACTTGCCATCGTTCCATTTCGATTCATCGCCGCGTATCGAGAAACCTTTGTCGTCCACGATCCGCTGCTTGTCATCGCCCAGTCGCGCTAACACTTGATTGTCAGCGCCCAACAGCGTGACACTTCCCAACAGCTCAGGCACCAACAACATATCACCTTGGCTATCGACGTTCGCTGGCAATCCGAAACCGGTCAGCGTCTCGACATACTTTCCGTCGAGCGTAAAGAACTGCAACGTATTGTGGGCTCGGTCGGTAACGACAATTCGAGGTTCGCGATTAGGTCGGCGATCAATCCAAATCCCATGCGGTGTATTGAACGTCCCTTTACCTTCACCTTCGCCACCAAAGCAGCTCAGCCACTTCCCATCTTTGTCATAGCGATGAATTTGGAACGCGCCGTAACCATCAGCTAGAAAAAATCCGCCATCATCCAAGAAAGCGAAATTGGTTGGCATGAATCGATCACGGCCCCAAATCTTTGCACGCTTTTTATCTTCATCCTTCGCATACTTGCCGCTCGCCACTGGAGCGTACTGTTCCCAAACCGTTTCTCCCTTGAGCGTTAGCTTGGCAAAGCTCTTCACTTGTTGATATGCGGTCACGTAAAGGAACTGCTCGTTACCCTCCTTGCGCACTTCCAATCCATGCCCACCACCTTGGAACTGAGCACCAAACGAACGAATGTATTTGCCTTGCGGATCGAAAACAAAAATCGATGGATGATCCTTAAGGTTTTCGCGCCCTTCATGAATCACATACAGATTATGCTCGGCATCGACAGCGACATTGTGCGTGGTCTGCCAAGTGAATGGCTCCGGCGGACGAACCCAATGATGCTTAGCGCGATAGGTATGATCACCTTGCCCGACGATCGTTTCAGCGACACTGGCCGCTCGAGTTTTGGAAGTCGACAAGGCAGGTGCCAGCGAAACAGCTGCAGCGACCGTTGATGTGGTTTTTAAAAACTGACGGCGATTGGGAGAGGATGAGCCTGAGGGCATGATCGTCGACCTTTGTACCGAGAGAGGAAGGGAAAATAGTAGAACGCAAAAAACCATCCGCTAGTTTAACGGCCAAAAACTGCGGCAGGGAGAAAGGTCTCTAAAATAATTCACCCATCCAACAAGAAATCGATGGTAGCCTCATTTCACCCGCAGCCGCAGGCGAGGCTTTCTCCCTTCTGCGCCGCAGGCGAGCCCCTCTCTTTTTCGCTCGCACACTCCTCCTCCGACCGCGACGGCTTCCCCTCTCGCCCACCTCGCTTTCGGCAGCAGCTGCAACGACCATCCTATCTACGTTGTCGGCTTCTTCTGCTCTCCGCGCAATTTCTGCAGAAACTTTTCGAGGTCTTTCGGATACGGGTTTTCAAATGTCATTCGTTTGCCCGTGATCGGATGATCGAAAGCGAGCTTATACGCATGAAGGGCCAAGCGAGGTGCGCCCGAACGATCGGTCAGCGACTTACCATCGAGTTGTTTGTGATAAGTCGGATCGCCACAAAGCAAGTGTCCCGCTTCGGATAAATGGATACGGATTTGATGCGTGCGTCCTGTTTCAAGTCGACACTCCACCAAACTGTATTCACCCTTTTCCCCGAGATCAAACGTCTCCAGCGTTTTAACATGAGTGATCGCGCGTTCCGCTTCGTCGCTCTTAACACCCGACCCTCGCAAACCATCCCCGCGATCTCGCACTAGATACGATTCGATGGTTCGCGATTCAGGTTTACCATGCACGATCGCGCGATACACGCGCTCGATCGAATGTTTTTTAAACTGGCGAATCAAATGCGTTTCAGCTGCTGGTTGCAACGCGAACACCATCACACCGCTGGTGTCTCGATCGAGTCGATGAACGGCGCGTACTTTTGGAAGCGGCTGTCGAGATGATTTGCTTAATTGTCTCGCTTCGCGACCTTTTAAACCGAGTCGCCGAGCGTCAGGGCGTCGCGCCCACAAGATCACTCGCGGTAACAATTCATCGAGCGTCGGCTGCAAGTTCTTACGCTTCGCATTCCACTGCCTCTCTTCGGCATGACGGAGCGTTGTCATCAAAGCAGGCTTTACGACCACAGCGACGTAATTATCGAGGTAAAGGATTTGGATGTCATCGGCAGTCGGCGGCGGAGTCCTGGCACTCGCGTATAAATGAACCACTTCGCCGTTCTTTAGGCGTCGAGCGTCATCGAGGCAGGGAGCACCGTTGACACCGATGCGTCGAGAAGAAACCAACTTCTTCGCTTCGTTCCACGACAGACCTGTGATCCATTGCTTCAAGGCCCCTACGATCGTCGCCCCAGCCTCGCGATCGGTTACATGAAAGACCTTGGTTTCCGACATGGACGATAAAATTCTTGCTTAAAGGTTCTGAAGTAATAACAATCAACGGCTCGAATCACTCGGTTGCTGTAACTGAGCTGCTATAAATGGGTTGCGATAAATAGGCTGCCTCATCGTGAACAGTCCCCATCGCCTCGGCGGACGACGCTGCATGCCCCGATAACCTACCGGTGCAATGTCAACCGGCCCAATAACAACTGGCAAAACAAAAACCGGCACAACAACAGCCTGCACAGCGACCGCGACCATCATCGAACGGGCCCGACACCCCACCATGCAATACTAACACCGACTTGAGCTCCGGTTCAAGGCTCAAGTCTCCCGTTGGCCCCGTTCCCTGGTAACTAACAGGTCCCTGGTAACTAACGGAGCTGCAACGTGCTCGGCGGTTAGAAAATCAACAGAGGAGGCTTTCTCGGAATGATTTGCATCAAACTCGGTAGAGAACGTCGGGGTGTGGGAAGCCTAATTTCTTATCCACAATGTTGTAAACCTTTTCACCTGCAAGAAAACGTCGCAGATTTTCGCAGGCTAAATGCGTCGTGTCATCGACGCGGTTGGCCGCTTGAGCACCGACATGGGGAGTGATCAGGACGTTGGGCAGATCCCATAGGGGACTATTTTCGGGCAACGGTTCCACTTCCGTGACATCCACTCCAGCGCCTGCCAAGTGTCCCGATCGCAATCGTTCGACCAAAGCTGCTTCGTCGACCACCTGACCACGGGCTACGTTGATCAGAAAACTTCCACGTTTCATTGCATCTAGGACTGAACCATTTACGCAGTGGTGTGTCGATTCATTAAGTGGCAAAGTCAAAATCAGGATATCGACGGCGCTGGCGAGCGACTGCAGTTCGGTGTGCGGCCCAAGGTAGGAAACTTCCGGCGGACATTGCACGGGATAGTAATCGGTCGCCATGATCTTTACGCGAAACGGCGAAAGCACTTGAGCTAAGCGTCGACCGTTGCCACCGAGTCCTACAATGCCGACGGTCTTGCCATGTAAATCGGCCGTGGGTCGACGAACGAACTGCTTGGCTTGCATCTGCCGGAAGAAGACAGGGATCCCGCGCAGAACGCCCAGCAACAGGGCCAAGGTTTGCTCAGCCACTTGATTGGCGAACAATCCCGAAGCGCTGCAAACCGGGATGTTTGAATCGATCACGGCCGGAACAAGGCAATGATCCAAACCAGCGGCCGATGATTGAATCCATTTCAATCTCCCTTGCCGAACCACCGCATCCCAATTCACATGAACCTTGGCATGACCGATAAAAATATCAGCCTCCATGATCGCCGCAGCGATCCCTTCCTGTCCCGCGTTGATGATGTTTGCGCCAGGAGCCGCTTCAGCGATCCAGCGGAGGTGATGAGGCTCAGTCGGATAACACAACACGATATTCATTTGCCCAAACCAACTCTATAAAAAAAATGCTTGATGCCCGCGCGGTGATGCGTAACAGTTGGTCCACGATATCCATCTGTTATCACTTCGGGCATTATCCCTGAATTTGTTTTTTGTTCCAGCGATCTCGAAGAGACTTTCGCTCTCAGACGCTCTGGTACTAACAGGCTCTTGAAGCCCCGTCCAATATAACCTAATTCGAATGATTCATAACCGGTTGTTCACGAGCAAAGCTGCGTTAATACAGCGTTACTACTTTTAACTTTTAACACTTGCCTTGTATTTCGCGAAGCCGAACACTCTCTGTGTGGATTGCCTGAGGCGTTTCGGGGTTTGTTATTAAGCGGTTTGTTATTAAATAGGGGCTTGTTGTTAAAAACCAGGAAGCCCCCGCATCCAAGATGAATCATTCAGGCTAAGCTATCCACCGACCTCTCTATTGCTCTTCCACGAAACGATACCGCAGTGACGACGACTAACGCAACGCCAGCGATTGCTGAGCCCGGATATTTCTTGAACCGTAAGCATTTGATGGAGTTGCTTCGTATTGCGATTCCACTGATGATCTCGACCGGTTTTTTTTCGGTGCAGCTTTTCATTGATCGCACGATTTTGTTTGCTTACTCGAGCGATGCGGCGGCAGCGGCGATGGGTGCGGGGAGTGTGTACTGGACGATTACCTGTTTTCCGGTTGGTTTGATCGGTTTCGTGTATGTCTTTGTGGCTCAGTATTTTGGTGCTCGGCAGGAGGAACGAATCGGGCTTGCGGTTTGGCAAGCGGTGTGGATGTCGTTGTTAACGATACCGATTTTTATTCTCAGCTGGATCATTGCTCCGTATTGTTTTGAGTATGTAGGTCATCCACCGAATGTCGCGAAGTTGGAAGCTTCTTATTTTCGTTTTTTGGCGATTGGTGGTCCCGGCGCGGTTCTCACGGCGGCGCTAGCAGGATTCTTTTCTGGGCTAGGCAAAACCAAAATCGTGATGTTGACGGATGTCTTTTGCACACTGGTCAACATTGCCTTGAACATTTTGTTAGTGTTCGGACCTGGTCCCTTTCCTGAGCTTGGTATTGCCGGCTCGGCGATTGCGACAGCGTTTGCATCGTGGTTGCATGTTCCCATATTGGTGTGGGGGATGTTGCGAGCGGAGCATGTGGAGCGATTTGGATTGCGCTCGGCGTGTCGTTGGGATTGGGCGTTGGTGAAGCGGATGATTCAGTATGGTTGGCCGGCTGGGGTGCAGATGCTTAGCGAATCGGCTGCCTTTTCGGTCATCATGATTATGGTGGGGCAGTTAGGAGAGTTGCCTTTGGCGGCGACGACGTTGGCGCTGGGTGTGAACATTTTAGCGTTCGTGCCGATGATGGGATTGTCTCAAGCGTTAGGAGTTTTGGTGGGTCAGCGATTGACGGAGGGTCAGATACCGTTGGCGGTGAAGACGGTTCGGACATGTTTAGCGATGTCGGCGATTTACACCGGTTGTTTTGCTTTGGTGTATGGCCTATTTCCCGATCAGATTTTGAGTTTGTATTCGGCGGTGAGCGAGGTGGAGCGATTTAAGGAGATTGAGCCGCTGGTGAAATCGTTATTGATTTTCATTTCGATTTACTGCGTGTTGGATGGTTTTCAGATCATTTTTGTTGGGGCGATCAAAGGGGCAGGGGACACGATGTTTGTTCTTTTGGGAACGACTCTTACATCTCTCGGCGCGATTCTCGTCGGCATCGCCGGCGCATCCTGGTTTGGCGCAAGCCTTCAATGGTGGTGGCTTGTGATCACCCTTTGGGTAATCAGCATGATGATCGCCTTCGGCCTCCGTTACTGGCACGGCGCCTGGAAAAAAATGCGCGTCATTGAATCAACGACTCAGGTGGGGCAACTGCCGATTTGATTGGGGCGATGGGGTATTTCTCCTTGGCGCAGCCAAGGGGGCGTCCCCTCTCCCAGGGTTGATCGGGCCTTAGCCCGAGCAACCCTGGGAGAGGGCTAGGGTGAGGGTCTTCCACGGCCGCAAAGCGCCAATCCACTTGCCCCCTTGGCTGCGCCAAGATCCCCAGCATCCCCTCCTTGGCGCAGCCAAGGGGGCGTCCCCTCTCCCCGTTGGCGTACTCGCCAACGGGGAGAGGGCTAGGGTGAGGGGCAACGCCGTTAAGTAAATTTACCAGGGAAATTAAAGACTGCTCTAGATTTAGACAGCATAAAAAAATAACCAGACTCCTGAAGACAACCCTCGGTAACGCACCAAGAATTAGGAGTCTGGTTATGGTTTATCGTAGCAAGGACGCTCGAAAAGATAAATCTCCACTCAACGGCGGACAGGAATTGGCCAAGTCGTTGAACTGGATACTTGATCACGGCAGTTTCTTGAAAATCCATCTTCATGGCAATACCAAATGGACGGCTCGTCACTTGGTGTGCGTCGCTATCCTGTGGGTATGGAGCGATCATCGCTCACTGGTTCATGCGGCCAATGATACCTTTGACAAGACGACAGAAATATTCGGCTCCTCGGGTATTAAGTCGTATCAGGTACTGACCAATGCGTTGATTAAGTATGGCGACCTGGTCCTCGGGCAGTTAGCTAGAAGATTACATCAACTCATGGAACAGTTCGGTGGGAAAACTTTTCGTATTGGTATCTGGGCGCCGTTCGCGATCGATGGGACACGTTTTGACGCTCCACGCACGCTGCGTAATGAAGCGGGCTTCTGTAAACCAAGAAGCACGAAGAAGAAAAAGAAGAAGAAAAAGAACGGCTACAAACGACATAGGTATGCCAATCCAAGACCACCGGTTAGTAAAAAGAGTCACTACGATCCACAACCAGTTGGACCTCAAGTATGGTTATCATTACTGTGGCACGTTGGCCTGAAGATGCCATGGGCTTGGC
>Ga0315900_10005739_pt1 | contig 16931 bp, 13 predicted proteins | sample LakEriMetagenome_FD_203521 | JGI IMG/M metagenome (GOLD analysis project Ga0315900, IMG submission 203521) | Freshwater fungal communities from buoy surface, Lake Erie, Ohio, United States - Buoy 12 MA114 | ecosystem: Environmental > Aquatic > Freshwater > Lake > Lake biofilm | place: USA: Lake... | reverse complement strand
GAGACGACCTCGGCCACCACTTCTTCGTCGACCACGCCGTCGGCTTCGCGGCTCTTGTCGCGCCAGTCGCGGGTCATGGTCTGCTTCTTCTTCTTGAGCTTGTCGGCCTGGTCGCGCAGCGCCGCCGCCTTCTCGAAGTCCTGGTTGGCGACCGCCTCCTCTTTCTCCTTGTTGAGCCGCTCGACCTCCTCGTCGATCTCCTTGAGATCCGGCGGCTTCGTCATCGCCTTGAGGCGGACGCGAGCACCGGCCTCGTCGATGACGTCGATGGCCTTGTCGGGGAGGCAGCGGCCGGTGATGTAGCGGCTTGACAGGTCGACCGCGCTCTCCAGGGCCGAATCGGTGATCGAGACGCGGTGGTGCGACTCATAGCGGTCGCGGAGCCCCTTGAGGATCTCCACTGCCTCGTCCTTGGTGGCCGGCTCGATCATGATGATCTGGAAGCGTCGGTCGAGGGCCGAATCCTTCTCGATGTACTTGCGGTACTCGTCGAGCGTGGTGGCCCCGATGCACTGGATCTCGCCGCGGGCCAGGGCGGGCTTGAGCACGTTGGAGGCGTCGATCGCCCCCTCGGCGCCGCCGGCACCCACCAGCGTGTGCAACTCATCGATGAACAGGATCGTGTTCTTGGCGCGGCGCACCTCGTTCATCACGGCCTTGATCCGTTCCTCGAACTGGCCGCGGTACTTCGTGCCCGCCACCATCATGGCGAGGTCGAGCACGACGATGCGACGGTCGGCGAGCAATTCGGGCACGTTGCCGTCCACGACCCGCTGCGCGAAGCCCTCCACGATCGCCGTCTTGCCCACGCCCGCCTCGCCGAGCAGGACCGGATTGTTCTTGGTGCGGCGGCAGAGGATCTGGATCGCCCGCTCGATCTCCTTCTCGCGGCCGATCACCGGGTCGAGTTTGCCCTGGCGTGCCAGTTCCGTGAGGTCGCGGCCGAAACTGTCGAGCGCCGGCGTCTTGCTCTTGCCTCCCTTGGGGCTGGCTTCACCGCCGCCGCCACCGGCGCCGGCCGGCTGTCGCCCGCCCATCCCGGCCCGCTCGCCCCCCTCGCTCTCCATGCCGTGGCCGAGCAGGTTGAGCACCTCTTCGCGGACGTCCTCGAGCTTCAATCCCAGGTTCATCAGGACCTGGGCCGCCACCCCCTCCTGCTCGCGCAGCAAGCCCAGCAGGATGTGCTCTGTGCCTACGTAGTTGTGGTTGAGGTTGCGCGCCTCCTCCATCGAATACTCGATCACCTTCTTGGCGCGGGGCGTCTGCGGGAGCTTGCCCATCGTCACCATGTCGGGCCCGCTCTGCACCAGCTTCTCCACCTCCATGCGGATCTTGCGCAGGTCGATGTCGAGATTTTTGAGCACGTTGGCCGCGACGCCGCTGCCCTCCTTGATCAGACCGAGCAGGACGTGCTCGGTGCCGATGTACTCGTGGTTGAAGCGCTGGGCCTCCTGGTTGGCCAGCTGCATCACCTTGCGGGCGCGGTCGGTGAAACGCTCGTACATGGGGGGAATCCTTCGTGCCTCGAGGCCCGGCTGCCTTCCCGCCCGGGGCGGGTGTCATTCCGGCAGTCCCGGGAACTCCAGTTCCAGACGGTGCAAACCTTACGCCATTTCGGACGACGTATTCTAGCAGTGTGCGAAAAAGCCATCCGCGGCCTTTTTCCACGCGGCCGAGCCGGGAGGAACAGAGGTGTTTTTTCCCGGTCGACGGATGTCGCGCCCCGGAACCGCGAGCGGGATTCGACAGTCTGTCGGACGTGGGCCGCCGGCAGAATGCGGGCCCCCGACGGGCACACGAGCCGGTCCGCCGACCGCTTCATCTCACGGGGGCTTAGAAAAGCTTGTGGGTTGGGGGTGCCCGGATCAGCGCGGACCCTGCCGCGCGAGGCTATTGCGGGAGCCGCGTCAGGCGGCGGCGTTCCTCGGCGGGGCCGTTTGAGCCGCGGCGGCCAGGGGCAGAATGACGCTCTGCAGGGCTTTCGCGTCGGCGTCCAGCCGGTCAAGTTCCGCCGCGATGGCGTCGCGCCAGACGGAGCCGGAGTCGCTGCGGGACAGTTTCTCGAGCGCCTGCCTGGCCTCCGTGGTTCGGCCCACCCGCCGCAACAGCGTGCCGAGGAGGAGTTGGGCCTCGCCGTCGGTGGGGGCGATATCGAGCAGTACCCGCAGCCGAGCCTCCGCCGCGACCCAGTCGCGGGCCAGGTAGGCGTCGCGGGCCTCGAGGAACAGCCTGTCTGCCTCCTCGGGACGAACGCTGCGGATCGGGGGGGGAAAGGCCGCGGCGGCGGATGCCGTCGAGACCAGCCAGATGGCCGCCGTGGCGGTCCACAGCGCGATCAGGAAGGGGGGCTCGACGAGGCCCGTCCAGATCCACGTCGTCAGCACGGCCACATCGACCGCCACCCCGAATGCCAACGCCAGCACGAGACCCGTCAGGCTGCCGCGCAGCCACAACCAGGGCAGTCCCGGCCAGAGGAGCGTAAGGTGTCGGGCGGCGTGCATGGTGGCGTTCCGCAGGGGGCGGGAGTGTAGGCCCCCGCCGCCGTTTCTCCAAGGCGTCCGGAGCGTGTTAAAACGATGGGAAAACCATGAAAACCAGCGAATCTGCCGGCGAACCGCTGCGACCAGAATGGGCCGGCGCGTGGCGGGTGATCGACGCGTCCGCCAACCGCGCGGCCGAGGCCCTGCGGGTGCTCGAAGACGTGGCTCGCTTCGGTCTGGACGACGTGCCTCTCACGGCGCTGGCGAAGGACCTGCGGCACGAACTGGCCACGATCCTCGCTGGCGAACCACTGCGCTGCCGCGTGGCTGCCCGCGACGTGGGTGGCGACGTGGGTGTGGGCGTGGCGGCCGCAGCGGCCCTGCCGCGTGTGGATGGTGGTGGACTCGTGGCGGCCAATGCCGCACGGGGAGCGCAGGCGCTGCGCAGCCTCCAGGAGTGCGCCGCGATCGTGGCACCAGCCGCCGTGCCGGGCTTCGAGCGCATCCGCTACCGGCTCTATGACTTGGAACGCGGCCTCCTGTCCGTCATCCGCGCCTGCGATCGCCTGGCGGACATCAGCCTCTGCGTCCTCGTCGACGGCCGCGACGGCCCGGCCGCCTTCGCCCGCATGATGGAGTCGCTCGTCGAGGCGGGCGTGCGCATGTTCCAGGTTCGCGACAAGGGTCTGGCCGTGCCGGAACTCGCGGCGCGTGTCGCGCAGGCACTGGCGATCGCGCAGCGTTGCGATCCCGCCGTGCGGCCGCTCGTCGTCGTCAACGATCGCGTCGATGTGGCGGCCGCGACCGGAGCCGGGGCCCACGTCGGCGCGGACGATCTGCCCGTGCCGTTGGCCCGTCGCGTGCTCGGTCCCGCCGCGGTCGTGGGCCGCACGGCGCACGACGCGGGGGAAGCCCGCGCCGCGGCGGCCGCGGGGGCCGATTACCTGGGCATCGGGCCCTGTTTTCCGTCGGCGACCAAGGCGTTCGCCACGCAGGCCACGCCCGAGTTTCTCAGGACCGTGGTCCGCGAAGTCGCGTTGCCGTCGTTCGCGATCGGCGGCATCTCCACCGAGCGGTTGGCCGATCTCACCGCGTTGGGGGTGACCCGCGTGGCGGTGGCTTCCGCCGTGACGCAGGCCCGCGACCCGGCTCGCGCCGCCCGCGACCTGATCGACGGCCTGACGCGCCTGGCGGCGTCCCGCACCCGCTGATGGTGGCTCGCCGCGGCTTCAGGAATCCGGGTCCGCGCTGGGCATCTGTTCCTTGAGCAGCGCCAGCACCGCTGCCGCCATGGCCGCTTCGTCACCCGGGCGATAGCCCACCCACACGGCGCGGACGCGGGCATCGGGACCCACCAGGAATGTCGTGGGGAACGCCTCCAGATTCACCTGCGACGCGAACACGGAGAAGGCCAGCGGATCGGCGAACACCCAGGCATCGATGGCGAGTCGTTGGCCGGCGAGGAAGCCACGGGTTTCGGCGGCGAGGGCTTCAGCAGGTTCGTCGCCGGTCGACCCGCACGAAATGGCGACGAGTTGGAACCGGGCTTCCCCGGTCAGCCTGGCGGCGAGCCGGGCCAGGGCTGGCAGTTCGCGGCGGCAGGGCGGGCACCAGGTGCCCCACAGGTTGAGCAGCGTGACCTTTCCCTCGAACTCGGACGGCGTGGCGGGCGGATCGGCCAGCGATACGACGGGCAGGGGCTCGAGCGCCCGGCCCAGCGCCGGATGGCCACCGCGGTTCGCATCGCAGCCGGCAAGAACGACGAGCAGTCCGACGACCGCGGGAAGAGTGCGGGAGGGTATCATGCGCAAGACGGGTGCCATGAGGCCTACGGGGGCAGGACAAGTGTACGAAGTCGAACAGAAGTTCCGCGTCACCGACACGGCCGCCGTCGAGCAGCGGCTGGTCGCTCTGGCCGCACGATTCCGCGCCCCGGTCGAGCAGGTAGACCGGTACTTCGCCCACCCGTGCCGGGATTTTGCCCGCAGCGACGAGGCGTTGCGGCTGCGTCGCACGGGCGACGATGTGATGGTGACCTGGAAAGGGCCTCGGATCGACACGGCCACCAAGACGCGGCTGGAGATGGAACTGGGGCTGGCGCAGGCGGCGCCCCTGCCGGGCGGGCCGAAGGGGGGGCAGGCGACGATCGCTCGCTGGACCGATCTTCTGGAGGCCCTGGGATTCCGCCGCGTCCGCGACGTCGCCAAGCGACGCCGGCCGGCCCGCGTGCCCTGGCAGGGGACCGAGGTGGAAGTGGCTCTCGACAACGTGGACCGGTTGGGAGATTTTCTCGAACTCGAACTGCAGTCGGACGCCGGCGAGGTGCCGCAGGCAACGGCCTGCATCGCGGCGCTGGCCCGCGAACTCGGCTGCACGACCCCCGAGCGGCGCAGTTACCTCGAACTGTTGATCGCCGCCGGTTGCTGAGCGGCGGGACGTCGCCGCTCAGCCAGGGCCCTCGCCGCGCGGGTCGCCACGGCATTCGTGCCGGGTGATTGTCGCGAGGATGGACGGCCACGACGGGAGTCTTCATGCTCCCGCGTGGCAACTCGCACCGCCGCCCGGATTCCTCACCATGGCCGACCCGCCCGACGCTGCACGAGCCACGGATGTCGATCCGGCCCGCCGCGAGGCGCAAAACACGTTCTGGCTCGAGTGCTACCAGGTGCTCGTGCGGGTGGGATGGATCTTCAAAACGGAGACCATCATCATGCCGGCGGTGCTCGACGCCGTCGTCGACTCCGGGCTGCTGCGCGGCCTGTTGCCCGTGCTCAACCGTGCCGGGCAGAGCGTGCCGCCGCTGTTGTTCTCGGCCGCGCTCGCCCGGCGGCCTCGCAAGAAGTGGACCCTCATCCGCACGAGCCTGGCCATGGCCGCCTGGTTCGGCATCCTGGCAGTCGCCTGGCTGCCGCTCGCCCAGCGGAGGCCCGACCTGCTCGCCGCCCTGTTCCTCGTGCTCTACGCGCTGTTTTCCGCATCGAACGGCCTGAACCAACTCGTGATCGCGTCGCTCCAGGGCAAGCTCATCGCCCCCGGGCATCGGGGACGGGCCATGGTCGTGAGCGTCGCGGTGGGAAGCGCGCTGGCGATCCTCGCGGCCGTGCTCCTGCTCGGCCCCTGGCTCGATGAGCCGAGCGGCTTTCCGAAAATCTTCGCCGCCACGGCCGCGTTCTTCGGCTTCGCGGCGGTCGTGCCGTTGTTGCTCGACGAGCCGGCCGACGACTCCGGCGTCGGCTCGCCTTCACCGGGACGCGGTCCGGCGCGGAGCCGGTTTTTCGACGGCGTCGGCGGTTGGCGGGCGGCGCTCCACGCGGATCCCGCCCTCCTCCGACTGTGCCTCGTGGCGGCCTGCTTCTCGGCCGTGCTCATGCTGTTTCCGCACTACCAGGCGTTCGCCCGCGACCGGCTCGGCAGCCGGATCGGCAGCCTCCTCACCTGGGTCGTCGTGCAGAACGCGGCGACGGGAGTCGCGAGCCTCATCGCGGGTCCCGTGTCAGATCGCCGCGGCACGAGGGTGGTGCTCGTCTGGCTCGTCGCGCTCTCCGCCACGACGCCGCTCATCGTGACGCTTCTCTCGCTCCTGCCCCACCCGGTCGCCGTGGAATGGTTTTGGATCGTCTATGCCCCGCTGGGTCTCAACCCACTCTCGCTCAAGCTGTTCACCAACTACGCCCTCGAGCTTGCCCCGAGGGCCGCCGAGCATCCGCGTTACGTGAGCATCGTGGGTGCGGCGCTGGCCGCTCCCTTCGTGGTTTCGCCGCTGGTGGGGATGGCGGTCGACCTGCTCGGCTTCCGGCCTGTGTTCGTGGCCGGTGCGGTGGTGATCGCCGCCGGTGCCGTCGTGGCTACCGGGCTGCCGGAGCCGCGTCGGCGTTGAGCCGAGGACGGGGGCGGTTTTCGCCGGCAACGAGGCCGGATTCGCGGATTGCGGTCGGCCGCGTCGAAGCCGTATCATACCGGTGTTTTGGCGGCACCCCGGCCGCTCCTGTTCGTATTCCCGGAGGAGAACCCCGCTCATGAAGAGTCGTCTTGCCGTAGCAATCGCCGTCCTCTGTCTGACCGCGGTCAGCCAGGTCATCGTGTCGGCCGCCCCGAAGGAGCCCAAGGACGCCAAGTGCCCGGTGTCTGGCAAGGGCTGCAACCCCGAGGCCAGCGCCGACTTCGCCGGCGGCAAGGTCTACTTCTGCTGCGGCAACTGCGCGAAGGCATTCGCCGGCGACTCGGCGAAGTTCGCCGCCAAGGCGCACCAGCAGATGGTGAGCACGGGCCAACTCGTGCAGAAGGGCTGCCCCTTCAGCGGCGGCCCGGTCAAGGACGGCACGAAGATCTCGGTTGGAGACGCCGAGGTCGGTTTCTGCTGTCCCAACTGCAAGGGCAAGGTCGAGAAGGCCTCGGCCGACGAGCAGGTCACGATGGTTTTCGGGAACATCGAAAAGGGTTTCGCCCCGGCAAAGTAGCCCCAGGGCCCATGAAAATGGGCTAGGGTCGCGCAGGGTGAATCTGAAATACTCCGCAGGGGCCGCCCGGGCCCCGCGGAGTTTTTTCATGCGCGTCTTCATCTCGGCCGGAGAGCCGTCGGGCGACCACCATGCCGCGCTGCTGGTGCACGCGATCCGTGCCCGGCAGCCCGATGCTGAATACGTCGGGCTGGGCGGGCCGCAGATGGCCGCGTCGGGCTGCCGCCTCGTGGCCGATCTGACGCGGTTGGCCGTGATGTGGTTCCTGCGGGCGATCCTCAACATCCACCGCTTCGTCGAACTGGCCCGCCGCGCCGAGCGAAGCTTCATCGACGCCCGCCCCGACATCTGCGTGCTCGTCGACTTTCCGGGATTCCACTGGTGGCTGGCCTGGCGGGCGAAGCGGCACGGCATTCCGGTCGTGTTCTACTGCCCGCCCCAGGTCTGGGCCTGGGGCAGCTGGCGGATCCGCAAGATGAGGCGGCTCGTGGACCACGTGCTTTCCGCGCTACCCTTCGAGCACGACTGGTTCACCGCCCGCGGCATGCGCAGCACGCTCGTGGGCCATCCGTTCTTCGACGGACTCGACACGCCGGTCGACCACCGCACCCCGGCCGGATTCGCCGCGGATCCGCTCGTCCTCCTCCTGCCCGGATCCCGCGGCCAGGAGATCGAGGGAGTGCTGGGTACGCTCGTCCGCGCGGCCGCCGAGATCCGGGCACGCGTGCCCGAGGCCCGATTCGTCATCGGGGCCCTCCACGAACGGCATGCCCGCCGCATCGCCGAGGTGCTCGGGGGGAGCGACGGGGCTGAGAAAATAGGCATCGAGATCCATGCCGGTCGGACGCGGAGCCTGATCCGCGAGGCCACGGCCGCGATCGCCTGCTCGGGCTCCGTGTCGCTGGAACTGCTGTCCGCCCGGGTGCCGACCGTGATCGTGTACCGCATCAGCGGCTTCGCCTACGTCGTGCAGAGCTTCTTCCGCCACGCGAGGTTCATCACGCTGGTCAACCTGCTGGCCGTCCGCGCGGCCGTCGGTCCGGTGCGCCCGCAGTGGTGGCCGCCGCGGGAGGTGGCCGCCGCCGACCCGGAGGCCGTGTATCCGGAGTTCCTGGCCGTCCAGGATCCCGCCCTGCCGGCCGCGGCGCACGTCGTCGAATGGCTGGAGGACCCGGTGGCGCGGGACCGCGTGATCGCCAGGCTCGAGGTGCTGGCCCGTGACATCGCCCGGCCCGGTTCGGCCGCCCGGGCCGCTGCCGCGGTGGTGGCGATCGCGGCCGCACGTGCCGTCCCATCCGCAGCCCTGCCGGAGCGCCAGGCGGCCTGATCATGTTTCTCGCCGAACCGCAGCCCACGTCCGCCGACTGGCACTTCGAAGTGGCCGGCATCCGTATCCGCGTCTCGGCCTGGTTCTGGCTGGCGGCCGCCCTGCTCGGCTGGAACGCCTGTCGGAGCATGGCCGGAGGCGACCAACGGCTTCTCCTGCAGATGCTCGGTATCTGGATCGGCGTCGTGTTCGTGTCGATCCTCGTCCACGAGATGGGGCACGCGCTCGCCTACCGGGCATTCGGCCAGGGAGCCCACATCGTGCTCTACCACTTCGGCGGCCTGGCGATCCCGGAAGCGTGGGGGCGGCGCACGCACCTACGGCCCCTGCAACGGCTGGTCGTCGCGGCGGCCGGGCCGCTAACGCAGTTGGCCCTCGCGCTGGCGATCATCGTCGGGCTGAAGGGGATGGGACATGCCGTGCCGTTTCCCATCGAATCGCTGGGGCTCGCCCTCGGACTCTACGACGGTGCCATGTTCACGTCGCCGTGGGCGAACGCCGCCTGCGCCTTTCTGGTTTACGTCAACATCTTCTGGCCGCTGTTGAATCTCGTCCCGGTGCCACCGCTCGATGGCGGTCAGATCGTCCGTGAGGGTCTGCTCGCACTCGGCATCGACGACGCTCATCGGATCGCAGGCATGATCGGCGTGGCCGCCGGCGCCGCCGTGGCCTGGTGGGGCTACACGCGCAACGAACCCTACCTGGGGATCATGTTCGCGATGCTCGCGGCATCGTGCTTCCAGGGCCTCTCCGCGGGTGGCCCGCCGTGGAAACGCTGGAATTGACCGCCGCCGGCCCGCGGGCGTTCGTGGTGCTCGGCGCCAGCAACGTGTCGCGGGGCCTGGCCCGGCTGTCGGCCATCGTGCGGGCGCGGTCAGCGGCGCCCGTCTCGCTGTTCGTGGCCGCAGGGCACGGTCGCGGCTACGGCGTGAACACCCGTGTGGCGTGGCGCCGGTTGCCATCGATCCTGGGTTGCGGGCTGTGGCGGGCGCTCGACCGCGAGCGCATCGAGCGGCCGATGGTCGTGGTGACCGACGTGGGCAACGAGTTGCTCTACGGCCTCGGTGTTTCCGCCGTTGCCGGGGCCGTGCGCGAAACCACGCACCGACTCGCCGCCCGGGGCGGCCATCTCACGATCACGGGTCTGCCACTCGCGGCGATCGCCGGCGTGGGGGCCGTGCGCTACAGACTCCTGCGCACGCTCTACGTGCCCCGCTGCCTGCTCGGACTCGACGAGCTCAAAGAGGCGACCTGCTGGCTCGACGAGGAACTGCGGGCGATCGCCGCTGACACGGGTGCCGCCTTCATCGAGCAGCCCGGCGAGTGGTACGGCTTCGACGCGCTCCACGTGCGGCGGCCGCACCTCGACGCCTTGTGGCAGCGGGTGGGCGATGCCTGGGGGCTTCCCCGCACGACGGCTTCACCTCGCGCGACCTGGCGGGATTGGGCGGCGATCAGCTCGCGGGCGGCCGAGGTCCGCTCGCTGGCCCGTGCCGTGAGATTCACGCCGCAACCGGTCGTCGAGCGGGATGCATTTCGCGTCTGGATGTACTGAGGCCCGTCACGCTGCGGCCGACTCGCCCAACCCGGCTTCGGGCTCTCATGCCCCGTCGCCGGACGTTCGCTGCGCCCTCCTGGGCTTTGCTCACTCGGAGCTGGCTGCGCTCCGCCATCCATGGCTCCGTTGGCCAGCTACGCCGGCTCTCAGGGCACGGAAGCCCGAAGCCTCCATCAAGAGGTCGATTCGTTCGAGGAAGGCGCGGAACTGCCGGTGCCCGCGAGCGGGCTGTGGAAGCAAGCGCAGCAAGGATTGCGAAGCGCCGCTTCCACTGCAGTGAACGGAGGCCTGGAGAGCCGACGTGAACGTCCGGCGAGAGGGTATGGGCAGCTCCAGGCCGGGTTGGGCGTGGCCAGCCCTTGATGCACGAACGAACGATGCTCTCCCCCGGGCCTCCTCACAGCACCGGCAGCGAGGGCAGCGGGGGGCGGGCGGCGCTCGAGGCGGCGAGGTTGCCCACGAGCCGCGAGCAGATCGCCTCCAGGTAGGGCCGGGCCTGCGGGTCGTCGTAGTTGGCCGCCGTGCGGCCGGCATCACCGTGTTCGCGGATCGGAATCTGGATCGGCACCTCGCCCAGAAATGGGATCTCGAAGTCCTGCGCAGTCCGCTTCGCGCCTCCGGAGCCGAAGATGTCGTAACGCTTGCCCGTGTCGGGGCAGACGAAGAACGCCATGTTCTCCACCATGCCCAAGAGCGGGATGTTGACCTTGCGGAACATGGCGATCGCCTTCGTGGCATCGAGCAGGGCCACGTCCTGCGGCGTGCAGACCACGACGGCGCCGGTGAGCGGCAGCACCTGCGAGAGCGTGAGCGCGATGTCGCCGGTGCCCGGCGGCATGTCGATGACGAGGTAGTCGAGCGGTCCCCAGAGGGTGTCGCGCAGCATCTGCGTGATGGCGCCGTGAAGCATCGGGCCGCGCCACACCACCGCCTCGCCTGCCGGCACCAGAAAGCCCATCGACATCACCGGCATGCGCTGGCTTCCCACATCGAGCAGGTGGGGCACGATTTTGCCGCTCTCGATCTGTGGCCGGCCTGTCAGCCCGAGCAGGTGCGGCACGCTGGGGCCGTAGACATCGGCGTCGAGGAGACCGACACGGGAGCCGGCCCGGGCCAGACCGATGGCGATCGAGGCGGCGATCGTGCTCTTGCCGACGCCTCCCTTGCCGGAGCCGACAGCGATCACGCTCTTGGCCTCGAGGCCGATCTGCCCGAGTTTTCCCGGCGGCCGGTCGTGGGGCAGGATCTCCACCGAGACGGCGGGCACGGCGGGAAACCGGCTGCGCAGCAACTCCTCGATCCGCGCCCTGGTGGCCGGCCAGAGCACGGCCGAGTGCGTGGTCAGACCGATGCCGACGGCGATCGAGCCCGGGGCTACGGCCACCGATCGCACCTGGCCCATCTCGGCAAGCGGCCGACCCGTCTCCGGATCGGGGATGCCGGCCAGCACGTCCCGTACCGCGGCGTCATCGGGCGGGCTGCTCATGGCACGTGTCCCGCTGTGTCGCCGGCGGCGGCGGCCGGCGACCTGCCGCCGGCCCGCGACGCGGCCGTGAACAGGCCAATCGGTTGCAGGGCCACCATCAGCACGATCAGGCCGCAGGCCAGCATGGCAATTCCGGCGGGCAGGCCACCGTCGGCCTGCACACCGCGCTTGGTGGTGCGGAAGTAGATCGCCCCGATGACCCGCAGGTAGTAGGCGGCCGCGATGGCTGCGTTGATGACCAGCACCACCGCAAGAGCGACGAAGGCGGCGCGACGGCTGCCAAACGTGACCGGTGCGTTCCAGTCGACCTGAAGGGCCGAAGCGGCCAGTGACAACTTGCCCCAGAAGCCGGGCAGCGGCGGGATGCCCGCCAGGCTGAGCAGGAACAGCGCGATCGCGAATGCCGCCACCGGATTGGTCGACGAGAGGCCGTCGAGGTCGTCGACCAGCGCGATCTCCTCGCGCGGCGGGCGAGGTCCGCTGCCGCTGGTCCATTCCGGCCAGCGATGGCCCAGATAGGCGAGGGCACCGAACAGGCCGATCGTGGCGACGGCATAGGTGGCCAGATAGAAAAGAGCCGCCGACATCCCGTCGAGCGGTGGCGTTCCCAACAGAGCGGCCGCCTGGGGGAGCGCGGGCGGCCGCGGGGCTGGCGCCGCGGCAGCCACCGCCACGCCCACGAGCAGGTAGCCGGCATGGGCGATCGAGGAGCAGGCCAGAAGGCGCCGGAGGTTCCGCTGCCACAGCGCCATCACGTTGCCGACCGTCATCGTGACGGCCGCCAACACGGCGGCGGTCTGCCAGAACAGATCGAGCGGAACGGCGAGCGCGACGAGCCGGGCCAGCACCACGAGGCCCGCCACCTTCGGCAGCGTGGAGAGCAGGGCCGCGTTGCCGGGGCTCGTGCCCTCGTAGACGTCAGGGGCATAGAAGTGCATCGGCACGGCCGCCAGACGGAACGCCGCGGCCACGATCGCCATGCCCAGGGCCACGGGGATGAGCGCCCGCAGACTCTCGCCGGCTGCGGGATCCCGCAGCCTGACGGCGATGGTCCCCAGGTCGGTGGACCCGCCCAGGCCGTATAGGCATACGACCGCGTAAAGAAACAGCGCCGAGGCCACCAGCGAGAGGAAAAAGTATTTGAGGCCGGCCTCCTGTCCGCGGGCATCGGTGCGCTTGAGGGCCAGCAGGATGTAGGTGGGGATCGACACCAGTTCCAGCCCCGCGAACAGCGTCACCAGATCGCCGGCCAGTCCGGTCAGCGACAGGCCGGCGAGCAGCACGAGGAACGTGCCGGCCTCCTCGCACGTGCCGCCGCGATGTCGGCCGGGACCCCGGCTCGTCGCCGCCAGGAACAGATCCCCCGACTGCACGAGCGCGAGCAGGCCACCCAACGAGAGCACGAGCCAGCGGATGAAGCCCGAAAATGCATCGAGCGTCACGCCCGCGGATGACGCGGATGCGGGCTGCCAGCGGGCCGCAAGCATCGCAGCGCCGATGCCCGCGAGCGCCACCGGCCAGCCCCAGCGCAGCCCGAGGAACGCGCCGCCCAGCCAGGCGATCAGCGCCGCCAGCACGAGGACGATCTCGGGCCCCACAAGCAGAAAGGATTCGAACGAGGTGGATGGCGTGGTCATGGAGCGTGTGCGACCTGGTCCTGGGGCGTGGCCTCGCGCATGCGGGCGGCGAAACTGGCGGATGCGTCGTGGGTCGCGTCGCGGACGGCCATGGCAGCCGGTGCCAGGAACGTGGCAGGCGCCACGCCGATCCAGATGACGAACACGGCCAGCGGCACGAGTGCCGCCACCTCGTGCCAGCGGAGATCGCAGCGGTCAATGGCGGCGCCGTGGCCGGCGTCATGGCCGTGGTGGCCCGCGGCATGACCATGCTGCCCCGTCGCGGTGCCGCGTGGAGGCTCCCGCGAACCGCCGAAGAACACCCGTTCCACGGCCCAGAGCATGTACCAGGCGCCCAGCACGACACCGGCGACGCCCAGCAGGGAGAGCGTCAGGTAGGCGGCCCGCAGGGCCGGGGCCACACCGCTCCAGGCCCGCTGGAACGAGCCGGCCAGGATCATGAACTCGCCCACGAAGCCGTTCAGGCCGGGCAGGCCGATGCTCGAGAAGGTGAACAGCATGAACAGCACCGTGAGCCACGGCGCCCGTGAGGCGATCCCTCCCAGATTGGAGATGCTGCGAGTGTGGAACCGCTCGTAAATCATGCCCACGAGGGCGAACAGCCCCGCCGACGACAGGCCATGGTTGATCAGCTGCAGGTTCGCCCCTTCGACGGCCACGGGCGTGAGAGCGAACAGACCCATCACCACGTAGCCCATGTGGCTCACCGAGGAATAGGCGATCAGCCGCTTGAGGTCGGTCTGCACGAGGGCCACCAGCGCGCCATACACGATGCCTACCGCTCCGAGTGCGAACAGCCAGGGGGCCGCCACGGCGGTGGCCTCGGGCAGCATCGGCATCGAGAAACGCAGGAAACCGTAGATGCCGATCTTGAGGAGCACGCCGGCCAGATCGACGCTGCCTCCGGTCGGGGCTTCGACGTGGGCCAGCGGCAGCCAGGTGTGCAGCGGCACGATCGGCACCTTGACCGCGAAGCCGGCCAAGAGCGCCAGGAAGACCACCATCTGCAGCCATGCCCCTTGGGCCGTCATGGGCAGCGGATGGTTCGCCAGGTTCGTCGTCAGCGTCTGGATGTCGAACGTGACGGTGCCCGTGTGGGAGGAGTTCCAGAGCACGATCGCCAGCAGCCCCAGGAACGTGAGCACGCTGCCGGTGAGCGTGTAGATGAAGAATTTCACCGCCGCGCGCCGCCGCTCCTCGTGTCCCCAGATGCCGATCAGGAAGAACAGCGGCACGAGCGTGAACTCGAAGAACACGTAGAACAGGATCACGTCCCGGGCCGCGAACACGCCGAGCATCGCCGCTTCGAGCACGAGCAGCAGGACGTAGAATCCGACGGGACGATCCTTGATCGCATCCCAGCTCACGAGCACCGCCGTGAGCGAGAGCAGTGCCGAGAGGCCGAACATCCACAGCGAGAGGCCATCGAGGCCGAGCGAAAACCGCACGTCGAAGATGCCCTGCGTGAGCCAGGGAAGTTGCACGGTGGCGTAGGGCAGGGCCGCCTCGGTGGCGGGATCTCCCAGATACCGCACGATCAGCCAGCCCGCCAGGACGAGCGTCACGGTCGCGGTCACCGCCGCGCTCTGCCGTACCGCGGTCAAGCCCCGGGAACCCATCACCCAGGCCACGAGCGCCCCCAGCAGCGGCGTGGCGATGACCAGCAGTAGGTGCCTGTCTGGGCTGAAGCCGGCGGGATCGAGGAAGGTGTTCATGGGTGGTCGAGCGTGGGGTGGGACTGTCAGCCGCGCATCCGCCAGGTGAGGGCCAGGACGACCAGCAACGTGCCCAGCGCTCCGGCCAGCGCGTAGCGCTGCAGGAGGCCGGATTGCAGGCGGCGGACAATGGCCCCCAGGCCGGCCGGCACCCTGGCCAGCGCGTCGACGAGGCCGTCGACGACGAGGCGATCGACGAGGGCGGCGAGATACGCCAGGCCCTGCAGCGGCTTGACGATCAGCCCTGCGTAAATCGGGTCGAAGTAGAACTTCTCGGCGAACAGCGTCCGCAACGGCCCGAGGAACCGCTCCAGTTGTGGCCCGTCGCTGCGCCGGCCGAGGTGGCCGAAGGCCGCCACCACGATGCCGATGGCGGCCGCCAGCGTGCCCTGCACCGCGAGGTCGATGTGGAACGCGTGGGGCGCCGCCGTGGCCTGCACGGCAGGGGCCGCAAAGGAGGGCGTGGCAGCCAGGAAGTCGGACAGGGCATGGGTCGTGAACAGCCACCAGCCGCTCACCGCCGATGCCACGGCCAGGATCACGAGCGGGGCGGTCATCGGCAAGGGCGACTCGTGGGCATGGTGGCCGGCCTCGTCGGGCACCCGCGTGGGCCCGGTGAACGTCATGAACACCGCGCGGAAGGTGTAGAAGGCGGTCAGGCCGGCGGTGACGAGCGACATCCAGAACAGGATTCGCCACGTGGCAGGACGGTCGAGCGCCGCCGCGGAGGCTTCCGCCGCCGCAGCATCGCCACGGCGCGCCGAGACGACGCGTGCCGGCGTGCCTCCTTCACGGAACACTGCGGAGTGGAGAACCGCGGGACCGACCGCGGCATGGTGGGCTGGACCGGCGTCGTGGTGTTCCGCGTGGGCGTGCGGCCAGCCCTTGCCGTGCAAGGCGGCGAGGATCTCGTCCTTGCTGAAGAAGCCGGCGAACGGGGCCACGCCCGCCAGCGCCAGGCTCCCGATCAGGAATGTCGCCGCGGTGACCGGCATGATGCGGCGCAGGCCGCCGAAGCGGCGCATGTCGATCACGCCCCCCATGGAGTGCATTACGGAGCCGGCGCCCAGGAAGAGGAGGGCCTTGAAGAAGGCGTGTGTGACGAGGTGGAAGATCGCCGCCGAGAAGCCGAGCAGGGTGCCGGTGCCGAGGCTGGCGAACATGTAGCCCAGCTGGCTGATGGTGGAGTAGGCAAGCACGCGCTTGAGGTCGTTCTGCACCGTGCCGATGAGCGCGGCCACGAGGGCCGTCGTGGCCCCCACGATCGACACCACCGCCAGCGCGTCGGGGCAGGCCACGAAGATGGGGGCGCAGCGGGCCACCAGATAGACGCCGGCCGTGACCATCGTGGCGGCGTGGATCAGCGCGCTGGCGGGCGTCGGCCCCTCCATCGCGTCGGGGAGCCAGACGTGGAGCGGCAGTTGCGCGCTCTTGCCGCAGGCCGCCAGGAGCAGCAGCAGGCAGATCGCCACGCCCACCGCACCCCCCACGTATCCGGCCGCGTCGCCAAGCCGGGCGGGGCCGAGGATGCCGGGCAGCAGCGTGCCGTCGGCGGTGGTGACGTCGTGGAAGTTGAGCGTGCCGTAGGTCATCCAGAGCAGGAATGTGGCCACGGCCAGGCCGAAGTCGCCCACGCGATTGACGAGAAAAGCCTTCTTGGCGGCCCGGGCTGCCTCGGGTTTCGTGTACCAGAAGCCGATCAGCAGGTAGCTGCAGGCCCCGACCGCCTCCCAGAACACGTACACGAGCAGGAAGTTGCTGGCCGCGACCAGCATCGTCATCGAAAACACGAACATCGAGACGAGCACGAAGAACCGCGGGTAGCCGGGGTCGCCGTGCATGTAGCCCGCGGAATAAATGGCCACCAACAGGCCCACGCAGGTGATGATGGAGAGCATGGTGGCCGTGAGCGGATCGAGCCGCAGGGCCACGGGGATCGAGAAGGTGCCGGTGGCGGCGGGGGCCAAGGCCGCCGGCAGTCCGGGCTGCTCGACGGTCGCCCACTGCCAGAGCGTGGTCACTCCCTCGACGGCAACGGAGGGAGCCGAGTCGGCGACGTTCAAGGCTTCCTTCACGCGATGAGCGGTGCCCGCGAGCAGCACGAGCGAGATGGCCGCCGACGCGCCGATGCCGGCCACGGCCGGCAGGTGCGCCCGGCCGCCGAGCCGGCGGCCGAACACGACGCCCACGAGGGCGGCGACGAGGGGCAGCAGCGGCACGAGAACGAGGAGCGTGAGGGGATCGGTGGGCATCGCTGGGAATCCGGGAGCC
>Ga0315900_10005737_pt1 | contig 16938 bp, 29 predicted proteins | sample LakEriMetagenome_FD_203521 | JGI IMG/M metagenome (GOLD analysis project Ga0315900, IMG submission 203521) | Freshwater fungal communities from buoy surface, Lake Erie, Ohio, United States - Buoy 12 MA114 | ecosystem: Environmental > Aquatic > Freshwater > Lake > Lake biofilm | place: USA: Lake... | reverse complement strand
ATTTATTATTTTTTTTACGCTAATGTTTACTTCCGGGATAATTTTTTGGATTATATGCCTATTTAACCAAAATATCCAAAGGCCGAAGCTTCTTTTATTTGGATGTCTTTTTTGGCCATTTTCCATCCTATTTATGTATATTTATGTCTATATTGAAAATGTGAAAAATAAACAAGCAGATATATAATCATTATGAATCATCTAGTGCTTTTCGAGAATTTTTCAGATCATAAATATGTTTGGCCCGATGCTGGATTCTGGCTGGAAAAATTACACCCTGAGGAGTTATGCTTTTTAGCTGTTTGTAATGATGTGATAATGATGGGAAATTCTAAGATTCAAAAAGAAAAGCCTCTTTTTGAAATGATAATGGATAATTCTACATACTCACTTGATCCGGATTCTTATGACGAGGATGAGGGAAGCGCATCTTTAGAATTTAACTACGAGATACCTTGTGGTAAACAAAATTGCAACATTTATATCGAGGCAGAAGCAAAAGGAGGATTCGGACCATATACATCAGCTTCTTACATGGAACCCGCAGAGGGAGGAGAGCCAATATTAAATAGTATAGAGATATCATTCATGTCTTATATAAATTCAGAAGACACATTTGAAGCATTGTTTACTGATAACTCGTACGTTTTTAAATCCGAAATTATTGATAGGAATAAACTAATATCAGCCGTAGAATATGCTGCAACATTAAGAGTTGAAGCAGATGAAGACAGAACTAATACTGTCAAGCCAGCAATCCCCGATAAACTTATGGAGAAATGCGAGAGTATAAGAAGAGAGATTCCCGATATAGTTAAAGGAGCTAGTACTCTCAGTAGATTTCTAAACAATAACGACGGAACAAAATAGATTTTTCCTCTATAATCTGTAAAAAAAGATTATGAAATGTTTATTTACTTCACTATTGGTCCTTTTATCTCTATATTCTTTTTCTCAAACAAGAAACTATAGAGTCACTGAACTTTCTGTTGTTTCTCCCAACATGGATACTTTATGGCTCGTGAATAATGATACTGGATTGCTAATTGCTAAATCTTGGAACATAGGAGCTAACAAAGAATTACAAAAACCTGTTATAATTATTACCGATGTGTTACCAAATCCATGTTCCTCATTGGATAGCAAGAAAAATAAAAGAAGGAGATATATAAGAGGTAAAAAATAACATTAACCCAATGCGTTATATAAAACTATTCGAAAATTTCGATCAAAATTCCGGGGAGCTAAAACAGATGGCTTCTACAGTTTTTGACTTCTTACCTTTTGACACTGAAATAAATAACCCTATGAATTCATCTATACCAGGTTCTTTGGACGGCGATGGAGTTGTAGAATTTTGTAAAAGTAATCCGGAGGTAGGTAAGGTTGGTTTATTTATAGGACATAACAAATTACCAAATGGAGGGCTAATTAGATACATAATGAAATCAACAAAGCCTCTTTTGATGGACGCTGCTGTTTTTGATTCCAAGCTGGACAAAGTAACAGAAACATTTGATATCGACCCAACTAGTATTAACTTTGGCGATTACGGGAAAGGTATGGACACACTTGGCAGATTTGGAGTACTTGGTGACGAATAAAAAGACCTAAACAACATATAACAAAGATAAAACCCGGCGACGGGTTTTTTTATTGATTTTTTTTCAAAAAACGTAAACTTTTTTAAAACTCTTGCATATAATATCAGTATAAATTAAAAAATAACTTAAATTTGAAAATTATGGAAAAAAGAGAAGCAACAATTGAGGCTATTTTAGCACTTAAAAATGACAAGGCAGTAAAGGCTTGGATCGGACCAAACCATGTGCTTTTTAAAGACAGCGTGGAAAACAGAGATATGTTTTTAACAACATATAGGATAAGAAACGCATACGAGGAACTACTTAATAAACTAGAGGTGGGTGAAGAGATTACAGACGAGAGAGACATGACACTCATTAAAAGATTTTTCGATATGTTGTTTTACCCTCCTAGAAAAATGAGTATCAGCGATTGGAAAAACCAAAGAGATCCTATTGTTAAAATTGTTAAGGCATATAAGGATACAAGATGGAAAGGTAACAGGAGAAGAAAACATGAGATAACTCTTCTTCTTGATGATGGAAAAAGAATACAGCTTAACCCAGGAGATATACTGAATAAATTTTTCCACATCTGGGGTAACTTCGATTCCCTTATAAACTCTAAATTGTAAATACACCCTTGTTAATAAATTATTAGCCGGCTTTTTAAAAAGCCGGCTTTTTTTGTGTGTTTTTAGGGGAGAGGGGGATATATAATCAATAAATAAATGATTAATAAATGGAAGAGTTTGGCCCTCATATTACTATCGATCTAAAAGGATGTCCTAAAGAAACGCTAGCTAACTACGAATTACACTTTAATTATTTAAAAACTCTTCCCGAGTTAATTCATATGACCCCAATAACGCAACCTTATGTTTTCCCTTATTCTGGTCTAGTACCAGAGGATAGGGGAATAACTGGAATAGTTATCATAGCAGAAAGTCATTTATCTGTACATTCTTTCGAGGAAAAAGGATACTGTTTTGTAGACATTTTTTCTTGTAAAGATATGGATGTTGAAAAGGCTATCCAAATCACATTAGACACTTTTAAACCGACTGATTATGAGGTTAATATGGTTAAAAGAGGCAAAGATTTTCCTAGATAATCAGTGCTTTATTTTTTCCTTTATCTTATCAATCTCATTTATAATATTCCTTGTATCGTTTTTAACTATGATTGTTGAAGAATGTGAAGGCGTAGATGTTAAAACTGAATCCCGCATTACCTTTATTGGAAAAGATTCCGTATTTGTTTGACTAATCACTTTATTATTATCACGCTTAGCTTTATTGCTAAGATAATCAAGCATTGATATAAATTCTTTTTCCCTTTCGATTATCTGATTTGTACAGTTTTTTTGTTCCCTTCTTATCAGCGAATCTTTGTGATTTAAGTTTATCTCAAGTTCTTTTATCTTTTCATTTTTTGTGACTATTTCATCCTCTAATTCGCTCTTATCATCTATCAGAGACGGAGCAACTGTAATTATAACAATCGACAAAAGAATAAGTGAAAGCGCTATAATCTTTTGAGGTGTTGAAAATTGAGCTATTATTTGGGAGATATATCGGAACATATTTTCTGTTATTTCTTTTTTCTTAATATATACTCATATGATCAATATAATTAAAGGTAACTTAGAAATAATGGCTCAGGATCTTTCAGGTAAGATTGCTTGGACTAGTGTTTCGTCCGAAATCGAATCCCTAGGTGGAAACGGTTGGAGACTTCCTTATGAAAGCGAATTTAAAACTATATATGATTTGTATAAATTAGGTATAGGCGGATTTAAACCCGCAAGATATTGGTCTTACTCCTCATATTCTTCTAAAGCTTGGTATTATGATCTTAGTGTGGGATATTCCCCTCATATTATAAACCAGTCTAATCTATATTATGTTAGACTTGTTAGAAATATTTAAGTTATGTCTTTCTTAAAGAAAGATTTCCAGCTTACTTTTATTGGTTTATAGCCAGAATAAGCAACTTTTCTAACTGCCTGTAGTGCTTTATCTGTTGCCCCTCCTTTAGTAAATTTTCTGTCCCAACCACCGTCTTTTTTTCTGCTTTGTTTATTCATTGCATCCAAAGCTGTTACTGCCTGTCTAGCATTCGGATTTGTCCCCGCTATTTTTTCTATAGAATTTCTTTGTGCCCATAACGTTTCTTGTACAATTACTGTCCACTTATTAGAGATTATGGTTTCTGCATTTTTCAAAACATAACTAGGATTTTCATATTCTTGTGGAACTGCGATATCGATCTTTTTTAGATTCATAATCCTCGCACCTTCCTTTCTTTCCTCGTATCTTCCCGAATAATAGAGTTTTATTTTTTTGTAACCAAAAATTGGAAGTTTACCACTTATTGCCCCTATATCGAAAAGTGTAGCTTTAACAGTGTGGTCTGTGCAATTAGAAAAAAGCAAATTATAGCTTTTATTTGAGGCTCCTATTACTGCCTTCTCTACGCTCTTAACTTTCTTCCCTGCCCAGTCGCCAACCATTTTTTTAAAGTTCTTATATTCTTCTTTATCTAACTTTATTATTATTGATTGCTTTTTTAATTTGTTTAGTTCTGCAGTAACTTGATTATACATTGTTTTTTGGTATTCCCTACCAGTTCCTATAATGTCACCAACCCCTCCTAGCAAGACCCGGTCTATCTCTGCTTTCTCTGGCATTGCATTTATCTGATATTTAGGTTCGTTGAGAGACCAAGCCTGAAGATGACCGAAACCACCTCCTGCAAGTTTTTGCCCCATCTCAAAATAGTCAACAACAACGGGATATTGATATTTCTTTTTGGAGTAAGCTTTTATCTCTTGTTCGATTGGCATATCCGTTTCTGTATTATACCAATTTCCTCCCCAGGAGAAATAATTACATCCAGCTTTTTTTGCTGCTAAAAATGCTTCCTCCCTTGTTTTTTTGCCCGACATATTGCAGGATTTTCCCTGCTTTATCACATTATAATAGAATGATTTTAGTATGCCGTTTCCTTTCCTCTTAAGCTTATCAAGCCAGCTTGTATAACCTCCTTTGGCCTCATTTATTTGCTCATTGGATTCATTCAGGCTAACCCAATTTTTAAAAGGTAAGACGTGTTTCATTGAATTAGCTATTTCTTCTCATCCTAGCTAGATTTTTTCTAACTGATGTATCGAGATCATCATATGTTGTTTTTAATCCTTTATCATAAATATTAGATAGGGATCTAGCAACACTATTTTGATCTAGTATTATTTGCCATTTGGGATCTTTTTCTTTGTTAATTACTTCTTCGGCTATTTCTTTTCCTAGCTCTTCAACTTTTTTTTCGTATGCTTTCATAATGCTTTTATCGACTTTAACAGATTTTATTTCGACATCTTATATATCCTGAAATAAATATCCTTTTATAAGTATAATTAAATAAAACTAAAATGGTAAAGAAAAAAGGACCCATCTGCATGTTTATAGAAAGAAACTATAAACATTTTAATGCAGCTGCTTTAAAAGATGCAGCAATAGCTTACGAACATCATGTAGATCACGGAGGAAAGATGCTAGTATCTCTTGCTGGCGCTATGAGTACGGCAGAACTTGGTATTTCTTTAGCGGAGATGATTAGAGAGGGCAAAATTGATATTATATCTTGTACCGGTGCTAATCTGGAAGAGGATCTAATGAATCTAGTTGCACACTCTCACTATAAAAGAATTCCAAATTATAGAGATTTAACCCCTAAAGAGGAAAGGGATCTTTTGGATAAGGGATGGAATAGAGTTACTGATACGTGTATTCCTGAGGAAGAGGCTTTTAGAAGGTTACAGGCACATATTTATGATATTTGGAAAGAAGCAGAAGATAAAGGAGAAAGATATTTTCCACATGAATATATGTACAAGCTGATTAACAGCGGGATACTAGCACAGTATTACGAGATAGATCCTAAAGATTCATGGATGATTGAGGCAGCTAAAAGGAATCTTCCTATGGTAGTACCTGGATGGGAGGATTCAACGATGGGTAATATATTTGCTTCTTATGTTATTAAAGGAGAATTAAAAGCCAATACTGTTAAAAGTGGTATAGAATATATGGTGGATCTTAGCGAGTGGTATAGAAACAATTCATCTGGGATGGGAATAGGATTCTTTCAGATAGGCGGGGGAATTGCCGGGGATTTTCCAATCTGTGTGGTTCCTATGATGTATCAGGATCTTGAATGGGAGGACGTGCCATTCTGGTCTTACTTCTGCCAGATATCAGATTCAACGACTTCCTACGGATCCTACTCAGGTGCAGTTCCGAATGAGAAGATTACATGGGGTAAACTCGATGCACACACACCGAAATTTGTTATAGAATCGGATGCTACTATAGTTGCACCCCTTATTTTCTATTGGATATTAAACAAGTGATATCGATATATACAATAGAATTAATATGGTATTTTGAAATATATTAAAACAATAGCAGAATTTAATAAGATCAATGAGCAACTTTTTGGTAAAGAAGCTGATCTTTTTTCTAAATTATTAGGAGATAAAGGAGCTACTGGTGCATCCAAACCTAAGGAAACAGTAGATCTAAAAAATGAGGGTATTCTCACAATAGCGGGGGATAAAAAAGCTAATCTAGTTGTTGTTTACGGTGGAGAAGATATAGACGGAAAGAAAAGCGGCGAATATATTGCTGGTAATTTTACCAGCAAACTAGAGTCGATAAATTTATTTATAGCTAAAGACGGAACTGTTGATGGTGCTAAATCTTATAATAATATAAAAAAGAAATTGGCGGACAAATCAGTAACCCCGGCAAAAAAGGTTCTTTATTTGTTTTCGAAAGGATCTGAGCAGGGAATGTCCCTGTTAAAAGCCAATCCTGCTTCCGAATTTGATGCTATCTACATTGCGGATATATTCTTAGGAAATAGTAAAACTGCAAATTTTTACAAAGAATTAGCAAAAAACAACAAGGATAAGCTTAGATATTTCTACACAAAATCTGGATCTGGTAATGACGATGCAACAAAAACTATTGCAGATACTCTTACATATAAAAAGACAAGCGGTAACAACGACCACAAAGAAACAAACAAAGACGCCACAACGGATCTGTTATCAAAAATATAATTAATAGTATGAAGCACTTAAAGAATATCGAGGAGTTTAATATGTTGCAAGAGCAGCTCTTTGGTAGAGAAATTGGAATTTTTAATAAGTTGATGGGCATTTCAGTAGAAGAGACCGGACAGGCTGAGCCCGGTATGATAGCAGCTGAAAATCCTTCTGGTATGGGAACTGCTTTAGTTCCTGTTGTTAAATTGAGTACTGATCAATTAGACAACTACGGTTCAACTGTTGGTATAACAGATAAAAGCGATAATGCGTCTTTAAATCTTCCTTCATCGGGACCGATTGGCAACATAGTAAATTCAGCTTATGCTAACTTAAATGTATCGACTAGAAAAATTCCAGGAACTATGGCTGGGAATTTAGGATGTGCGGCAGCTGTTTCGGTTATTTTTTATAGAGCTACTGGATATGCTATAGCAGGATCGGGAGCTATAACTTTAGGAACTGGACACATGTACAGTCACATGGAAAAAGAAAGCTCAAAGCCTGATGGAGTTTGGGAGAAAATCGCAAATTGGAAAGTTGAATCTAAGCCTGGTGATATAATAATCACAGCTAGAGGAGGTAAAGCAGGACATGTTGGTGTAGTTGTAGAGGGGAATAATATTATATCTAATTCGTCAGGAGGATTTAAAGGAGATAAAAAAGGCCAGATAGAGATGAACTATAATATCAATACTTGGAACAGCGTGGCAGAAAGAAATCCACAAAAGACTGCCTCTTTTAGATATAAAGGGCCATACAAGAAAACTTGGGGAAATACCAAAGATCAAATAGCATAAATCATTTTTTTACCCGGTTACTAATCTCTATATTTGGGTAAAATCTTATTTATGGCAGAAAAAGTAATCAAGGTAAAAGACAATTACCGAACAAATCCGGAGAGTCACATTCCAGGTGGCTCCGTAGTAGAAACATTTAATGATAAGGGCATAAGGTTCGTCTATGACAAGATTAAGAATCCAGGGGCTTACATTAGAAGAATTACTAAAGACGAATCTATCATTAAAGTTTACGTAGATGGTGAACTTAAATTCGATCGAAATGGAGAGCAGTAAGTTTATAGACTTGGTCTATTTTGGCTATGATCACTATGGAGAGGAGTCATCTAATGCTCAAAAAGACGAAAAGGAATTTATGGAAACTCTCGAGGAGAGATTTCCTTCAGTTGAATTTAAGGATGCCTACGATCAAATTAAAGGATTTAGACGCGAAGTTATTCTAGAAAAGTCGTTTCAAGATGAATATTATTCTTGGATATTTGCGTTTGGGTGGCCGGATTACTCTCTCAGCACTTCTTTAATGATGTCAAATATAGACGGAAAAGACGATGCTAGTAAGTATATTGATCTAGCGAAAGCTGAATATCCTGATAATTTTAAAACGAAAGGGGATTAAAAATGGAATATTTAGATTACGAAGTTACTGAACTTCCTGATGGTATAGAGAAAATTTTTTGTGAGCCTTTAGATCAAGGTGGCGAGAGAGTTGAATTAGACGAGATACAAATCCAGATTATAACACTAGCAATGGTTTCCTCTAAGGAGAAAACCGATTATATGTATGAGAAGTTAAAGAGTGAGCATTATCTTTCCCTTATACTGGAGGACAGATTAAAATCTATTAACTGTAAAACTGATAACGGTGTTAAAATATTAATTACATACTCTTGTAAATCACCAGGCGAAATTGTAATGTACACTTACTATTTAGCTTACAAAATGAAGAAATTGGGAATAGAATTTTTAGACATGGAGACGATGTGTTTAAAAATATTCCCTAAGGGATTTTTCTCTAGTGAAACATTGGAAAAATATTGGGATAATCAAAAAGTAAATACTAGAGGAAATAGAGGAAGTGACAATTTATTAGATTATCGTAAGGCTGCTGAAAGTATTATGAAATAAATCCTCATTTTCCTCTATAAATATAAAAGATTTTATATGAAAAAAGATGGAGGAGGAATTAGTTATTTACAAGAATTAGTTCGGAAATATCCTAATGACATCGAGTTAGGAAGAGCAATAAGAAGTATGTCTCTCAATCTTTCTGCTGAGGTAGACATGAAGGGTAAAGTTTTTGCGCAAAAAGGGGAAGTCATTGGAATAGACTTTGATGGGACTTGTGTTACTCACGAATTTCCTCATGTTGGTAAGGATATAGGAGCTATTCCTGTTTTAAAAAGATTGGTAGAAAATGGAAACAATCTTGTCCTTTGGACCATGAGATCTGGTAAATTCTTAGAGGATGCTATAAAGTGGTTCGAAGAAAATGGTATACCTCTTTGGGGCATCCAAACCAATCCACTACAACATACTTGGACATCATCACCTAAAGCATATTGTGGTATCTATATAGATGATGCAGCTTTAGGTTGTCCCTTAGAGATGAATCTTGAATTATCTAACAGGCATTTTGTTAATTGGAAACAGGTTGAATTATATCTAGAATCTATGGGTATAATATAAATGATGCAGGGATCTAAAAAATATTATGCTGGTATAGGATCTAGAGAAACTCCTCCCGGAATAGAACCCATGATTGAAGAGACTTGTAAGATTCTTGAGAAGTTTGGGTATATTTTAAGATCCGGTGGTGCTCCAGGAGCAGATTCGACTTTTGAAAAATACACCACTGGTGAGAAGGAGATTTATTTACCTTGGAGGGGATTTAATGATAACTCATCTGAATTTTATCTTGATAACATGGATATTGAATTTGTACAAAAAGCAAAGTCGATGGCAATGAAGTATCATCCACGATGGAATTCTCTTTCTCTCGCGGCTAAAAAATTGATGACAAGAAATACTTTTCAAGTCTTAGGATCAGATTTACAAACTCCCGTTTCTTTTGTTGTTTGTTGGACACAAGGGGGAAAAATAGCAGGAGGTACGGGACAAGCATTGAGAATAGCTAAAGATCTTTCTATACCTATATTTAATTTATACGACAAAGATTGCTTATACAAAATAAAACTACAAATAAACAAATAAATGGGAGACACGATCAATTTACCAAATCCAAAAGAAAGGAATCTTTTCTTTGACAAACAAGTTAATCAAAGTTCAATAAATGCACTTTCTAAAGACCTAATAGATATTAGCGAAAATGACGAGTATATTAAGAAAATCTATGAGGCACACGATTTAACATATACTCCTAAACCAATTAAGATTTATATAGATTCTTATGGTGGATATGTTTATCAGTGTCTAGGCCTAATAGGAATAATGAGATCCTGTAAAACAGAAATCCACACTATCGTGACAGGCTGCGCTATGTCTTGTGGTTTTTTAATAGCAATATCAGGACACAAAAGATTCGGATACCCTAGATCTACGTATCTATACCACCAAGTATCAGGAGGCGCTTTTGGTAAGGTAAAAGATATAGAAGAAGAATTAGTAGAAATTCTAAGACTCCAACAATCTATAGAGGAGATAACTTTAGAAAGCACATCAATAACTAAGAAAATGCTTGAGAAAGCATATAGAGGTAAAAAAGATTGGTATCTCTCCAGCGGAGAAGCAATTAAACTAAGAATCATTGACCAAATAATTCAGTAATGTCCGAGGAGAAGATAGTTTCTAAACCCATAGTGGATTTATCTACGCTAAATAAGGATCAGCGGGAAGCTTTTAATGAGCTTAGAAATTTTATCTATGATAAACAAAATGATGACATTTATGTTTTAAAAGGATGGGCAGGAACAGGAAAGACATATTGCGTTAGCGTCTTGGTCAGATATGTTCTAGATGTTATCTACCCTGACAAAAACTGGTATAAAATAGCCGTAACTGGGCCAACTAATAAATCAGTTAGGGTTATCAAGAAAAGTACCGGCATACGTAATACTAGGGTGGTTTTTCAAACCATACACAAAATGCTTGGTCTAACAGAAAGGATAACTCCCGACGGAGAACAGGAATTTGTTAATCAAGGGGATTTTGTTCCACAGATACAGAAGACAAAGCTTTTAATTATAGACGAAGTTTCTATGCTTAATGATGATTTATTCCATGAGATTCTTAAATATAGGGACAGGGTTAAGATCATATGTATGGGAGATCCTGCTCAGATACCTCCTGTTGGAAAACCAGACTGTATTCCCTTTAGAGATGATCTTTTAGAAATGTACGGAATAAAAACATTAGAACTGAAGACCATTATGAGACAGAAGGGAGATAATCCAATTATAGACATCTCCGTTGCTATTCGTAATGATTTAGAAAACCCCTACATAGATCTGGGAAAAGAATCTAAGATAAACGATAAGGACGAAGGGATACATTTTATAGACATAAATTCGAGTGTAAATAGGGTTTCTTTTACCGATATTCTTGCATCATATTTTAAAACTGAATATTTTCAAGAAGACTCTGAATATTCTAAGATAATTGCTTGGAGAAACAAAACAGTTGACACAATGAATAATCTAGTTAGAAAGGTTATTTACGGCGAGGAGAATCTTGGGTCTAAAATATTGATAGGAGAAAAACTTATTGCTAATAATCCTATTATAGAGATGAACCAGATCCTTTTTAATACCAACGACGAGTTTAGCGTCGAGGAATTTACTATTAAAATTGAGAAGGTAAATGTTGAAGGGGAAACCGGAGTTTTGAAGTATTATGAAACGCGGGTAAGCTTTTTAAATGATGAGGACAAGAAGGTGATTTATTATATAGACATTCTCCACGAGGATAGCGAATCATACTTCTATGTTCTTGCTAATAAACTAAAAAAGACAGCAATAGAAAAAAGAGGGAAAGAAAAATCTTGGATAAAGTATTATGATTTTCTAAGAAGATTTGCTGATGTGAGTTATGCCTACGCTATTACTGCACACAAATCTCAAGGAAGCACATACAACACTGCTTTCGTATTAGATGATGATATAGACGTTAATCCAAATATAGTGGAAAGGAATAGAATAAAATACACTGCGTACACACGCTCAAGTAAAAAACTTTATGTACTCAAAAGATTATAAAATAGTTTACACGCTACTGTTTTTCTTTAGCGTTGGTACCGCTGATGAAATATTAAGCTTTTTTGACTACAATCATAGTATAACAGCGATTATTTATATAGGAATGATGATTTACACCTTCATCAATTATATGAGATTTACAGAGGGAGGTTATCTTTGGGATGGTGCTTTTCCTGTAATAGGCTTATTTGCTCTTGGCGAGTTATTTTGTAATATTTTTAATTTCTATCCTGGTGTTTTCTCAAAAATAGATTCTGTAGTCTCTATAGCAGTTTGGGCTAAATGCGTAGATCACTTAAATAGTTATGAAAAAAATAAAGAAGATGATGATGAAAGTTTCTGATAAATACAGACATATAGGATATTCTTATCCAGGTGTCCCTAAGGGATGGGTAGAAATTGTTGAAAAAACAATTGTAGAAATCGAAAGAGAAATGTGGCCAAGGTGGATTCCTTTGTTCATAAAGAGATGGATACACTATTTAGCTACTGGCAACAGCGTGGTTAGAGTTAGAAGTCATTTTTGGTACAAAGTAAGAAAACGTCTAACTAAGGGACAAATGGTGACTGACATTAAGGATAAATTTGCAACGCTTAGGATCTATGGTCATTTTGGAGAAGGGATAGAGAAAATAGTAGAGAAAGCAGAGGATGAGTGCTTTGCTACTTGTGAAAAGTGTGGAAGTCAGAATAAAGTGAGAACTGTTGGTAAAAATTGGTTTTATAATCTTTGCAAATCCTGTAGATACTCTAAGAAAAAATAGGAATTGTTTTTTTGTCAACTAAATTAAATCTATCTTTATATAATGAAAGTATTAACATTAGGCGATGTTCACGGAAGGGATAGATGGATGTTTCACACCCACGAAAGCCCTTATGAATTTAATCATTGGATGACTCTGGTTGAAAACGGAGTTCCTGCTGACGAAGAGGAATTCTTTAAAGAAATGCCATATATGAAATATGATAAGATTGTGTTCGTTGGTGACTATGTTGACAGCTTTGATGTTAGCAACGTGGTAATTTTAGACAATCTTAAGAAGATATTATTTTTCAAAAAAGCGTTACCAGATAAAGTTGTACTTCTTCTTGGCAACCACGATATACAATATTTTGTTCCTAATGAGATATGCAGTGGATATAGAGCTGAAATGAAACCCGATCTCTATCAGCTATTTACTGATAATAAGGATTTATTTAAAGCTGCACACTTAGAGGAAGATAATACAGGGGTGAAGTATCTATGGACACATGCTGGAATAACAAGCGGGTGGTTAAAAGACACTAAAAAGGATATCCATAATCCTAAATATAGACACTACGAGATAGTTAAAGATATAGATCCTGATGATTTAGAGACATTTATAAATACAATGTTCGAGCTTAGAGTAGGAAATATATTTAATGTTGATCCGCATAGTGGAGGATTTGATCTTTGGGCTGGCCCATTTTGGGTTAGACCAGCAATTTTAAATGATTATCCTTTGGATGGTGTTAACCAAATAGTTGGTCACACACCACAAAAGATGGTCAAAGATATCATTTGTGATAAAGTTACGCACTATTTAGTAGATTGTCTTTTTGGTGATTGTGATGAAGTTTTAGTTCTTGATATAGAAAAATGATAAGAAGATTTAAATTCTATAAAGAGGATGATAATAGATGGTTTGTTGAACTTCCTGAATGGGACGGAGAAAAGGATGATCTAGAGATGGTAATGGGAGCGGACATTCTATTAGACGTTCTTTCTGGAAATTCTGATTATTGTTATGTTACTTTTGGTGACGAACCATTTGAGGAGTCTAAAACGCTTTCTTATGATCATAAAGAATCTTCTCCGGGATATTATAACAATGACGCATGGCATGGACCTTCAACTGTATGGCTTTGCTATGTTACCGAATTTGTATTTGGAAGATATCCAGAAAAAATATATTACAAATGAAAGCCGGGGTGGTTGCGATTTCCCCGGCTTTCGATGATACTTGCGTAACATCACGGTCCTAAGCCGTGTAAGATCCTTATTTTTTAGTAGCCGAAATTTTTCATCGGGTTTCCTATATAATATCTATTCAATATGGCTAGAAAAAGAAAGGAAATCATCAGGGAAAATGAAAATGTTATCGCTACCTTAGCAGGTAAAAGGAAAGAACTCTTTGAGAATATGAGAAAGCTATACCCTAAAGGAAAAAAAGAAGCTCAAATCTCTATGTGTGAAGAATTGGAGGATAAGAGGGTCGATTACTATCTTAATAATATCTTTAATTTAAAAAATAAAATATGAAGTCTTTAATTTTTTTGCTACTTATCTCCGTTACGATTTTTTCTTGCACATCTAAAAGCAAGCATATTAAAGAGATTGAGTGTGTTGTTGATAAGTGTGAGATGATCGAAAAAAAATCGGTTCATGACGACATTAATCCTAATAAATATAGAGTACACACGGATTGCGGAAACTTTATAGGGTATAAGTCATATGAAATTGGTGAAAAAGTAATGTTAAGATACGTTAACTATCATTAGTACCTAATTTTTCCATTTTGGGATATATAGAATAAAATATATCCCATGATACTTAAATTAGGCTCTAAGGGTACCGAAGTAGAAAAGCTACAAAACTTTTTAGGTCTCCCTATCAATGGAAACTTTGATGAAACAGTAGATAAATCTTTAAAAGCTTGGCAAAAATCCAATAGCTTAAAAGATGATGGTATAGCAGGACCGATCACCCTTAAAAAAATGGGCATTCTTTTAGAATCCGATATGCCTGTTCCTGCTTCTTCTTTTAAACTTGATAAACTAAAAGGACATATTCCTGATTCTGTTATAGCTCAGATACCAGATACCGCAGCGAAATTTGGAATAACAAATGTTCTTAGACTAGCTCACTTCTTATCCCAGTGCGGTCATGAATCTGGAGGATTTAAAGCAGTTTCCGAAAATCTAAACTATTCGGCTGATGGTCTTAAAAAAGTATTCGGAAAATATTTCCCAGGAAATCTTAATGAATCATACGCTAAGCAGCCAGAAAAAATTGCTTCTAGAGTTTATGGAAGTAGAATGGGTAATGGCGACGAAGCTTCTAAAGAGGGATGGAAATTTAGAGGTAGAGGTTATATCCAATTAACTGGTAAATCTAATTATCAAGCTTTTGATGCTATTGTAGAGGATGATATAATTAACAATCCTGATCTAGTAGCAACTAAATATCCATTAATGTCTGCTGCATTCTTTTTTAATAAAAACGGGCTTTGGTCTATTTGTGATAAAGGAGCAGATGATGCAACAGTTACTTCAGTTACAAAAAGAGTAAATGGAGGAACATTAGGTCTTTCTGACAGAATTAAACATTTTAAAGAGTATTATGCTCTACTTAAATAATTATGTCGGGAAATAATACCAACAACCAATCATCTAGATTTTTTGATATATTTCTATCAAAACTAAAAGAACAGTCTTTTGTTATTATCCTTATGCTGGGTGTAATATATTACCAAAATAGGTTAATGGAGGAGAGGGTTAAGTTTTGGCAGGATCAATTTGAAAAACAAGAAAATGAAATAGAGACAACAACAAAAGAAGATAAAGAAATTCTTTTAGAAAGAATAAAATATCTTCAGGATCAGAGGGATAATTATGTAGAGGAGTCTTTAATCGAATTAAAAAATAATAACGGGGAATAGAATATGAACACCTATAATAGTATGAAGGAATTTCAAGATTCCGTGTATGCTGCAGCAATTCAAAAACAGGGATTAAATTCAATGTGCCAATCTCAATGTAAAAGGGGCACAGTAAAAGCAAAGGTCAGATCTGCTAAAGACGATGGAACTTCTATAAATATGACTTCATCCAATCTTAGCTCGGTTGCTCAGGATTATGTTGACAACCACATGAAGATTACAAAAAAAATCGATCAGACTCTTGAATTAAGTTCAACTGATGAAATTACGATTACTAAAAGAAAAATAGACCAATCTTCAGCTTCAAAAGTTTGTAATGTATCAGTAGATAGAAGCTTTGAAATAACAGGAAATGTCTCTTACGGTGCCGCAGAAGTTTCTGCTAGCGCATCTTATGCAGATCATACAGATACAACGACTTCCACATCAGAAACGCATTATAGCGACGATACAGTTACATTTGTATTTAAAGGAACCTCTGGCACTGTTGAGATATATTATAATAAGTATACTTGTAGCGATTCGCCAGTTTTGGACATTACTTATACATTTGATAAAATAACAGTTAAAGCTGTTTGTACTTATAAAGACGAAGCTGGTACAACCTGGAACAGCGGTGCAGAAAGACACGAATCAAGAACTTACAATTTAGCAGATCTTGGATTTACTGGGCCAGTTATTATTAAAACCCCGGTAGTTTTTAATGTTAGCTGCTCAGATGAATGGATGAGTAAAGATATATTATAATAAATAAATAAATAAAAATAGATTATGAGCTATACAAGAGAACAGATAGAAAAATCAGTAAAAGCTAAGGGTTATGTTTGGTTTGAAGACGCATCAAATAAAACATATGACGTTAATATTATCGGAGTTAGAAATAATGCACCTAGTATTGCAGATAAAGTTACTAACGTATTTGATGATCATTTAACAATATCATTTAAAGACGAAAGCTTAAATTGGCAATCATATTGTTGGATGGCAACATGTGACCCTGGTAAAAAGGGTGTTATGGAATTTCATAACAATAAAGGTGTTGCTAGATTAGTTCCTGGTCAATATAGAGGGGTTTGGAAAATTGATAAACATCAAGGTAAATATGATGCACTTTGTCAAAGAAACGGTAATGTTACGGTTTGGAGAGATGCTAACAGGGATTTACTTTTCGAAGAGAAAGTTACTGATACTGGTATGTTTGGTATAAACATTCATAAAGCAGGAACAGATTCTACTTGGGTTGAAAATTGGTCTGAGGGATGTCAAGTTTTTAAAAAAGTTAAAGACTTTGACGCTTTCATGAGTATCTGCAGAAAAGCTTCTGCTATACATGGCAATAAATTTTCATACACATTATTAGAATCAACTGATATAATTTAATTAGTGAAAAATCTATTACTTTTTGAATCTTACGTATCTCAAATTTATGAGATTAGATTTGCAGAGCCGCATTATTCGGATAGAACATCTCTAGAAAGCAAAGAATCCAGGGTAGTTCCGTATGCTTTAGAATTTCCGTACGGTTTTATTATAGAGAATTTGGTAGAT
>Ga0315900_10005734_pt1 | contig 16949 bp, 12 predicted proteins | sample LakEriMetagenome_FD_203521 | JGI IMG/M metagenome (GOLD analysis project Ga0315900, IMG submission 203521) | Freshwater fungal communities from buoy surface, Lake Erie, Ohio, United States - Buoy 12 MA114 | ecosystem: Environmental > Aquatic > Freshwater > Lake > Lake biofilm | place: USA: Lake... | reverse complement strand
CCCCCACCCTGCCCGATGAGGACCGCCGCGCGCTCGGGCGTCTGCACCCCTCGTTCATGGGCGGGGAGTACCTGCCCGATCGGCGGGACACGGAGGTGGAGATCGCGCGCATCAACATCGACTCGACCACGAGCGATGTGACGAGCGTCTACGCCAAGGCGGCCCGCGACCGACTCCCACGCGGAACCCCTACTTCTCACTCTACCTCGTACAACACCGCCCAATGCTGCGACTGCTTGTCCGACGCAATATTCTCGGGGAGACCGTCCTCATACTCGGCGGCGTGCCCAATCGCTCGCACGACCCGTCGAACGAAGACTCCCGGAAACCCCTCTATCGCGAATCCACGGTCGGCCGTGCCCCTCTCAGTCAATCCATGCTTTGGTCGCCCGCTCTCGGTGACAAGCACCAGGAACGTTCGGAACCGACGCGCCGTGTCTTTCCGTAACTGCTTCATGTAGGCAAGGTCCAATTGAGCCGCCGTGTCGATCACGTCCCCTCGCTTCACTTCGATCACCGCTATGGTCTTACCCCGCTTCTTCTTGATCCCCTTCCCAGCGATGACAAGATCCGCCTGGAGTGGCCGCCCGGCTCCTTTCGGCGCGCTCTTGAACCCTAGATCCAAGTACGACACCTCACAGAGAACGGTCTCGTGATCGCGGCAGCGGGCTAAAAGTGATTCGCGCAGTTCCGCGACCACGGCAGCCTCGGCAAGCGGATGCCTCCAGTAACGCGCATGCTTGTATCCGACCCAGTACGGAATAAGTTCCATGGCGTTCGAAATCGTCTTAACGAGTTGGTCTGAACCCTTCCGCCTAGCTCTCGCCATACTCGTCCCTTCCCACGACTTCTTGCTTCAGCTAACGGTGAGCGGCCTAACCTACTTCGCACCTAGTCTGTCGCCGCCGTCCGCCAGATGCACGCGGCTTCTTCGCCAGATACCGCACTCCACTGGAGCGCTACACCGCATCCTTGGCGCTCGCCACAGACGCTCGCGACATGATCTCAACGATTGAGCGAGGAGTTGAGGGCTCCCCCTCCGATCTCGCCCCCGTGTATCCAGTGGGTTGCGGAGAGAATATGCAGCTCGCTGCTTGCACCATAACAGCATCGCGAACACCAGAATCCGAGACGCCTTCAATCAATGCCCGATGAGTCATGAGCGCATTCTGCCGATGCTTGTTTACAATCGCATTGTGGCGATGACTCATGAAGTTCCTTGCCGCCAACATAAGCATGTACGTGATGACCGCGAAGATCAGTACCTTGCTTAGCCCGAGTTGGAAAGCGTCGTACGCGTTCTCCGGCTTCAAGAGCTGTATCTTATGCAGGAATAAACTCACGACCGCAAAGCCCCCCCAGCAACCACGCGAGCATAACGGTGCGCTTGCGCCATTCTTCAGCCCTTATGTCGTGGCTTTCCGCTTCGGATTTGAAATGTAGAGCCTGCTGTGACACGCCCTCTTCTGCCGCCACTTTGCGAATCTCATTGAGTACTCTGTCTGCCTCCGCCTCCCGCTCCTTCATCTGACCATCAAAGGCATCCGCGCGATCCTGCACGGCTTGGAGCGTAGCCCGAGCCATCGCGTCCAGCTGCTGAAAATCTGCCGACCGATGTAACGAATAGGCTATATACGGATGCAATGCCTGGAAGGTTCCGGGGTACGTCTGCTGCATGCTACTGAGCAGACTCTGTCGCGCATCCCGCGGGTTCGCCTGCGTGGCGTCGAACTTGAGTATCTGTTCGAAAAGGTTGTAAACGTTGTTGGCTGAATCGCGTACCTGCTGCAAGGCTGGATCTGGAAAATCCTCTAGGGCGCGACTGGTAAGGCGACTAAACAACTCCACCAACTGACGAGAAGGCTGAACGGCCTCCGAAAAACTGAGCTGACTTCCGAGCTCAGCCGTTCGCGGAAGAGTCTGTACGTCAAAGCGCTGGATACGTTCCAGGGACTTCGTTGCTTCATCAAATAGTTTTTCTGTTCCGATTGCCATTCGCATAGTCCTTCATGAAGTTGCTGAATTCCGCTTGGACAGGTCCACCACTAAACGACACGCATGGATCACACAACTCTACTCCCCCGTAGAGGGGCCCCAGCGTCCATCATCGCCCCCAAACCTTGGCCGACGAGCTGGCGAAGTAATAGACGTCCTGACGTTGCCCTCGTTTCCGTACGGTCTGCGGTTAGAGTACCGCTAGTGCTATGTCCGAGCCTGGTAAATATCAACTTTCGTCTCAAGACATTTCCGCAAGTTGAGATCATGCGCGCCGACTTCGAACCAAGTTGACGGTCTTTGGTAGAAGTCCAATCCCCGCCCGATCTTGATGATCCAGCCGTTGTCCAAGCGAATCTCGCGATCGTGGATGTTAGTGTTGAGCTTCACCTCCAACTCGACATCCAGCTCAAGCAGGCTTTGCTTGAGCTCATCGAGTTTCTCCGCCATCTCCGCCAGCGGGGTCTTGTCATCGTGCCCGGTGACCAGGGTGATTTTCTTCACGGTGCCAGCTCTAAGCACCGTCTCGCAGAAACGAACAAAGTTCTGGATCTGATGCGATAGCCGGATGTACGGATCCTCGATGACCACAGCCTTCGCGCCCTGCAGGTACGGACCCATGATGGACTCGTAGCTGTAGCCAGTGTCTCCGTAGAGGATGGTGAAGTGCTGCTCTTTTGGGCCTTCGGAAGAGGTTGGCGCTGCGACAGGGCTGACCGCTGCAACAACCCGGGGAACGGTGGGCTCGGCCTGTGCCGCTTGTGACGCTGATGCCGGCTGTACAGCAGGCGGCGCCTCAACCGATTCCGTCGGTTGTCCCTCTAACTGTCGCAACTTCCGGCGCGCCGGCTCTTGCGTGGCAATGGCGTCCTTGGACTCGGGGCAGAACACCACGACCTCTTCTCCGCCGGCCTTGAAGTACGACAGTCCAATGCGTGCAAACTCGTCATCTGGCTTACGCTTGTTCATCTGCTCCTTGACGCGACGCCTGCACTCGGTCGCGTAGGCCACGTACTCCTCGAACTCTGCGTCGGTCGGTGGGCCGTGTGGGTGCAGGATCTTCAAGAACGCGCAGACGGTCTTCTTGATGCCCTTCTCATCACGCCCTTCGATCGCCTTGCCCAACCGAATGCGCTTGCTGACCTCTTCGTACCGGTTCGTGTGCTTGAACTGGTAGTGGAAGGCTTCGGCGAGGTAGTCAGTTATGAACCCGTAGTTGCTGGTCAGGAACTCGCTGCTGTTCTTGGGCATCTCCCACCCTGGGATGTACGCCGCGAAGCGGTCCATCACAGCCAGATCAAGTTCCGGCGGCAGCGGCTGAAACAGGTCGTGCTCGTTGGAGTTCACCACCTGCTGCACAGAGACGTCGATATTGCCGACGAAGCTGAGGCTGGCGTCTGCGATGACCTCGGCGCCCCGCGAGAAGCGCCCGTTAGCCATGAAGTCCTTCATGATCTGGATGGTGTCCGGATCGCGCACCTTGATTCCGCCCACCTCGTCGAAGGCCACCGTGTCCCAGTAGCCCACCAAGCCCACCTTACGGCGGGCGTTGTTGTAGAACAGTGTGGCCTTGGTGGCTTGGCCGCCCGAGATCAGGGTCGCGTAGGGTGAGAACTCGCTGAAGAAGTACGACTTGCCGGTGCCACGCGGCCCCAGCTCGATGTAGTTGTAGTTCGGCTCTACCAGAGCTGCGAGGCGGGCGATGAAGTGCATCTGCACGCGTTGCGACAGCTTCGTCGGCTCCAGACCGACCGAGCGCAGCACCGCTGCCAGCCACTCGTCGCGGGTGAATGCAGCCCGGCCTTCGGTGTAGCGCGCAAAGTCAAAGCGCGTCAGTTGGATCGGGCGCAAGTCCTCGATGGAGAACGCATAGTCGTCCTCGTCGATGTCGTTGTGCACCAGCGTCACTTCGGCCCAGATTCCGCCCTCCAGCAAGCGGTCGTTGTCCCGGTAGAACTTCTCGCCGATGGCGATGCGCTGGGAGTTGAAGTTCTCCAGCGATGCCCAGTGACGCTTCTCCTTTTCGACGTAGCGGACGTGGACCTTGTCGATGAATCGGTGCTTGCCTTTGGTGGCCACCTTGGATTGCGCTGCGTTGGCCTCGTCTGGGCGAACGTAGTTCTCCTGGAGCGAGGACAGCACAGCCTCCATGCCGGCGTCGAGCTCGGCCTGGTCATTGCTGGCGCAGTACTTGGCCAGCAGGAACTCCAAGACGAAGGTCGGGACGTTGGTGCCCTTCTTGATCCGGTGCAGCAGGTCCTTGCGCAGCACCTTACCGTCGAAGGTCTCGTTCAGTTTCTTGTCGAGTTCGTCCATCAGGCTCACTCCGTGTAATAGGTTTCGAGGGCCAGTTCACTGCCTTTCGACGCCAGCGCCAGCGTCGTCGGGTTGAGCGCCTTGACCGAGAACTTGCCACGGAACTCGTCATCCATGCGCAGTGCAATCTGCTTGCGCTGACCCGGCATCAAGGTCACCGTCCGGGTGGCGGGGTTCACATCGCCGCCGGGGCGCGGTTCGCCGACCACATTGCCCTTGCTGTCCTGTGCCTCCAGCAAGATCTCTAGGCTCACGTCTTGCGAGAACATGTCGTCTGAGACCAGCACCACCTCGATGACCGGCAGCCGCGTCGTGATGCGCTTGGCTCCGTTCTTGTAGGTCAGCTCGACCATCACCTTGCGCTGCTCGGCGTGAGAGGCGGTATCCAGGCGCGCCACCAGCACTGGCACGACAGCCTCTGCGAGCGAAGCCCCGCCGTGGAAGTACAGGTGACCTGAGCGGTACGGAGCCATGCTGCGGGGCATGGCCACCTGAGCGAAGTCACCCCGGATGCCGACCTTCTCAGCGCCGACCACCAGGCTGTGCCCGTCAGCCGAGCCGTTGCCCAGCATCATGCGGTCATGCGCGTTCACCGGCCACGTGCCCTGGGGCTTGAGGCAGACGTCGCCCGCCTCGGCCTGAGCGTTCAGGAAGAAGCCGTGGTCGGTCACGATGACCGCTTCCTTGAAGTCCAGCCCACGCAGCATGTGCAGCGCCACGCGGATCAGCTTCAGCGTGCCGGGTATCAGCCCGAGGGTAGTCTCCGGGTTACTTTCAAGCTGGCTGTCGATCTCGGTCGATCGCAGCACCAGCAGGTCGACGGTTTCCGCGATCTTCGGCTTGCCCCGCACGAAGTCGTTGAGGGGCATCTCCGCGAAACGGTCGCCGTAGCGTTTGGACAGCGCGTTCATGCGCTGCGCGACGTTGCTCACCGGCGCCCCCGCCAGCTTGGGCACCAGGGCGTCGTTCTCCATTGACAGGGTCAAGCCGGTGCGCGCACCCGGCAGCAAGCTGGCCATGCCCACCAGGGTGATGGTCGGCAATTGCGCGAAAGCGGCCTGCAGCTCGACTGGCCCGTCCTCCGCCAGAAGCTTCTCCAGGGCCACGCCAAGTTCGTAACGCAGGGCATCCACCATCAGGTAGGCCACCTTGCGCCCGTTCTCCTTGAGGCGGTCCGCCACCAGGCGATCGAAGGCGTCGGCGTTGGCCAGACGGCCGGCTGGGGGCCAACCGGCGGTTTCGACGTGCTTCACAAACACGCCTTGAACCTTCTCTGCCAGGCGTCGATAACGCGCCCTTGCCTGGCCGATCACCTCGTGCATCAAACCGTGCTGGTCCAGGAAGTCACCGGCGGCCTGCTCGAACTCACGCTGCAGCCGGTCTGCTTCGCGAAGGCTACTCAGGTAGAAGTCGATCAGCTCGGCCTGCGAACGGGCGAGGTCCGGCAACTGGCGCTCAAAGTCATCGCACGCCTCCACAAGGCTGAGGCCCGCGCGGATCAGGTCCCACTGCGCCTGGCTCTCGCCCTTGCCCAGCCAGACCGAGCTTTTCTGGCGGGTCAACACACGGCGCGAGGCATCCGTGTCGCCGGTCACGATGCCCTTGATGGCGGTGCGCAGGAAAGTCCGCTCCTCGAAGGGAAAGGTGTCGCGCTCGCCCAGGTCTTCGATCGCACCACACAGATCGCTCAGGTTGAGCTCTGCCTCGATGCCTTCGGCCCGCTCGATGTAAATGGCACAAGACTTTGGGTCGCTGCGCAGCCGGTCGCAGACATCTTCGACGATCGGCCTGGCCTCCATCGGTGCGTGCGGCACCCCTTGCAGGGTGGCCGGCAATGCGACTGGCAAATCAAAGACGAACTCGCTGAACAACACGTAGCGCCAAAGCTCGTCCGCCAGGGCCGACCAGGTCTTGCCGCGAGTCTTCAGGCTCAGCCCAAGGGTGGCGCGAAGGAAGTCGCGTGCCTCCTGCACCCAGCCTTCTTGCTCCTTGAGGGCGACCGTCTGCGTGGCACTGGGCGCCAGCAGCGCAGCCAAAATCTCCCGGCCCGACTCGACCCGCAGCGTGGCCCTGAGCTGGGGCCAGCTCACGCCGCCGCCGATGGCGTCGATCACGGCATAGGTTGGCCCACCCGATGCGTTGGCAAACACCTGGCGGATCTCGGTGGCGTGATCCGGCCTCGCGCGCAGGCAGAGGCTGAGGTACTCGTCGCCATCGTCTTGCGGGAACACGGCGCCGCATTCGGCGTATAGCGCAAACGGATCTGCCTGCTTCTCTTCGTCGGTTTCTGGCCGTTTGCGGGGCACGTAGATCAGGACGCCGTCCACGGGCGTTTGCGGGTGCCCCACCTCGCGCAGCGCCAGCAACGCTGCCTCGCGGCTTTCGATGCTGCTTTCGGACGCGTCCACGACTCGAACCTTGTCGCCGGCCAGATCGAAGCACTGCTCGCGGTAGCGCCTATCGGCGTCGTACACCACCAGCGCGCCAGCCTGCTTCAAGCGGGGCCGCAGCACGCTCTCACGGATGAATTCAGCGATGCTCATTCATCGCCTCCCGTCTTCTTGCGGCCACGCGTCTTCTTTGGCTGCACCTCAGGCTCGACGTACAGATGCTCCAGGCCGTGGGCAATGGCCAGGGACTTGTCCGCCTTGCACTTTTCGCGCACTCGGTCGGGCCAGTAGTTCATGGCCAAGTGTGCCCAGTCGTAATCGCCCTTTTCTAGCTTGGCCCAGGTGTCCTTGAGCACCTTTTGCCAAGGCTTGTGGCGGAACAGTGGCCATAGCGGGGCGGCGGTGATCTGCACCCCGTCGTCGTGGTTGGGCTTGTAGGTGGGCGCCAGCTTTAGCAGGGCGTCGCGCAGCTCGATCAGCTCCAGCTCGAACGCTTGCAGGGCCTCAAACTGCTTTTCGTCGTCGCGTGTCCGGGCCGAACCCTTGTTCCGCAGCGCCGTCACGTCGGCGCCGACTTGTTTGAGCTTGGGCTCGACAAAGTCGTTGATCGCGGTGTAAAGCGTCTGGCTGGTAAGGCTGGGGTAATAGACCCACAGCGTGTAGCTTGCGGATGTAGTGGCCAGCGGCCAGTAAATCGGCGCTTTACGGCGGTTCTTGGAGTAACGCTGCAGATGGAAGGCGAAAAAATCGCGCTGCAGCCAGCGGCGGACATCCGCCGGGACTGGCACCTCGACGCGAGCGAGAACTTCCTCAATCAATCGCGTGAGGTCATGAGGACTTCCTTGGTCGTCCACAAGGATGCCCTCATATTCATGGAAAGGTTCGACACCGTCTGGGAGCGTTCCGGGGCTCTTGGCGGGTAGCGGATCAAAGGGTTCCGGCTCGGGGGGCGCCGCGCGCTCACCCGCGGCCAGGCGCCAGTCGAAACGACCAAATGCCACGCCGGCAGCCCAGCTCAACAGGCCTACTTTTTGATCGATGGGCGCGGCATTGTCCTGATCATCACTTTCGTCATCCGCGTTGGTTTCCGCATCGTCCTCATTTGTCGCACCATGGCCGCCCTGAACTGCGGCGCAGTCGGCATCTGAAAAACCGTAGAGGTCGAAGGCGACAACGTCTATCTCGGCCTTGATTCGAGCCAGTTCCGCTTCGATGGCGGGGGGAGCGTAATCGCCGAACCGAGTACGCAGGGCGGCCGGTAGCACAAAGGCATGGGAAGTTTCTTCGACTGTGTCGAGGGTGCGCTTGAGAGACCAAGCGCGGCGAGCAAGGGTCGCAAGCTTCGCTGTTTGCTCACTAGTTAGAGCGGGGATAGGGGTTTGTTGTATCAGGCCTATTTCGAAGGATTGAGCCAACTCAACACGAGCCAACTGAACAGACACCAATAGTTCAAAGGCGGGGCTGTTAAGTAAACAAGACAGGGCTAAAAGAGTGTTGGGGTCATCGTCTTTGACGAACGCAGCAGGCCCTTTATCTGCGAAGATGCAGCCAGCGGGCATTACACGGAAACTTAAACCATTCGTGCGCCTGGGCCAGGTTAGACCGGGGCGTAAAAAGTATTCGCGAATAGTTTCAGGCAGCATCCAAATATTAGATTTGGGTTTTCCTATATTCGGATTTATTATCGACCACATCTCGCTTGGGCCTGTCAGCCAATTCACCACTAAATGCACATTGTAATAAAATGGCGAATATGATCCGCCCTTTGGAAAAGGTTTCCATTTTTTTGGGGCTGGTAAAGTCTCCCACCAAGTTCTAACAAATCGAAAGTCATCCGATGTTTGTAGTCCAACGCGGCAGGTTCTTTCCTTTCTCTCAAAAGCAGGGATGCTCAAAAACGCTTTCCTAACCGCATCGATGATCCAGTAGGAAAAGGGCTTTCCTGGCACGGCATCGAATGAATCTGGTTCTAATTGAAAGAAGCGTGGATCATCAAGATTTGCTCGAATCTTACTGCTCACCGCAGCCAACGCAGCAGCTTTATCCGGTTCAGCCATCAAACGGAGGAACTTGCTCATGACTGCTTCTCCAATACATAAGCAGCCGCTTCTACTGCGGCATCGTCCATTACTCCAAAACCTAAATCAGCCATGATTTCCGGTTTCGCGATACCAAGAACCACCTCTTCGCGCCATTTTTGAAAACTGGATAAGAAGAAACAGGTCCGGGATGTAATAGCGCCAATACGACCGCCTGTACGAAGCAGTTCCAAACCACGCTCTACCATGATGGCTAGTAGGTCGTTCTTACTTCGTGGGTAAGTTTTGGTAACTTGACCTTTGGTGGTTGCCGCCAGCGCCCCGAAGGGAGGATTCATTACCACCACATCGAACACTTCACGGCACAGATCGATCAGCCGCAGCCCCTGCAATGCATCCTGGGCAAATAGGCGTCCCTGATACGTCGACTTTGCAGCCTGAGCGAACTCAGTGAGTGCGGCACGCAGACGTGCTTCTGCGTTCTGCCAGTTCGCGTGCTCCTGCTCCGCAAACAGGCCCGTGCCTTTGCCGACGTAGACCTGGCGAATCAAGTGCGGCAGCTCGCGCTCAACCTGGAGCAGAACCCCCAACTCAGGCAGGCCTTTGAGCAGTTGTAGGGTCTTCTCGAATAGCTCTGCATCGCGCTGGTCGAGGTTGGCCGCGAACTGCTGACGCAGCTCTCGCTCCGCCGGCGGCGCGGTAGCGGCAACCACATGACCTCGCCCAATCAGGGGGCGGTCTTTGGCCTTTACACCGGCATCGTGCCAAGCACGCTGCGCCCGCAGCCACAGCGCCAGCGAGGCGATTTGCGCGGCGCGCGGGTCAATGTCTACGCCGTAGATGTTGTGCTCGATGATCAGGCGCGGCACGTCCCGCAGAAACGCCGCCTCATCTTCGTAGGTCTGGCTCAGTGGCTTGAACGCGGCCTGGGGCTGGGTCGACACATCCAGCGAGCCAGGCCCATGCTGATGCTCCCAGGCCCAGGCCTCGCGATAGATCTCGGCAAAGAGATCGAAGGCATACAGCCCAAAGTGCATGGAGCCGCAGGCCGGATCCAGTAGCTTGAGGGTTCGTGGGTCACGCAGCTTCGTGGCCGGCTTGGGTGCTTCGTCCGGCTTCGCGAGTAGGTACTGGCAGCGCTCGCGCAGGTGAGTCGCGCCGCCGGTCGCGTTGAACCACAGCCGCCCCAGGGTGTTGTCCACCAGGAACTCGACCACGTAGCGCGGCGTGAAGAACTGGTTACGCACAGCCAGCTCGCGGCTGTTGCGCGGCGCCTGCGATGCCTCACGCATCGCCTTGCGCTCTTCTTTGGAGTTGAAATACTGGTAGATCCAGCCGATGGTTTCGTCCTCGCTCCACAGCGGGGCGATGTCGGCGTCGTTGATCAGGTTCAGCACTTGCAGGAGTGCGGCCTCGCGCGGGAACAGGCGCCCCTGCGGCGAATAGCGGTCGAACAGGCCAGGCAGGTCTTGCGCGAGTTCATCAAACACGCTGAACAAGTACACGCGGTAGGCATCACCGGTTTCACCCAGGCCGGTGCCGGCCAGGCGCGCATAGAGCTGAAAGCCCTTGGCCTGGAAGCCGTTGCCCACCGACTCCACCAGCAGCCCACGCGCCTCAGCCATGCGAAGGGCCGCCAGGCGGTTGAGCACGGTGAACGCCTGTTCGCGCACGATGCGATCCAGGCCTTGTCTGGCGTTCATGTCGCCGCTGGCGGTGTAGTGCGCCAGCGTGTCGCGCAAGATGCGGGCGGTTTCGCGTTGCGCATCGTTGATGTGCCGCAAGCTGGCCAACTCAGCGATGGTCCCCGCGTTCGGGTCCATGCCGTAGTCGTTCTGCAGCTGGCGGGTGAACTCTTCTTCCAGCACCCGACGAGCGTCGTTGACGAAGCGCTGCAGGCGGTTTCTTGTTGTTTGGTCGAAGGCCATGCCTACTTCTCCGATTTGGCGAGCCACCACCAAGGGGCAAACTCATTCTTGTCATTGGTGTGCTCGATAACGGAGCCACACACAGTGCATTGGTAGGTTGACTCCTCCCACCCGCCGAACATCGATCCACGGAAGGGACGCGTCTCTACATGTCTGAGCTCCCCATGCGGAGAATCACGTCGGCCTTTCGTCAGCTGCTCCTGACAGGCCTGGCACGGACGGACCGCTGTCATTTGTCCACCTCATTGCTGAGCGACATGGTCACTTCGATCTCTGAGTAAAGGCCCGCCTGCGCCTTGATCTCATGGAGCTGCTGAATCAACGCGTCGATGTCGGCCGCTGTTGTGAGCTTGGCCGGCACGGTCACCTGCCTGGTTAGCTTGGACGGACCCTTCTCACCGGACTTGTCCCGTTCCTCCTCCATGCGCTGGCGCAGTCGTTCCTGGCCCTGACGTTGGATCGAGCGCTTCAGCTCCTCCAGGGTGCTGTTGATGTCGTAGTCACGGGCCAGCAGCCTCTTTAGGCCAGACAAATCCTGCGTGGCGTCCAGCGCCAGCCCATCCAGCCGGTTCACGGCGTTGCCGCGTTCTTCCTGGGTCAGCTCGACCCACTCGGGGATGCGCTGCAGGTCCTCGACGCCTTCCTTCAGGCGCAGCCTCTGCTGGTCAGACAGGGTGATGACCGCATCGCGCACCCGGCCCCGCAGATGGGTCAACTGCGAGTTGAAGTCGGCGGTGTGTTTGTAGAAGTCCTCTTTGCCCAGGCGCTCTGACAGGGCACCCAGGTCTTCCGACAGTTCTCGGCGCAGCTCGCCCGGAACGCCGGTGTCTGGCAGTGCCTCGATGTCGCGGCGATGGGCCTGGAGATCGCGCAGGGTGGCGTCGAGGCCGTTGTCGAGCGCGCGCTTCACCTCGAGTGCCCACTTCAAGTTGTCGTAGATGGCCGAGGTTTCCGCGCCCAGGCGCTGGGGGGCATCCGATGCATCGGTGAAGAGAACGTCGGCGATGTCCTGGTTCAGCGTGCGCACGCGGTCGCTGCCTGCCAACCCGAGGCCGCTGAGCTTTTCGGCCAGCGATCCGTAGTCGTGCTGGAAGCGTGGGAAGTGCTTGGCGGCAGCTTTGCTGATCTCCTGCTCCAGGGGGATCACCATGTCACCCACCAGCTCGGTGAGCCGCTCAGCCGCACGACCGAGGGTTTCGATGGACGGACGTTCGTCCCGCAGCGACACACCGATCTGCTTGAAGGAGTTGTTGGTCTTCAGCGCATCGATCGCCTGCTGGCCAGCGGCAGTGACTTCACGGCCGGAGACCTTGAGCTTGATCTCGCCGGCCATCAACATGGCTGCCACGATGTAGCGCGTGGTGTCCGGGGACCAACCGAAAGGATCACTGCTGAAGTCATCGAGCAGGCGCTTGCCATCGACCGTGCCACGCTTGTCGATGTAGTCGCGGATGCTGATCATGGCCTTGTGGTCGGTCTTGAACGACGCGCGCCCAGCCACGGTCTGCACCAAGCCCAGCGGGTCCAGGCTGCTGCCAATGGCAGCGGGGTTGGCCACCTTCAGGAACTTCTCAGCGGTGTCGGTGCCCGCGCGAACCGGGGCTTCCACGTACCGATCGAACACCTGGTCGGCGACGTCCACGAGGAGCTTCTTGGCCGCTTCCAGTAGGTCACCGTCCAGGGCAGATACCGCCGTGGCCTGGCCTCGGAAAACGAAAGAACCCGATTGCAGGGTTTGTTTGATCTTGCTCTGCAGTTGGGTGGCGAGCTTGGCCGCTCGGTCGAGTTGGCCGGAGCAGTAGTCCTTGACCTCCTGGTCGGGCTCGTTGCGGTGCAGCTCGGCGATCCGCTGGCATCGGTAGATCTCGTTGGCCAGGTCGTCGAGATCGGGGTTGGCTCGCGCCAGCAATCCGATGATGTTGCGACCCGCGCGGCTGCGAGAGTCGTCCAGCATCCGGTTCTTGGCGGTGTCGTAGTCGCTGGCCGGCACCAGCTCGACAACGGTCTGGATGGTGTTGCTGTCGCCCGCCAAACTGGTGATCGCGCTCCCGGCCTGGGTCTTCAGCCCGGTGGCCACAGCCATCGTGCCGTGCAGACTCACCCGGGGCAGCGGGTCGAACGATTCGCGCAGCGAGTCGTTGAAGATGCGCCTCACATCCACGGTGCGCAGAGCGATGGCGCCACGCTCCTGCTCGATGTCGCGTAACCGCTCGCTCAGGAAGACCAGGTTCCCATCCTTCTCACCCAGCGGCACATGCACGTCATTGAGCATGTCCTCGACGGCTTTCTTGACGGTGTCGAGCTGCGAGGGCGCGGTGACCGACGGGTGCATCAGACTGGCGACGTTTTGCACCGTCACCGGCAGGTTGCCCAGGATCTGGAGCACGGCCACGGACTTGGCGATGTCTTGGTGAAGCTGCGAGTCCGGGAAACGGATCTGAACCTTGCCGACCGATTGGTGCACGGACGGGAAGGCACGACGGATGTCCTTCTCCAGTTCGTCGTACAGCGTGACGGTGGTGGCCAGCCAGCCCACTGGCTGATCGGCCATGGCCTTGGAGCCGCCTTCGCCTTTCAGAACGTCCTGAATGACCTTGATCGCGGAGCGCAGGCCGATGCCCCCGGTGGACTTGGCCAGGGCGCCCAGCAGGTGCAGCAGGATGTCGAAGTGCGCCGGCAGGAACGGGTAGAGATTGGTGAAGCTCGCCTTGCTGAAATCAGCGTCGTAATACTTGGCGTCTTGCAGCTTGGTGTTGTGCCGCAGCGCCTGGCCGTGGGCGTCGAACAGCTTGCCGAGCTCGGTTTCACCCGCCGGTGACTTGCCCAGCAGGCGCCGGTAGCAGATCTCCTTGATGTCGCTGGACTCGAGGTCGATCTGGATCGGGAATCGGTCCTTGAGCTTGTAGAGCTTGTCCGAGTTCAGCGCTGCACGCGGGTCGTCTTCGGTGAGCGTTTGCTGCGCGGTGGAGATGATCCAGGCCTTGCCGTCACCCAGGCGCTTGAGGTTCTTGGCCAGGCCATCGAGGTTGAGGATCAGGTTGTCACGCGAGGCGACGTACTGACCGACTTCGTCGACGATGAAGATGATGTTCTGCTTGCCGCTCTTCTCGCGGACGATGTCGATCATCTCCTGCACGCGCTGGTCTTCGAACTGGAAGAACCCATCGGTGCTGGACGAGAACGACTTGGCCTCTGGAAAGAGCGCCGGGTACATCTCGTGGGCGATCTTCGGGATCAGCCCATCGATGGCCAGGGGGTTGTTCTGAACGCGGGCCCAGGTCGCGCCGGGCAGTGCCTTGGAGATGCGCTCGTGCAGCTCAGGTGTGCGACCGTCCTTCTCGACCATTCGCTCGAAGGCGGCAACCTTGAGGTTGCGCGAGTAGCCAGCCCATTGCAGCACCTTGAAATACAGGACGGTGGAGACGTCCTCCATCGTGGCGCCGGCGAGCATCTCGCTTGCCAGGTCGAGCATTACCACGGCGGCAGGGAACCGTTGCGCCACTGTGCTCAGTAGCGCCTTGGTCTGCGGCTTGTGCAGGCGATCCTGAAGGTACTTGATGAAAGGGGTGCCGTCGATCGTGCGCTGGTCATCGAAGGCCAGGCCGAGGTACTTGGTGAACGAGCTCTTACCGGAGCCGTAGAAGCCCGAGACCCAGACGCCGATTTCGTTCTCGCCGCCGGACTCCATCGCCAGTTGCATGCGGTCGAGGAGCTTGCGGAACTGCTCCTCGATGCTTTCGGTGACCACATACTCGGAGATCTCAGCCTTGAGGCGGCCTTCTTGCGAAGCGCCGTAGGTGATGACCTTCTCGATGGTGCGGTAGATGTCTTTGCTGGGGTCGAAAAGTGAGCGGATGGTCATGGGTGTGTCCCTGCGTTCTTGGTCTGTTCAGCCGCCGACGTGCACAGAGCGGTAGTTGCCGTCTTCCGGGTAGAAGCCGAGGAACTTCAGCCTCGTCTTACCGGTTCGCACCCCGGGGTAAAGGAAGATCGTCGGCACGTGAAACTTGCCCTGGAGCTGGCTTTCGATGGCACCGATGCGCAAGAAGGGATGCAGCGCCTCCAGATCGGTGACGAGCAGCAGCGCGTTTTGCTGGCCTTCGAGCGGCTGCAGCGCGGCTTCGAGCCTCTTCAGCAACGCGTTGTCGGCGGTCAGGATGTCCGCCAGCGCCTTGTTGGTGCGTGACCAATCCAGGGGCGCAGCCTTGTCCTCCATCACGCAGAGGGACCAGAACGGGTCTTCCTTGAGCAATGTCCATACGTGCTCGGCGATGGAGAAGGTGTGGACATCCCAGCCTTCTTGGTGCAGCTTGGCCACCCAGGCAGGCGTTTGCCGCTTGACCTCGAGGATTTGCTCAGGCGGGAACACCAGGTAGTAGATCGGCTCGAAACTCGCATGACCGAGCTCGCGCCCGTGCCGAATGCGCTCGCGCAGTTCGTCGAAATCAGCCTTGAGCGAGGACATCGCAGAGCGCCTCCATGTCGGGTTGTTTCCAGCTGATACGGATCACATCGCCAGCAGCCTGGACGATGAGCAGCCCCTTCAGCGAGAGTCGTTTGATTTCCTCCAGCACGTCCTCGCGGGCCAGCCCGAAGAGCTGCCAGTCCTCGTGGGTGAGCAAGGCGTTGTCGCCGACGCCAGTGAAGTGAAGGTCGTGTGCGAGATATGCGATCGTTGTTGGGAGCGGTCTGTAGTCTTTTAGTGATCGCCCCGCTGGGCCTGGAGCGCTTAGCAGGCCAAAGTCCGTGCAGCACCCGGTCAGGTAGCGAGCAACACGCTCGATCTGACCTTCCGCCCATCTCGACGGCGTCATGCCCGTATCAATCGCCCGACGAATGAAATCTTCCGGGATCGTTTTGGGTAGGTTTTTCAGCCCGGCGGCGTAACTTGGCCAATACACGTCGCGTACGAAATCGTGAAGGATTAGGTTCGCGCGGCAAGTGTTTAAAAAAGCGAGTTGAGTGAATGCCGCTGAGGAAGTGGTAGTGAGGAACCGCTTCATCGCAATCGCAGGCGGCGGGTTACCGCCGAGGTATCGGCCCGTAAAGCATCTCAGGACGATGTTGTGCAACCGATACGCCGAAACATTTGGAAAGAGCCCGGAGGACAGCGCACGATGATACAAGTCGTTGGCGGAAAGACCGGGCTCCCAAATCCTCAACAAGGATTTCGTCTCGTTGATGAGCCCTAAGCCCATCGCAAGATTGGAGTCATAGGCGCGTGTGGTTTTCACTTCGATGCGACTAGGTAGGGGTACGTCCTGTAGCCGCCTGAAAACGCACCAAGGTACGCGGCTACCAGCTGACCCATCGTTCCAACTGAATGCAGGCCGTCTACCGCACCGAGAAGCTGCGGTCCCTGTCCTGTCGCCGTTGATTTGCCTGATAAATCGCGCAACGCTGATATGGCGTTGTTGCGGTCGCTCATGTTCGCGGTAATGAAATCCGCCAGGCCCGGCTTTTGCGTCGCCTGATGGAGATCTTGCTCAGTTTCCTCCGGCAATCGAAATAGATGGAAACTCCCGACACTCAGGTGCTCGTCATGGACGCGTCGCGCGGCTTCCAGAACGGCTCGATACTGAGCGAGGCGATTGGTCTTCGCGAACACAGGTTCTAAGAAGCCCCGACTCGACGCTTCATAGAACTTGGTCGGCCACCATGCGTACTGCGCTTGTTCTCCTAGATACCCAACGAGGAGTCGAGCCTTCAGGATTCGGTCCAAGCTTGTCGCTACCATAGGCATTTATTGTCTCAAATCACCACGTAACTTGGGCCGCGGGCTTCGTTCGTCTGCTGCCCACGCGCGGCTGCATTATTTGGCGGTAGTGCAACGTAGCACAGGGTCAGTTTCTGACCCTTTCATCTGTCACCCCTCGCCTCCACACCCCCAATAGTGGTACCCGGCGAAGTGCGGGCGGTGCAGTTAGCGCGAGTGCTCCTCGGCGGTGAACCCCGCGGCGGCGAGCAGCGCTGAGATGTCGCGGCCAAGTTGGCAGCCGCCGGCGAGCGGGGTCCAGACGGGGTGCAGGCGCCGCTGTCAGGCTACGAGGTCGGAACAGAAAACGCGCGTCGAAGCCAACGGTAACCAAAAGAGGATGTTGGGTAAGACGTTGAGCAGACTGGGAAAAGGTCCAGTTCTCGCTTTCTATTAGGAATTTGGCGGAGAGAGTGGGATTCGAACCCACGAACACCTTGCGATGTTACTTGACTTCCAATCAAGCGCCTTCGACCGCTCGGCCATCTCTCCGGCGGGCGGATGATATCAATTCACGCGAGAGATT
>Ga0315900_10005733_pt1 | contig 16951 bp, 7 predicted proteins | sample LakEriMetagenome_FD_203521 | JGI IMG/M metagenome (GOLD analysis project Ga0315900, IMG submission 203521) | Freshwater fungal communities from buoy surface, Lake Erie, Ohio, United States - Buoy 12 MA114 | ecosystem: Environmental > Aquatic > Freshwater > Lake > Lake biofilm | place: USA: Lake... | reverse complement strand
CTCACCTGCCAGGCGGTGTTGCGCACATGCGCGGTCTCCTCGCGGAAGGCCACGTCCCCGGAGGCCAGTGCTGCCCGACGCACCGCGCGGTCGCCCAGCAGCTCCAGTCGGCGGCGCCCGTGCCGGTCTTCCAGTTCGGTGATGAGCGCCCGGAGCGCGGGGGTGAGGATGCGGTCCTCGACAGTACCAGTGAGCATGATTGACGCAGGATGACCATCCGTATACGTGGATGAACGGCCCCGGGTTATCGACCAACCGACCGAACGGTTCGGCGGAGGCATGCGGCCCTTCCGTGCCGGCCGCATGCCGGGGTCGTGTACTTTAGCGACCCGCCCGCCGGAACCCCTGCGGGTCCTGTTCCACCTGAAGTCCCACCCGGCATGAGGACAATTGCTTTGATCCCTTTGGCTACCATGCTCGCAGCTCCCGCGACCGCGCAGATGCGCGCCATCCAGTACACCGAGTTCGACCTTGAGAATGGCCTCCATGTCATCCTACATGAGGACCACAGTACGCCCATCGTCGCGGTGAGCGTGATGTACCACGTGGGCAGCAAGAACGAGGAGAAGGACCGCCGCGGCTTCGCCCACTTCTTCGAGCACCTGTTGTTCGAGGGCTCGGCGAACATCGACCGCGGCGAGTTCAGCAAGCACGTGGAGCGTGCCGGCGGCGTGCTTAACGCCAACACCACCGGCGACCGCACCTATTATTATGAGGTGCTGCCCAGCAATCAGCTGGAACTGGGTCTATGGCTGGAGAGCGAGCGCATGCTCCACGCCAAGGTGGACCAGAAGGGCGTGGATACCCAGCGCGAGGTGGTGAAGGAGGAGCGTCGCCAGCGCTACGAGAACCAGCCCTACGGGTCCATCCTCATCGAGGTGCTGAAGCGCGCGTACACCGTGCATCCCTACCAGTGGCCCACCATCGGCTTCATGGAGGACCTGAACGCCGCCAGCGAGGCCGACTACCAGGCCTTCTACAAGAAGTTCTATGTGCCCAACAACGCGGTGCTCGTGGTGGCCGGCGACATCGATCCGGCGGCGGCGCGTGCCTTGGTCACGAAGTACTTCGGGAGCATTCCCAAGGGAGCACCGGTGGAGCAGCCCAAGGTGGTGGAGCCCCCGCTGGAACGCGAGGTGCGCGATGTGATCTACGACCGCATCCAGCTGCCCGCCGTGGTGCAGGGCTACCGGATCCCCGCCAACGGCACACCCGACTACTACGCGGTGGACCTGGTGAACCGCCTGCTCAGCAACGGCAATGCCTCGCGCCTCAACCGTGCGCTGAAGGACGACCAGCAGAAGGCCGTGTACACCGGTGCATTCACACTACCCTTTGAGCAGCCCGGCCTCGCCATCATGTACGCCATCGCCAACGCGGGGGTTGACGTCGGTGAGCTGGAGCGTGCCATGGATGCCGAACTGCACCGCATCCAGAAGGAGGGGGTGGGCCCCGAGGAGTTCGCCAAGCTGCTGGCCCAGTTGGAAACGGAATCCGTGCAGGATAACAGCCGTGTGGCCGGTGTCGCCGGGAATCTGGCCACCGCCTTCATGCTCCTCGGCAGCACCGAGCTCGTGAACAAGGAGCTGAACAACTACCTGGCCCTGACCCCCGAGGACCTCCAGCGGGCCGCACAGACCTACTTCAACACCGACCGGCGCGTGGTGCTCCACTACCTGCCGATGAACCAGAAACCCCAATGATGCGCAGCGCCACCCTTGTCCGCACGACCCTCGCCGGGCTCTGCCTGGCCGGTAGCCTGCTCGCCCCTTCCCGGATGACCGCCCAGATCGACCGCCGCAACCCGCCCCAGCCCGGACCTGCCCCAGCCGTACAGCTCGGCAGCCACACCAGCTTCACCCTTCCCAACGGCATGCGCGTGATCGTGGTGGAGAACCACAAGCTGCCCCTGACCAGTGTGCAGGTGCGCTTCGATATCCCGCCCGTGCGACAGGGCGACAAGACCGGCTACGTCGACCTGATGGGCGATCTGCTCGCCACGGGCACCGCCACCCGCAGCAAGGCCCAGATCGACGAGGCCGTTGAGAAGCTGGGTGGTGCCTTGTACACCAGCAGCGATGGCGCCTACACCGCCGGCCTCAAGAAACACCTGCCCGCCCTGCTCGAGGTGCTCCATGACGTGGTCACCGCGCCTAGCTTCCCCGAGCGGGAGCTGGAGAAGGCCCGCACGCGCTACCGCAGTTCGGTGCAGCAGCGCAAGGACGATCCCGACGCCATTGCCGAGGCCGTGGGACGCGCAGCCACTTACGGCCGGACCCATCCGTATGGTGAGGTGATGAGCGAAAAGACACTGGACAATGTCGCGCTCAAGCACATCCAGGGCTACTACCAGCGCTACTTCCGTCCCGAGAAGGGCTACCTCGTGTTCGTGGGCGACATCACCGTGAAGGAGGCCAAGGACCTGGCGAAGAAGAGCTTCGGTGGCTGGAAACCCGCCATGCCCCCGGTGACCATCGACGACAACGGCAACGAGGTCGTGGAGGGACTGGGCACGGTGGAGGTGCTCCGCGAACCGGTCACTGCCAAGGGCGTGCGTCGCGTGCAGCTGGTGGACCGCCCCGGTTCGGCGCAGTCCGTCATCCGGGTCACCTACCCGCTGAACCTGCAACCCAAGGACAACCGCGCCCTGGCCGCGCAGGTGATGAACACCATCCTGGGCGGAGGCGTGTTCAACGCCCGCCTGATGCAGAACCTGCGCGAGGACAAGGCCTGGACCTACGGGGCCTACTCCAGCCTGGATGCCGATCGATTCAACGGCAGTTTCACGGCCAGCGTCAGCGTGCGCAATGCCGTCACCGACAGCGCCCTCACAGAGATCGTCAAGGAACTGGAGCGGATGCGCACCGAAGGCGTCACCGCCGAGGAGCTCGACCTTGCCAAGAAGTACATGGCCGGCAGCTTCGCGCGGAGCCTGGAGGACCCCCGCACCGTGGCCCGCTTCGCGCTGAACACCTACTTGAACGGTCTGGCCGAGGACCACTACGACACCTACCTGCAGCGCCTGGAGGCCGTGACCGTGGCCGATGTGAAGGCCGCGGCCGAGGCGTTCCTGCAGCCCGATAACGCGGTGCTCTTCGTGGTGGGCGACAAGGAGGAGATCTACCAGAAGCTCGTGCCCCTGAGCCGCGATGTCACCGCCCCGGTGTTCGAGGTGGATGAGAACGGCGAGCCCTGGCACGAGACCCTGACCCCCGTGAGCGACCGCACCGCGGACCAGGTCATCGAGGCCTACCTCGAGGCCATCGGTGGTCGTGCGGCCGCCGCCAAGCTCACCGATGTGAAGCTGGTCTACACCACCACCGTGGGCGGCATGCCGCTCACCATCACCCAGTGGTACGGCGCCGGTGGACGGTTCCGCAGCGAGACGAAGATGGGTGACCAGGTGGTGGGCGAGGAGGTCTTCGATGGCACCCGCGGCCGTCGCAATGGCCCCGAAGGGCCCTACGAGGTGATGGATGCCGAACTGGACGACATGCGCTTCAACGGCCTGCTCGTGCCCGAGCTCGATATCAAGAAGCACATCGACATGATGATCCTGGGCGGCAGCATCGACCTGCAGGGGCGCAACGCCTACAAGCTGGCCATGACCACCCACTCCATGCAGGCCTTGGAGGACTACTTCCACGCCGATACCGGCCTCCGCATCCGCCGGATCGAGCGCAAGTACGCCATGGGCCGCCCCATGACCATCACCACCGACTTCAAGGACCACCGCCAGGTGGGCGGCGTGCTGCTGCCCCACACCATCGAGCAGGGTGGTGGCCCCATGGGCGTGGTGGTGCTCACCCTGAAGGAGGCCACTGTGCTCACCAAGCCCCAGCCGGCCAGCTTCTTCGAGACCGGCCTGCCGCCGGTGGTGGAGGAGGAGTGAGGATCACTGCAACGGCACCACCTCGCCGTTCCTACGCATCCGTTCCGCGGGGAGCGCCTGCTTGAAGATGCGCTCCAGCTCGGTGATGAGCTTGCGGCGCACGAAGGGCCTGCGCACCACCAGGCTCACCTGCCGCACGGGCTCGGGCTCCACGAAGCGGCGCACGTGCGGGTCATCTGGAGCCACGCTCAGCTCGGGCACCAGCGTCATGCCACTGCCCTGTTGCACCAGATGCTTCAGGGTCTCGATACTGCCGCTCTGGTACAGCACATTCTCGTGCCCGGCGGCGCTGGGGCGGTCGCAGAGGCTCAGCGTCTGTTCCCGGAAGCAATGGCCCTCGCCCAGCACCCACAGCGAGCGTCCGTCCAGGTCGCTCCGCTGGATGCGCTTCTTCTTCCTCAAGGGATGGCCCTCGGGCAGGTAGGCCAGGAAGGGTTCGCGGAACAGTGGCACCTCCTCGAACTCCGCATCATCCACCGGCGTCACCAGGATGCCCAGGTCCAGTTCATCGCGCCGCAGGGCCTTCAGGATCCGGCTGGTCTTTCGCTCGTCCACCACCAGTTTCACCTCGGGGTGCCGTTCGGCGAAGCGCGGCAGGAAGAGCGGCAGCACGTAGGGGGCCAGGGTGGGGATGATGCCGATGCGGAAGGTGCCCGACAGCCCCGAGTGCAGCTCCGTCACCAGGGCTTCCAGCTGGCCGGCCTCGCGCAGCACCACCCGCGCCTGGGCGATCACCCGGGCACCCAGCTCCGTGGGCCGCACGGGGTGCGAACGCCGGTCGAAGAGCACCACGTCCAGCTCCTCCTCCAGCTTGCGCACCTGCATGGTGAGCGTCGGCTGGGTCACATGGCAGGCCTCGGCCGCCTTCACGAACTGGCGGTGCTCATCGAGCGCCACCACGTAGAGCAGTTGCTGGAGGGTCATGATCGGCAGGGCCTATCTGCGGACCGAAGGTATCGAGGCCTTCGATGGGTCGCTGGTCGCGGCAGGTAGTCGTGGCGAAAGCAGCCCTCTGATCCTCGGTCAAATGAACGGTCCATCCCATGCTCGATCGTGCAATAACCGGTTGAAAGCGAAGGCGGAAGGACTTTCGCCGGGAGCCCAGATCGCCTACTTTTGCCGCCGGTCCATGCAGGTTTCGATCGGGCTTCATCCTCACGTAACATGCATGGTGTCCCTTTGCGGTCGATGAACACCCTCCTGCGCTCCCTTGCCACCCTGCGTAAAGCTGGGATCGCGCTTCTGTTCCTCCTCGCGGCCAGTGCGAGCGCGCAATACCTCGCCGGCGATTATGGGGCGGTGAACACCGGTCTCTGGAACAGTACCAGCACGTGGAAGGTGTATAACGGCGTGAGCTGGGCCTCCTCACCGGTGGCTGCAGCCGTGCCCAATGCCAACAGCCGGGTCTACATCCTCACGGGCAGCACGGTCACAGCCGCCTTTGGCAGCACCTATTCCTGCGCGGATCTCATCATCGAGCCCGGCGCCAAGCTCTTCAACAACAACACGGGCGGAACGAACCTGTCCTACGTGCAGGTGTACGGCACCACCATCACGGTGGACGGCCAGTTGGGAAATGGTGCCACACTGGACGGCATCAGTTTGGGCATCGATGGCCCCACCGTGTCGTTGAGCGGCACCGGTACGGTGGATGTGGCCCGCATCAGCAAGCGCTCCGCTTTGCATCCCATCACGCTGGCTCCCATCGCCACCACGGATTTCATCATCAGCATGAACGTGAACCTGCGTTTCAGCGCTGGCTCCACCACGATGATGTACAATGCCAGCGGGGCAGCCTCGAACTTCAACGTGACCATCGGTGCAGGGGTGACCGTGGCGCTGCTCGGTGCAGGCGGAACGGGCAACATCGCCATGGACGGACTGAACGGGGGGGATGCGGCCGCGCTGGGTGGCTCGTACACGGTGAACGGCACCCTGCTGATACCGGGCATCCTCTACCTCACCACGAACAATACGAATGTGGCCCAGCAGTGCCGCTTCACCATCAACAACGGCGGTTATGTGCGTGCCGCCCAGTTGAACTCTGCTCCTTCGCTTGCCGCGCTGCATGTACTCACGATCAATGCAGGTGGCACCTTGGAAGTGACCGGCACGCCCACCGCATGGACCGCCTATTCGCCAACAGGGAACACCTTCACACTGAATGCCGCCAGCCAGTTCATCTACAGCGGCGCCGGCGGGCAGGATGTGCGCCCGATACCCGGTGGCTACGGCAGCCTGCGCTTGACCGGTGCCGGCATCAAGGCCCTGAGCGGCGCCACCACGGTGAAGGGCAGCTTGGAGATCAACAACGCCTTCGGGTCACCCGTGCTGGATGTCACCGCCAGCAACTTCGCGGTTAACCTGGCAGGTAATTGGAGCAACTACGCCCAGTCAGGCTTCGAGGAGCGCATGGGCGTGGTCTACTTCAATGGCACGGCCTCCAACCAGTCCATCACCACGCCCGGTGGAGAGATCTTCCGCACTCTTCAGATCGGAAAGAGCGGTCCCAGCCCTACGGTGCAGATGAACAGCAATGTGACCGTGCAGAACACGCTGAACCTGGCCGGTGGTGCAGCATCCCGCCTGGACCTGAACGGTAATCTGCTGACCATCACCAATCCGGCGGGCTCGGCGATCACGGGCGGATTCGGCACCCTGCGCTACATCTTCAGCGAACGCACGGACAATGCCTCCCGTGTGGCCTGGGCCATCGGCACCACCACGGGCGCGCACCTCATCCCCTTCGGAAGGGCCGGTGCCTACATGCCCTTCACCTTCAACCTCACCAGTGGTGATGCCGGCACGGTGACCGTGGCCACCTATGGCACCCCGGCGGACAACCTGCCCTGGCCGGTGACACCCACCACGGTGACCAACCTGGCCAGCACTACGGGCCTCTCGCCCGACAACCGCGATGCTACGGTGGACCGCTTCTGGCAGGTGGATGTGACCGGCACCCCGGTGGCAACGCTGACCTTCGGCTACGCGGCGGCCGAGCTGCCGACATCCCCGTTCAATGATCCGCTGGCCCTCCGCGCCCAGCGCTGGGATGCGCCCACCCAGTCCTGGCAGGGTCAGCTCGAAGGATCGGGGACGGCCTACAACGCCACGGCCAATACGGTGACCACCTTCGGACCCTTCACGCTATCGGCCATCGCTTCGCCGCTGCCCGTGGAGTTGCTCTACTTCGAGGCCAAGCCGGAAGGGGAGGACGTGCGCCTGGAATGGGCCACGGCCACCGAACTGGACAATGCGCTCTTCACGGTGTACCGGAGTGCCGATGGCCGCGACTTCACCCCGTTGCTGAACGTGCCCGGTGCAGGGACCTCCCTCCACGTGCTGGACTACCTGGCCTTTGACCGCGAGCCGCTGGACGGTCTCAACTACTACCGTCTGCGCCAGACCGATCTGGACGGCACCTGGACCGAAAGCGATGTGGTGGTGGTGCGCTTCGACCGTCTCGCTGGAACCCCCACGCTCTATCCGAATCCCGCCACCGACCTCGTGCATCTGATGGGCCTGCCCACCACCGGCGCTGAGCTGCGCGTGGTGGACATGACGGGCCGGGTGGTCTCCACGAGCATCGTTCCGGCCGATCAGGACCGGGTGAGCCTCCCGGTGGCCCAGCTGCCTGCGGGCACCTACCGGGTGCTGGTGACCACCGCCACGGAGGTGCGGAGCCTGCCCTTCGTGCGTCCCTGAGATCGGGGAAAACTCGTGGTTGCTTGGCGCAACTGAGGGGCCTATTTTCGAGGCCCCTTAACATAACCTTGATGTCAACTTCGATCAATGGTAGATCCGCGGAGCCCTGCGGATCACCTTGGCTCGGTTGATTTGCCCCACCAACGCAATCCCCCTTTCGCATGCGATCAATACCTTCCTCTTTGCGAACCCGCTTGAAGGCCATTGTGATGGCCTCCGCGGCATTGGCCCTGCTGCCCACGACACAGGCGCAGTTCAGCTACACCACGGCCGGATCAGCCTACACCCAGAACTTCAATGGATTGGGCACGGCGAACATCACCGCTGCGGGTGGGAACCTGGGTGCTGTTGTGACGGCGGTTAACGGCTGGTACTTCCTGGAGACCGGGACCGGTGCCAACACCACGATGACTGTCGGTACCGGTATCAGTGGCACTGCAGATACATATCATTTCGGGCCGGTCTCCAACACGGAGCGCTCGCTTGGGGGGCTGCAATCCGGCAGTGTCGTGCCCGTCATTGGTTTCTACCTGACCAACAATACCGGCGTTACGCTGAACCAAGTGGCCATCGCGTACACGGGTGAGACGTGGCGTATCGGTGCTGCCGGACGGGCGGATAAGCTCGACTTCCAGTACAGCACCGACGCAACGGCCCTGAACAACGGGACCTGGACGAACTTTGACGCTCTGGACTATGCCAATAGCGCCGCTGCAGCTACTGCGAACGGGTCCATGCTGCAAAGCGCAGGCATCAGCGGCACCATCACCGGTCTGAACATCCCCAACGGGGGCACCCTGTTCATCCGCTGGAACGATTTCAATGCAAGTGGATCCGATGATGGTCTCTCCGTGGACGACTTCAGCCTCACGGCCACCGCTTCGCCGGTGATCACCGTCAACCAGGCCGGCTTCAACGGTGCCTTCGGCAACGTGGTGGTGGGCAACAGCAGCGCGAGCAGCAGCTTCACGGTCTCCGCCAGCAACCTCACCAACGACCTGATCATCACCCCACCCGCCGGAGGCTTTGAGATCCGCACGGGTGTGGCCGCCTTCGCCACCGCACCGATCAACCTGGGCGCGGGCAACGTGGCCACCATCACCATCGATGTGCGCTTCACCCCGGCCGGTGCCGGTGCCCAGTCGGGCGATGTGTCCGTGGCCAGCACGGGCGCCACGGGTGGTGCGCTCATCCCCGTCAGTGGAACGGGCGTGGCCGCTTCGGCCCCCACGCAGCTGGTGGTAACGGCCATCAACGGTGGCAACCCGGTGATCCAGAACAGCCCCTTCAGCATCGCGGTGCAGGCCCAGGATGCGGGCAACGTGCCGCAGAACGTGGCCACGAACACCACCGTCCAGATCAGCCTCATCACCGGTTTCGGCACCTTGGGCGGCACGCTCTCGGGCACCATCACCGCCGGTACCAGCACTGTCACCATCAGCGGCCTCACCTACGACCTTGCAGACCTGGGCGTGGTGCTGGAGGCAGCTGCCACGGCAGGCGATGTACTCACCAGCGGCCAGTCGGCCCCCTTCGATGTGCTGGGGCAGGCCTCCACGCTGGGCTTCACCAACGTGCCCTTCTCCGGCCTGGTGAACACCAACCTCGCCACCTTCCAGGTGCAGGTGCTGCGCGATGACTTCACCGTGGCCACCGAGTTCACCGGTCCGGTCACCCTCAGTGTAAGCACCGGTCCGGGCTTGATCACGGGCACGCTGACCCAGAACGCCGTTGGCGGTGTGGTGACCTTCAGCAACATCCAGTTGAGTGCGGCTGGTAGCTACATCCTGGAGGCCACTTCGGTGGGCCTGACCAGCGGGTTCAGCACCAGCATCGCCATCACCAACGTGGCGAGCATGACGGAGCTGATCTTCCCGCAGTTCGCGGTGAACGGATCCACCACGGGTACCCGCCTGCCCTATGTGTGCCGCCTCCAGTTGAACGACCTGGTGCCGAACGCCACCTACCGCTACTTCACCGGCGCCAGCGACAACCCGGCCCTGGGCACGGGTGTGCCTGCCGGCAACTTCTTCGTGATCAACAACACATCGGATGCGGCAGGGTACATCGTGGGCCAGAGCTCGGCCAAGAGCATGGCCGGTGTGCTCATGGGCGGTGATGAGTTCGTGACCTTCAACCGCTTCGGTGAGTTCACCGCAGATGGCAGCGGCAGCTACACGGGCTGGTTCTCATTCGTGCCTACGGGTAACGCCGCATTCGCAGAAGGCAACAACGTGTACTTCTACGTGAGCCTGAACAACGGCACGGGCGGGACCACGGTGGCCAGTTCGGTGCGCAGCACCAGCACCATCGCCATGATCGCCACCACGGGCAGTGCCCGCGCCGCCTATGGCAACTCCAGCGCCTCCTCCGAGAACATGGTGTTCCTCTACGACAACACGGCCGGGACAGGTCGTCCCCTGTGGGGCACCTGGACCGAGAACGACGGCATCGATCAGACCTACACCACGTGGTACGATGCGGGCGTGGACGGCCAATCCGGCCGTTGGGCGGCCTACCTGCCCACCACGCTGCCCAACGGCGTGCGCCGCATTGAGCAGCGTAGTGTGGTCAACGGCACCCTGGTGAACTGCCCGGGCCTGAGCGCGAATGGCACATGGACCGGAGCCGGCAACACCGTGAACCCCACGGCCGGTGTAACGCCCATTGTCTTCACCACGGGCGATGCCAATTTCAATGCGCCAACCCTCTGGTATGCCGATACGGATGGCGATGGGCTGGGTGATGCCACCATCACGCAGACCGCCTGCACGCAGCCTTCGGGCTTCGTGGCCGTGGCCGGTGATGCATGCCCGGCGGTGAGCGGCACGGTAGGTTCTCCCTGCAACGATGGCAACCCTGCCACCATCAATGACGTGCTCCAGGGTGACTGTTCCTGCCTGGGCCAGAACGTGGACTGCCTCGGTGTACCGGGCGGTACGGCGCTTCCGGGCACCCCCTGCGATGACCTCAACGCCAATACCGGCAATGACACCTGGGACAATAGTTGCAACTGTGTGGGCCAGCAGATTGACTGTCTCGGTGTACCGGGAGGTGCTGCACTTCCAGGCAGTACCTGCGACGATGGCAACCCGGCAACGGGTAACGACACCTGGAACAATGCATGCGCCTGCGTTGGTCAGTTGATCGATTGCCTGGGAGTTCCGGGCGGCTCCGCACTGCCCAATACGCCGTGCAGCGACGGGAACCCCGCCACCATCAATGATGCCTGGAACAACGCCTGCGCGTGTGTGGGTACTCCGGTGACCTATGGTGTGGGCAATGTGGTGGTGCTACAGGTGGGCAATGGAACGGGCAGCCTGGCCAATACGGGCAACCCGATCGTGCTGCGCGAGTTCACCCCCACGGGCACAAACACTTTCGATCTGGCCATCCCCTCCTCGGGCGCTGACCCCTTGGTATTGGGCGGCACATCCACTTCCGAAGGTCTCCTTTCGCGCTCCAGCAACCGTCGCGAACTGGTTTTCGCTGGATACGCCCAGGTCCTGCCTGGCGCCAGCAGCCTGTCGAGCTCCACCTCCGCCACGGTGAATCGCGCGGTGGGCACGGTGAACGCCAGTGCTGTCTTCACCCGTGAGGCCGTGTCCTCCACCTTCTTCAGCGGGGGCAACCCGCGCGCGGCGGGCGGTGATGGCACCAACTACTGGGGAGCCGGCTCCAACACGGGCGTCGTGTACTACGGCCCCGGCGATCCGGCCATTGTGAGCACCACGCTCACCAACAACCGCAGCACCGAGGTCTACAACGGCCAGCTCTACTTCAGCACCGGTTCCGGCGCCACGCGCGGCATCTGGGCCGTAGGCACGGGTCTGCCCACCGGCACGGGCACCGCCAGCACCAACGTGATCAACACGGGCGGCTCGTCGAGCCCCTATGAGTTCGTGTTCAACGCCGCTGGGACCACCTGCTACATCGCCGATGACCGCACCGTGGCCACGGGTGGCGGCATCCAGCGCTGGGACCTCGTGGGTGGTGTGTGGACGCTGAGCTACACCCTGGGCACCGGCACGAACGGAGCGCGCGGGTTGGATGTCGACTTCAGTCAGGTGACCCCGGTGGTCTATGCCATCACGGCCGATTCACCTGCCAGGTTGGTGAAATTCAGCGATACCGGCGCGGCCAGTGCATTGGTTACACTGGCGACCGCTGCCACGAACACCGCCTTCCGCGGGGTGGCCCTCGCTCCGCAGGATTGCGATCCCCCCGTGGTGAACGTGACCACCAACAGCCCGATCTGCGCAGGTGAAGTACTGAACCTGTCCGCGACCGCGACAGGTGTGGCGCCTCTGAGTTACGCATGGTTCGGACCGTCCGGGACCTTCAGCCCCAATGCTGCCAGCATCACCGTTACGGGGGCCTCCACCGGTACCATCTTCGTTACGGTCTCGAGCGGCTGTGGAAGCACCACGGTTCCCGTCAACGTGGTCGTCAACCCGGCCCCGACCGCAGCCACCGTTGACGGTGCGCAGACCATCTGCGTGGCAGGCACCACCGCCTCCCTGGGCGGCAACACCCCCACGGTAGGCACCGGTGCGTGGAGCATTGTGAGCGGCGGTACGGGCACCTTCAGCAATGCCAGTGCGGGCAACAGCACCTTCACACACACGGGTGGTGCGGGCCCCGTGGTGCTGCGTTGGACCATCACGAGCAATGCGCCCTGCCCATCATCCTCAGCGGATGTGAGTGTGAACGTGAACGAGCCGCCGACCACGGCCACCGTCGGCGGTGCGCAAACGATCTGCCCCAACACCGCGACCCTGGACCTGGGCGGCAACACCCCCACGGTGGGAACTGGTACGTGGAGCATCGTGAGCGGCGGTACGGGTACCTTCAGCGATGCGAGCGCGGGCAACAGCACCTTCACCCACACGGGTGGTGCGGGTCCCATCGTACTGCGCTGGACCATCACGAGCCTGGCACCCTGCGCGCCGAGCACGGCCGATGTGACAGTGACCCTGAACACCACCGACACCGATGGCGATGGCGTGATCGACTGCGTGGACAACTGCCCGAACCTGTTCGGTCAGATCGGCCAGGCCTGTAATGCAGGACCGGGCTTCGTGATCGGCACGATCAACAGCAACTGCGAGTGCATCGGCCAGGTGTGCACCACCAACCTGGTGCTGGACTTCCAGACCGATGCGAACCCCCAGCAGATCAGCTGGGAACTGCGCGGCCAGGGCACCAACATCCTGGCCCAGAGCGGCAGCGGCCTGCCTGCGCCCAACGCGTTCATCTCGGTGAACACCTGTCTGCCCAACGGCTGCTACTACCTGCGTGTGCTGGACAGCGGTGGAGATGGTATCCTCAACGGCGGTGGTTACATCCTGCGCACGGCAGGCAACCCCGGACAGCGGATCATTGACAACCGCAATAACTTCACCACGGGCAGCGTGAGCGCAGTGATCGGTAACGGCGGCTTCTGCCTGCCCTTGGGCACCGACCGCCTGATCTTCACCAGCTGCGACAAGCTGGACTGGGTGAACAACCAGTTCATCGTGGCGGCTGAGAACCCTGCTGTTAGCGCGCAGTGGCAGGTGGGCAACCAGACGGACGACGGCTATCAGTTCTGGTGGTTCGACCCGAACGGCACCTACGGCTACATCAAGTTCCGCAGCCACGCCACCAGCGATGGCTTCGGCACGGGTGCCACACGTGCATGCCACGCCCGCATCAACAACTGGAGCCCGAACCAGATCCCGGCGAACGTGCTGATGAACGTGAAGGTGCGCGGCCGTGTGAACGGCAGCAATCTGCCCTGGGGCCCTGTGTGCCGCTTCAAGATCGATCCGGTGCGTGCGGCGTGCCCGCTCACCAAGCTGATGGACATCCCGGGCAACGCGAACTTCAGCTGCGGTGTGATCCGCGCCTGGGGCAGTGGTGCAGCGAACAAGGTGGTGGCCCGTCCGGTGGAGGGCGCCACGCAGTACCAGTTCCGCTGGACGAACGGAGAGATACCCAATGGCGTGGTGCGCACGACGACCACTCCCTTGCTCCAGCTCAACTGGACGCCCGCACTGCCCAACGGCACTTATCAGGTGCAGGTGCGCGCCTTCAAGAACGGAGCGTGGTGCGTGACGAGCCTGCCCTGGGGCGATGTGTGCAACGTGACGATCACGGGCAGCCCGAACGCGATGCTGCTGGACGGTGGCAACGGACAGGATGCGGATGCGATGTCGGTCACAGCGAGCGTAGCGAAGCTGTTCCCCAACCCGAACAACGGTGAGCAGCTCACGGTGAGCCTGAGCGCTGTTGAAGCGGGTGTGGGCACGGTCGCGGTGGACATCTTCGACCTGAACGGTGCCCGCGTGAGCGCACAAGTGATCGCGGTGAACGACGGCATGGTGTACCAGGTGGTGGACGTGGCCGGCTTGGCCGATGGCCTCTACATGGTGAACATCACGGCCGGCAGCCAGCGCTACACCGAGCGCCTGGTGATCGCCAAGTGATCGGCTGAACACGGAAATGCGGATGCCCCGCTCACTGCTGAAGTGAGCGGGGCGTTCTGCTCATGATCGATCGGCAACGGAACCCAGGCGCTCAATCGAAATGGAGCAGCCGTAGATCGCGTTGGTACCCACCGGCCCGAACTTGGAGCACGTACAGCCCCGCTGAAAGACCAGATGGTTGGAGCATCCGAGGTCCTGTTGAAGCAAGGTTCTCCGAGCGATGTACGATACGTCCGACAGCGTCGCGCAATTCCAGTTGCACAGGCTGTCCGGCAGGCAGACCGTCGATGGTGATCGACCCTTGGAACGGATTCGGATAAGCGGTCACCGATCGAAGTGGATCGAGCTCCTTTGCGGAAAGCAGGATGGTGACCGTTGCACAGGCTTCATTGTCCACGCGCTGAGCATCCAGCCTGTTGTTGGCACTTGCCACCCAGAGGCAGACCTCGCGTTCCACTTCGGTCAAGCCGGTGTCCACATAGGCGGTCAGGTAGAACGGGCCTTGTGTGATCCACACGCTGTCGCCGGGGGGCAGCACCAGGTCGTTCAACGGATAGCTGGCACCAGCAGGTCCGCAGATACCCCAGGGCAGGTACTGGTTCAGCGTGGCACGCGTCACCGGGTCCGCTCCGTGGTTCACCACCCACGCACCTGCATGGAACGTACCATTCACATAATTGATCAGGGTGTTCGGATACACCGTGTAGCTCAGGTCGATGGGGGAGACACCGCGCAAAGCGATGTCAGGCATGCTGGTGGGAAGGAGTCCTTCCACTGAAAAGGTCCGCACAGCTGCACCGACGGCCCCGCAATTGAACCAGCCGGCAGTGAAGGCAGTGCCATCCGCCACCAAGCTGGTCAGTGGTCCATAACCATCCGGATGCCCGATGACATGGGTGGCGAGCACGTTCAGGTCTTCATCGAGCACATGGAGGAGGCTGTCGTCGATCACGTGGAACCGACCGTCCTCCCACGTGATGGAGCGATGGCTGCCGTCACTAGGGAGATCGAGCGCCACCAACGGTCCCACTTGTTGCAATGCGGCGTCGAACCGCATCACGCCCGTCTGGCCCACGGCCACATAGCCCCCGTCGGGGTGCCCGGCCACATCGAACAGGACCGCATCGGTCCAACTGCCTTCCGCAGCACCTTGCTGGTCGAAGCGCTGAAGGCCCGCGTACCCGGCCAACAGGAAATGGCTGTCCACGGTGCGCATGGAGCGGGCGTAGGACCATCCGGTCTGCACCCAGGTGAGACTGTCGCCATCGAGCGCTGTGATGAGCAGGCCATCGCTCATGGGCAACATGATCGTGCTGTCCCCCACGGCCATGAGGTTGAACTCCGTCCATCCGTCCTCCCCTCCATAGGTGCGGCTCCAGAGGGGGGCGCCATCGTGCCAGGCCATCAACAGGCCCAGGAAGGGGCCGAAGTCACAGCCGAAGGACGTGGTGCCGGCGACCAGGAACGTGTCCGTGCCCAATTCCGCGATGCACGAGAATTGCGTGAGTTCGTGCCCGGGGAAGGCGTAACCGTGCTCTTCCAGCGTTTCCCCCGTGGTCGACAAGCGCACCAGGACCGCAGTGCTGAAGAAGGAGTTGTTGATCGGCCGATGCCCCACCACCATCCAGTTCCCGGCGCTGGTGAAGGTCGCGCCGGTATAGCGGCCTTCCAGTCCCGGTTGGTGCACCAGATCAAAGACCTGCGCCTGCGACACGAGGGCCAGACCGCAGAAGAGCAGAAGCCATGTACGCCTCCTGTTCATCATTCACAGGACAAGGTAGCGCACTCGTATGCTGCCCGATCGCGCCACCTTGTGGATCTTTGCTCCGATCCTCATATGGCATGCTCGGCCTTCAACTTCCCACCGATCCCCGCTGGGCGGAGCTCGTTCGCCAGGACCTGCCCGAACTGCTCACCGACCACGCCTGGTGCGAGCAGAAGGCCGCCAGCAATGCCATCAGTATGATCGTGCGCTATCCCGAGCTCAGCGAACTGGTCACCGAGCTGACCCGGATAGCCCAGGAGGAATTGGAACACTTCGGTCAGGTGGTGGACCGCATTCATGCACGCGGTTGGACCTTGGGCCCCGAGCGCAAGGACCATTACGTGAACGAGCTGATGCAGTTCCTGCGCAAGGAGGGCAGCCGTGAAGAACGCCTGGTGGACCGCCTGCTCTTCAGCGCCATGATCGAGGCGCGGAGCTGTGAGCGCTTCAAGTTGCTCACCGAGGAATGCGAGGACCCCGAGCTACGGTCGTTCTACCGCGAACTGATGGTGAGCGAGGCGGGGCATTACACCACCTTCATCGGGTTCGCGCGTCGCTATGGCGGCCGGGTGGACGTGGATGCCCGCTGGGCAGCCTTCCTGGCCTACGAGGCGGACGTGGTGGCCCGTTATGCGAAGGCCCCCACCATGCACGGGTGATGCCGATCAGAAGATCAGATGATCAGACTATGGAATGCACGTTCAGATCCATGGCATCAGGTGGCTGATAGCTCAATGTTTCGTTCTTATTGACCTAACGCCTGCTTCCAGCGCGTGCCGATCGACACTGCGGCATGATCCCGGCTTTCGCGCGGCAGCGGAACAGAGCAAGTGTCTTTTTCCGCAGCCGATCCTCTGATCCCTCTCCCGACCTTTGCGCCATGTCCAACGAGATCACGGCCACCATCCTGTCCATCGGCGACGAACTGTTGATCGGCCAGACCATCAACACCAACGCCGGCTGGATGGGCAGCCAGCTCGCCCTGATCGGCATCCGCGTGCGGCGCGTGCTCACCATCGGTGACGACCGCGACCAGATCCTGGACGCCCTCGCCAAGGCTGACACCGATGTGATGCTCATCACCGGCGGACTGGGTCCCACCAAGGACGACATCACCAA
>Ga0315900_10005731_pt1 | contig 16955 bp, 10 predicted proteins | sample LakEriMetagenome_FD_203521 | JGI IMG/M metagenome (GOLD analysis project Ga0315900, IMG submission 203521) | Freshwater fungal communities from buoy surface, Lake Erie, Ohio, United States - Buoy 12 MA114 | ecosystem: Environmental > Aquatic > Freshwater > Lake > Lake biofilm | place: USA: Lake... | reverse complement strand
ACCGGAAGCATGCCCGCGATACAGGTAATCCCGAACCAAAAGAAGGGCTCCGGAACCCCAATGATCCAATATCCGATCAATCCTATCACTCCTTGCGTGAGGGCAACCACCGGAATGCCGACCGCATTAGCTACCACCATGGTATGAACTTCTTTTTCGAGCAGCCCGGTATTCTCATCTTTAAATGGGCTATACGCCAACAACACTTTCTCTAGTGCATCTCCATTTACAAATAAGAAATAAAGGATAAAATAGAGAAAGAAGGTAGTAGATACGGTATTAAAGGTGGCTCCCAATAGTTGAGGAAGTAATCCGGCCAGCCAATTGCCGAGCTTACTTATATTATCATCGCTGACCAAGGTTATGGTATAACGCTGCTCTATCTCGGCAGCCAGCTGTTGCAATGAAGTTACCAGTTCGCCCGAATGTTGCAACCCGTACGCGATCTTTCCGGAGAGCATTTGCACCAATAAGTAAACAGGAAAAAGAATAGCGATGAGCGAAACGAACATCAATAAAGTGGCCGCCGCTCCTCTTTTCCACTTGCGTTTGTCGGTCAAATAATTATACTGCTTGCGAAGTAAAATGTAGAGCGTAAGGGCGCCCAGTAAGGCCGGAAAAAAAGAATAGAGCTGATAGAACAACACAATACCGATGAACAGAATCAAAGCAATTAAAAAAAGTTGCCGCAGCCGGTTCGTGTCGATCGCATTATTCATAGTCTTAAAAATAAAAAAAATTATACAGCTCGCAATCGACTCGCGGCCTGCTCAAGGGTCTCTAGTTTTTTGGCAAAACAGAAGCGTAATACCTTGTTATCTTTTCCATCGGCATAAAAGGCCGAGACAGGAATCGGAGTAACCCCAGCCTCGCGCGTAAGTCGAATGGCAAAATCGCTGTCATTCTCTTGACTAATACGGTCGTAAGTAGCCAATATAAAGTAACTGCCATAGCTAGGCAAGAGATCGAACCGAGACTCTTTCATTAACGCTATAAAGGCATCGCGTCGGGCTTGCATATCTTGCCCCAGCCGCAAATAGGCCTCTCGTTCTTGTAAAAAAGTAGCCAGCGCTACCTGTACCGGCGTAGGACAACTAAAGCAATTATACTGATGGATCTTTCGAAACTCCCGCATCAGATCAGGAGGAGACACGACATATCCCAATTTCCAGCCCGTACAGTTGTACACTTTCCCAAACGAAAAACAGACAAAACTTCGCGAGAGCAGATCGGGATAACGAAGGATGGAGCAGTGCTGACGTCCGTCAAAGATGAGATGCTCGTAGACCTCATCACTAATGATGATAATATCAGTACCCTCGACCAGCGAACGAAGCGAGGCGATATCCGATTCGGACCAGACCGCTCCGGTAGGATTATGCGGTGTGTTGATCAAAATAGCCCGTGTCTTACGGCTAATAGCGTCTTTTACTTGTTGCCAATCTATAGTATACTGCGGGTGTACCAGCGAAATCCGAACCGCTTTGGCTCCATTTAATTCGATGGCGGGAATATAACTATCATAGGCCGGTTCGAACACGATCACCTCATCGCCGGGTTGTAAAATAGTAGTAAAGGCCGTGTACAACGCGTAGGTGCCCCCGGGTGTAATGGTGATATCCGTATCGGGATCAACAGTCGTTTGATATAGAAAAGAGATCTTTTCGGCGATCGATTCTCGTAGCGGTAACCACCCCGCCATGGGAGCGTATTGGTTATAGTGGTCATTCATGGCCTTAGTGACCAGCCCGATCAGTTCTGCGCTCATTGGAAAATCCGGAAAGCCCTGACCCAAATTGATGGCCTTATGCTCTAAGGCCAGCGCACTCATGGTCGTAAATATCGAAGTACCGACCGCCGGTAATTTTGATACTACTCTCATAGATATTGATCGCCCATATTTCGTTTGACCTCGGCAACGTATTCTTTTATCTGCTGCTCTTTTTCTTTTTTACAGATCAGGAGCGCATCGGGTGTATCGACAATTATGTAGTCACGAAGACCTTGTAATAAGACCAGCTTGTTATCAGGAACGTGCACCATGCAATTATTGGCATCCACCACCATTACTTGTTTTCCCACCACCGCATTGCCAAAATAATCCTTCTCCATATTGTCCCAGGCACTGTTCCAAGTACCCAGGTCGCTCCAGCCAAAATCGGCCGGAATGACGTAGACATTACTTGCCTTTTCCATAACACCCACATCAATGGAGGTATTGGTACAAAGCGGGTAGATCTTTTCGATCGCTTTTTGCTCACCTTCCGTATTAAAATGTGTACGCTCTGCAGCAAAGACCTCGAATACTTCGGGCAAGTGTTTCTCCAATGCCTCCAGAATGGCCGAGACCTTCCAGGTAAATATGCCTGCGTTCCATAAAAAATCGCCGCTGGCAATAAAAGCCCGGGCGATCTCTTCACTTGGCTTTTCGGTAAAGGTCTTCACCTTGAACACCTCGGGAGCTACCGTGTTCATTTCGTGCTGTATGTAGCCATACCCCGTGTTGGGATGAGAAGGTTTGATACCGATGGTAACGAGCGCGTTGTTTTGCTCCACGAACTGGAGTGCGGTTTGTGCCGTCGTTACGAATTGAGTGGTCTCTGTAACCAAATGGTCGGCCGGTGCAGCGATCATGACCGCATCGGGATTGATCGTTTGTAGCTTAAAGGCAATGTAAGCAATACAAGCTGCTGTATTCTTTCGGGAGGGTTCCGCCAAGATATTTTCGGGCGGAAGATCGGGGAGTTGTTTTTTTACGATCGATACATACTCGGCAGAAGTAACAACAAATACGTTTTCGGGAGGAACCACCTTGCTATAGCGATCATAGCTTTGTTGAATCAGTGTACGTCCCAGTCCAAGAATATCCAAGAACTGCTTAGGATAGCTACTGCGGCTCATCGGCCAAAACCGACTGCCGATACCCCCTGCCATAATTGCGACGTAATGATTTGAATTCATAGGGTACGGTTAGATAAGGCCTTCGCGCATCAGATCGTGAATATGCAAAATGCCCTTGTAGTTTTTTTGGTCGGCCACCACTAATTGAGAAATATGATGGCGGGTTAGAACATCGAGGGCCACTACCGCTAATTCCTCGGGATGAATGACGCGAGGAGAGGGCGTCATGATATCTGCAGCCGTCAGCGAATCGATAGGTGTTCCTTTCTCGAGCATCCGTCGAAGATCCCCATCGGTAACAATGCCCAGCACTTCTTGCTTTTCGTCTGTCACGACCGTAACGCCTAAGCGACCGGTGGTCATCGATACGATCACCTCACGAATGCTGTGGGAGGGTCCGATCTGTGGCATGGCATTCTTCGACGAAAGATCACCCACGCGCAGATATAATTTTTTTCCTAATGCCCCACCCGGATGATAGCGGGCAAAATCGTCGGAATTGAATCCTTTCAATTCCATCAAACAAACCGCTAAGGCATCTCCCATCACCAACTGCGCGGTCGTACTGCTGGTAGGAGCCAGATTATTAGGACAAGCCTCTGCCTCAACGGTCGTATTCAGTATACAAGTAGCCTCTTGAGCAAGAGAAGAAGTTATGTTACCTACAATCGCGATCAGCGGGTTTCCAAAATTGCGAATAAGCGGAAGCAATACCCTTATCTCGGGACTCTCTCCGCTCTTACTAATGATGATCACGACATCTTCGGGTCTGATCATCCCCAGATCTCCATGCGTGGCATCGGCAGCATGCATAAATAAAGAAGGGGTACCCGTAGAATTAAAGGTAGCCACCAGCTTTTGAGCAATCACGGCACTTTTACCGATACCACTGACCACCACCCGGCCCTTGCAATCTGCCATAAGCCGAACCGCATTCTCAAAATCGTTATTGATGGAACCACGAAGTGCCTGAATGGAACGTGCCTCAAGATCAATAGTCTGAAGGGCAATTTGTTTAACCGATGCATTCATGAAATGGGGGCTTCAAAAGCTAACAGTTGTTAGCTTTAATGTGAAGACGTAACAAATTTACTTCATTTATACTCATCGTGGCCCAGCCGATGAGATCGGTATATAAATCATATTTAACTAATTGGTTATCAACTGAATTCATCTTTTTTATAAGATTTGAATAAAAAAGTTAAACAAGCATGGAATTATGTTGTTTTAATCGGGCAGACCCTCACCTAAAAAGAGTACCTTAAGAGAATTAATGGGAACCATCGCCAAGAAGAAAGTACCTGCTCGCTCTGTTTCAAAACGGTTCGACCTGCACGAAGCCCTTCAGCACTATTTTGGGTTTTCTTCCTTTAAGGGGACCCAAGAAAAAGCCATAGAGAGTCTGCTAGCCGGACGTGACACGTTCGTCATCATGCCCACCGGGGGTGGCAAGAGTCTTTGCTATCAGCTGCCCGCATTGGTAAGTGAAGGGGTAGCCATCATAGTATCGCCCCTGATCGCGCTAATGAAGAACCAGGTCGACCTCATCAGAGGCTACAGCAGCAGTGACGATGTGGCGCACTTTCTTAATTCGACCCTCAGTAAAAAAGAGATCCGCGAAGTACACGACGACCTGGCCAGTGGAAAGACCAAGATGCTGTACGTAGCCCCCGAAACACTCACCAAGCAAGAGAATCTCTCGATCTTTTCCGATCTGACCATTTCGTTTTTTGCCGTAGATGAGGCACACTGTATCTCTGAGTGGGGCCACGACTTTAGGCCCGAGTACCGCCGGCTGCGCGAAATGATGACCCAGATAAATCCGGATGTGCCGATGATAGCGCTCACGGCTACAGCCACGCCCAAAGTACAAAGCGATATCGTCAAGAACCTCGAGCTACGCGATCCCCACGTATACTTATCGTCTTTCAATCGGCATAACCTTTATTACGAGGTACTGCCCAAGATCAAAAAAGCCCAGACCGAAGAGAATATCGTTCGTTTTATTAAGGGGATGAAAAAGAAAAGCGGTATTATCTATACTCTCAACCGCAAGACCACCGAAGAGCTGGCCGATATTTTGATGGCCAATGGGATCAAGGCCGTAGCCTATCATGCCGGTCTGGATGCCAAGGTGCGCGCAGAACGACAAGATCAATTCTTGGGTGAGGACGTACAAGTTATTTGTGCCACCATCGCCTTTGGAATGGGAATCGACAAACCCGATATACGGTTTGTGATACACTACAATATTCCAAAAAGTATAGAGAATTATTATCAAGAGACCGGACGAGCCGGACGTGACGGACTAGAGGGAAAATGTATTTTGTACTACTCGCACAAAGATGTATCGAAACTCGAACACCTGATGCGTGATAAACCGCTCAGTGAACGAGAGGTAGGCGCTCAGCTGATCAACGAGACCGTATCGTTTGCCGAGACCGGTGTATGTCGTCGAAAAGTACTGATGAACTATTTTGGTGAATGGTACGATCAAGAGAACTGTGGTGCATGTGACAACTGTAAACATCCTAAAGAAAAGATAGAAGCCAAAGAAGAGGCCGTATTGGCCATGAAAGCCATCGAAGAACTGGACGAACGCTTTGCTACCGACTATGTGGTCGATATCATCTGTGGCAAGTTAACGCCGCAGATCACCATGTTCCGTCACGAGGGGCTTACTGCTTTTGCCAGTGGAAATGACAAGGATCCGTTCTTTTGGCAATCACTGCTTCGGCAATTGATCCTCGAAGGATTGTTGGCGAAAGATATAGAGGAGTATGGTGTATTAAAGATCACCAAGAAAGGCGCCTCCTTCTTAAAGAAACCAAAGTCATTCTCTATTGTACTGAATAAACTCTACGAAGAAGCCGATGCCGATGACGATTGGGAAGTAGCCGAAGAGACCGAAACCGTGGCCATGGACGAAGTATTGTTAAAACAGCTTGTGGAATTAAGAGCGCAAGAGGCTAAGAAAAAAGGATTACCTCCCTTCGTGATATTTTTAGAGAACTCGTTGCAAGATATGGCCACCATGTATCCGATCTCGCTCGAAGGACTTGAAAAATGCCAGGGCGTCAGTAAGGGCAAGGCCATCAAATACGGAAAACCCTTTGTAGAGTTGATCGCTGCCTATGTTGAGGAGCACCAGATCGAACGCCCCGACGATTTTGTCATGAAGAGCGTGGTGAATAAAAGTGGTGATAAGGTCTACATTATACAAAACACCGATAAAAAAGTACCGCTCGAGACCATCGCCAAGAACAAAGGATGGCGTATGGATGAGATGCTCGAGGAGATCGAGACCATTGCGGCCAGTGGTACCCGCTTAAATCTAGACTATGCGATCGACGAAATGATAGATCGCGAGGAACAAGAAGAGATCATGGACTATTTTAAAAGCTGCGAAACTTCTTCTTTACAAGTAGCCCAAGAAGAATTGGCCGAGTTTGACTTTACTTGGGAACAGCTTAAGATCATGCGTATCAAATTCTTGATCAAGTACGGCCTTTGATCGAGAATAGTGAACATTCTCCAACGACAGTGATACACCTGCTTATTGGTAGATCTTCGATTTTAGCAGGGCTCTTTCCGCTTCAGCAACATTTGAAAATAAATTCAGGGGAGAACCATTGGCGGTAGACTCGATCTCGAGCGCACTGACAGAGATCAAATAATCTCTCCAGGCGTTTTTATTGGATGCGGAATAAAGACGATTATCGTTGGGCATACTCACGCAGAGCACTGTTGCGTTTCTGGTCATGCGAGCCAGATCGCCATTGCCTTTAGGAATAACCACGATCACTTTCCAAACTTTAGCAGGAACTCTTACCCTGCCATTATCTATGGAAGTGAAAGCACCGTTGCTACCGACGCCACCACTATTTCCGTAATTACCCATAAAGACCCAAGCCTCATTAGCCGTGCCAACCAACGTTGAGCGGGTAAAATCCTCTAATCCCGACCAGGGACCCTGATTGAGCATGGGCGCCTGAGGGATCATATTGGTCATAAAAAAAGTGGAAGAATTAGCCGCTACCGAACTGGTTCGGTCGGCAGAGGGGCAATTATGGCCGCGGTCAAACCCCGAACCCGAGTAGCTAGTACTGGCGACCCGATACCAGGCGCTAGGTAATGTGTTATCTGATCTAAAATCATCTTGACGAGAGGTAGAACCCAAGTCTTCGCTTTGTAGATGCCAGGCTACCCAGTTAGGGGTACCCATAGCACTATTATAACTTAGTTTATAGTAAACATAATCCTTAAGGTAGTTGGTTGTAAAAGTAGGATTGGTTTGGGCGTTACTGGGATTGCCCGGTAATAAATGATCGTTGTCTGCCAACGTAATGACCGGTGGATTGCCCGAATCATTATCCGGAATATCTTTTTTACAAGAAACTAATACTACAAGAGAAAAAAACAGGGAGGACAGAAGAATTTTCCGCATCAGGTTGAGATTTGCGGAACAAAAGTAAGGGGAAATTCACTTAAGAAGGCCGTTAAGTAACGGAGTGACTACTTGTATTTTTCTCTCACCGCGTCAACCGATAAATGAATACCGCTGCCCGCTGGGTAAGTTTTGGATACTCATACAAGTTAATGGTTTCGCCGGGTGCATGTGCTCCGCGTCCACTAGCCCCAAGTCCATCCAAACAATCCAGGTACTGCGCCACGTAAGATATATCACCGGCACCGCGACTACCGGGATTTCCCGGATTGACCTTGCCAAATCCCAATGCCATGCTAACATCGCTTAACTGAGCTGCAAGTTTGGTATTGCCCTCAGTAGGAGGCATCGAAGGAATACCATCCACAAAACCGATCGAAGCCTTGGTACCAGGCAATGACTGCGCTACGATCTCGCGCATTACGGCACGAGCATTTTCTTTTTGTTGCTCACTGATAAAACGAAGGTCGCCGTTAGCGTATGTGCGCGGAGAGATGATATTGGTCTTACCCGACACTGTGCCTTGTTGCGCTTCTTCGTTATAGTTTACCTCCGATCCACCCACAATAAGACCCGGATTAAAGGTCAGGTATTGTTCTTTGCTCAATCGCTCACGAAAACTATTGATAATACGTGCAGCCTCATAAATGGAGCCATAACCCGCCGTTCCAAAGACTCCCGAGGAGTGTGCCTGCTTTCCTTCTACCTCTAAGCGCCATCCGCTGGCTCCTCTGCGAGCTGTCGCGATGGTGTTCATACCGGATGCTGTCTCAAAAGCCAGTGCAATATCATGTTCCTTAGCACGAGCAATAAAATCACCTCGCGCTATTTCGCGCGGGTATCCTGCGTTCTCCTCATCGCCCGTCATATATACCGTAATGGTCGTCTTGTCTAATAAGTTATGTTGATGTAGCGCCTTGAGTGCAGCAATGATCATTACATCTCCTCCTTTCATATCATTGATACCTTGCCCGGTAGCTGTACTATCATTTAGTTTAGTAAACGGATTAGGGGGCATATCGGGTTCAAACACGGTATCAAGATGCCCAATCAAAAAAAGTTTTTTTCCTTGCGACCCTTTGCGATAAGCTACCAGATGTCCGGCTCGCTGCATAGAATCAGGTAAACTGACCCATTCGACCGTAAAGCCAAGGGCCCGCAGCTCTTTAGCGTAGATTTCACCGACCGCACGAACACCTTTTATATTATAGGTTCCACTATTGATATTGACCGATTGCTGGAGTAAGTCTAACGTTGCCTTCCAATGTTCCTCGACAGCCTTACCGATCTTGGCCTCAATGGCATTGAGTTGCGTTTGCGCAGATACTATACTAGTAGTGCAAAGAATAGCACTAAAGAGAATTACGACAACCCGATTACAAGATGATTTTCTCATTTGCAAATTTTTAAAGTACCTTACTGACTACCAAAATAATACTATTTATTGGGATGAGGTTGCCGCAACAACATGTAAAGAGCATAGTGGGTTTTCTGCTCCATAGTTCGCTATTGCTTTTATCTATTATAGAGACTTCGGCTCAACAAGTCGTTTTTACCGCCGGAGAAAAGGGATACGCCAGTTTTCGAATTCCAGCCATTGTTAAAGCCCCCAATGGCGATCTGCTCGCCATAGGTGAGGGAAGGGTTCGCCATGCCGGCGACTTTGGAAATATCGATCTGGTAATGAAACGCAGCAGTGATAATGGAAACACCTGGTCTTCGCTAGAGGTGATCGTAGATGCCGATTCGCTGCAAGCCGGTAATCCGGCACCCGTCGTTGACCGCTTAGACCCCGCTTATCCACAGGGCAGGATCTTTTTGTTCTACAACACCGGGAACAACCATGAAAACGAAGTTCGCAAAGCAAAAGGCAGTCGACAGGTTTGGTACATCACGTCCATTGACCAGGGTCGATCATGGTCGGCTCCCGTCAATATCACCGGTCAAGTGCATCGGCAAGGAGCACCCGATGACTGGCGCTCGTATGCGAACACCCCCGGCCACGGATTGCAGCTAGAGAAAGGCGCATACCGCGGTCGCCTTTACATTGCCGCCAATCATTCCGCGGGCGAACCACTCCCTGCTTTTAACGACTACAGGGCTCATGGATTTTATTCGGATGATCATGGAAAAAGTTTTCGGCTGAGTGAATCCGTATCTATACCCGGCAGTAACGAATCGACCGCCGCCGAACTATCCGACGATCGGCTTTTATTGAACAGCCGAAATCAGGCGGGTGATAAACGTTTGCGCATTATCTCTAGTAGCAGAAACAGCGGACAACAATGGGATAGTAGTTACTTTGACCAGCAGCTGATTGACCCGGTATGCCAAGGCAGCTTGCTGAATATTGGATGGTTCCGCGGAAGGGCCATGCTGGCATTTTCGAATCCGGCTAGTCGAACGTACAGAGATAGTTTAACGCTCCGCATTAGTAAGGATGAAGGAAAAACCTGGTCCACTTGGCTGCTCATCGACCATCAACCTGATCTTCATGCCGGTGACACCAGAAAGGATTACACCGCTTATAGTGATCTGGTGCTGGTCAATAAAAAACGGATTGGTGTCTTATATGAAAGAAATAATTATCGCGAAATAGTATTTAAAACGACGCGGATGTGGCGCGGCTTTACGCCAAGATTACCATAAAACAGCAGACCGACGGATCGGCCAACAATGCATTTTGCAAATGGAGTTAAGCTTGCTTGGTATGATTTTCAAGCCTATATTTGCAATCCGCTCCTGCGAAGGAGCCCGGATGGTGCGGTAGCTCAGTCGGTAGAGCAAAGGACTGAAAATCCTTGTGTCGGCGGTTCGATCCCGCCCCACACCACTTAAAAGCCTGAATATCAATGAATTACGTTGATTTTCAGGCTTTTTTATATGCTGAAAAAAGCATATAAATGCATAAAAATGCACCTTATTGGCGACAATTTGGCGACATTTTTAGGGTAGCCAATTTGTAGGTGCTAATAATCAGCGGGTTAATGCAGAAGGTTCGATTCGGAGATAATATTATCGAATTCCCCGCTCCATCATCTGTCCAATTCGCCATTGAAAAGAAATCTCATATGAACTTGCAGGGGTGAGGGTTCGTTTAAGGTTGTTGTATGCAATATCATAAGAAAACCCAACTCGCATTTTATTGAATTCAACATATGCATGCGGGGCAAAAGATTCCCCAGAGCGATACCACATACCAGCACCTACCATTTGCTCTTGATCTTCTCCAAATAATCGGGCAACAGAAAAGCCGGCTAGTAAATAATCCACTTCGGCTTGCTTTTGATACATAGCCTTAATGTTTACAAGACTGACATCATTAATATACTGTTGAAAAGTCATTTGCCCAGACCACCTAATTGGTAAAACCTGCTTTGGATCGTCCATTACAGTTTGAATAGGCTTATTAAAATGGTAGCCAGAAAATCCAACATCAAAAAATGTACCCGAAAGTGGATTACCAGAACGGAATAATAATCCCGCGCCTATGGAGTAGAAAGGCTTCATATTCTGCATGGCTGCTTCTCCATTTGGCAGCGAAAGATTAAAACCGCCACTAGTAAATTGACGATCAAATGAAATTCCTGCAAAATCAATTCTTCTATTGCCGTAGTTAAGAGAAAGACCCGCCCCAATAGACTGATCATCTGCAGCATCAAGCTTAACATGATAGGAAGCCATCAGCCCCGCATAACTACTTCTAAAAGCACCACCCATAGATTGATCTTGCATAAACTGCACACCAATATTAAAAGGGTGTTGACCACCGTCAGGATCGTAAGCACCGATTTTCACATCGCCAGCCACCACAGCAGTAGTAAAAGGATCAACAAGATTAGCCCATTGTTGTCGGTAGTTTGCCATAAATCGCGCTGAGCCATTAAACACGCCAGCATATGCAGGATTTACAGTAAACGGTGCAGCTACAAACTGTGTAAAATGCGGATCCTGAGCCTTACTACAAAGACTTGCAGCTAATCCGACAGTTAAATAGATAAATCTCAATTTCATAGTTGTTGATTTATCGCAAGAGCAGGAACGTTCCTGTTCGCTTTATTATATTGTTATCAATATCGACTCCCTCAGCAATCCACACATAACCCTCCATGGGTTGTTTAACACCTTTATATGTTCCATCCCAACCTTCGTTGATATTTGTTGACATAAATATCAACTGACCCCAACGATTAAAGACTTTAAAATAGTTAAGCGTACGAACGCCTACCAAACGAGGGAAAATTTTATCATTATTACCATCTCCATTAGGAGAGAATCCTTTGGGAACATAGATTTCTTTTTCCTTAAAGATTCTAACTAACTGAGTGTCCTTAATAATACAGCCTATACCTGTAGTGATGGTAATTACATAATCAACTTGCGCATTATAATTAAAGATCGGATTTGAAATAGTAGAACTACTCAAACCGCTGGAAGGTGTCCAAGAATAAGTAGCACCTCCAAATACACGAGCTTCTAATTGTAAATCACGATTTTCAACAGCATTTAAAGATATATAACGCTGGTTGGCAGGCGGTGCAACTGTTGACACAGGTTTTGTAATAGAAGTAGCGAATGAAGGGCAGGCTACTGGTGTAACTGTTAAGCTGACAGAATAAGTACTGGCAGTAGGGAAGGTATAAACTGGATTTTGTTGAGTAGAAGTTCCTTGACCCTGACCAAAAATCCAGCTATACGTTACAACATTACTATTAGCAGTATTAGACTGATCGGTAAACTGTGTTGGGAAGCCAGCGCAATACTTATCATATGTAAAATTCACTGTTGGCTTTCTAACCAACTGAAGTGTAACTGCACCTGTGGCTGCTGCCACACATCCATTACTTGATATAACGTTTACTGTATAAGTACCTGGCTGGTTAGCCGCATATGTTGCACTTGTTGCACCAACTATTGCACCTCCATTTATAAACCACTGATAAGAAGTTCCACCTAACGCAGAAAGTGAAACAGTTCCACCCTCACATAGCAAATTAGTAGTGGGTGTATTAAGCGTTCCTGTAGGCATCGGGTGAACAGTTGTACTACGGGTAATACTATCCTTACATCCTTCAGCACTCGTTGAAACTAACTTAACATTATAAGATCCTGCAGCAATGTATGAATACGAAGGAGAGGCCTGTACAGATGTTGCGCCATTACCAAAGCTCCAATCGTGAGTTAGGGTTCCCGCTGTTATGGTAGAAAGATTTGTGAAAATAAATTGATTAGTAGCAAGACACTGCGCTATTGTGTTAATACTAAAATCAACAGTTGGCTTGGGATTGACCGTAACGGTCTGTGTAGTGCTGTCTGAACAACCATTATTGCTTACAGCAATTAACTTAACTATATAGGTGCCCGCAGCAAGATAGCTATGCGTTGCATTTGCTGTAGTGGCAGTATTGCCATCACCAAATCTCCAAACATAGGAGACAGTACCGTTACCAATAGTTGTATTGTTGGTGAATACAAATGAATTTCCATTTACACATTGTGCAAGACTATTTACACTAAAATCAACGGTTGGCTTAGCAAAGACAGTCACCGATCTTGTTGTGCTATCCTTGCATCCCAGTCCACTTGTTACAACAAGCTTGACCGTGTAAGTACCTGCATTGATATATGAGTGTGTAGGATTAGCAATTGTCGACACATTGCCATCCCCAAAAGTCCAAGCATATGTTAGCGTTCCAGTAGTGATTGAACTATTGTTTGTGAAATTAAATTGATTACCTGTCACACACTGACTTGCCGTATTCACAGCAAACGTGGCTGTTGGGCTTGGATTAACAGTAATGGTTCGAGTTATACTATCCTTACACCCCGTTCCAGAGGTTGCAACTAACTTAACGATATAAGTGCCAGTAGCAGGATAGGAATAAGTGGGACTTGGCTGTGTAGAAGTAATACCATTACCAAAGTTCCACAAATAGCTAAGCGTGCCTGAGCTTAACGTTGTAGTGTTAGTAAAACTAAACTGATTGCCAGCAAAACACTGCGTATTAGGATTTATGGTAAATCCACTTACAGGCTGAGGATAAAGCGAAACATTTATTATTCGACTTGTGTCTCTACACCCAGCGGAATTGACAAGTGCAACTCGGTAAGCACCCGTTTGAGTGGCAGTATAAAGGCGAGATGTGGCGCCTGCAATAGCAACGCCGTTACGAAGCCACTGGTAACCGCCTGCAACTCCTGCCTGCATCCTTACCTGGCCACCATTTGTACAGACTTGTAATGGATCTAAGATAACTACCGCAGTATCCAATTCTGCAACTGTTATTCTTACACTATCGGTGCATGTAGTAATACCATCAGTGATTATTGCATAGTAAGTAGTGGTTTGGGATGGGTTAACTGTAATTTGATTAGTAGTAGCTCCGGTAGACCAAGTGACTGTGGGTGCAGAATTATATAGCTGAGCTATTTCATTGCTACTTAAGCTTCTTGACCATAAACCAACGTCATCAATACATCCATTAAAAACATGCCTTGGCCCAGAAGTGGTAGTCAAATCACCAGCACCTATTTTAAAGGCAATATTATCAATGCTGTTAAATTCAAATTTAGCTTTTCTGGCAAGCTGTCCATTTATATACCAAGATAGCGTATCGTCAGCCGAATAAGTCATAACAACGTGATACCACTGGTTTAAATTTGGTGTCACATATGAGTTCACAGAACTTGGGTTAACAGGGGAACCTACGTAATAATTGAAAGAATTGTTAATCCCCACAGATGGGTTATTAGAAATCATCACTGCTCCTTGCTGCCCATAATTAGCCTTATCTCGACCTGCAATTACATACCCACCGCCAAGAGGGTAATTGGCTGTCACATTAGCATTAATCTTAACCCATGCAGAATAAGTTGCAGGCTTGTACTGGAAGGAATTAAGGTTATTTACTAAAATTTCACTCGTAACTCCGTTAAATAAATATGCAGAATTTGTAACTCCGTAACGATCATATATAAGACTAGTATTTATTACTTGCCCATTATTCCCATTTCCGCTTGCATCATTTGCGTTACCACAGAAAGGCCAATAACCAACTAATCCATTTCTTAGGTTGGCAGGTAACTCAGCTGATGTACATGCTGTTCTTCCGGGGAAGAGGCTGTCAATGCTAAGCGTAAGTGGAGTGCTTCTGCATATTGTTGTATCATTATTAATGATTCTCGCATTTACGAGACTTAAGTAAGTACTATCACTGGCTGTACAGCCTGCTGCATTTGTAACTGTAACTTTATAAAATCCAGAGGTCGTTGGTGTAATACTTTGAGTTGTTCCACCAGTATTCCAAGTATATGCTGTATAACCTGAACCTGCATTAAGTGAAACTGTTATACCGCAAACCCTTGTAGTGTCAGAGAGAGGATTATAGCTAGTTAAATCGCTAACTGTAACAGTCACGCTATCCCTACATGTACCAACTCCATCTGAAACATCTACATAGTAAGTAGTTGTTTGTGTAGGACTAACAACTATACTATTAGTAGTTGCACCAGTTGACCAACTCACCGATGGCTGATACAAATATAAATTCTGAATTTCTGTAGCACTTAAAATTCGATTATAAATAAATACATCATCGACTTTCCCGTTTAGAAAACCAGGGAATGAAGCACCTACTTTTCCTACTAGTAGTGAAACCGCTTGCATAGTTGAATTCAAGGCAAGCGTTCCAGTAGCTATTAATACTCCATTGCGATATACTTTCGAGTTATTAGAACCAGCAGCACTGACTAAAACATAATGAGTCCAAGCTGCATCAGACACCCCTGAATTATTTATATATGGGTTTGTACCATTACCAATCCATGAATATCCGTTAGCAGATCTTCCAAAAAGAAAATAAGATCTTGAAGCGTCGAGATTGGTGTACTTGGAAATTACATTTCCAGAAGCTCCGGCGCTTACCCAAAGACTAATTGATATTGGAATGGTGGAGGTAGGACCTATGGAGGTGTTTGAACCAAAATCAATGTAAGCGTTTGTGCCGTTGAAATTATAAGCGCTATTTGAATTCCCAAATCGATCGGTAGTTAACGTTGCATTATATACAGTTCCGTTGTTCCCTGTTCCCATAGCATTGTTAGCGTTACCACAGAACGGATAGTATGCCAAAAGACCATTTCTCATCGACTCCGGCAGTTGACCACTTGTACAAGCAGTTCGATTTGAGAAAAGACTATCAATGCTGAGCCTAATGCTATTACCTAAGCAAATGGTAGTATCGTTATTTAAAATACTAGCCTTTACTAAACTCAAGTAAGTACTATCGCTGGCAGTACAGCCAGCCGAGTTGGCAACAGTCACCTTATAAAAACCACTAACCGTTGGATTGATGGATTGGGTAGTTGCTCCTGTATTCCAGCTATATGAGGAATAACCCGAACCGGCGTTTAAAGTAGTTGTAGTGCCACAAATTCTAGTAGTATCAATAAGTGGATTGAAGTTAATGCCTCCTACCTCTGGAATAGTATTTGAAGTGGCTGAATATAATTGTTGTACCTCACAATCACTTAGTGCCCGGTTATAAAAATATATGTCATCAAAAGAACTATTAAAATATTCAATCCCACCTCCGCCAATATCCCCACCAAAACATAACACCATGTTTGAATTAAAACAGGTTAGTGGAGATGCTAGGTTTTGTGCTCCAACAAATTGTCCATTTTTGTAAAATTTTGTTGTTGTTCCTTCATTAACATAAGTTATATTAACCCATTGATTTAATTGGATTCCTGATGCTACAGTATTATTTATAGGTGCATAACCTCCAGCACACGTCATTGGTGAGAAAGAAATATCAGTAGCATCCCAATTCAAACTCCACCTCAGAGCACCTCCAACAATACCAAGCTGTACTTGATTATGTCCTGAATAGCTTACCCCTTTGACCCAAAAGCTAATTGAAAAAATATTAGTATTGTAAGAGTTATTAATGGGAAATTCAATTCGTTGTCTTGATCCATTTAGATAAACAGCCGAATTTGAGTTAGAAAATCTATCCGCTATTAAAGTTGATTGATTGAAAGTTGCATTTAATCCGTTACCGCTAGCGTCATTTGCATTCCCACAAAATGGATAATAAGCAACAAGCCCATTCCTTAAGTTAGAAGGAATTTGAGAAAGATTACAAACTTGTGATATGGATTTCGAAGCGTTACCAAGAAAAGCCAATAAAAAAAAGCAGAGCACTGCCACACGATTGAATCGCATAGGGATTGGTTTATGTGTTAAAATTAACCAATATGATCCCGATCATGAGCCAATAATTGAATTAATCTATCACTAGGTATTTTATAGTATGTTTTCTAATATTTGAGCCGTAGCTTCAATTTAATTCTCATGCAAACGACAACTAATAGTATAGATATCGTAATTTCACCCCTAGCGACAGTTTGGCTACAGCAGTTCTTTTTTAATATGTAATTAATTGATATTCAACAGATAGCGGGGAAATGTTCGATCCCGCCCCACACCACTTAAAAAAACGATAAACCCTTGTAGGTCAAATACTTACAAGGGTTTTCTTTTTAGGGTGCACAGAAAGGTGCGCAGATTTTTAGTGTATCACCAGTTGTCCAGATGCAAGCT
>Ga0315900_10005729_pt1 | contig 16956 bp, 13 predicted proteins | sample LakEriMetagenome_FD_203521 | JGI IMG/M metagenome (GOLD analysis project Ga0315900, IMG submission 203521) | Freshwater fungal communities from buoy surface, Lake Erie, Ohio, United States - Buoy 12 MA114 | ecosystem: Environmental > Aquatic > Freshwater > Lake > Lake biofilm | place: USA: Lake... | reverse complement strand
GTGGAAGTCCTCCAGGCGCTGCAGCTGGCTGCGCTTTTCCTCCTCGGTGGAGCGCGCCAGCTCGAGCTTTTCGGGAATCGGGTCACCCTTGGGGTTGCGGAAGGTATTCACGCCGATGATCGGCAGCTCGCCAGTGTGTTTGAGCATTTCGTAATGCATGCTCTCGTCCTGGATGCGACCGCGCTGATAGCCGGTTTCCATCGCGCCCAGCACGCCCCCGCGCTCGGCGATGCGCTCGAACTCGGCCAGCACCGCCTCTTCGACCAGCTCGGTCAGTTCCTCGATGATGAACGCGCCCTGGCTGGGGTTCTCGTTCTTGGCCAGGCCCCACTCCCGGTTGATGATCAGCTGAATGGCCATTGCGCGGCGCACGCTGTCTTCGGTGGGCGTGGTGATCGCTTCATCAAACGCGTTGGTGTGCAGGCTGTTGCAGTTGTCGTAGATGGCAATGAGGGCCTGCAGCGTGGTGCGGATGTCGTTGAACTGGATCTCCTGCGCATGCAGGCTCCGGCCCGACGTCTGGATGTGGTACTTGAGCTTCTGCGAACGCTCATTGGCGCCGTATTTCTCCTTCATCGCCACCGCCCAGATGCGGCGGGCCACCCGCCCCATGACGGTGTACTCCGGATCCATGCCGTTGGAGAAGAAGAAGCTCAGGTTGGGGGCGAAGTCGTCGATGTGCATGCCTCGCGCGAGGTACGCTTCGACGAAGGTAAATCCGTTGGACAGGGTGAAGGCCAGCTGCGAGATCGGGTTGGCGCCGGCTTCGGCGATGTGATAGCCCGAGATCGACACCGAGTAGAAATTTCGCACGTCGTGCTGCACGAAGTAGGCGGCGATATCGCCCATCACCTTCAGGCTGAATTCGGTGGAGAAGATGCAGGTGTTCTGGCCCTGGTCTTCCTTCAGGATGTCCGCCTGCACCGTGCCGCGCACGTTGGCCAGAACCCATTCGCGGATCTTGGCGCGCTCGGCATCGGTGGGCTCGCGGCCTTCCTTTTCCAGGACTTCGGCCTTGAACTTGTCCATCTGCTGGTCGATGGCGGTGTTCATGAACATCGCCAGGATGCTGGGCGCCGGGCCGTTGATGGTCATCGAGACCGATGTCGAGGGCGAGCACAGGTCAAAGCCTGAATACAGCACCTTCATGTCGTCGAGCGTGGCCACCGACACACCGGAGTTGCCGACCTTGCCGTAGATGTCGGGCCGCTCGTCGGGGTCGTTGCCATACAGGGTGACCGAATCGAAGGCGGTGGACAGGCGTTTGGCGGGCATGCCCTCCGACAGCAGCTTGAAGCGCCGGTTGGTGCGGAACGGGTCACCTTCGCCGGCGAACATGCGGGTCGGGTCTTCGTTTTCGCGTTTGAAGGCGAAGGTGCCGGCCGTGTAGGGAAAGCTGCCCGGAACGTTGTCCAGCATCAGCCACTGCAGCACTTCGCCCTGGTCTTCGTACTTCGGCAGTGACACCTTGCGCAGCGTGGTGCCCGACAGGGTCTTGTGGGTCAGGGCGGTGCGGATTTCCTTGTCGCGGATCTTCACCACGTATTCATCGCCGGCGTAGGCCTGCTGCATGGCGGGCCACTGCGCGAGCAGTTTGCGGGCGTCGGCATCGAGCCGTTCCTGCCGCTCCTGCGCCAGGGACTGAAGGGCCTGAAGTGCCTCGGGCGTGGCCCCGGTGCGCGAGGCCTCCAGCATGGTCGCCGAGGCCTGCAGCTGCTGCACCTCGCGGGCCAGCCGGGCCTGGGCGCGGGCCCGCCGCTTGTAGCCCCGCACGGTGTCGGCGATCTCGGCCAGATAGCGGGTGCGCGCGGGCGGCACGATGGGCGTCTGGTTGGTGCTGTGACGCACGTTCACCGGCGGCAGGCGGCCCTCCTGCACGGGCAGGCCCAGGCCCTGGAGGCGGCCCTTGAGCGCCTGGTACAGCGCGGTCACGCCGTCGTCATTGAAGCGGGCGGCCATCGTTCCAAAGACTGGCATGGCATCGGGCGCGACGGTCCAGGCCTCCTTGTTGCGCTGCACCTGCTTGGCCACGTCACGCAAGGCATCGGGGGCGCCCTTGCGGTCGAACTTGTTGATCGCGACGAACTCCGCGAAATCGAGCATGTCAATTTTCTCGAGCTGGCTGGCGGCGCCGAACTCGGGGGTCATGACGTACATCGGCACGTCGACATGCGGGACGATGGCGGCGTCGCCCTGGCCGATGCCCGAGGTCTCCACCACCACCAGGTCAAAGCCTGCGGCCTTGCAGGCGGCCACCACGTCGGGCAAGGCGGCAGAAATCTCGCTGCCGAAGTCGCGCGTGGCCAGCGAGCGCATGAACACGCGCGCGCCCTGTGACCAGCGGTTGATCGCATTCATGCGGATGCGGTCGCCCAGGAGCGCGCCTCCGCTCTTGCGGCGCGAGGGATCGATCGAGATGACGGCCACGCGCAGGCGGTCGTCCTGGTCGAGGCGCAGGCGGCGAATCAGTTCGTCGGTGAGGGAGGATTTGCCGGCGCCCCCCGTGCCGGTGATGCCCAGCACCGGCACCTGGCGCTTCGCAGCCTCGGCACGCACCGCCTTGACCAGCGCCGGATCGGCCTGGCCGTTCTCGATGACGGTGATCAACTGGGCCAGCGAGCGCCACGCCATTTCGCCATGCCCTTGCACGGCGGCGAGCGTTTTGGGCGCATGCGCGCTCAGGTCCTGGTCGCAGCGCATGACCATTTCACCGATCATGCCCTGCAGCCCCATGCGCTGGCCGTCCTCGGGGCTGTAGATGCGGGTGACGCCGTAGTCCTGCAGTTCGCGGATTTCGGCGGGCACGATCACCCCACCGCCGCCGCCGAACACCTGGATATGGCCGCCCCCGCGCTGCCGCAGCAGGTCGACCATGTACTTGAAGTATTCGACATGCCCGCCCTGGTAGGAGCTGACCGCGATGCCCTGCACGTCTTCCTGCAAGGCGGCGGTCACCACTTCATCGACGCTGCGGTTGTGACCCAGGTGGATCACTTCGGCCCCCATGCCTTGCAGGATCCGCCGCATGATGTTGATGGCCGCGTCATGGCCGTCAAACAGGCTGGCGGCGGTGACGAAGCGCACCTTGTGGGTGGGGCGGTAGTTGGCCAGTGCCTGGAATTCGGCGGACAGGTCGGTCATGGGTGTCTCCTGAGCCTTCCAGCATAGTTGACGTTTACGTCAACGTCAATTCGCGGTGGGGTTCCCCCAAGGGGGCGGCCCCCATGAAAAAGGGCGCCCCGAGGGGCGCCCTGTCCACGGTCCGAGCCTTAACGGCCGTACAGCACCTGCGGCAGCCACATCCCGATCTCCGGGAAGGTGTACAGCAGGAAGATCGCGATCACCTGGATCCCCATGAAAGGCAGCATGCCCGCGAAGATCTGGTTGAGCGTGACATGCGGCGGGCTGACCCCCTTGAGGTAGAACGCCGCCATCGCCACCGGCGGGCTGAGGAAGGCCGTCTGCAGGTTCAGGGCCACCAGTAGGCCGAAGAACAGCGGGTCGACCCCGAAGTTGTCCAGCAGCGGGATGAAGATCGGCATGAAGATCACGATGATCTCCGTCCACTCCAGCGGCCAGCCCAGGATGAAGATGATCACCTGGGACAGCAGCAGGAACTGGGTCTTGGTGAGGTTCATTGACATCACCCACTGTTCCACCAGCTCCTGTCCGCCCAGCAAAGCGAACGCGGCAGAGAAGATCGCGCTGCCCACGAACAACCAGCACACCATCGCGCTGGTCTTGGCCGTCAGAAGCACCGATTCCTTCACCTCGGTCTGCAGGCCCGACTGGCGGTAGGCCAGGATCAGCCAGGCCAGCACGCCTACCACGCCGATGGTGCCCAGGATCGCCGGGACCGGCGGGATACCGGCCCCTTCGTCCTTCAGGATGAACCAGACGATGGCGGCGAGTGCAGGCGACCAAAGCAGCAGCCACAGGCTGAAGATCCGGCCGCGCCGGTCGCGGCGCTTGTTGATCACGCCATAAATGGCAGCCAGCAGGTAGCCGCCGAAGGCGCCCACCGCCGCCGCCTCAGTCGGCGTCGCCAGGCCCATGACGATTGAGCCCAGCACCGCCAAGATCAGCACCACCAGGGGGAAGAAGCTGGCCAGCAGCATCTTGAACACTTCCAGCCGCTGGAAGGTGAGCAGGGCGTAGAAGCCCACCAGGGCCAGGGCGCCAACGCCCGCGCCAATCCAGTAACCCTGGGTGGCCGGCGTGCGCGCGGCGGTGGGCGTCGGATTGCTCGCCGTGGCGGTTCCGGCTGCGGCCGAGGGCTCCTGCACCCCCGCGCTGGCCCCTGGGGGTTCCTTGACGCCCGAATCGGCACCCGGAGGCTCCTTGACGCCGCCTTCGGCACTCGGCGGTTCCTTGACCCCCGAATCAGCGCCCGGCGGTTCCTTCACACCCCCGTCCGCCCCCGGCGGCTCTTTGACGCCCGAGTCGGCACCCGGCGGCTCCTTCACACCGCTGTCCGCACCGGGGGGCTCCTGCACGCCGCCCGCAGACTGGGTGGTCCCGCCGGTGGCCGTGGCCTCGGTGCCGCCAGCCGCGGCTGGCTCCGCCAGATTGCCGCCAGGGGCGCTGGCGACCGCTGCGTCCGGGCTCGCCGGTCGGGTGTTCAGATGCCAGGCCACGCCCGCGACAAAGACGAAAAACAGCGCGGGCAAAAGCACGACCAGCAACTGCTTGCGCAGGTAGCCCGGCTCGGCCTGGGCCACCGATCCGCCGCGCAGCAGGCCCGGCAGGGCGAGGCGTGACACACCGTCGGCCACGCGCTGCAGGGGCGGCGGCAGCGGCACGAAGCGCTGCTCGGCGGACAGCGGGGGCATCAGGTTCGGCTTGATCTTGGCCAGGATGACCACGTACACGACGTACAGGCCAGCGAGCATCAGGCCCGGGAAGAACGCGCCGGCATACAGCTGCACCACCGACACACCAGCCGTCGCGCCATAGACGATCAGCATGACCGACGGTGGAATCAGAATGCCCAGGCAACCACCGGCGGTGATCGCCCCTGCCGACACCCGGACGTCATAGCCGCCCTTGAGCATCTGGGGCAGCGCCAGCAGGCCCATGAGCGTGACCACCGCACCGACGATGCCGGTGGCGGTGGCAAATACCGCGCAGGTGAACAGCGTGGCCACTGCCAGCGAGCCCGGCACCCGGGCCAGCGCCAGGTGCAGACTCTTGAACAACTTGTCGATCAGGTTGGCCCGCTCGACCAGATAGCCCATGAACACGAACAGCGGAATCGAGATCAGGACATCGTTGCCCATGACCTTGAATGCCGACTGCACCATCAGCGTGAGCGTCTTGCCGGTGTCCCGGTCGTACGCCAGCCAGGTGAAGATCATGCCCATCCCCATGAGGGTGAAGGCCGTCGGGAAGCCCAGCATGATCGCCACCACCACCAGGGCCAGCATCATCAGGCCGAGGTGGCCGCTGACGATCTTGTCGGCCGACAGCAGCATCACCCCGGTGCCGGCGATGATGATCGCCATCAGGATGAAGCCGAACCAGAGTTCCTTGCGGATGCGGATCATCGCGCGCCTCCGGTCGTCGGGATGGTATTGACATCTTCGGCCTTGACCATCTCCTTGAGTTTTTCAACGTCGACTTCTTCAACGTCTTCCTCCCGCGAGGGCCATTGGCCATCCCGGATGCACTGAATGCAGCGCACGATCTCCACCAGCCCCTGCAGCAGCAGCAGGAGGCCGGCCGCCGGGATCATGAACTTGAAGGGGTAGAGCGGCAGCGGCGTCGCTGAGAAGGTGCTCTCGCGGATCGCAATCGACTCCTGCGCGAAGGTCCAGCCGGCCCAGGTCAGGGCCACGATGCCAGGCAGGAAGAACAGCCCGTACAGGATCAGGTCGACCCAGGCCTGCGTGCGCGGCTCGAAGAAGCCATAGAGCACGTCGCCACGCACATGCCCGTTCTTGGCCAGGGTGTAGGCACCCGCCAGCATGAACAGCGTGCCGTACATCTGGATCTGGGCATCGAGCGCCCAGTCATGCGGTGAATTGAGCACGTAGCGCGAGAACACTTCCCAGGCAATCAGGCAGGTGAGCGCGACGATGAGCCAGGCAAAGGCCTGGCCCACCCGGGTGGAGGTGCGGTCCACCGCCAGCAGGATATTTTTCATGTCGTCCTCCCTCGACCCGACGAGCGGGTCGCATCACGAAAAAGGGCCGCCGGTGTCACCCGGCAGCCCCAGGCTGAAAGCCTCAGGATCAGGCCTTCTTGGCCGGCTGACGGAAGTAGCGGTTCCAAGCCATCTTGAAATCGACCATGTAGTCGTTTTGCCAGGAGCCGGCACGCTGCGCGAACACACGCTGCGAGTCCATGACCTTCTTGAACAGGGCGTTGTCCTTGGCCTTCTCCGCGGTCACCTTGTCCCAGGCGTCCAGCTGCGCCTTCAGGATGGAGTCGGGCGTCTTGTAGAAGTTGACCTTGTCCTTCGTCTTGAGCTCGATGTAGTCCTGCGAATTGCGGTGAATCGCCTTCCAGCTCATGTCGGCGCTGGCGGCCTGCACCGCGTAGTCGATGATGGACTTGAGTTCAGCGGGCAGGCTGTCGTACTTGCCCTTGTTGAACAGGATCTCGAACTGCTCGCCGCTCTGGTGGAAGGACTGCAGCATGCAGTTCTTGGCCACGTCGGGGAAGCCCAGCACGCGGTCAGACGAGGCGTTGTTGAACTCGGCTGCGTCAATCAGGCCGCGGTCCAGGGCGGGGACGATCTCGCCACCGGGCAGCGGGTTCACCGCAGCGCCCAGTTCCTTGAACACGTCGACCGCCAGGCCCACGGTGCGGAACTTCAGGCCCTTGAGCTGTGCCGCGTTGGCGATGGGCTTCTTGAACCAGCCCAGGGGCTGGGTGGGCATGGGGCCGTAGAGGAACGACACCACGTCGATGTTGAGGCTCTTGTAGATCTCTTCGAGCAGCGCCTTGCCGCCGCCGTAGTAGTGCCAGGCCAGGACCATGTTGGGGTCCATGCCGAAGGCCGGGCCCGAACCCCACAGGGCCAGGGCGGTGTTCTTGCCGTAGTGGTAGGCCACCACGCCGTGGCCGCCATCGAGCGTGCCCTTGTTCACCGCGTCGAGCAGCTGGAACGCCGGCACCACCGACCCCGAGGGCAGCACCTCGATCTTCAGGCGCCCGCTGGCCATGTCATTGACCTTCTTGGCGAAGTCGTTGGCGTACTCGTGGAAGATGTCTTTGGCGGGCCAGGTGCTCTGGAAACGCAGGGTGGTGGTCTGCGCCACGGCCACCATGGGGGCGGACATCGCGGCACCGGCGACCGCAGCGCCTTTCAGTAGGCTGCGGCGGCGGGGGGTCTTGGGCTCGGTCATCTGGTCTCCTAATGTTTGATGGATCGTGTTGACGGAACGATCTGTCACACTCTCGCTGGGTGAGCCTCTGGATTAAAGAGGGTTTCCACCAAGAAACAAAGGATAAAAGCAATAGCCGAGTGGCGCGTTGGTAATTAATTTGGACTCCGTTTGCACATGCCCGCGCCGGGGCTCTACCTGCCGCACTGGCACAATTTCTCCATGAACGAACGTCGCGACGCCGTGCAACCCGCCGAGGGCTATGCCGGCGATATCACTCCCGAGCTGGCCTGCCGCTGGTGGCAGGAGGGCCAGGCGGTGCTGGTGGACATCCGCACCAGCGCCGAAATCGCCTGGGTGGGCTTCGTGCCGGGTGCGCCCCATGTGGCCTGGAAGCACTGGCCCGGCATGGCGGTCAATCCCGACTTTGATGCCCAGTTGCGTGCCGCCGTGCCCGCCGGCGCCCGCGCCCTCATGTTGTGCCGCAGCGGCATCCGCTCCATCGCCGCCGCCCGACGGGCCACCGAACTGGGCTACGAGGCCTACAACATCCTCGAGGGATTCGAGGGCGATCCCGACAGCCACGGCCATCGCAATACCATTGGAGGCTGGCGCCGCCTGGGCCTGCCCTGGCAGCAGCATTGAGCCGGTTCGCGCCGCGAGCCGGCTTGCCCATTCCGCCTTTCCCAACCCGCTTTTCCAGGAAGTACCCATGCCCGTGAACCTGACCGCGCCGCGCGCGGAGGATCTCCTGCCCGTGCCCGGCGTGCGCATCGGCGTCGCCGAAGCCGGCGTGCGCAAGGCCCAGCGCAAGGATCTCACCGTCCTGCTGCTCGAGCCGGGTGCGTCGGTCGGCGGCGTGTTCACCCGCAACCGCTTCTGCGCCGCACCGGTGCAGGTGTGCCGCGAGCATCTGGCCCAGGGCCATGACGTGCGCGCGATCGTGATCAACACCGGCAATGCCAATGCCGGCACGGGCGAGGATGGTCTGGTCCGCGCCCGCGCCACCTGCATTGCGCTGGCCCGCCTGCTGGAAGTCGCGCCCGAGCAGGTGCTGCCGTTTTCGACCGGCGTGATCATGGAGCCGCTGCCGGTCGACCGCATCCAGGCCGGCCTGCCCGCCGCCCTGGCCGATGCGCAGGAAAATCACTGGCTGCGCGCCGCCGAGGGCATCATGACCACCGACACCGTGCCCAAGGCGGCGAGCCGGCAGGTGTCGATCGGCGGACGCACGGTCACGGTCACCGGAATCAGCAAGGGCGCGGGCATGATCCGGCCCAACATGGCCACCATGCTGGGCTTTTTGGCCACCGACGCCGCCGTGGCACCGGGCCTGATGAAGCAGTTGGCCACCGAACTGGCCGACGGTTCGTTCAACCGCGTGACCGTCGATGGCGACACGTCCACCAACGATTCCTTCATCGTCATTGCCACCGGCCGCGCCGGCCATGCGCCGATCACCTCGCTCGATTCGGCCGAGGGCCGCGCGCTGCGCGAGGCCATGATGGAGGTGGCGCGCCGCCTGGCGCAGGCCATCGTGCGCGACGGGGAGGGCGCCACCAAGTTCATTTCGGTGCGCGTCGAGGGCGGCCGCACCGGCGACGAGTGCCGCCAGGTGGCCTATGCGATTGCGCACTCGCCGCTGGTCAAGACAGCGTTTTTCGCGAGTGATCCGAACCTGGGCCGCATCCTCGCGGCGGTGGGCTACGCCGGCATCGATGACCTCGATCAGACGCGTATCGACCTGTTCCTCGACGACGTCCACGTGGCCACCGGGGGCGGACGCCATCCGGCCTACCGCGAAGAGGACGGCCAGCGCGTGATGAAGCAAAGCGAGATCACCGTGCGCATCGGCCTGGGTCGCGGCAGTGCCGCCGACACCGTCTGGACCTGCGACTTCAGCCACGACTACGTCACCATCAACGCGGATTACCGCTCCTGAGCCCCGAGGGCATCGAACTTCCGGAATCCACCGATGAATGAACCGACCGCGGCGCTGTTCGAGCGCCTGATCCACCGCGTCGACCACCTGATCACCCGTATCGAGGCGGTGCTGCCGCAGCCGCTGTCCGCACCGGACTGGCAGGCCAGCATCGCGTTTCGCTATCGCCAGCGCGCCAGCGGCCACGGCACGCTCGAGCCGGTGCGCCATGTGGCCGCCATTTCGCTGGCCGACCTCAAGGAAATTGAGGGTCAAAAAGACAAGATCCAGCGCAACACCGAGCAGTTCGTGCGCGGGCTGCCGGCCAACAACGTGCTGCTCACGGGCGCGCGCGGCACGGGCAAGTCGTCGCTGATCAAGGCCTGCCTTCACGAATATGCGCCGCAGGGCCTGCGGCTGATCGAGGTTGACAAGGCCGACCTGATCGACCTGCCGGACATCATCGATGTGGTGTCGGGCCGGCCGGAAAAATTCATCGTGTACTGCGACGACCTGAGCTTCGAGGACGGCGAGCCGGGCTACAAGGCCCTCAAGTCCATCCTGGACGGCTCGGTGGCTGCGGCCACGCCCAACGTGCTGATTTACGCCACCAGCAACCGCCGGCACCTGCTGCCGGAGTACATGAAGGAGAACCTCAGCTACACCCACACCGAGGATGGTGAGGTGCATCCCGGCGAGGTGGTGGAGGAGAAAATCTCCTTGTCCGAGCGCTTCGGCCTGTGGGTGAGTTTTTATCCCTTCAGCCAGGACGAATACCTCGCCATCGTGGCCCAGTGGCTGTCGGCGCTGGGCTTGCCGGCGTCGGCCATCGACGCGGCCCGACCGCAGGCGCTGGTGTGGGCCCTGGAGCGTGGCTCGCGCTCGGGTCGCGTGGCCTACCAGTTCGCCCGCGACTTCGCGGGACGCCAGTAAGCGCCGTCCGAGGATGGCGAGAGTCCTGCCGTGAGCGCCGCGCCCCCCCTGGTGGCTGATGCAGATCGCCCGCGCGAGGGCGGCCCCCACCGGCCAGAGGTGCAGGTCGCCGTGGGTGTGCTGGTGCGGCCCGATGGCCGTTTCCTGCTCACCTCGCGGCCGGCCGGCAAGGTGTATGCGGGCTATTGGGAATTTCCGGGTGGCAAGCTGGAGGCGGGCGAGTCGGTCGAACAGGCCCTGCGGCGCGAGTTGCAGGAGGAAATCGGCCTGACCATCGGGCCGGTGCAGCCCTGGCGGATGGAGCGGGTTGACTATCCGCACGCGCTGGTGTGCCTGCATTTCTGCAAAGTCCACGCCTGGACTGGCGAACTGCAAATGCGGGAAGGCCAGGCCTTCGCCTGGGAAAGCCTGCCGGTGCAATCGCAGCCCGTGCTGCCTGGCACGGTGCCGGTGTTGCAGTGGTTCGCGCAGGAGCGCGGCTTCGAGGGGCCGACCCATCCCGCCGGCTGACGGCGGGTCGGCGCTCAGAGGGGCTGCGCCCGGGGCTTATGGCCGTCGCGGGTCGTGCAGGCGCGGATCGCCAAACGGCTGGTCGTCCGGCGGCGCTTCCCCCTCGACGCGAAAACGCTCGCTGGCCCAGGCGCCCAGATCCATCTGCTTGCACCGTTCGCTGCAAAAAGGGCGGAAGCGGTTGGCCGGGCTGTAGAGGCTGGCGCCGCCGCAGCGCGGGCAGCGCACCTGCAGCGTGCCGTCCGGGGCAGGGGGTGCGTCGGGGGGCGGACGGGATGCGGGTGTCGACATGGCGTCGCAGGATTTTCGGCGGCGGCCGGCTCCGCCGGGCCCTCAGGCGCAGAGCGTCAGCTCGAAGGGCGTGTCGTCGGCGCTGGGGTGCAACCGCTCGCCGGCTTCGTGCTTCATCAGCCGCACCGCCACCATCAGCCGATTGCCGCTGATCTCCGGCACCAGATGGAGTTCTGGGTCGATGCGTAGCCGAAGCAGCTGGAAGGTGCGGCCCTGGGGCAGCGTTTGCTGCAGCTGACCGCCGGTGGCCATCACCTTTTGCGGCGCACCCGAATCGCGCAGCAGCTTGAGCAGCAGGCGTACTGCCTCGACCAGGGGTTCGATCGTGGCGGACCAGCGGGTGAGATCGGCCTGCCGACCATTGGGCTCGGCCTGTTGCCAGGCGTGGTAGCCCGGGAGGTCGAACTCGCAGGTGCCGCCAGGGATGCCGATGCGGCTTCGCACGGCCATCAGCCATTCGTTGTCCGAAAGCACCTGGCCGGCCTTGCCAGCTTGTTCCTGCAGCGTGCTGTAGCACCGGTCAAGATGACCAATGATCGCCTCCAGGACAGACTCGGCGATCGCCGGGTTGCCGCGGTAAGCGGCCAGGGTGGACTTCTGGCGTTCCAGGTCCTTGAGTACGTCGGACTTCAGGTCGGACCGCGCGGCAACGTCGATCGTTTCGAACAGGGTCACCAGCGCGAAATGGTGATCGACCGCCTCGGCCCGGGCGGCGAGCGTCGCCAGGCGCCGGGACAGATGCTCCAGCCGCAGATAGGTGCGGATTCGTTCGTTGAACGGGTACTCGTAGAGGATCACGGCCTCGACATCATAGCCCGAAGCCTTCGGCCACCTGCCGCACCAGCGAGGCCAGGGTCTCCTGGCTCACCGCGTGGTTGAAGATCACGGCATCGGCGGCGGCCCGCCTCTGGGCCCGGGTGGCCTGGGCTTCGATGATGGCCTGCACCTGCCCGGGGGTCAGGCCGCTGCGGGCCACCACCCGTGCCACCTGGGTCTCGATCGGGCAGTCCACCACCACCACGCGGTCGACCGCACCGCGCCAGCGGCCGGATTCCACCAGCAGCGGGATGTCCAGCACCAGGCAGCGGCGCCCCTGCGCCTGCGCCTGCGCGCCAGCCTGGCGGATCGCTTGCGCCACCAGCGGATGGACGATGGCCTCGAGCGCGCGTCGCGCCTGGGGCTGCTCAAAGACATGCTGGCGCATGCGGTCGCGGTCCATCCCGCCGTCGGCAGCGATGAACGCGTCGCCGAAGACGCGACGCACGGCCTCGATCGCGGCGCCACCCGCAGCCGTGGTGGCGCGGGAGAGGGCGTCGGCATCGACCGTGGCCGCGCCCAGCGAGGCCAGCACTTCAAGGACGGTGCTCTTGCCGCTGCCGATGCCGCCGGTCAGGCCGATGCGCTTCATCGTGGGCGTCTCACAGTCCCAGAGACCCGCTGACGGCGCGGGCGAGCCGGTCTGGGCCGATGCCCAGGACGATGCCGGCGGCCGCGCCGAGCCAGGGGCCGAATTGCACATATTTGCCGTCCACCAGACCGATGGTAGCCTTCATCGCCAGGCCGGCCACCGCCCCCATCGCCGACGACAGCAGGACCAGCGGCAGCAGCATCGGCGCGCCAAACCAGGCTCCCAGGGCGGCCAGCAGCTTGAAATCCCCGTCGCCCATGCCGTGCTGGCCCGTGACCAGCCGGAAGCCGCGCGCCACTGCCCACAGGAACAGATAGCCGCCCGCGGCCCCCCAGACCGATGCCTCCAGCGGCGTGCCGGTCCAGCCCAGGGCACTGGCCAGCACCCCGGCCCAGACCAGCGGCAGGGTGAGATCGTCGGGCAGCCAGGTGGTGTCCCAGTCGATCAGGGCCAGAGCGAGTACGGTGGCACTGAAGCCGGCCCAGACCAGGGCGGTCGGACCGAACCCCCAGCGGGCCATGCACAAGGCAAAGAGGCTGGCGGTGGCCAATTCGACCAGCGGGTAGCGCAGCCCGATCGACTGGCCGCAGGCATGGCAGCGCCCCCGCAGCAGCAGCCAGCTGACCACCGGCAGGTTCTCCCACCACCGCAGCCGATGCTGGCAGTGGGGACAGGCCGAGCCCGGCATCCACAGGTCGTAGCGGTGGCCGGCGTCGCCGGCCTGACCGGCCGCGGCCCCCGCAGCGGACCCGTCGGAGGCCCCGATCGCCCGGGTGGCTCCGTCGGCAGACAGGTAGGCGGCGGCCTCCTGGGCCCAGCGGCGCTCGAGCATCCGGGGCAGCCGATGCACCACGACGGTGAGGAAGCTGCCGACGATGAGGCCGATGACGGCCGCGGCGCCGATGGCCGCCGCGGTGTTCATGCCACCTGCCCCAGCTGGAAGATCGGCAGGTACATCGCCACGACGATGCTGCCGATGATGAGGCCCAGCACCACGATGATGGCCGGCTCGATCAGGCTCGACAGGCCCGCCACCAGGGCATCGACCTCGGCTTCGAAGAGATCGGCCGCCTTGGCCAGCATCGCGTCGAGCGAGCCGGCCTCCTCGCCGATGGCGGTCATTTGGAGAACCAAGGTCGGAAAGACGCGGGTCACGGTCATGGCATGGGCAAGGCTGGAACCCGACGATACCTCGTGTCGCACGCGTTCGGTCGCCTCCGAGAACACCGAATTCCCGGCGGCGCCGCCCACCGACTCCAGGGCCTCCACCAACGGCACGCCGGCGGCGAACATGGTCGACAGGGTGCGTGTCCAGCGGGCCACCACCGTCTTGAGGACCAGCGGGCCCACCACGGGCCATTTCAGGACCAGCCGGTCCAGCGCCCGCCGCAGGCCCGGCCGGGTCCGCCAGGCCCAGCCCAGCGCCCAGGTGCCGCCGGCAAAGCCGGCGAGCAGCAGCCATCCATGCGTCGTGAGCCACTGGCTGGCGTCGATCACGACCTGCGTCGGCCAGGGCAGTTCGGCGTTGAACGACAGGAACACCGCCTGGAAGGCGGGCACCACGAAGACCATGATCACCGCGACCACGGCCGCCGCCACCCCCATCACCGCCACTGGATACATCAGGGCCGACCGCACTTTCGATTTCAGGCCCTCCGTCTTCTCCAGGTCGGTAGCCAGTCGCTCGAGTACCCCGTCCAGGATCCCGGCTGCCTCCCCGGCTTCGACCAGGTTGCAGTACACCGGCGGGAACTGGGCCGGATGCTTACGAAATGCGGCCGACAGGGCAGTGCCGGTCTCGACATCCATGCGGATGTCCTGCAGCAGACGCACCAGCGCGGGGTTGGCGCTGCCGCGGCCGGCAATGTCGAAGGCCTGCAGCAGGGGCACGCCAGCCCGCATCATGGTGGCCAGCTGGCGGGTGAACAGCGCGATGTCGCGGGGCCGGATCCGGCGCCTGCGAGCCAGGCGCCGCCGTCGCAGCCGCACCTGCGTGAGCCCCTGGCGCCGCAGCCCCGCCTGGGCCTGGTTCTCGCCGGCCGCCCGCAGCTCGCCACGCACCGTGCGGCCCTGGCGGTCCCGGGCCTCCCATTCGTAGGTGAACTCCTCAACCCGTCGCGTGGTGGTCGCTGGCATGGTGTGCTCCTTCCTGATGGGTGGTGACGACCAACACTTCGTCCAGGGACGTCAGCCCGGCGCGCACCTTCAGCAGGCCCGACTGCCGCAGGCTGCGCACCCCTTCGCGCTCGGCCTGGTGTGCGATGTCCAGGGCCGGCCCGTCTCGCAGGATGATTTCCTGGATGGCAACGCTCACTGGCATCACCTGGTACAGGCCGATCCGTCCCTTGTAGCCGTCAGTGCAGGCCGGACAGCCGACGGCCCGATACGGCTTCCAGGGGCTCGCGAGCGCCGCCTCGGAAAACCCCGCAGCCATCAGCTGGTCGACGGGGATATCGGCTGGTACCTTGCAGGCCGGGCATAGCCGGCGAGCGAGGCGTTGGGCCGAAATGAGCACCACGCTAGACGCAATGTTGAACGGCGCGATGCCCATGTTACGCAAGCGGGTGAGCGTGCTCGGCGCGTCATTGGTGTGCACGGTGGACAGCACCAGGTGGCCAGTTTGTGCGGCCTTGATCGCGATGTCGGCGGTCTCGGTGTCGCGGATCTCGCCAACCATCAGGATGTCGGGATCCTGCCGCAGGAAGGCGCGCAGGGCCGTGGCGAAGGTCAGGCCCGCTTTCTCGTTCACATTGACCTGGTTGACCCCCGGCAGCACGATTTCGGACGGGTCTTCGGCCGTGGCGATGTTGACCCCGGGCTGGTTCAACAGGTTCAGGCAGGTGTAGAGCGACACCGTCTTGCCCGAGCCGGTGGGGCCTGTCACGAGGATCATGCCGTGGGGTCGTCGGATCGCCTCGAGCAGCCGGGCCTGTTCGTCAGGCTCGTAGCCGAGGGCATCGATGCCCAGTCGCGCGGCCTGGGGATCAAGGATCCGGATCACGATCTTCTCGCCGAACAGTGTCGGCAGCGTGCTGACGCGAAAGTCGATCGTGCGGTCGGCGGCAACCTTGAGCTTCATGCGGCCGTCCTGAGGCACCCGCTTCTCCGCGATATCCATGCGCGAAATGATCTTGATGCGCGAAGCCAACTTGTCCTTGATGGCCACCGGCGGCGTGGCGATCTCGCGCAGCTCGCCATCGATCCGCACGCGCACCCGGTAGTGGTGTTCGTAGGGCTCGAAGTGCAGGTCGGAGGCACGCTGGGCCACCGCATCGAGCAGCATCTTGTGCAGGAAGCGGACCACCGGCGCGTCGTCCACCTCGGACGCCGCGCCTTTGTCGCTGTCGGCGCTGCCGCCAGGGTCTAGCGTGGACTCCTCGAATTGGAAGTCTTCGCCCACCAGGGTGTCCATGGCCTCGGCGGTGGTGGCGCACTGGGACTCGACCAGCCGCGAGAGCTTGTCGTATTCCGCGACGACCCAGTCGACCGCCATCTGGGTGGCGAACTTGATCTTCTCCGCCGCCTCGCGATCCGAAGGGTCGGCCGTGGCCACCGCCAGGCGGTTGCCGCGACGGGCCAGCACCACCACCCGGAGTGCCAAGCAGATCTTGCGATCGAGCAGGTCTTGCGGCAGGCGGTGGGGATCGATCGCATCGAGATCGACCAGCGGAGCGCCGAAGGCGGCCGACACCGTGTGCGCGAGATCGGCGGCGGACAGCGCACCCGATCCGGTGAGTTCGGCAATGAAGGTCTGGCCGGTGGATTGCGCCTTGCGCAAGATGGTTTCGGCGAGGGTCGGGTCCAGCTGGCCGGCCGCCACCAGCGCGCGGGCCAGCCCGGGAAGGGCCGGGCCGGGCACCGGCCCGGATGCAGCCGTGGGGGCGGACGGGGTCGAGGGCGGCCAAGGCGGACCGGAAGCGGGCAGGCCTGTCATCGCCTCTATTAAATCAAAAGAATTCATTGGCCTGCCTGACCGCCATCCCGGTGGGCGATCAGGGAAACGCTGCGGGTTCATGCCATCATCCCGACGCCACTGCTGCCCCCTGTGCCCCCGCTTTTTGTTGGAGTCCCGCCGTGTCCGCCACGCTCTCACAGTCCGTCAAGGTGCTTGCATTCGATGTCTTCGGGACGGTCGTCGACTGGCACGGCAGCATCGTCGATGAAATGCGCTCGCTCGCGCCCGAAGTGGACGGGTCGGCGTTCGCGCTGGCCTGGCGCGCCGGCTACAAGCCCGCCATGGCGCGCGTGATGTCGGGGCAACAAGGCTGGACGCTGATCGACGACCTGCACCGTCAGATCCTGCAGGAACTGGTCGAGCCGTTCGGGCTGGGCGGGTGGAGCGACGCGCAGCTCGATCACCTCAACAAGGTCTGGCACCGGCTGGCCCCCTGGCCGGACAGCGTGGCCGGGTTGGTGCAACTCAAAAAGAAATTCATCCTCACGCCGCTGTCCAACGGCAACATCGGCTTGCTGGCGAACATGGCCAAGCGCGCCGGTCTGCCCTGGGATTGCGTGCTCAGTGCCGAAGTGTTCCGGGCGTACAAGCCCGATCCGGCCACCTA
>Ga0315900_10005728_pt1 | contig 16956 bp, 12 predicted proteins | sample LakEriMetagenome_FD_203521 | JGI IMG/M metagenome (GOLD analysis project Ga0315900, IMG submission 203521) | Freshwater fungal communities from buoy surface, Lake Erie, Ohio, United States - Buoy 12 MA114 | ecosystem: Environmental > Aquatic > Freshwater > Lake > Lake biofilm | place: USA: Lake... | reverse complement strand
CGGTAGTTGCATTGAGTGCCCAACTTGAGGTACCAAATAAAGACCCGGTTATACCTGCTGATACATTAAGAGAGCCTGTTATAATTTGAGATCCTGTTACTAATAAAGATCCAGATATAACAGAAGTGCCAATCGATCTAAATGATCCGGAAACTCCTGAGGCAGCAACATCTAATTTAAATCCAGAGTCTGTTGTAGTATTTACTAAAACGTTTTGTGATGTTCCTTTAATAAATAGAGATGTCTGGGTATTGGATGTTTGTAGATATAAATCGGCAGGAGATCCTACTCCGCCTGCTCTTAAATATAATCCTCCAGTATATCTACCACTAGTAACTAGCATACCTGAGGTATTCTGTTCAATAAAACCCCAATAGTTACTATTTTGACTTCCAGCATTTCCTGCTTGTCTTAAAACTATTTGAGTAGTAAAGGTACCACCCAAATTACCACTACTACCTACATCTTTAATTTGAAATATACCGTCGTTTGCATAACCATAATTAGCTCCAAAACCATAACTAGAACCAATCACTACTCCTGCATTTCTTGTTCTTAAATCAATACTAGCTACTCCAGTAAATGCTCCTGCTGTATATGTAGGTTGCACGTCTAATCCAACAAGCGTATCGTTATTGGCAACTGCTGATATATTATTCTGCACTAAAACAGCCCTACCTATAGACGCTGTGGCAGGTACACTTCCTGAGATGTCTAATCTTGCTAATGGAGATGATGTACCAATTCCAACAAATCCATTGCTACCGCTGATAAGCATTCTAACAGAACCACTAGTCTCAAAAGCGAGATTTTGATTGTCATTAGTACCAAGCAGTGCTTGAGTACCAAATGAATTACCACCTTGAACAAAGAAGTTACCAGTCAAGGAAGATGTAGGTACAAAGCTAGCAGTTAGTGCATTAGAAGCTGTTACGGCATTAAGTGCCCAGCTAGCAGTGCCAAATAGTGATCCTGTTAAGTTGCCTACTCCAGTGAATGAACCGGTGAATGATCCAGTATTGTATGATTGACTAAAGGCAGAATAACTGCTACTTACTAAAGCAAAGCTTGCACTCGCAGTTGTAAGTACAGATGCAGTTGATTCTAGGTTAGTAGTACGAATAGATAAAGATTCACTAGCAATAGCGTAGCTACTACTTACAATTGCAAAGGATGCTGATGCTGTGGTAAGTATACTAGCAGTAGATTCAAGATTAGTTAATCTAATACTGTTTGAACCAGACTGCTCAGCAAAGGATGCACTAGCACTAGTTAATACACTAGCTGTTGATTCTAAGTTAGTAAGTCTTATAGAGTTAGAACCAGAATCAGAAGCAAAACTAGCTGATGCATTTTCAAGTGTAACTAGTCTAGTTGATACTGAGCTAGAGAACGGAGTGAATGTAGAGTCAGTTATAACAGGACTATCATTAACACTCAAGCTACCAGTTATAGTAACACTACCAGTAAACTGATGAGTATTGGTAAGTTGAGTACCAAACCTAGTAGAACCTGTTACGAAGTCAACAGACGACGTAATAGTTTGTACTACTAAGGTTTGAGCAGTAATAGTATTGTTAACAAGTAAGTTAGATGCAGTTGCATTTTGTCTAATCAAGAAGTCGTCAGCACTAGAAGCGGTAGCTGCATTAGTAGCAAAGCTAGCCGATACAGCTTGAAGCACATAAGATGCAGTTGTTGCAAAAGACGCAGATACTGCGTTTAGTATGTAGCTAGAAGTGACAGCGTTTTGTGCCCAGCTAGCAGTGCCAAATAGAGAACCTGTTATATTAGGAGCATTTAATGATCCTGTTACAGTTAAAGTGTTTTGTATTCTTGTACTTCCTGATACATCTAATTTAAAACCTGAGTCTGTGTATGTGCCGCCAGTTTGGATTAAAACATTACCATTATCCCAAATACGCATTGTATTTGTAGGAGAGTTGTTAGTAAAGGTTATTCCATTAGTTCCTCCACTAGATCTTAACGTTTGTAAACTTCTTACTGTTGAAGTAAAAATTGTATCAAGAGGAGCTCCAGACGTTGCTATAAACCTATTAGCCGCTCCAAAAATAATATCGCCTGACTGTATGGTTAGATTAGTTGCTATTCTTGCATTACCATTTACATCTAAACTCAAACTAGCGCTCGGAATAGTTGTGTTAATACCAATTGCTCCACTACTACTAATAAACATTCTAACAGAACCACTAGTCTCAAAAGCGAGGTTTTGATTATCATTGGTACCAAGTAAAGCTTGGGTACCAAAGCTATTTCCCCCTTGAATGAAGAAATTACCAGTCAAAGAAGACGTTGGTACAAAACTAGCAGTTAGTGCGTTAGACGCAGTTACAGCATTGAGTGCCCAGCTAGCAGTACCAAATAAAGAACCAGTTAAGTTGCCTACTCCAGTGAATGAACCGGTGAATGATCCAGTATTATAAGACTGACTAAATTGTGAGTAACTAGCGCTAACTAAAGCAAATGAAGCAGACGCTGTAGTAAGAACAGATGCTGTTGTTTCTAAGTTAGTTGTTCTAATAGACAAAGATCCACTAGCACTTGCGTAGCTAGCACTAACTATAGCAAAACTAGCAGACGCAGTCGTAAGAATAGATGCAGTCGACTCTAAGTTGGTTGTTCTAGTAGATAATGATTGACTAGCTTCACTATAAGAACTACTTACTAGTGCAAAAGAAGCACTAGCTGTTGTAAGTACTGAAGCCGTTGATTCAAGATTAGTTGCTCTTAAAGCAATTGAACTAGAGAAAGTATTGTATGGAGTTTGTGTAACAACAGGGTCATTGTTAAGTGATAAACTACCTGTTATAGTAACACTACCAGTAAATTGATGTGTATCGGTAAGCTGTGTACCAAACTTAGTAGATCCTGTAACAAACTCAGTAGACGATGTTATGTACTGAGCTATTATAGTTTGTGCTGTTAATGTACCTGTTATAAGTGCATTAGAAGCTGTTACATTTTGTCTAATTAAAAAACTGTCAGCTGATGATGCAGTAGCCGCATAAGAAGAACTAACCGCATTTAGTACATAAGAAGATGTTAAAGCATTTTCTGCCCAGCTAGCAGTACCATATAAAGATCCTGTTATTCCTCCAACTACATTTAATGAACCAGTTACTTCAACATTGTTAACAAAAGCAACTTTATCTGAATAAACTAATAATCCGTTTTCAGCATTAAATCCATTTACTTGTAATCCTATACTTTGAGTTGATTCGTTGTGAAATACAAATCTGCCATCATTCCAACCGAAATAAGCCATTATAGCACTTGAAGTTGAGAATGTATCGTTATAGAATCTTTCTAGCCAAGGATAATCATTATTTGCGTGTATTTCTGCTAGTGTAGGATATGCTCCAGGAGTAGTTCCTGTATAAATTAATCTGCCATTACTTCCTGTTATTGTTTGAGTACCAATAAAGGTATTTGAACCTGTAGTAGCAAATACTCCAGATGATGTGCCATTAAATAAAACAGAATTAGCTGCTAATGAAGAGCTTAAAGCATAAGAAGCACTAACAGCATAACTAGAAGTTCCAAATAAAGAACCAGTAATACCTTCTAACACATTTAAGCTACCAGTTAAACTAAGTGAACCAGACATTATGTGTCTGTTGTCTGGGTTTAACTGTAGTTTCATATTTGCTTCTACGTCATCTCCACCAACAAAGAAGCCTAAGTGAGTTCCATTAGTAGCAGCATTACCGATATGTAGATTATTGGCAATAGAATAAACATAGGCGTCATTTGCTCCACCAATAAAGCCAGTATTAAAGTTCTGGCTATTAATACCCATATCAATATAGTTACTAAACTCATTACCGTTATTAGCGGTAGCAACTATATCTGATGATGCTGATATACCTTGATTAGTGTTTTGTATGTTAAGCTGGAGGTAGTTATTATGGTTACCTTTACCAGTTATAACATTGATCGAAGTAGGATGGGTTTGAAAAACGTATAAAGCCTCAGGATCATTTGTAGTAAAGTTAGTCTCATTAATAGCAATGTGAGAAGCCGATTGATATATTACACTAGAATCAACTGAATTAGGTGAATCGAACTTAGCAATAAAGTTAGTTTGGCCATCTATATTAGCAACAGAGCCTGTAAAGGATCCACTGAATAGTCCAGAGAAATCACCAGTAAAAGAACCTGTTAATGTAGCTTGGCCATTAAATGATCCTGTGAATGAACCTGTATTATATGATTGACTAAATGCTAAGAAACTGCTAGATAGTTGTTGTATACTAGCATTTAGTGATTGACTAGTTTGTAGAAAACTCTGTGAAAGTAAACTAATGCTATTATTCCAACTTGCAGAATCAATTAAATATGAGCTACTAAATTCATTAAATGAAGCAGTAGTAGTATATGCCGGTGCTAATATAGCAAGAGATGCTGTTTGAGCATTAGAACTACTTATTGCATACGATGCAGTTAGTGATGTAGGAGCGTGTGATGCAGATACAGCCCAACTAGAAGTGCCAAACAAAGATCCTGTTATGCCTCCACCAAATACACTAAGACTGCCTGTTAAAATAATAGATCCAGTTTGATACAATGAACCAGTAAAGGTCATTGTGTCTATATTGGCAGAAAATACATTTCCTACACTTCCAGATATACTAACTGAACCAGTGACACCAAGCGAGCCCGTTATTTGTTGAGATCCTGATAGTTGTGAACTGGCGTTGACTCTAAAACCATAAATAGGATCTGTTGACGCTGTAACACTGCCTGATGAGATCAAAGATAGGTTAAGACCTACTACACTAGAAGCCGATATGTTTGTAAGTCCAGCACCATTACCAAAGAATGATCCAGTAAAAGATCCAGTAAATGGACCGTTACCTCTTAACGCAAAAGAAGCAGTTGTTGCGTTAGAAGAAGATATAGCGTTTCCTGCCCAGCTAGCAGTACCAAATAAACTACCAGTTAAATTGTTAGCAGTGACTCTACCATCAAAGGTACTAGGTCCGTTAACAGTTAATGACCCAGTAATAGTAACAGAACCTGTGAACTGTTGAGTGTCAGTTAACTCGTCTCCAAATATATTAGAACCAGAAGAGTAAATTACAGATGAAGATACAGTCTGTACAACTAATGTTTGAGCTGTTACAGTTCCTGTAAATAAGGCATTAGAACCTGTAACATTTCCTCTAATATAAAAATCGTCTGCTGTAGAAGCTGTAACGGCATTATATGCCCAGCTAGAGGTTCCAAGAAGTGAACCTGTAAATTGTCCGATAAAAGAACCAGAAAATGAACCAGTTGTATTTCCTATTACAACAATTGACTCTGTGCCTCCAACTGATTTCTTCATGAAGGCAAGACCGTCATAAGTATTTAAGGCTATTTCCCCTAAATCCAATGACCCTGTGTCAGGTATTTTACCTGGTACTGCGCTACGACGCAGCTTGAGGAACTGGTTAGACATGTGTCTGGTTATGTTAAGTATCTACTAGCGAACAGGACTATGTAGTCCATCACGTATAAATATCAATAACTTCCCAAATCCATAGTAAAGAATGATCCAGAATCGCCAAAACTGTCGATGTTTTGGATAGTTAATGATCCTGTCATTGTAGGTGTAGATACGATTCTAACTGAACCAGAAATAACAAAGTCTGTTTGTTGACTACCAGACAAAGTAAGTACAGACGATGCTGTATCGTATTGTAAATTTGAATATACCTGTTTTAACTTAAGTAGTGCCATCTTTATTGAAATTTACCAACTCCTAATATTAGATCAGATTGATCAAAACTAAAGCCAAGCACATTAGGATCTATTACTAAAACAGAAGTCACTCCTACTTCAGTAAAGCTTACAATAGCAGATTTTTCAATATACTGACCGTTCACAAAGAAAGAGAAGTTGTCTAATCCGTTTGGTGGCAATGGAGGTGGTGGTATTGCCCAAATTGCTGCAAATATAACTGTCGTTGGAGAAGAGTATGTTCCTGTAACTGTTTTGTTGATAGCCAAATAATTCAAAGCTGCATCATTACCTCCACTACTTTGAACAACAATATTTTGAGAGTCTGTAAGTAGAACAGATTTAGGAGCTACTGTACTAGATGCTGCACTGACAGAAAACTCTTCTGTACCACTAGTAGTTTCAAGGCCAAACACAATCTCACTAACTCCGTAGTATACATTAGCATTAGCTAGCTTTTTGTTTATAGTGTCAGGAATTAAGTATCCGTTTAAAGTAAGGTTGAAGTTTGTTCTAACCGCACGGTTGTCACCTATTTCATAGGTTATTGAGTCTTGAAATGATTCTATTGAACTGTAGAACTGGAAGCGGTTTGGGTCACCCCAATAGCTTCTGGATGCGAAATTCAATGCCTCGATCACCTTGTCCATTTGTTCTACGAAATAAGTCCATACAATACACTCGTACTCTACAGTAACATAATCAGGTGTAACTGATACTACGTACTTAGTTTCAGGAGATCTACTATTTAAAACGTTAAAGTTGCTATAGAAGTTCCTCTTGTTATATCTAGTGGCAAATGTTTGTACATTGTGAACTAAATTACCGTCTAGCTTATTTCCTAGGTCTCTATTCTGTGTTACACTAGTCCTCTTAAACATAAGAAGAGGAGCCATCAACTTACCGTTTTGATCACGATAGTAGCCGTCCGCTTGTACGCTCTTCCAGTTTTCTGGAGTTCCGTAGATAATAGGGATAGTTAGCTTTGTATTGTTTTGTACAACAGATAGTTTAAGTATATCATTAAAGTAGTGGCTAACTGCGGAATCAATATCTTCAAGCCCAATATAGAAGTCTTTCTCAGTATCACCTTTAACACTAATCTGATAAGCCCTGTTTTGTTCAGGCTGTCCTAGTTTAGTAGGTTCAGAGAAAGGTTTAGGTACAGTTCCTTCTTTAGGATCATAAGCAGGCCCTACGAGCTTGCTCATAAATTCTTTGCGGTTCTGTGGTCTTACTACTTGTATTGACATTATAATCTTTCTTCAGTTATGCCTAATTTATCTGGGCTAGTATAGTGTCCTGTTACTATGATAGAATATGATTGACCAAAACCAGCAGCGCCTTGAGAATAGGTATAGTCTGGGTCTTTGCCTAGTATCTGCTGGTTCTCGTTAACATTATTCACTTCATAATAAATCTCATTATACATAACAACGTCTCCTACTTCTGGCACGATATTAGCTTCAATTAAATGATCTTTAAAGAAACGAAAGTCAACGTCACGCTCAGTGTCTGGACCGTAGTCGGAATTGATTCTTGAATAATCCCCTCTTACTATTAACACTGGTATCAAAACAGGTCCAATAAAGTATTTAGTTGGTGCTTCACCATATATGTTTACAGGAGTATCTGATAACATTATCTTGTAGTAGCCTACTTCTTGAGATACAATATCTTCAACAAGTTCTTTTGTAAAGATCTTGAATGTAGCCACGTCCCTAACTGATCCAAACATTGCCATAGTTAGCCTATATATATGAACATCGGTACCTCATTCAAGGTGCTCGATATTGATTGATTTTCAGATTGTTTACGCTCTAGTTGTGCTTGACGACTTAATTGATCAAAGTCAGTACGAAGTCTTTCTCTTAAAGCAGCTTGTTGATCACGACCTTTTGCTATTAAGTCAGCACCATTTAATGTAACTTCTGCTCCTGGAGCCGGTATCTGTGTGTACTTACCTCTAATTAGACCAAGAAGTTCTGATGCTAAAGCTAATGTATACTCGTAGATCCACTGTCTACCAGGTTGATTGATTTGTGCGTATGTTATATTTGTATATGGTACATTAGATGGATTAGTAACAAGGTTTCTTGATCCAGAATACGGACTATTTCCTTGTACGCTATTTAACTCACTGAACTTAGCATAATCTATGTATACAACAATACCATCTTTATCTGGCCAAGGGAATATGGTTAGTTTATTATTAGTCAATTGAAATGAATACATTGAGCGTCTAACATTATTAGACATTTCAATCTCTTGAATGCGACTAATATCCCAATAAATAGGGAATAAAACAAAGTTCAAGCCTGGTGAATATGATGCCCAACCAAAGTTTTCAGTTGCGCCTTGATAGTTAATACTACCTCCAATATATGGATCATAGTATTGGTTGATTGCAGGTTGTGCTTCGTAGTATATTCTATTGATAACTACACGATCACCTGGTTGTATCAAACTACCTGATAAAGCCCAAGCTTGTAAATCATAAATTTGTTGACTAGAAGTTAAATATAAAGGAGCTTTGTACTGATTAACATAACCGCCTACTTGAATAGGAGTTCCATAGTTCTCAGCTACATTAATAATGTAATTTAAATTAGGTAAAACTACTTCATTATTTAAAGATGATCCTGTTGGAGTTCCTTCTAATGTTAAATAGTTATCTTTAATCTTATGTAAGTAAAGTTCTTCTGCATAAACAGATATAGCTTCTTCAAAGCAAGCATAGAATGAACCAGATTGTAGTTCGACTTCCATGATAGGAAAACCTAGCTTTGTAGCGCAATAGTTTGCTACTTTAGGACCATCTGCTTGGAATACAGGATCGTTGTCATAAAAACCAAATGGAGTTGCTCCTGCTATTGGTCCTGCTGTTCCATTCCAAATTGGTGTAGTTGCTGTAGAAGCCATTAATCGTGCGCTTTATATATTTCAAGAATTTTTTCCACTATAGGATCTCTATGATTCGTCTTTAGCGTAACTACTGAAAACCCTTCAACTTCTTTAAAGTTAGTAGACACAAAATTGAATCCACTTAACTTTTTATCTCTAAGATCAATTTGTTGAGTATCTCCACAAACGATCATTTTAGTTCCATTACAAATGCGGCCTAACAGCAACTCCATTTGTCTGTGAGTAATGTTTTGGCCTTCATCTACAACAACACAACAGTTACTTAAGTTGCGACCTCGCATAAATGCCAAAGGTATAACTTCTATTTGACCATCAAGCACACATTTATCAATCTTCTCTTTATTATACAGCCTATACATATTGTCATATATAGCTGCAGTATAAGGAGCTAACTTATCTTCTTTAGAACCAGGCAAGAATCCAATGTCTTCTCCTGAAGTTACGGCAGGTCTTGTCAATATGACCTTTTCAACTTCACGACGAAATAAAAGATCTAAAGCAACCTGAGCCGCTACTAGCGACTTACCAGAACCAGCTTGACCTTTTATAACAGTTATCTTACTGTTTAGTATAACCTCTTTTGCCTGCTTCTGTTCTTCGTTCAATTGTACCGAAAACTTTATAGGGTTTTTCGGCTTTCTTTTTGCGCTACCATTCAGATTCGTCATCAAATACCTTTCAAATAAATATTGAGAGACTATAAATAAAAAAAGGGCCTCAAAAAGAGGCCCCTTTTATTATTAATCTAACGATCTATAATTAGATAACGTTAAGATCAGCTACAAATACTAATCCGTAGTATTCAGGACGTACCATAGTCATAGCGTAACGAGTCATGATACCCTTACGTGGAGTGAAGGTATTTGGATCGTACACTAGTGGAGTCATGATCAACGGAACGTATGGAGAGTAAACAGCACCACACTCTAAGAATTGGTTACCACGGAATCCAAGAAGGATTGTGTTCTCGAGCATGTAAGGGTTTTTGTAAACCTTGTAACGGCTGTTCAACTGACCGATCTTCTGTACACCGAAGGCATACTTCATAGTATCAGCAGCTCCGTCTGTATCAGCAGCAAATCCTGGGATAGACTCAAGAATTGTAGCTACAGTTGGAGAAACAACCATGAAGTTAGCACCACCGCGTAGAGTACGCTGATGGATGATGTTAGACACCTTCTGAAGCTTAATTCCAAGAGTTTGGAACCAGCTCATCTGAGTGTAGTAAACACCAGTACCATCGGTAGTAGTACTACCTGCACCAGTAGAATTTACAGTGGTAGCCACCTTAGCAGACCAGTACTCGATAGTTGGAGCGTTCTGGATCAACATGTCAAGAATTTCGAGGTCGATCTCAAGAGAGATGTGCTCAGAAAGTAGACCAGTCAATTCAGCTTCAGCATCCAAGCTATGATAAGCATTAAGGTCCTGAGCGAATTCAGGTGTCCATTGTGCTTTCAACTTACGAGTTTTAGCAGAGATAGTTTGGCTCTTCATTTGTACGTTGATCTCTGGGATAACGATTGAAGTAGCAGACAAACTGTTTGGTACAGATGGAAGACCAGAACGATCTTCAAAATCACCACGGCTATTGAAATCAGTAGCCTTGTTGTAGAAAACAGTCAATGAAGATGTTGCAGCGAATTCTGCAGTAGATGCAGTTACGAAGAAATCAACATTAGCACCGTTCAACTTAGTGAATTGCTGAAGAGTATCAGCAACAGCGATAGCACCAGAAGTGATAGTGAAAGCGCGTACGCCATCAATATTCAAGCTTCCGCTAAGAGAAGATGTAGGAACACTCAACTTCTTGATAGTACCAGCAACAACAGAAGAAGAGAAATCAGAATTGAAATCTACTTCAGCATAAGTAGCAGCTGGGATATTAACAGAAGAAGAAAGGATAACTACAGAAGCGCTGAACTGGTTCAAAGAATAACCGAAGCGGCCAGCACCATAAAGAGCGCCTTGAGCAAGGTTACCGAAGTTAGCACTTGGAGTACCGTAAATAGAATCACCAGCAGCGAATGGTGGTTTTGTATTACCGTACTGGAAGTCTAGATAAAATACTAGACCAGCTGGAAGGTTCATTGGCTGTACGCTAACGAACTCTTTAGAAGCGATTTGTCCGAAGATCTTACGAACTAGTGGAAGAGCAACACCGGCCCACTGCTCACCAGTACCTGGGGTAAAGGTAGCACCACCGGTATTAAGGTTACCGTTAGTTGTAGTAGATTCAACGACAAGTTGCTTAGCTTGGTTTTCAAGAATTACAGACATGTTATTAGCGTCGTAATCTTGTAGGCCTTCAAGAAGACCAGACTTTGACCACTTCTTAGCAAGTTTCTGAGCAACACCATGTTGGTCAGAGAAAGCTGTTTGAGCGGATTCAGTCAAAAGGGATTGAACTAAGTTTGCCATTTTGAATAAATGTTTGTTTTAAGAATTGATTACTTTTTAATTCCAGCAAGTGTCTGCCAACGGTTAATAAATGGATCAGCGTCCACGATATTAGCTTTTGGAGCAACACCAGCTGCTTGTGAGGCAAAACCAATTGATTCTTTAAGTTGAGCTTTCTTAGTCTCATTGAAAGACTCTTTCAAAGTTTCGTAAGTGTTCTTAACTTCGTTTACGTTAGTAGCACGATCAAGAGCATTGATTACTTTAACTTTTTGAGACTCACTAAGTGACTTAGACTTGAACAACTTGTTCATGTAGAGATACTTTGCGTTAAGCAAATTAACCTCTTGAAGGTCTTGACGCATTTTTTCAATGGTTGTTTTAGCTTCTTCAAGCTCTTCTTCCATTTTCTTTTTGTCGTCATCATCTTCTTTAGCTTTCTTCTCTTCTAGCTCTGGGTAAGCTGGCTTTTGCTTTCCGGCTTCATGACCTGGGTCACGGTGGGCAGCATCTTCCATACCTTCAGCTTCGAGTTCAGCTAAGATTTCTTCTAGAGTTACTTCAGCTTCAGCTTCAGAATCAGAATCGGCTTCGTCAGATGGCATACCCATATCAGCTTGTCCAGCCATTACAGACTGTAGAACTTGCTTTAGATCTCCTAGAGTGATATCAATCACTTTAGTCTCATCATCAACAACTTCAGCTTCTTCGGTTTCACCTTCTTCTTCCTCTTCCTCTTCTTCCTCTTCTTCTTTTTCGTCTAGATTTTCTTCGATGTTTTCAGCCAATTGCTCAGCTTCTTCCATCTCTACCTCTTTTTTCTCTTCCATTTCTGGTTGATCAGCTTCAGTGGCAGTAAGCTCTTCGAGTTGAGCAAGAATCTCTTCTAGCTCGGCCTCATTGATGTCGTAGTTTTCTTCCATGTTTCCGTCTTCAGAATACTCTTCTTTAACTTCATCATGTTTTACTTCTTCTACAGCATCTTTTTCTTCTTCGATACCTTCTTTAGCTTCTTCAACTTGCTCTTCTTCTAGTTCTTCAACTTCGTCCAACTCTTCAGAAAGCTTCAAACGAAGCATTTCTTGGATCTTTGGCTCGAAAGCTTCTTCTAGTGCAGCTTTGGCATTAGCCATAGCAGAAGCGCGAAGTGCTTTAGCATCGAGAATGGCATCTTGATAAAGATTGCTCATTTCAATAAAAGTGTTTCGGGGATTGCTTATTAAGTGTAGAAAGCAATATAAGGATTGAAATACATTAGCGAGATATTAGAAAGTCTCGCATATGCAATAAATATCTAGTATTTACTTAAAAATACGTAAACTTGGAAATATTTTTAGTTGCTTATGCAGCAAACACCAGACTGAGAACAAATAATGTCAGAAATAAGTTCGTGAACTCTTGAGCTCTTTGACTGAATATTATAATCTTTTGATTCTCTTAGGCCTCCTACAGGCTTCATATAAGCACCATAAGTAGATGGTGTAGATACAAAGTCCCAACAAATAAGATCAAGATCATCTTCAACTTGAACTAGTCCTTCACCGATTGGTGTAACTGAACCCATAGCTCTTGAAGAGATGCCTACAGTAATATTATTCTTAAACAACTCTCTTAGAATGTTTCCTGATGGTGTAGGTAGTATCTCAACATCTCCATACAAGTCTTTGCCATTCCAATATAGTCTAACAATATTATGGCTAACATTCTTAAGGTTAATTACAGACGACTCAGGGTGATCTAATTCACCTAAAGCTCTGTTCTCAGCAATTGGGCCAGCTATGTACTTCTCAACTTGCTGTTTTAATATTGGATAAGGATAGATCCTTCTATTAGCATTAGGCTTATCTGTTGCTTGAACAAGGCCAGATACAACCATGTTGCCATTAGCAAGACGTTTTGCTTCAGTCAAAGATTGTGGTAGTGGTTGGAACGCACTATATTCTATTAAGAGTTGCTTTGACATATTATCCTTTATATGTAGAAAAATTTGCTTTTTTATTTCTTAATTTTGCAATATCTGCAGTTGCAGAAGAAGGAACATTAATTACATCTCCTTGCTTTTTTGCCGCATCTATCTCTTCATCAGACATAAACTCTTTCAATTTTTTTAACTTATCTTTCATTTTGGTTAAGAAAGGTTTATCATCTTTTTTCTTTTCCATCATGCCTTTTAGCTTTTGAAGAGCTGATTGTTTATCAAAGCCTACTTTTTTAGGAGTAGTTCCTGGGAGTTCCATTGTTGTTTTAGGTTCTTCTGGTGTAATTCCATGTTGAGCGGCAGTATCAGCTGCTTGCTTTTCTTGGTGCTTCTCAATGGCTTTATCAATTACATTGATCTGATAGTCTCTCAATGAGCCATCTTCCATTTCAATAGTAAATGTTGAGCCTACTATCTCTTTGATTCTGCCAGGTCCATCAGGTGTGTGGATCTCAGATCCTACATTGTGCTTGTAGTGAGAGTCTTCGTTAATCGACTCTTTTTTTTTAAGAGAAGAAGTCAACTCATCTAGAGCAGCTTCTTTTAGAGTCTTAGCCTTTTTAGCTTTCTTAGTCTTATCTTGTACCTTAACCTTCTTCATTTCGTTAGCTGTGTCGTTAAGGTCTCCTTTTTTAACTTCTTTGGTTTGAAGCTTGGCATCTTTCTTTTCAACCTCATTAGCATTATGAATCATGTCTTGATCAAATGCATGAGGATTTTTGGCTAGCATTTTAGCAGCCTTATTGAGGGCAAGCTTGTATGAGTCGTTAGTTAACTCTTTCTCTTTAGCTAGGAGTTTCTCAACACCTTTCTTCAAGAAGTAAGGGTTTACACGATCAACTGCAGGGTCAGTCTTTACATTTTGATCTAATTCAGAAATGATACTCTTGTTCTTCAAGATCTTAACAGCATCATCAAAAGATGTAGTGTTAGTGATCCAAGGCAAGTTGGTATCACGGCGTACTTCATATAAGAAGCGGTCACGGCTGATTTCTCCAGCCTTAAACTTACGATATAGCTTTGCAGTTGTCATACTAATAAATATTTATCTTCCTTGTCCACGATAGTTTCTTTCTGTTCTATCGTTTTTATTCCAAGATTTGTGTGCTTTTCCTTTTTTTCTTTTGCCGAATGTAACTTTTTGATTACCTCCGCCACCTTTTGCTTTTGCCATGACTTACTTAAACTTTTTAATGTTTTTGTTGAGTTCATTAACCATGTCCTTGATTTTGGCAAGGGCTTTTTCTGTGTGCATTTTATATTTAAGGCCGTCTTTGCCTTCAGATAGCTCTTCTTTTAGACGGCTTACATATTCAAATAGACGATTGATCTCTTGTACCTTCTTCTTAACAGCACGAACTGCTTGATGGAATTGATCAGCTTCGTTTCTGGTCTTAGTTTCAGTCTTGAATCTAGAATAATTTTCGTTAAGACCTGCTGCTTCAATATCTTTTCCTAGTTCTTTTTCAAGGCTATAAGGAGTAGGATCAATCATTATATGTAGTAGTGCATTATATATGCGGCTACTTTTATCTTTTATCTTATTTAGAAGCTCAGTTGCTTTCTTATAATCATCTTGAGTTAATACTTCATCTACAGACTCATTCTCTTTAACAAACTGAGATAGCTCTTCATACAATTGCTTGTAGATAAAACCGCCTTTTGATGGACGGTTAGGTATAGATGGAGCATCTTTCCAACCCCATTTATCTTTCATATAGATCTTAGCTTTGCCTGCGGCTAGCTTAGGTTCTACATCTTTAACTTCTTTCTTTGCTTTTTTCTTGAAGGCTTTGTTAGTAGCCATTTGTTCACCTGTACCAGGAGTAAAGGTAGCGCCTCCAAAATTAGTAGCGCTAGTCTCTTGACGTAGTTTCTGTGTAGCAAACTGGTTATTAAACTTCTTATTCACTATTAGCCTTTTTTAAGCTCATCGATTAGATCGAAATATTGTAGAATTCCAGTTATAACCTCGTCTTTGATAGATTGATTTTCTTTGATTGGACTGATGAACTTGATCACCTCTTCTAGCTTAATCTTAACCACAGCATCAGTAGAAGTCTCTTTAAGTTCGGTAAGCTCATTCTTAATTTGATCTAGTTGACCATTAAGATATAGCTTAAGGTTTTTTGTGTCTGAAATATTAGTGATATACTCTTTCAGCACATCTTTTTGTCTTTCTGACATTCCTTGGTATTTGTTGTTAAACTTCTCTACTAGGATTTTATAGGTGAGAAGACGAATCTCTTTGTCCTCTTTCATAAACTCTTCTACTAGAGACTTAGATGCCTTAGAATTAGAAAGATCTTTTGCAGTTAAATGCTCAAGAAGAGTAATTTTATTTAGAATAAGCTGCTTGGTATCGACTGATTTTGTATTCTGGCTTTCAAAAATAGTATAAATAGAAGCAAACGGCTTGTAATTATCGATCTTAGCTTTAAAGAAGTTCTCTAGATCGTAGTTCTTTTTGATCTCTTTGATCAAATTATACTTAAGTTTGGCTATCTTTTCAAGGTCTAGCTTCTTGTACTGCTCAACAATGGTTGAAATTAAGATCTCAGCCTTGGCTTCATTTAGCTTTGGGCTAGCTGAGAAAGTGCTATAAAGACTGTATTCCTTTCCTAATTCTGTATTGGTGAAATACTTTTTTAAGATTTTAACTGCCTTTGAATCCTGATTGTTCAGGAGATCAGAAGTCGTCTGTCTAACTAGCAGTTCAAATAAAATACCGGTATTACGATATTTGCTGTGTTTTATTGCCATAATTTTTTTACAAGTCGACTAGTAATAAATATCTATATATTAATCTAAACCCTCCTTAATATTGTCTTCACTTAGAAGATCTGACTCTTCAAATAGATTAACCTTTCTACCTTTTTTCTTATTGAACATAGCATCTAGAGAATTCTTATTCTTCAAGAACTCGCTCATTGTAGATTCAAGAGCTAGTGGGCTTCCTCCTTTGTAGTTAGGCTTCAAGCTATTTTCACCAGTTTCAGCATCTTTATTATAGGCAGCAGCTCCTAGAGGATCGCGACCAAATGCTGAACCATCTGTTGAAATGATAGAAGTTTGTGTTTTAGGACGGCCTGGCCCTGTTTGCTTCTCATCATATCCTTGTGGTACATTCAAGACAGAGTCTTCTTTTCCACCATACAAGCTAGCAATCTGATGAGGTGTTCCGTAAGCCTGGCCAGATTCTGCTGGGTCATTTCCTTCTTCTTGGATCTGAGCATATCTGAACTCACGCTTCTTGTCTTCAATGATCATGTCTTCTAGCTCAGCATATTGGTCTTCTGAGAAGTGGAAGATCTTGTCATAGATAAAGTCACGAGGTAAAAGTGATCCTTCCATTGCTTGTTTAGCAAGATCAATCTTCTCTTTGAAAAGAGCAATCCTTTCTTGATCGTAAATAATAGATGGATTAGTTAGTGTCAACGTAAAGTTAGCAGCACTCTCATTAGTATAGCCATGTGAATATAGATGCACAAGAGCAATCTTAGTTAGTTCACTAATGATAATACGCTGTAGCCTTTCAATAGTTCTAGCAAAACGAATATCTTCAGCAGCAAGTGTTGCTTTACCAGTTAGGTCTTTCTCATAGCCCATGAAAGCTTTAGGTATCTTAAGAGCCGCAAACAACTTCTCACGGAAGTAAGCAACGTCTTCGATACCGTTATAATCTAAACCTTTTGTAGTATCGATCTTTGTAGAAGTATCATTACCACGAACCGGGATAAAGAAGTCTTCTAGAAGATTTTGCTGGTTATATTTTAAGTTATAGTTACCAGTGTTAGGATCCATTAGAGGAGCCTTCTTCATCTTCTGTATCATTCTCTGCATGTAGTTGTCAACTTCACCTGGAGGAATTGCACCTACGTTTACATAGAATATACGACGCTCAGGAG
>Ga0315900_10005724_pt1 | contig 16967 bp, 24 predicted proteins | sample LakEriMetagenome_FD_203521 | JGI IMG/M metagenome (GOLD analysis project Ga0315900, IMG submission 203521) | Freshwater fungal communities from buoy surface, Lake Erie, Ohio, United States - Buoy 12 MA114 | ecosystem: Environmental > Aquatic > Freshwater > Lake > Lake biofilm | place: USA: Lake... | reverse complement strand
TAAGCGATGGGTCAAGTTTAAGCATCCTGTCGATAATCACTTGGCAGTACTTTGGGTCAAGTTCAATCCCGTAGCATTTGCGTTGAAGCTGATGAGATGCGACCATTGTTGAGCCGCTGCCGAGGAATAAGTCAAATATTACGTTTGAATCTAAATATTCAATACACCAAGATATAACTGGAACAGGTTTCATTGTTGGGTGTAGTTTTTTTTCACCTGACCAATGATGTTCTAAAAGCCTTCCATTCATCCCGCAATTAGTCCAAGCAAGTTCAAATTCAGCAAAGTCTAAACCTTTTGTTTTTTTGTACCAACATAACCAATCTTTTGTAGGTGTTAATCTGTCTGCGAAATAATTACCGCCCCAAATTATTTGTTTGTTGAATAATGGTAAAATGCCAAAAAATTCAGGGATGCCTTTATCCCAATCTTTTTCTTCAAATTTTTTAGGCTGGCCTTTAAGCCTTCCCATATTCATGTTAATATTAATTCCATAAGGAGGGTCGGTTAACAAGTCAGCTTTTGCTCCATTTAAAACCATTTCCACCTTTTGAATATCAGTACTATCCCCACAAAGCAAACGATGCTCACCTATCTCAAATAGGTCTCCAAGTACGATGTCGGTTTCAATGCCGCCTTCAGGAACTTCAAACTCATCCTCAACTGCTTCGAGTACTTGTTCAGGCTCAAAGTTTGGAATATCCAAGCCCCAATCATTAAGCTGCTCAGTATCCCAATCATTAGCAAGCATCTGCCAATCCCATTCGCCACCGCTCACATTGTCTTTAATTAAGAACTCGCGCTGCTGCTCCTCTGTTAAGTTATCTGCAATGATGATAGGTACTTCTTTCAATCCTGCTTCTTTGCAAGCCTTTAAGCGCATATTGCCGCCAAGTACAACCATATCGGTATTAACTACGATAGGTCGAATGGCAAGCATCTGAGGTAAGTCTTTAATTGACTGCACCAACTTAGCAAACTTATCATCCTTAATTAATCGAGGATTGTTTGGGTTTACTTTTACATCGCTTATCTTAGCTACTATTGCTTGCATATCTTCATTTTTTCTTTCTGCTCTTAGCAGCCTCTGCTTCTGCAATTGCTACTGCCTGCGCAGCAGGATATCCTTCGCTTATTAACTTGCGAATGTTCATTGCGATTATTGCTTGGGTATCTCCTTGAAATAGTGGCATAAGTTTTACAAAGATATATTTTTACTATATTCAATCTGCTCTTGTGTGAGCTTCAATCTTACAACCTTGTTGTACATTATCACATCAGCGGTAAGGTAGCCGTTATCATCGTGCGTAAGCATTCCGATTAAGTATTCGTTAGGTACTTTCACTTGTATATCTTGTGAATCTTCAATAATGCGCTGCATCCTTTCTAAGCCGAATCTTACAAGGGCATCCTGAGCACTGCCAGTTATAGTCAAGTAACCAACAAAGTGCTCATCTTCGATAACGAAGTAACCGCTGCGCCATCTATTTTTTTGCATTGACACGATATTGAAGTAAGTATTGTTTAATCATCTCGCGCACTTCCTGCTTTCTACTCGCAGGAATCCTCACTGTGAGGTTGCAGGTTGCTTCGCCGTATGCAAATGGTGGACCTGCACCTTCGCGCACTCCACCTCTACGTTCTATCTTGGTTTGTTCCATTGGATGCAAAGGTAGTTAAATTATTTGATTGTGCAATATCACTGCAAGAAATTCTGCCTCACTTCTTACAATGTGGTATTCGTGCCCAAGCGAAAGGCATAGCTGTTGGAACTTTATCTGCTCAGGCGACTGCCTTCCGCTTTCTATCTTCCATTCAATCCAACAAGTCTGCCCTTCGGGTTTCAAATAACACATATCGGCTACGCCTGCTACAACCCCTAATGCTTTATTGATTGAGCCTCTTGCGCCTCCTACTGAGTTATTATTTATCGCAAAGACGCGCCCACGTAGGTCGGGGCGGCTATTCCATAAGTTTTGGAACGCTTTAGATTGGATTGATGCTTCGCTCATATTTGTTGCAGCTTGCTTTGAGGGTGCAACAAAAAAAAGGGGGTGCGACACACCTCAACACTTACAGCCTCTAAGGAAGTAGCTATTTGTTGCAGCTTGTGCCTAAAAAAAACGTACTTAGTACTATATGTGTGTGTGTGTGTGTGCATAATGTGTGTGTGTATATATATCTCTGTTATTAATAGATTATTAAGATGTAGCTGCAACAAATCGCTGAATGGCTTGGTATCATTGAGCAAAAGTGTTGCAGCTTTAAAATGAGTAAGCTGCAACAAGCTGCAACAAATTAAAGGCTGTTGAGCTTGTTAACATAATACATCATAACAATAGAATGCCCTCTGCGCTTGCGGTCTTTGGCATATCCGAGCGATGTGAGGATTGAACCAATACGCTGAGTATTGAGATAATTTATTTTAGTATCAACCATTAAATACTGTGCGATTTCAGTAAGCGACATCCACTCTCCGAAAGCGGTTGTTGCAATTTCAAGCTTCTTATGGATCATATCTTCCTCAGGTGTTGAAAGTTTAAAGGTCTCGGTTGATTGGTTTAAAAGCGCGATGTCTTCCTTAAGTATGGTGTACTCTGCTCCAGCGCAAAACATTGCGTACAGCTCGCGCCAAAGGGCAACCTTATCGCATTGATTATAGAACTCGTGGTTTATGTTCCTGATGTGAATTGGAATCTGCCTGCGGTTGCCCGTTGGATCGGAAAGTATCTGCATTTCGTTTGAAGTGCCGCAGAATACTGCGAGCCTTCTAAGGTCAGTTGATACTCTGCCGTATGGCTCGCGCACATTGATAAACTCTTTAGAGGTAAGTTCCTTAAGCCGCTTCTCCTCTTTCTTGGATTTGCCGCCGTACTCATCATCAAGTATTATTAGTTTTTTGGTCATTAGTATCTCATCATCTTTTCCAGCATCCATCTTGCTCTCAGCAAATAAGAAGCGCAGCTCTTTAGGTAGAAGATACCTAAACCAATGTGTCTTGCCAGTGCCTTGCTTTTCACCGCAGAATATTAGCACTAATGGCGAGTGAATACCATAAGCGGAGGCAACTACTGATAAAAGCCAAATAAGAATAAACTTATCAGCGTTTGGAGTATCTGAGTCAATGCTTGAAAGTAGAAGCGCAATGTTAGGGCAGTCATCTCCGATGTGCAGGTCTTGCTCAAAAAATTCGTGTAGTGGGTTGTAAGTTTCAATTCGATTTGAGAATAGAATTGATGTGATTAAATCTTTAGTTGACTCTTTGTAAACTGCTTTAGAATCTAAGAAGATTGAGTTTATATCGCTATCATCAATCGGCTTATTGTTAAGCTCCACGTTGCGAGTTATTGTGTTTTTGCGAAGGGGAAAGGTCTTAACGAATACTGTTATATCAGCACTTACATTCTCCGATTTATATTTGATATCCTTGCTTACTATCTGCTTAACAATCTCAGCACTTTGCTCAAGATTATAGCCGCCAAACTTCTCAAGTGTTTTAACAATGTCATCAGGTGCAATTCCTGCGGCACGTTGAGAAGTTGCTGCTCGCATTATCTCTTTAGTGTCTTTAGTGTAAGCATCGATTCCGTTTTGCTTTGCGTGGTAATAGATAGTTGCAATGGTTGACTTATTGCCTTTTGATTCGCTGTGATTCTTAAGGCAAGCGGTGTACTGCCTATCGCAATCATCGGAGTTATACTTGGAGGAGTGAGAAGATAAAGTATGGAAGTGGTCGCGCCCTTGCTCGCCGAACTCCGAAACAAGCGCATAGCAAATAGAAATCCAATCGCTGTAATCTTCGCATAAGTTGACCTGCTTCTTATCCATTTCAGCAATCATTGCATCAAAGTCGGTTTTAACTACTACAACCTTGTTATACTTGATTTCCTTTTTCTTAGGTAGGTACTTCTTAAATACTTGCGCCTTAGTATTTAAGACCATAAAAGGGTCATAAGAAACTATGCGACATCGCGAAACATTCTTGCAGGATTGGTCAACTATTAGCTGATAAGAATTGTAGAGGTAAGAAGCTATTGCATTAAAAGCATCAAGATGCCTGCTACCATCGATGCGAACTATTACACATAAGCCACTACCTCCTATCGAAGTAAATGCAGCGTAGGTATAAGGGTCATTGCTTAAAAGTTTTTTTACATCTTCAACATTCTCGATTTTATCAATGTCCATTGCGATAAATCCTGAGTGTGCTCTTAGAGCCTCATCTTTGCGGTCTGAAAATGAACCGCTAATTAATACAATTGGAGCTGATAATTTCTTTAAGTCTTTTATTTCTTTAGTTGGTGCTGCTCTTGTTTCGAGCACTATGTCTTGCCATCTTCCAGTTCTGATGCCTTCAAGAAATGAGTTTATTTCGATGTCGACATCTTGCTTAGAGCTGATGTTCTTGTAGTAGGAAATCTGCATTGTATAATTGTTTTAGGGTGGTTTTTAATTTATTGTCTACTAACTCGCGGTGAAAGCGGTTAAAGTTCTTGTTTTTTTCCTTGCACCAGAGCCTCGCAATTTCGTGATTCTTTTTTTCAATGTGCAAGTAATTATCAGAATTTATTTTTTTGATATTTTTTTTTGCCATATAAGCTACGTGCTCAACGGAAACAAAAAGCGAGCGGTATTCTTTGTGGTTTGAGTTCATTGCGATGAGCTTTTTGATGTCAACACTCTCTGTCATTAGGATAAAATCTTCAATGCCTGCATCAAGCACAATCTTTTTCGGGAACTCATAGCCGCAAGTGCAGGTCATCTTAGATGTATGCAGTAGTGCTTGACACTTCGGGCACTCTTTCACTGGCGCAACTCCATTGCCCGGCTTCTTAGGATTGTGAAAAATACTCTCCCAATTGCGAGGGGAAGCCCAAGAGCCGTGAGTTAAGCAGTTTCCGCCTAAGTCGATGATGGTAAATGTGAGCTTTACTGGATGCGGTCTTGCTCCTCTGCCGCACATCTGCAACCATAGCGGCATTGAAGCAGTTGCTTTGTTGACTATTACTGTCTCGATGTCGGGTTGGTCGAAACCAGTTGTGGCAATGCCGATGTTGTTTAAGATGGCATCGGGAGTATTAGCAAACCATTGGAGTATGTCCTCGCGGTCTGCTGAGGTAGCATCGAGGTGGCGCGAGTTAAAGCCTTGCGCTTGGAAAGCAGCATTGACCGCTTGGGAATGTTCTACATTGCAATTGAAGATAATTGTTTTGCGACCGAGTGAGTGCTGCTTGTATGCGTTGATTGTGGAGTCGATGTACTTAGGCTCTTTGAACATTGCACCCATCTGCGCTTGGTCGAAATCGCCTGCTGTCATCTTTAGCTTTGCCCGTTCCACTATCTTGGCAGCGGAGTAAGTTTGCTCAGGGCATAGGAAGCCTGCATCGATAAGCTCAGGAATATCGATGCCGCAAACGATGTCAGAGAAATAGTTGCGCAGTGGGTTGGTCTTTTTCGCTGCCAGTGGTGTTGCAGTGAAGCCGATTATGTACTGGTCTTTGAAGTGGTCGATTACTTTGGTGAAGTTGCCGATGTGGCACTCATCAACTATCACCATTCCAATGTTAGTGAATTGGTGCAGCCGCTTGTAAGCCGATTCGACCATTGCGACATAAACTCTTGCAGGAGGAATGTTGCGCATTCCTGCCACTACTTGCTGCGTTGGTTGTTTAATCGCTTTCGTCGCTTGTGTGAGCAGTTCTTCGCGGTGGACGAGTATAAGTATGTCTTGGCTTGACTTAGCGCAGAAGCGGTCGCATATCGCAGAAAAGCAAACAGTCTTGCCTCCTCCAGTTGCGAGCTGCGCAACAACCTTTCGATGGCTGCGCAGTTTTTCGCTGATGTTATTGATGAAGCGTTCTTGGTACGGGCGGAGTATCATAAGTAAGAAAATATATGAGCAATTACATCAACAGTCCATCCATTTCCGAGCATCCTATATCGTTGGCTATCGCTAACGTGGTTAGTATAATTATCTGCAACAGTTTGTAATCTTTCGCATTCGATAGGTGTTAGTCTGCGGATGCGTGATGTATTAATCATTGCCACTATCTCCACCGCATTAGTATTGCCAGTATCTAAGCAATAAGTCTTACCATCGTTTCTGCTTAAATGCCCAGTACCACCTTTCTTGGGATCTCCGCTTCTTGGCATTGTGTTGTGGACAATTAAATCCATATCAGAATGATTACCGCCTGAATTACCACCTGCGGTAAAAGTACTTGCTTTATTTTGATTGTCTTTAATGTTTCCTTTTTTGTCAATTTTTATGTAATTATCTGCATCACCCATTTTAGCAATTCTTTGATTAATTGTTCTGCTTTTTTCTTCAAATGGCTTTTCAATAGGTTCAAATTTACAAGGGGAATAACTTTCTGTTTTTTTTCTATTCACTAAACAATTTACCATCTTCTCACTCAAAAAATACTTTTCATCAACTTCATTTTCAAGAACATCGCGAAGCAAAATACCTTTATCTTTTGGTTGTTTAATTATGCTTTCTAAATCACCAAACAATCCTGAGGGCTGCATTCCTATGTTTGTCCAGTAAATTCGTTTTCGGTTTTGCGCTGATACTAAAGCAGAGTTTATATGTATGCCATTCACTCCAATAGCTTTGCTCAATACCTTTTCCCATTTTTCGCCCATCTCAACATTCTCAAGTAGAAAGTAAGTTGGTTTACACTCGTTAAGCAGACGCATATATTCCCAAAAAAGATAAGATTGCCCTTCGAATTCGTAACCTTCTAACTTCAATTGCAAATAATGCTCAAGGGTTAAAATCTCAGTTTCGCACTTGGTAGCCATTCCTTTTCGCTTACCTGCAAATGAAAATGATTGACAAGGTGAACCACCAATAAGTAAATCAATTTTAGGCAATTTATAACCATCAACACCAACAACACTACCTAATTGGATTGTGTTTGGATAGTTCGCCATTGTTACTTTGATTGCATATTTATCAATTTCAGACGCATAGTAATTATCTACTTTAATTCCTGACCTTTCAAGAGCTTGCTGACCGCAAGACATTCCGTCAAATAGTGAAAGTACGTTCATTTGCTATATTTTTTATTGTAAAATTGTTCACCAACAGACTTTCCGATGGCGATTTGCCCCCGAAATATATCGGTTGCGCATTCGTTGCAGTTGTCTATTATCTGCTGCTTTTCAATTCTCTTGGCTTGCTGAAGCAGGTCGTAGTGCTCAACTGCTTTGCCGTTCTTTTTAAACTCTTGGATGAGCCATTCTACTGGAGTAAGTGTCATTTTTCTACGGAATAAATGTCGGTTATTAGTGGGTTAAAGTGGTATTCGATCCTGCCTTTTGCAGACCAACAGTGCTCAACATATCGCACATCTTCGGCGAGGGTGACAAACACAGTCATATTCTCAACATTGTTGTAAAACATCCTAAGGTGTCTCTGATGAATCTCTATGTATCTGAACTTGCGATGCAGAAAGTAATGCATCACGTTGTTGAATGGGTAGTTCTCAAATCCTTCGCAGGACCAAGAACTCTCTAATGAGTTGTTCTGCTGCATCTATTTCTGCTTGTGTATGTCGGTAAATAAAAAGCTCACCTTTGAACTTGTTGGGCACTCCTATATAATAGAAGTTTGTTGGCGGAAATCCAGTGAGGTAACTATACCAAACTGCTTGAATGTGATTGTAGTGCTTGACCATATCGGCAGCGAATGTGCGTAGATTAGTGCAGGAAGTTGTCTTGATGTCTGCGTTGATTTGAAACTCAGGGCAGTGCATATCGAGTATGCCTTTTGCTGCTATAAGTTGCCCATCAATCTCAATATCTTTGATGAAGGTTATCTCCTTTGCCGACCTTTCAAATATCAGGCTAAGCATTGGGTGCTTGATGATGGCTTGGTGCACTTCCTTAGCTTGTGGCAGCATCTCACTTGGCTCGGTCTCAAGCAGGTTTCTGTGGAACTCTGCGCCTCTCTCAAGAGCACCGGCAGCAAATTGAATGCTGCCAGTGTAGTGTCTCTTGATTGATGATGCGTTGATTGCATCAATTGAATTGTAGTGGTCGCGGGTCATAGCGATTCATAGTATTGCTCTCCTCCTGAATCGCCTCCAGTATCGGTTGGCTTAGGTAGTCTGTCAGCCATTGCTTGCTGCCCATCGTGGTAGCCGTTTGAGTACGCTTGGACTACTGCATCCTTTAGCTTCTCTTTAAGCGTCTTAGTGTCTCTTATGGTGGTTATCTTGTTCAAGTATTCAGTGAACTCGTTGAACTCCTCTATGATGTTGGATAGGTAGGTCATCTTATTACTTGTGTTTTAACTTCGGTTAATTTAATTCCTTTGATGTTGGCAGTGCCAGTGAGCTCCATTGCTTTTGGCAGCTTGCGCATTAGCTCGGTAACATCGAACATCTCTGCCTTCATTATTGTCATCAGCACTGTTGACCAATCAACTTCGCCAACCATCTCAGCTCTTTTGCTTATGCGGATGTTCTTGGTGTGGTCGTTGTTAAGCGTTGTTGCGGTCATTGCATCGGTGAAGTGAGCCATAATATCGGCAACAGTTCCAGCGCCACTATTCGCAAGTGCTGCCTTCGCTTGGGCTGCAATCTTTAAATCTGCCTCAGCCTTGATGCGCTCCAGTTCGTTGGAATATTCCACCATCAATGCTTTGCGGTTGTCGATGAAGTCTTTGAGCGGCTGTGTTGCTGCTTTCTCGATGTCCATTAGCTGCTTCTTGAAAGCATCAAGCGGCAAGGTTAGCATCTTGCGGTGGGTTTCAATGTGCTTGATTGCATCGTTTGCCGACTTGATGGCGTGGGCGCTCAGGTCATAGCTGAACTTGTCCTCTATTTTGGCAGGTGCTGCCTTAATCATTGCTTGCGATTGCAGCACTTCGGCTGAATTTATCGCGTTGTGAAAGTCATTTAAATTATCTATATTTGTCTCCATGTTTTAGGTTTTACGACGGTTTGAATTGGGAGCGCACTTTGCGCTCCCTTTTTTTTGTTTATTAAAATGGTGCTTCTTCTGATTCGCCAAGCCAAGCATCTTGCGCTGGTGCTGTAACATTCGGAGTGAATGGCTTAGAGATTCGCGCAATATACTCATCAGAAATCTTAATCTTATCTTGAATGAACTCTGGCAGCTTTAAAAATGCTACCTCGTCATGGTCCTGCGTGTTATAAGTCAGAGGCTCATTAAATGCAGGAGGGCAAACTAAGCCCTTTGGCAGCGGTGATATTCCAATGATGTTGGCATAGGTTGCATCACCTTTCTGTACGTGGGTGATGTTAAGCATACACGCCTTGCCAAGTAGGGTGAAGATGTCGAATGTTGCTGCGAAGTCGTCAGCCATCTTCTTTCCTGCCCAGCTTTCGATGTCGCGCCTTAGCACCGACTTGCTATTCATTGATAGGTTGTAGATTGCGCGAGCGTAAAAAGGCTTTAAGCCTTCGCCTTTTTCAAATTCATGCAGCTCTGTTGGCAGCTCGAATATGAATTGAACTTTGCGTTTTTTGCCGGGATATTGTCCGGTTTGCATTGTCGTACCTAAGTCGACGATTTGGTAACATCTTGCAGGATAAGCGCCTTCAGGTGCTATCGCTCGGGAGGTGTTATTCCCTACGGGTGCTGTTAAAGCCATAGTGATTATTTGTTTTGAGTTGAAATTACAATTGAATCGAAGGCTATCATTGCCTCTTGAAAAACTTTGCGGTACTTGTTATGAAACTCCGCTTTTGAGCTTGAAAAATACAATCTATTGCAGTAAGGGATATCTTGAATGTCCTCTTTGCTGAACTGCCTTACTACGTTGATAGCATCGAGGTCGCATCTTTGAAAGATGCCTTGCTTGCAGCCATCATCTACTATGCAAAGAAGCAAGTTCTGAAGGTGGTCGTACTGCCAAAATTGTGTGTTGTCGAATGATTTGAAATAGGTTTTCATAGTGGTTGAGTATATAGATTAAGTGAAATTTAGTTTTGCTTGAATATTCTATTTGCTTCTCTAACTGAAGTTGTAGTTTGAAACCAGTAAGTTCCAAATCCGATTGCGCTAACCTTGTACATTCCGTTTGCTTTGATAAATTCAAAAGTTTTGCCTTGATAATTTTTTGTTGTTTTCATTGTGGTTGAGTATAGTGGGCGGTTATTAGCCGCCCTGATTAAATTTAGATTGATTAGTGATTACATTAAACCTTGTTCTTTTAAGGCTTGCTTTACAATAGGTTTGCATTCTTCAAATGATTTGCCGCTTAAAAGCATTTCAATTTTTACCATTGTAATAAATAACTTAGTAGCTTGTTCGATTGTTAGTGAGTTGTTCATAGTGTGAAAGAGTAAATGATTGAATAATTATAGGGCAAATATAAAAACATTATTTGAATCTGCAACACATAAACTAAAATAAATGCAAAATAATTTTATCTCGCAATGCAAGTGCTTGAATATCAGCCTATTTATTTTGTCCTTATTGCGCAGCTTTAGCAGCTCCGAAGCCGATTAAAGCTCCAACACCTAACTTGAAAGCGGTGGTTTGATACCATTTTTTTTCTTCTTTGATGTAGATGTTATTCATTCCAGTAATCTGCATTGAAGGATTGTCGATGCGCATACGTATAACTTTATCCTTACGCTTAAATAATCCTTTGCGAATGGTATCACCAACGGCATAGGTAAAATCGGCATTCATAATTAACGAGTCAATCTGCAAGTTGCCTTTATTTGTCAGCGACCCACCAATTACCCAAAACTTTTCAGCCTTGTAGAATTTCATGGGCAATCTAAGATGTGGATGGCGGTCAATGATTACAGTGTCGCCTACTTTGATCTCGGTCTTGTACACTGTGCGCGTTTTAAACTTCACCACTTCTGTTGGATTCTCTAATTGCAATTCAAGTGCTGCAATCTGCTTTGCCTGCATTGCCTCTTTAGAGCCGCTCTGTGCTATTATCTTACGCTGCGTTGCAATAACTGTGCTGTCAACAAATCGCGTTGATTTAAACTCACATGGCGCAGGCTGACTGGTGCAAGTTTTAATTAAGAGCAGCAGCAGTATGAGGCAAGTTGCCAATAGTAGCTTGGTGTAATCCATGTTTTATAAGTTTAAATAGTTGTGATTTAGCTTTTGAAATTTTGCGCTTATTGATTACCTCAGCTTCTAATATATTAAGTGCAACACAAACGGGCATAAAATTCTCAATAACGTGCAGCGATGTCATTATAACTAATCGCTCATCTAATTCTTGTGCGGTCATATCTCTCGTGATGCTTTTCGTACTAAGTTTTTAATAGCGTCATCTAACTTCAACACGCATTCATCTACCATCTCAAGCAGCGCAATTCGCTCTGTTTCTGACGGTGTATCTCTTAGCATTTTAGTTAGTGAATTGATGCTTGAAAATGGTTGTCTAATTTCATGGCTAAGCATAAACCTAAACTCCTCAAGGAGCGCACGCTGCCTTTCATATTCGTGTGCAGTGATGCTTGTAACATCGACAAGTTGTATGCCTAAGAAGGTGATGCGGTCACCAATAGCGAAGCAGTTCCAAATATTATAGCGGTGGCTTAGGTTTTTATGCTTTGTGCGAGCATAAACTCTAACTGGCTCAGGAGATTGGCTTATGGCTTTTTTTATTGCCTCGATTAAATCTTCGCGGTCCGTTTCAATATCTACTATGTCGGTTATTTTCTTAGGCTGTATGTGGCTCGCATAGCTTTTGAACAAGCTATTTGATGTCATTATCTTTGCTTCTAAGTCAGTAACAACATAGAACAAATCCAAACTATTCTCTAAGATGTATAGTAGAGACATTGGCGAAGTTCATTGTAAAGTTTCCCCCAAGAAGATAGCGAGTTGTACAGCCAGTATGCTGTTAGTGCAATGGTGAAGGAAAATAACATCCCCATCACTGGAGCATCAATATTTTGCTCGTTCTTAATTATAGTCTTAGGCTTTATCTCGATGCGCTGATATGGCTTAGGATGCGCCAAGTAAGGTGAGTTGCTTGGAGTGATTGTATCGCTTGCGTAAGTGTCGTGAATCATAGGCGTCTCTTGATGTGGTAAGTTATACTGCGGCGGTGGAATCTCAAAGGTTTGCCCCCATTGGTCAACCGCGTAATACTTGCCAAATATACTGAATTTATCAAGAGGCTCGGTGTATATCCAAACATCATAATGAGTATGCAGCTTGCAGCCCTTACCAAGTATGCAGGAGGTGTCAAGAGTAACTATTGTATCGGCTCTTTCAGTTATCATCTTCTTTGGCTTTAGGAATATAACCAGCGGCAATCATAGCTGCCACAATCGCTGCAAGTGTTTCTGTTGATATAGCCTTGAAAATAAGGGCAAAGACGGAGGCTAATACCACTAATGAGCCTATTGTGGACCGCCAGTATTTAACGATAATATCGAGCGCCCGTCTTGACTTACTTATTTTTCGCCGCATAGGGTAGTTATACGAAGGGCTTAAAATAAAGTTCTGCTTCTTTTTGCCGCCGCGTTACCAAGCCATTAACCTTTTTGCCGCCTGCATTTACCCATTTGCCGAACTCCCTTGAGATTGCTGGGTCGTTTGGATTCGCTTTTACTAATTTCAGCAGCGTTGACTTAGCAAGGGCAGCAGTTCCAAGATTAAAGGCGAAGCTAACCAGTGCATCAAACTGATTTTGGTTGACCTGCACTCCGTTGAGCAGCGCGTTAACATTCTGCTCGAAGTCGCGCACTGTTTTACGCAGTAAAATTTCAGCCTGCTCTTTAGTGATTTTATCGCCCATCTTTACCTTCTGGTCGTTGGCATAATAGGTGCTGCCGTAGCCTATTGTAGCCACATTAGCCTCGCAAAGGTAGGCATTCAGCCGCAAGCCTTCAAAGGATTTAATGAGCTCTAAGCCTTTGGGGCTAATTGATTTCATATTGGAATAGAGCGTGGCAAGTTGCATTAGTGTCAATAGTGGTATCTTCTGAAAATATTGCTATATTGTTATTTCTTACTGAACCATTAAATTGATTTTCCAAGTTACTAGAACTTAACGAACCACCACCATTTGCAGTTGTTGTAGCGATAGGGTAAGTAAATTCAAACTCCCCACTACTAACTGGAGCGGTAAAATCCATAGTAATACTTAAGTTTATCTGACAAGTTACAATATTGCCAACCTTTGAATAAGTAGCTGAAGTTAATGTTGCCGCTGTTATTGCGCCACTAAAATCACTAAAGGTCGGTGTCCAAGTTCCGCTTTCAAACATATTCCCAACCTCAATCTTCTTAGTCGTACCTTCAGGCGATTGCGAGGTGTCAGATACATCAACGATGCAAAGATAATCGCCATTTGCTGCGCTCGATAGCGCTGTTAAGTCTGTTATTCTAATTCCTGCCATAATTAATTATTTGAGTTTTCAAAGTTAACAATAAATCCATCAGGATTGAACACATCTATATCAATAGGTGTGTAAGTGTACTTTTCAGGGCAATAATCATCGGGAGCTTGATATACATCATCTCCTTCTAATGCTTTACCGTATGCTAATACAATACCTTTTCTAATTTGTACTTTCATATTTTAATATTTTACTGTTAAAACGGCTGTTGATGAAGCACTTCTACCTGCTAAAAATACTCTTTTGTTTACTAAATCAGCCCTTACAAAACCTGCCCTTGTATTAGCACCACCCTGTGCAGGTGTCATAATATTATATAAAGATTCAAATGTGCTTTTTCTTATGAAGTGGCACATTACATTAGGAGTTGGGGTGCTTGCTATTTGATTGATAATTAATAAATCGTTAGCGTCATCAATTTGTAAACTAATATTCGCAATAGCGTTATATTTAATCTTGTCTAAAGTTAATGTAGTCGCTCCTGTTATGTTTAAAGAAACTACTCTACTATTTGCTTGACTACTTACATAATATTTATCATCAACGGCAGAATACATTATTTCAAAAACATTACTTAAAGCAGAACCAGGATTAGTTGTTGCCACCGTTACCGTGTTGGTAGCTGAATCAATTAATGTAACAGCACCACCTGAACTACCTAATATCACTACTCCGTTTTGGGCAGATGAAGGATTGTTGTTAAAAGCCATTCCGCTACAAAAGCCGGGTATAGAAGCTGTAATATCAGCAACAAAAGCTAAAGTTGAAGGGTTTATAACTTGAACTCTTTGCGCCCCACCGCTTCCGTTTATCGACACATAAACTTTGGTAGAACTTATTTCACAAATATCAAAACCATTGGCTACAATGGATGTTGTAATAGTTCCAATAACAGCATTTGTTGTTGGGTTTATTCTTGTTATACTTGCCACATTTACGCTCGTAACCCATACTTCATTAATGCTATTTATATACCTTGCCCTTAGTGCTTGTGTTAAGGTAACAGTTGCCAATAGCTCGCCCGTTGTCGCATTAAATATATTGACGTTATTACTTCCATTGGTTACATAGATTTTATTTACCGATGCCACGTATTCAATAGAATTATTGGTTGCAGTAGAGCTCGACATTACCTCTGTAATATAAGGCAAAAAAGCTGGCACATTAGGAAAGGCAGCAAGTGAGCCATCGCCTCTTACATATTGCGATGTAGTGCCTGCCGGAGTGTTAAACTTGCTGTTTATCTGCGTTTGAATTGCACTTGTTACTCCTTTAACATAGCTCAGTTCTGTTAGGCTTGGGTAGGTTGCAACTGGCAGCGATGCTAACACCCTCGATGCTGTAAAGTATGCAACCTCGTTTGCCGTGCCGCTGCCCGTTAGTGCATCCACTGGTGTACCATCGAGATTAATTACCCATGATGAATAAGTTCCGCTGCCAGTATGAGTCTTAATATCAACAACAAGCGCTCCCGTTCCAGGGTTATAAGATGTTACTTCGCCATGCATATGGTGCGCAGGGTCAAACACAACAAGTATCTCCTGCAATGGTATATAAGAAAGATTCAAGTCAACAGTGAAGCTCTTTGAGCCGTTGCTTACGCTGTTCGATGTTGTTGAAGATGTCTTATATCTATCAGAAAGGGAGTTAATAATTGGTGCAGCAGGGTTGGTATTGTCAACATTGATATTGATGCCTGAATTAACCGATGTTACTGTTCCGCTTGGAATGGTCGGAAATGGTGTAGGCGTTCCAGTGCCATCAAGGTAGTCGGTATTCGTGCCCGTTGGTACATCAAACTTGTTGCTAAATGAAGTGAAATCCGCTGAGGTAAGGTAGCCATCATCGAATAAGTTGGCAGGCTGAATTGAGATGTCGGGAGTAGTGCCGCCACTTGAGAATATTGGCGATGTTGCAGTTACCGAAGTAACGCCGCCAGTGCTTACCACCGCCCAAACTGCTGCACCGATTGTAGCATCGCTGCAAAGGTAAACAGTACCATCATCTAAACTCCAACGCGAGCCCACTACGAAGCCCTTAGTTGAATCATCTGTTGGCTGAGGTACAAATGTAAAATTATGCGTTACATCGCGAATCGTGAAGCCATCCTGCTCCATATAGTAAAGCCGCCCTGCTTCCCACTTTAGCTCATAGCTTATTGAGCAGATTTGCGCAGTGCCCTTAGCGCCGCCGTTGCCTGCATCGGTTGTACCTTTGCGGAATAGCGCACCATTGTCAAAGGTCAGTCCTGCATTTGCTATAAAGTCAATGTCGTTGGTTGTGCTATTGCCAACATCGGTAACATCTTGCAATGATCCAACGCCGCCACCTCCTGATGGAATATTAACCTCAACTACTCCCGGTGATGTGAGCGTTGCCGTTACTCCATCGCCAGTGAAGTTAAGTGTTGTTGTGTTGGTGCTAACATTGCTGCCTTCATCTTGTGTTGTCAGCGGATTGCCGCCGCCGCCGCCAACTGCCACCAATGGGTCTGCTTCCGTTCCGTTGCCAGTTATTGTAACGCCATCAACAGCAACCTCAGTCAAGCAAGGTGTGCAAGGCTGTAAGTCAGGAAGCGGAATATCGCCCGTTGCGCAGGTATCATAGCAGCCATCTTCGCTCGATGTGATTACTTGCACATCCATATCAACACTAACGCAAGCCCATTCATAGTTGGCTGTTAGCGTCTTAATCTCGTTGATGTAACCCGTTGGTACTACCTCATAGTTAATAACCCCTATGCTCTGCTTGAATAGTGGGTCAGTGCCACTCGCGAGCTTGTAGATTCTTGAAGCAAGCCAGTCCTGCGCATCTTCGCTATCGCAAGGTAGATGAGATTTGCGCACGATGGCGTAAGCGGTAAGCGGAAAGGTTGTAACATACAACTGCTTACATCCGCTCATCTTGTACGCATCGGTCTTGTTAACTGTTACCTTGCTGCGCTTTGCCCAGAAAAGCGTTCCATTCTTTGCATCGAAGTTGGTAACAACCTCAGCCTGCCCGTTGCCGATGTAATGCACCCACGCCTTATCGTTCCCGTTTGCGTTAAGCTCGCATAAGCTGAACTGCTTATCGAAGATATTAGCAACCTCAATGCGCTGGTTAAGTCTTTCAATTATGGTCTTTAGTAGATTCATGGTTTGCTTAGATTGTTTGCAATTTGTTCCGCTAATAGTTCTGCGTGTAGTTCAAGCATTTTATTCTGCTCCTCGTCTGTTGGTTGAAAGATTGGTCCATATAGCTTTTGCAAGCCTTCTGCTTTTCCTGCTTCATCTGCTGCTATGTAAATAGCTGAGCCGAAGCCCTGATTAAATACAGAATCTTTGTCTTTTCCAAACGACCTTCTTAAAAAGCCCGTAAGTTCTAATGGTGGTCTTCCGTTCTTTTGCTTAATCAACGCATAAGCAGGAGTGTATGGCTTAGTTGGTAGCTTCTGTCCTGCGGTATTGCTCCCGCCGCTTGTACCTATTCCAAATATTCTGATATCCATCAATCGCTTCATATCAAGCACCGCGAAAAATAGCGGGGTAAAGCCGCCGCTCCATTCTGCAAAGAGCGCGTCTATTCGTTCGCTGATCTGTTTGGGTGTTGCCATTATGGAAG